>Ga0209719_1002879_pt1 | contig 16734 bp, 15 predicted proteins | sample AD_JPNAS2_MetaG_FD_184421 | JGI IMG/M metagenome (GOLD analysis project Ga0209719, IMG submission 184421) | Active sludge microbial communities of municipal wastewater-treating anaerobic digesters from Japan - AD_JPNAS2_MetaG (SPAdes) (version 2) | ecosystem: Engineered > Bioreactor > Anaerobic...
GCAGGTTCCGGGCCGCCCGGAACCTGCAATTCGCCGGCACGCTATACAGCCCTGTGCCGACCTTTCCATTCCGGCGGAGGAGGTGGTGGACGCGTGGGACTGGGAGGTATCCCGCTGGGAGTGGCTCGGGGACGCCTTCCCCATTGCGTGGCCGAATCTCGGTCCCGGCGTTCTCGCGGCAATGTTGGGGGCGCGTCTGCACGCCACGCCGGAAACGATCTGGTATGAAATCCCCGCCGAGTGGGGGATTTCCGGCAAACCGATTGAGGAGATTGACCTGTTCTGGAACCCGGAAAACCAGTGGGTGCGGCGTTGCGAGGGTCTGATGCGCGCCGCGATCGCGCGGTGGGGCGGTATGGTTCAGACAGGCATGACTGACCTCGGCGGCACGCTGGATGTCCTCTCGAGCTTCAGGCCCGGCACCGGTCTCCTGTTCGATCTGCTGGACAAGCCAGAGGAAATTCGGCGCCTGACGTGGCAAATTCACGACCTCTGGTTTCGCGCATTCGACCATTTCAACCGCATTCTGCAACCGGTGAACCCCGGGTACACCTGCTGGACGCCAATCTTCTCCGAGACTCCCTATTACCTCCTCCAGTGTGACTTCTGCTACATGATTGGCCCCGGAATGTTTCGGGAGTTCGTAATGCCCGAACTCGCCGCATCATGCCGCCGGTTGGACCACGCCTTTTACCATCTTGACGGCCCCGGCGAATTGCCGCACCTCGACGCAATGCTGGAAATCGAGGAATTGAAGGGCTTCCAGTGGGTCCCGCCGGCCACCGGGCCCATGCACGACGGGTGGCCGGATGTGTACCGGCGTATCCATGAGGCGGGGGAGTTCATCCAGCTCGAGCACCGCCGCACTGACGACGGCAGGTGGCACATAGATGTGATTTCCGAGCAGATCGGCAGCACGGAACGCCTTATCGTAATGGGGAGGTCTGACCTGTCAGAGGAGGAGGAAGTGCACCGGCTGCTGGAGCGCTACGGAGCCGAATAAGGGGAGGTCCGTCAACCGCCGGGTCCCGTCCGTGGAGTACGGCATTTGGCGCGCGCCAGGTTGGATTCCCGCCTTCGCGGGAATGACGAAGCCTTTTTATCGCAGCGCCGGAAGCGCTCTCCTCGCGTCCACCCGGTTCCCTGCGTCCACCGGTCAGTGCGCTCCAAATCCGCATAGCGCGGGCATACCGACCGCGCCCTGCGTGAACAGCCCCAGACTGGACCCGTCATTCCCGCGAAGGCGGGAATCCAGAATTACAGGCGCCACTCCCGGCCTGCCGCACTACCTCAGCCACTCGTCAAGGTGTTCTTTGACAAACTCGTCGTCCGTCAGGTGCGGGAACAGGCGGTAAATGCGGTCAATCTCCCTCGCCTGGCCGGGCGAAAGCGTCTCGTTCGGGTCGAGGCACCACGTTCCCGCCAGCAGCCCCTGTCTCCTGAGCACCTCATGCACACCCGCGATGACACCGGCATACCCGTTCGCCGCGTCAAACACCGCCGCATTGGCTTCCGTCACCTGTGCGGCGAGGGTCAGCACATCGCGCGGGATGGTATCCAGAGTGGAGAGTTTGTGCGCCACTTCCAGGAGGTGAACCGCGCGTTTCGTCCATACCGCCCAGTGGCCGAGAAGTCCTCCCACGAAACGTGCCGTAGCCATCGCCCCGGACGGGATGGCGACCCGGAAGGGGGTGAGCAGGTCGATCAGGATGTTGTCATCGTTGCCGGTGTAGAGGGCGATTTCGTGCAGCCGTCCCGATGCCGCGACACCCTTCACCACGTCCAGCGTGTGGTACCGGTTGAACGGCGCGACTTTCACCGCCACCACGCCGGGTATTTCGGCGAAACGCGCCCAGAATCTCTGCCCCAGCGGCCGTCCGCCGACCGCGGGCTGCAGATAGAACCCCATGATCGGCATCACCTCGGCAACCGCGCGGCAGTGGGTAATGAGCGTGTCGTCACTCGCGCGCCGGAACGCGGCGAGACTCACCAGCGCAATGTCGTACCCCAGCCGCTGTGCGAGTGCCGCCTCGGCCAGTGCCTGGTCCGTCCGCCCGACGACGCCGGCGATCTTGATGATGGGTTCGTCGCGGCCCGGCTGTGCTCTCGCCACCTCTTCCGCGGCGAGCGTCAGCACCGGTTCCAGAAGCCCGATCTTTGGTTTGCGGATGGCGAACTGCGTCGTGTGCACCGCAACTGCCAGTCCACCGGCTCCGGCCGCGAGGTAATACCGGCTGAGCGCCCTCTGACGCCGCTCGTCGAGGCGCCGGTCTCTCGTCAACGCAAGGGGATGCGCCGGAATGACGATCCCGTGGCGGAGCACTGCGTTTGCCTGCATCGGGAGTTTTGTCATTTTCGAGCCACCATATCGATAGGGTTGTCGTGCATGATTACGTTCAGTTCAGCTTTACTGATTACGGCGTCTTCCAGCTTGGGCAGCACGCCCGTGTGAAGGTACGCGTAGGAAGTACGGTCGGGGTTATCCCACGTGAACCTCCCAACTGTCCAGCGATTTTCCATAGTGAGCGCGAAATCGATGCTGATCAATATCTTGTCGAGATGGCCGGCATCGATGAGCACCCGCACCAGGCGCCTCGCCTCGTCCTGATCCATGTGATAAGGGAAATCCCAGTTCGTCATGACGAGCCGGACGCCGCGTTCCGCGAGCCACATGAATTCCGATTCGGACGTGTTCATGTCGGCGTGAGCCAAATAGATCCGCGACGGGTGAACACCGCACGCGGTCAGCACATCGAAAACGGCTCGCCGTGAACGGGTTGCATGAACATGCACCGCCGCTCCCGTACGGCAATGCGCATATGCGCAGGCGGTCAGCGCCTTTTCCTCGTCGGGGCCGACTTCGCCGTCGACCGCGGCTTTGAGAAACGTCGGACGCGCACCGGTTTCTCCTATTCCGCGCTCGAACTCGGCGCAGAACCGCTCGCCGATCTGTGCTGCTGTCTCGTCAATGGCCCACTGTGGCCAGTGCCGCGGAATGTACAGTCCTGTGCTCAGGAATATGTGTACGCCGGTGGCCTCGGAAACCGATCGTGCCAACCTCACATACGCGTCATCCCGGCCAATCCCCATGGGCGTCGGGTCGGCCAGACCATTCACGCCGTGCGCACGGACCTCCCGCAACATGGCGATGATCTCACGACGCGCATACTCGGTATTACCGGGGTAATTCGCGATGGATTCACCGGCGAACTCACGCATGCTGATGAGAAGGTGCTCGTGCGGATACACCCACTTCAGGTCCCCGGAGCTGACACGCCCGAGGGCGGTGTCTATCGTGCCATCTGCGTGGTTTGCCCGCGAAACGGCGCTCAAAACTTCCCATCCCGTGTTTCAAAGTGGGTCGGTTTGTTCAGCGTCGGGCCGCCGATTTTCACCCAGTGAGCCGTCCACTCGATCATCCGCTGCGCCGGTACGCGCGGGTACCCGAACCGCCGGAAACAGTACCCCGCGTTGGAAAGGAGCGCGGTGGGTGCTTCCTCACCGGAATACACCGGCTCGAGGCCGAAAAGACTGCCGAATTGCTGCGCAACACGCCGGACGGACAGCGTTTCCGGTCCGGTAAGATTCAACACCGCCGGGGGAGAGTCGGCGATTTCCAGTGCGCGGACTACGACGCTGTTGGCGTCACCCTGCCAGATGCAGTTGAAATTGCCCGTGGTGAGATCAACCGGCTCACCCGCGTGCACTTTCTGCGCGATATCCAGCAACGCGCCGTACCGCAACTCGGCGGCATAGTTGAGGCGGACGAGAGTCAGCGGGCTGCCCGTTTTCTCTGTCCAGTACGAGAAGATCCGCTCTCTTCCGAGGCAGGACTGCGCGTATTCGCCCACCGGGCCCACGGGGTCAGTTTCCCTGCTTCCGCCACCCATGACGGGCGTCAATGGATACACGTTCCCCGTGGAAAGAGCGACCATCCGCGCCCCGGCGAAGTGCTGCGCCACCATGCCGGGGAGGTAGGTGTTCATCGCCCACGTGAGGTTCTCTGCGCCCGTGGAGCCGAACTTCATGCCGACGAGGTAGATCACCGTATCGGCGTGCGGCAGGGTGGCCAGTTGGGCGGGGTCGAGCAGGTCGCAGGGTATCGTCTCCACCCCGCGGGCGTGCAGTCTCTCCCGCAACCCCGGGCCGGAAAACCGAGACACACCGATCACGCGCGCCCTGGAGCCCGCCTCCTCCAGCGCACGGCGCAGGAGAATCGCCAGCGTCGGCCCCATCTTCCCGCCCACGCCCAGCACCATCACGTCCCCCGGAATCCTCCGGACGCTTTCCACGAGCTCCGGCGACGGGGTGGTCAATAGATCATCCAGCGCGGTTTCATTCTCAATCACCTCTGGTAGCGTGTTCACCCATCTCCTCCTACGCGTTCGCCACGGGATTTTTCAGTACGCCGATACCCTCGATTTCCACTTCCACGGTGTCGCCGGCCTTCATCGGGCCAATGCCGGGAGGTGTCCCCGTGAACACCACATCTCCCGGAACCAGCGTCACATAGCGCGTAACGTGCTCAATCAGGCGTTGCACCGGAAAAATCATCTGGCTGGTGTTCGAATCCTGTTTCACCACCCCGTTCAACCGCGTCTGGATGCGTACGTTGTGGGGGTCGATCTCATCGGTGATGACGGGCCCGATCGGGCCGTACGTGTCACACCCCTTGGAACGCATCCACTGGGAGTCGGACTTCTGGTAGTCGCGGTCGGACACATCGTTCCCGCAGGTGTACCCGAGGATGAACTCGTGCGCTTTCTCCGCCGGCACGGCGTGCGCGCGTTTCCTGATGACCACCACCAGTTCGGCCTCGTAGTCGTTGCGGTGTTCCGGAACAACGAGGCGGATGGGGTCCCCCGGCCCGACGATGCACCCCGGAGTCTTCAGGAACAGGAACGGCTCCTCCGGGATCGGCATGTTGGATTCCCTCGCGTGATCGGCGTAGTTCAGCCCGATCGCCATCACGGTGCGCGGCACCACCGGGGCGAGCAGTCGAACTTCCGACAGCCGCACCTTTTCTCCGGTCAACCGGGCGTTCTGGAGGAACGATCGGTCGAGCAGCCGGATTGTTTTCCCGGAAAGCACGCCGTAGCCGATTTTCGCCCCTCTGGCGAATCGCACGTATCGCATTTCGTCTCCTTTGATGAAGGGCGGTTGCCGCCCTCCACTTCAATCCCACTGTGATTCCGGTCGTGCCAACCACGTTGCCTTCACGCGGGAGCCTGCGGAAATCACAGACCCGCGCATGCTTCAGACTCACACGGTTGTCTCGCCCGCTTTCGGGCCATCACCCCCGCGCAGGAGGTTCATGGTCTGCGACATCGCCTCGAGCATGAACCCTTCGTCGAATCCACACGCGAGCAGGCGCATTCCGCGGCGCTTCATATCGAGCAATAGCTCCGTATTACGGATGTGAATGCCGGGTGCAACGCCATACCTGTCGCACACCTCGATCATCCGGTCCACCGCCAGTTCCATGGCGCGGGAGCGGTGGTTCCCGGGCGTTCCGAGCGCGATGGAAAGGTCCTGCGGGCCCATGATGGTCGCGTCTACGCCCGGCACGCTGAGGATCTCTTCGAGGTTCTCCATCGCTTCGCGCGTTTCGATCTGGATGCAGACGAGCGTGTTTTCGTTGATCCAGTCCATGTCGCCTGAAAGGCTTCCTGTGGACTCAAAGTCGAGCATCACCGGCCGAATGCCGCACCCACGGCCGCCAAGCGGCGGGTATTTCGCCGACTCCACGATCAGCTCCACCTCGGCGCGGGTTTTCACCCGCGGCATCATGATTCCCAGCGCACCCGCGTCGAGGCGGCGTGCGATCAGGTGGTACTGCGAATCCGGCACGCGGACAATCGGCACTACCCCTGCGGCGCGCGTGGCGATGCAGAGAAGGGACACCGACTCCATGCCCAGCGGGGCGTGCTCGGTGTCGATCAGCACGAAGTCGACGCCAGCGCGTTTGACAAGCGCCCCGACGTCGGCGTACACGAACCGGTGGATCATTGTTCCGACCGCACACCCGCCGGCTTTGAGCACTTCTTTCACGTGATTCGGTTGCACGAAAGACCTCCTAACGCGAGGGGTTTTCTCGCGCTCGTTTCAGCACAAGAACGGAGTAGGACTCGTACACGAGCCAGAGAGTGAGGACAAAGAGCGGCAGGCCGCAACAGCCGGCAACAAGAACGGGCGTTTTCATTCCGGCGCCGCTCAGAAGACCGGGCAGCCCCGCAAGGAACGGCGTGAAGAGCTGCACGAGAGACCACAGCGTCATCACCAGCATGAACAACATCGGGATAACTGCGTACAGGTAAGGTTTGCCCGTTTTGTAAAGCCAGACGGAAAGCGCGAGAAGAGAAAGGCTGGCGAGGAGCTGGTTACTCGTGCCGAAAATCGGCCAGGCAACCAGATATCCTTTCTCCCCCGTTGCCATGAGGAACAGGAAGGGCACCAGAAGGGTGATAAACGTGGCTGCGTACGCGCCCGTCCTGGATTTCCAGCCGAGCAGTTCCTGCAGGATGTACCGCGCGAGGCGGGTGCAGACATCCAGCGTGTCGTACACGAACGTCGAAAAGGCCAGGAGCGCAAACGCGAGGGCGACGCTGAAATCCACCCCAACCAGCCCGAGGTACCGCGCCAGCCCGTTGGCGTAGATGAGGTTGGGGTCGCCCTTCAACATGGCGTCGCCTTTGGGCAGCATCATGACGGTGGCCAGTGCCAGCACGGCAACCAGGCCCTCGAGCAGCATTGCGCCGTACCCGACCACCCGCGCGTCCGACTCGCGGCGGAGCTGTTTGGACGTGGTTCCCGAGCTTACGATGGCATGGAACCCGGAACAGGCCCCGCAGGCAATGGTGATGAAGAGCACCGGGAACATCATGCGGCCCGTCTCGAGGCTGCGCAGGTCTTCCATGTTGATCGCGGGATACTGGATCGAGAATCCGCCGAAAAGCGCTCCGATGAGACCGGTGGCGATGGTGAGGTAGAGGAACCACCCACCGAGATAGCCGCGCGGCTGGAGCAGCAACCACATGGGAAGGAGCGACGCCACGAAGCAGTACGCCAGCAGCACCACGTTCCATTGCGCGGAGGAAATGGAAGACATGAAGGTCACCACGGACGGCGGAAGATGGCCGCCACTCCAGACGATAAGCACGAGGAGCGGGAGGAAAATCGCCGTGGCAACGGTCAGATTGAGCTTGAACCGGTAGAGCAGCACCCCCATCAGCACGCCGAGCACCAGGTACAACACGGAACTGACGGCAACACCCGGCCCGAAGGCTTCCCCCTGCGCCACCACGCGGAAGGTCTGCGCCGTGATGTCCGTGAATGCGATGATCACATACACCAGTGTGAGCCAGACGAACCCGAGGAACAGCACGTGTGCGGTCGGCGAGAGATACTGCTTCAGGAGTTCGCCAATCGAGGTGGAACCGTGCCGCACCGACGCGATGAGGCTCGCAAAATCGTGCACGCCGCCGACAAACACCGCCCCCACCACAACCCAGAGGAGGGCTGGCAGCCAGCCAAACCAGAGCCCGGCCAGAATCGGGCCAACGATGGGGCCCGCGGCGGCGATGGCCGAAAAGTGCTGGCCGATGAGCAGAGAGGACTTTGCCGGAACGAAATCCACTCCGTCGTTGATCTCGACCGCCGGGGTGGTCTGGGTGTCGTCAATTCCCACCGAACGGGACAAAAAGCGCCCGTACACACGATACGCAACGGCGAAAAACACCATGCTCGCCAGCACAACAAGAGCTATCATCCTTTTTGACCATCCTCACGGGGTTGGGGGTTCATCTTCGCGGGGAACAGCCGCGGCGGCAGGGACGGGTTCCGGCTTCTCGAAGCGCCAGCGTCTGGTCTGCCCGGGCAAAACGAGCGGCGGCGTCCACGCCAGCACGGCCAGCGCCGCAAGACCCGCCATCTGGAGGTGTGCCTGCAGCATCTGGATTCCCGACGCCGCAAGCCAGATGTATGCCCAGGGAACCTGAGAAGGCAGTTCCTCGGAACGGAAACTCCTGATCACGAAATAGACTGATGCACCTACGGTCAACACATTCAAAACCGGGTTGACGGCATGGCGGAACCCCGTTGCCTGAGCGAAAATGAGGTGGATCGCCGGGGCGGCAGCCGTGGCAAGCGCGACAGAAACGACCACCGCAAAGGCAAACCCGGCAACCGCCACCAGGTCGTCCATGTAGCGGCGTGTCACCACCACCGAGAGCGCCCACGGCATGAACAGGCTCATCGTTTCCGCGAATGTCGCGAGCCAGCGTGCGGTGATGCTTGTGGGGTAGAAAAGAATGACGCTCTGGTACAGCGCGCTGGAGAAGAGTGCAAGCGAACCCACTCCCGCGCTGGCGCGCCCGAACGTGGTTCCACGGGTGAGTGCATCCATTGCGGTAAGCACGATGGCGCACATCGCGATCACGTGGCGCGCGGCATCGAGCCACGGGTCATCGATTCCGGCGGCGACGCGGAGCACCTGCATCAACCCCACCAGAAGCACTAACCCCGCCACCGCCTTCCGGACCGCCGGAACTTCGCTCCCTTCAGACCGCCGGCCGAACACCATCCAGAGGAGAAGCACGGCGGTACCCGCCATCAGCACCGCGGCAACAACAGGCTGAAGGATCTCCGTTACGCCCATTCCGGGAAACACGCCAACGCGACGGCGAAGAACCGGCAGAAGAATCCGCATCACCCACAGTTCAATGCCGGTGAACAACGAAAGGGCCGCCAGAAGCCACAATTGTCGTTTTGCCACAGGGTCCTCTTCCCGCGCCGGGGAACGCGCGCTCGTTATATTCGTGTACAAGATCAATCTGATAACGAAAGAGGTCAACCATGGAGGCAGATAACACCGCGGGCGCCAGCGCCGCCCGCCCGGCAAGATCTGACGGCAAAAAGAAACCCGAGCCCTGCCCGGCCGGGATAGAGGACCGGTGTCCGATCCCGCGTTACCGGTGCCGGGAGTTTGGTGAACCGGGGCGCCATTGCTTCGAGCTGTTCGAGGAGTTCGAAGCCTTCGTTCTTCCCGAAAAGAGCGACGACGACCAGGACGAACCGGCGCGCGTACTCCCGTTTCCCCGCAGACGGCGCAGAAAAAGCAGGTGAAGGAGGATCGTCATGGATACCCTCGCGAAATGGTTTCTCAAAACAGGCTTTTTTCTCATGCTCTTCGGGACCATACTGGTCCTGCTCAAACGCCATCACCCCGCGGGGAAGCTGCCGGGTGACCTGGTCCTGCGCAGCGGCCGCGACCGATTCGTCCTTCCGTTCGGCACCATTGGTCTCGGAGCGCTCGTGCTGACGGTGTACCTCAATCTCCTCCAACGTGACTCAGGCAGCGATTCGTGAGCATTCCGGTCGATTTCCAGCGCACCGCGTATTCGTATGACTTCGATCCCGCGCTGATCGCGCAGACACCCGCGGTGCCGCGGGATTCCTCCCGCCTTCTGGTGTTCGACAGGAAAACCCGCGCCATTCGCCACGAGGTATTCCGCGACCTTGATCAGTTCCTCCGGCCGGGCGACCTCCTGGTCGTCAATACCACACGAGTGATGCCGGTGCGGTTGTTTCCACGCGAAACAACGTCCGACCGACCTGTGGAGCTTTTCCTTCTGCGGGCGCGTTCGCCGCGCATCTGGGAGGCGCTGGTAAAGCCCGGCAGGAGAATCCACCCCAACAGCAGCCTCGAATGGGATGACGGGACGGTTGCAACCGTAATCGAGCGTCTGCCCGACGGTTCGCGGGTGGTTGAGTTTTCGCGCGAAGTGACGCCGGAATGGCTCGAAGGCCACGGGAAAACGCCGTTGCCCCCGTACATCAGGCGCGAGGCGAGCGATGAAGACCGGGAGCGCTACCAGACTGTCTACGCCTCTGCGCCGGGGGCGGTCGCCGCACCCACCGCCGGCCTCCACTTCACCGAGTCCCTCATGGAACGCATCGCCGCGGCAGGGGTGCGCAAAGCGGAGCTCGTCCTCCACGTCGGCATCGGCACGTTCCGTCCCGTGCGGGCAGAGGACATCCGGCAGCACGCCATGGAAAGCGAATACTACGAAGTTTCTCCGGATGCGCTGGAACAGATACGCTCGACCCGGGCTTCCGGCGGGCGGATTATCGCCGTCGGAACGACCACGGTGCGGACACTCGAAACCCTCGCCGATGCCGGTCAGATTGACGCCCGTGATACGGTGGCGGGCTGGACACGCATCTTCATCCACCCGCCGTACCGCTTCCGCATGGTGGACGCCCTCATCACGAACTTCCACCTGCCGGAGTCCACCCTCATCATGCTGGTGAGCGCCTTCGCCGGGCGCGAGCAGACCCTTGCGCTGTATGCCGAGGCAGTGCGCCTGCGGTATCGCCTGTACAGCTACGGCGACGCGATGCTCATAACCTGAAGCGTCAGTGCAGGATGGCGCCTTGCGCCGCCGTGCCTCCCAAGTCCTATCGGGTCCCATGGGAGGCAAAGGAAACGCCGCATGCGTGCCGTCGTACGGGCGGTTCCGCGTGTGCAGGGTACACGAAGACCGCCCCTCCACCGCGAACGAACCCCTACCTGACCAGACTGCGCCCTGACGCGCGGTCGTTGAGCCTGTCGAAACGCCGCGCGGGGCTCCGACACATCGCGGCGGCACTTCGACAAGCCTCCTGCGCTGTGCGCAGGCTCAGTGACCGCCACTTTAACGCAATAGTGTCATCCTCCTCGTCACCACGCCCTGCGCCGCGGTGAGTCGGTAGACATACACCCCGCTGGCAACGGCGCGACCCATAGCGTCCTTCCCGTCCCACACGACCTCGTGGTGGCCAGGCAGGAATGCCTGGCCCACCAACGTCCGCACGAGGCGGCCGTTGATGTCATACACCGCGAGCGTCACGTGTCCTGCCTCCGGCAGGGTGAAGCGTATCGTCGTGGACGGATTGAACGGGTTGGGGGCGTTCTGCATAAGAGAGAACGATGGCAAGCCCTGTTGCTCTACAACACCGACCGGGTGGTTGTACGGGATGGCGCTGATGTCCGTACGCGTGCCATCCGGGTCCAAAGGCGTCGATGGCGAGCCGGTATCGATGCACGGGGAATCCGGGCGAAGCGAGTAATCGCCGTTGGCCGCATCCACGAACAGCGGGTCTGCGCTGATGTTGCCCGTGCCCTCGAACCCGCCCTGTATATCCGAATAGGTTGCGGTGACCGTCCCGCCGTTTGAGACGATCTGCTCTGCCGGGGTGTTTGCCCAAACGATCGTGTTGAGGAGCTCTACCGAAGCGGAAGCACTATTGTTGATTGCACTTGCACGAGGCGCAGTGTTGCCGGAAATCGTGCATTCGTATAACGTCAACGACCCATTGCCAGCATTGTCAATCGCTCCCCCCGCATTACCAGCGGCATTTCCGCAAATGACACAACCATACATGACACAACCAAATAACGGGCCCGAGCCGACGTTGAACACGGCGCCACCTGATCCGGTTCCGGAGGTGGTGTTGCCGGAGATGACACAATAATACATTTGCATCCAGCCAGAGCTGGAAATGCCACCGCCGACTCCCCATTCACCCTCTGACGAGTTATCCGAAACCCGGCAATGCGTCATGTAGACGCCGCCGATTTCGCCCGCTTCATTCGCGATGCCTCCGCCGTCCTGCGCCGCCCGGTTGCCAACGATCGCTGAGTGATGGATATCAACCCACGTCCCGACGCCGGAGACATACAAACCGCCGCCCCGGCAGTCGGGCTCGCTGCCCCGTGCATACCCGCCACTGATACGGACATATTCCAGGGTGCTTGTCCAGCCGCCGGAAATGCGGATACCCCGCCATGATCCAGCGGTTCCCTTTAGAAACCGGATGGAGTCGGCCTTCGTGCCGCGGGCATACAAGCTGCCCTGCACCACAAACTGCACATCCGCGTCGAAGAGAACGTCCACGCCGGGTTCGATGAAGAGGGTGTTGAAGGCAGGGATCGTGACCGTGCCCTTCACGTGGTAAGGGGAACCTGCTTTCGTCCAATGAGTGATGGTGTCGCCGGGCGCTATGTCGATTGGAACACCGATCGTGCTGGTTATAATGCCGGACACATCGGCGGCCCGGGCGGCGCTGACAAGGCCGCTTGTGGCGAGGGGGAGCAGGAGGAAAAGAACAACGCGAGACCGCAGCATGGCGCACCTCCCCCAGCAGGGCGTCTGCGCCCTGCCAGCCGATGCCTTGAGCGCACAGCACAATGCGTTGAATGTAGCCCTGTCAGCACCGGTTGTCAACGATGTGCAGCGTGTCGATCGCACGGAAGTATAGTCATTGGAGGGGGGGGCAAGTGGCGAGGGCGGGGAACAGCTTCGCAGGGCGACGTGTACTCGGCTGGATTCCCGCCTGCGCGGGAATGACGGATTGTGGGCGTGTTCCTGATCCTTTGGCAAAGAAACAGCCAATGACTTTCCGTTCGTCATTTCCGACGGCGCGGGGGTATGCCGGTCCTCCCGAAGAAGCGAACGTCATTCCCGCGGAGGCTGGAATCCAGAGCGGGTGGCTGGGCGCGCTTTCGCGGTCATCTCGATACACCGTCCGCCGACCGTCCGGCGGACGCCACTCGATGACCGCTGTTCGGGCGCGCCGCTTGCCGGTCGTCGAGTGGCTCATGAGCGCACGCGAGGGAGATGTATCGAGACGCACCGGCACGGTACATACGAGCCGACGGAAGGTGAACCGCCGGGCCGGGCTCCTCGATACAGCGCTCGGACTGCGTCCTCCCGCCGCTCGGAGACCGGCCTGGGGCCACCCCCTGTCCGCAGAGTCCACCAGACTGCGCCCTCGAACCGAAGTAGAAGCGCCCCGAGCGCACTCATGTGCACCCGGGGCGCTATCGTTCGAGACGCGCGAAACGCGTTGCTTCGGAACTAGATCACCACCGGCCCGAACATCGGCGCGGCCATATCGGCCTCGTCCACCAGATTGACCGCCGGATTCACGCCGATACCGTACCAGAGCTCCGCCTTTTTGGGCACCGGCTCGGCGAACGTCAGCACCACGGTGTCCGGCTTCTCAAGATCAACTTCCTGTTTCAGGATGGCGAGGTCCTTGCCCTCAAATCTCGCCCAGAAGCCGCGCACGTCGCGTTTAGGGTAGAGTTCCGAGTTGACGTCGGAATAGTGCACGCGAAGGATCGTGCGGTTCTTGTCCGAGAAGCGGATGTTTGCCGGACGCGGACCTTTGCGAAGCGAAGTACGTCCGTGCGCCAGGATTTCCGCAAGGTGCGCCATGCGCTTCCCGAGACGTCGCTGGCCCTGCGTGCTGATGTGGATCGCGTCGTCCAGACCGAGATCTATCGCCGTAGTCATCAGCGCCGGCGCGAGCTCCTTCTCCTGCGCGAGCTGATCCGCCTGCAGACCGTTCCAGTACGGCGCGATTTCCCCACCGGTGAAGAACGGACCGATCTGGACATACAGGAACGGCATTTTTGGCGCGCCGAGATCCTTCCGAATCGCCTTGACGAAGTTCACCATGCGGCTGTGGAAGTGCGGGAGAGCATCCTTGTTGGCGTCGGATTCTCCCTGATACCAGAGCATGCCGGCGACTTTGCCGCCCACGGCCTGCACGCGCCGGATCATGGATCCGTAAAGGGAAGCGCCACCCAGCTCCAGCTTGCCAGGGTCCCATTGCTCCATGCTGGTTCCGCCGTGGGAGCACACGATCAACCCGACCGGCACCTCCGTGCGCTTCACCATGGTTTTGCCGAAGGAGACAGCCAGTCCCGCTCCCTGTTGCCGGAAGATGCGGTCGTTCTTTGCGGCCTTCGCGCGCTCAACGGGGTCCGCGGTGAACCAGTGCACCGAGTCCACGGCCTCGTTGTACCAGCAGAGAGGGTCCGCGGCAAGGTCCCAGCGGTCGTCGAAGTAGAACGCGTGGACGTGCTTCGAGGGCGTTTCCGTGCCGACGAGCTTTCCGTATCCGTCCATGTTCGACTGGCCGCCGAGTATCCACAGGTCGCCGACCAGCAGCCCTTTCACCGATGCTTTTCCCAGCACCACCCCGCGGAAATTGCGCAGTTCGAACTCAACGGTGTACTCCCCGCCGACGGGCAGGCTTTCAATCACGCCGGTTGCCAGTGTTCCGTTGCTCTGGCCGATGGTCCGCCAGTCGAACTTCGAAAGTGTGCTCCCGTCGCGTTTCACGCGGGCAAACAGGCGGCCTTTCTCCGTCGCTTCAATCTGAACGGCGACATGCGCCACGGTGCCCGAACGTTGAATTACTGCGTTTTGTCGGGGTTGCAACACGGCCCCGAGAGCAACGGGAACTGGTTGAGCCATCGAATCCTGCCTCCTTTGCCACTGCGGCGATCTGATGTACGTTCACGTGCGGTTATCAGAGATAAAAGAACGCCACGCAAGACCCGACGCGCAATACGGGAGTGTGGCGACAGGGATACGCGTCACCATTTTTCATGCGCCCCAGGGACTTCAGAAAGGTGGATATTCATGCCATTAGCCTATCGCTTCGGCTGTGCGGAACAGCCACTGCCGGACGGCGTCGGGCTTGATCTGTGCGGCTTCCTCGCGCGGAACAACCCGAGCACCGGCCAGCGCGACCCGCTCCATGTCCGCGCGCTCTGCCTCGACGACGGCACCACGAAGATCGTCTGGGCTGCGGCGGATGTCCTCGCAATTTCCGCGCAATCCAGCGCGCGCATCAGGCGGGAGGCGGCCCGACGATTCGGCGTGCGGCCGCGCCACTTCACCGTGTCCGCCACACATACGCACAGCGCGCCGGGGACAGTATTCCTTGCCAACTGCGGCGCCACCGACCGCGGCTGGCTTCGCGCGTGGGAAGCGCGCGTGGTGGAAACCATCGGCGACGCCATCCGGAACACCGGCACGCGTGTACACGCCGAGTTCGCCGACACCGACGCCAGCGGCTTCGCCCGCAACCGGCGCACGCTGAAGCGGGACGGCTCCCTCACCATGGGCGTGGTGCCGCCCGAAGACACCGTCCACCGCGGGCCGGAGAATCACACCCTTTCCGTGCTGACGCTGCGCGACGCCGCCACAGACCGCCCGGTGGCCGCGATTGTCCACTTTGCGTGCCACGCGGTGCTGTTTTGCGACCAGCTCATCACCGCCGACTGGCCGGGCCGCATGCTCGCCACGCTGAAACGGGAGATGGGCGGCGGATTATTCCCGATGTTCATCCAGGGCGCCTGCGGGGACATCAACCCCGCGAACCTCTCCGGCAATCCGCAGGACAACCTCACCCGCATGGGCGACGGGCTGGCCGAAAAGGCGCTCGAGTGCATCCACCGCGCGGGCGAACGGCAACCGGTGCGGCTGGGCGCCCGGCTTGGCGGCGCGAGGCTCCCGTGGCGCTCCCTGCCGACGGAAGAGGCCCTGCGGGAGCGGCTCCTTGCCCCGGAACACTGGCACACCGCAACGCGCGAACAGCAGGCGGTTCACCTCACCGCACAACGCCTCATCGCCATGATGCGGCGCGGGTTCCTCCGCCCGTGGGCCACCATGCCGGTTCAGGCCGTCCGTGCGGGCAATGTGGTGATCGCAGCGCTCGGTGGCGAGATTCTGACACAGACCGGGCTGCATCTGGCGGCAGCGTTCCCCGGGCACCACCTGCTCTGCGCCGCGTACGCAAACGGCAGCGTGGGGTACCTTCCTCCCGCGGAGGAACACGCATACGGCGGGTACGAGGTCGAGCGGGCGCATGTCTACTACGGCAACCCGGATGCCTTCGCGCCCGAAGCGGAGGCAATCGCCCGCGCAACCGCGGAGAACATGGTCCGTTCTGTAATGGCCGACCGGCGGCGATGAACGAGGTGGGGCGGCATCGCCGAAGCCGCCGCGGTGGTCTCGATACACCGGACCGCACACCGCAGGGGCGACGCATGCGTCGCCCCTGCCTGCACGCACCCTACCTTAACAACACCATCCTTCTCGTCACCACCCCCTGCGACGCCGTCAGCCTCGCAAGATACACCCCGCTGCCAACAGCGCGGCCGTTGCTGTCGCAGCCATCCCACACCACCTCATGCCTGCCGGCCTCAAAACGGCCGGCTGCCAGACTGCGCACGAGGCGGCCGTTCACGTCATACACCGCCAGCGTCACGTGCCCCGCCTCGGGCAGGCCGAACCGGAGCGTGGTGGACGGGTTGAACGGATTCGGCGTGTTCTGGGAGAGCGAAAACGCCGGCGGCGCGGGCACGTTCTGGACAGAGACCGGGTAGGCAATCCGCCCATCGGTGAGCAACGGCGCCGTCTCGTCGATGTTCGTCTCGGGATAAGGCAGCCACTGAAGGCGCAACGTGTCGTCCGCTGTGAAGTTCCCCGTTTTGAAGGCGAGACTGACAAGCGTTGAACCGTTGAGGTCAACAGGTGTGTCCGAGGCCATCGAAACGAACACCGTGTCGCCCGCAATGTTCCAGTCGACGATGGAGTGGCCGGATGGGCACGCGGAATAGCGGACGAAACCGGTATCAGGGATCACTCTGGCGGGATCCACGAGGAACGCCAATTTGACGCCAAACACCCGTTGCGCGGTGGCATTGACCGGGAGAACGAACGCCGTCTGCGGCGCTACGTTGAGGGCAGGAAGGGTCAAAGAAGGAGCAGCAACGGGCGCGGCGCGGGCCGGCGTGGAAAACCACCCCGACCCGAGAAGCAGCCCGAGAAACCAACACGCACGTGCCATCACAGGTGTCCTTTCCGATGAAATCGGTGGCGGGGGAAGCGA
>Ga0209719_1002887_pt1 | contig 16709 bp, 5 predicted proteins | sample AD_JPNAS2_MetaG_FD_184421 | JGI IMG/M metagenome (GOLD analysis project Ga0209719, IMG submission 184421) | Active sludge microbial communities of municipal wastewater-treating anaerobic digesters from Japan - AD_JPNAS2_MetaG (SPAdes) (version 2) | ecosystem: Engineered > Bioreactor > Anaerobic >...
ACAAAGCCGCCGGAGATTACGAAGCGCTGTCCACTCCTCTGGCCGCTGCCAATACCCGCGATTACCTGAATTGCACTTCGATGGGAACAGCCTGTTTCTATGTTACCAATTCTCCCTATACCAGTGCTTCTAATAGCACTTCCAACGGTTTGATCTTTTTGGATTATATCCGTTTGGTACCTGAAATGATCGATGAAAATGATTAGCGAATACTCAAGCTCAAGAACCATGATAAAATGCTTAAAAACCATAGGGATACTCCTGCTGTTGACAGGGATTGCCGTTTTACCGGTCAAGGCTCAGGACGGGCTTGTGACTGTTACCGGTAAGGTGTTGTCTCAAGCCGATCAAAAAGGCTTACCCGGTATCAGCGTAACTGTGCAGAACCTCACCTCTGTTATGACGGCAGACGATGGCGGTTTTAGCCTGAGCCTGCCTTCGGCCGACGCAGAACTTAGTATCTCCGGCCCGGGTTATCAGACTAAGAAAGTAGCGCTGAGGGGCAGAACTCAATTGATAGTGAAATTACATGCGGATAATTTCACCAATTCCGTCTACAAAGAGGTGCTGATGCCCTTGGGGACGGTAAATAACAGCCACCTGAGCGCAGCAGCCGTTTTTTTGGATCAGGACAAAAGCACCGAGGTGGCTATTATGCCCGAACAGCTTTTACAGGCTAAGGTATCGGGTTTAAACGCCATGTTCAGATCGGGTATGGAAGGCTCGGGAGCGAATCTTTTTGTCCGGGGTTTCAATTCCCTGTATGCTTCCAACCAACCTCTGCTCGTTATCGACGGCATGGTGCTCGAAAATGCGCAATTCGGCAACTCCCTTATTGAAGGATATATTTCTACGCCTCTGGGGGCTATTGACGTGCAGGATATCGACCGCATCACTCTGATAAAGGATGCCAGCTCGGTTTACGGAGTGAAGGGGGCCAACGGTGCGCTGTTGATTCAGACCAAACGCACTACCGATTTGGCCACCAAAATCAATCTGATGGCGGTGCAGGGATTGAGTTTGCAGCCTTCCAAAATTCCCATGCTGAACGCAAAAGATGCCAGGCATTATCTGATCGATATGTATCAAAGCACCGGCCAATACTCTGCGACAGAGATACAAGCCCTGCCTTTTGTCGATCAGCAAATTCCGGTACAGCAGCCCTGGGGCTATTCGGGCAATGTGGATTATTACAGGTACAACAAAAACACCGACTGGCAGGATGAGATTTTCAGGCCGGCCTATAAGCAGCATTATTCGCTCAATGTTTCCGGAGGTGATGAGGTAGCCGTCTATGGTTTGTCTCTGGGCTTTGTGAATAAGGAATCGGTGGTAGAGGGTTCGGATTTCAATCGTTTTAATGCCCGTATCAATACCGGAATTAAGTTCAATCCGGCCATACAGGTTTTTACCAACATGAGCTTTGTGTATGGAATGAAAAACCTCGCCAACGAGGGTAACGCCGGGTATCTGAATCCGATTTATTCGGCACTGGTGAAGGCTCCCTTTACGACAAGTTTTGTGTATGATCGGCACAATCGCCGTTCGCCCAAACACGAAGAAGTGGATTTCTTCGGCCATGCTAATCCTGCCGTTGTTACAGGTCTCACCGATACCGAAAATTCGTTCTACCGTTTTTTGGGCAACCTCGACCTGAATATTAAGCTGAACGATAAGCTTAAACTGGTCTCCATTTTTGGTATCGATTACAACAAGGAAAGGGAACGTATTTTCTATCCGACGGGTGGTATTCCTTACGAAAGTATACCGCTGGCAGCCGTCAGCAATCAGCAACAACACAGGGTGGAACGTCTGTTTAGTATTTTCAGCGATACCCGCTTGCATTACGCACGGAACTTTGGTTACCAACGGCGGCTGGATGCCTCTCTGGGCTTGCGTTATCTGAATTCCCGTGCCGAAGACGATTACGGCAAAGGTTACAACTCTTCGAGCAATTATTTTGTATCCATAGGTTCCGGCTCTAACAGACTGTACCAGACCGGAGGAGCTATAGGAAACTGGAATTGGCTGGCCCTGTATGGCAACGTCGATTACAACCACAAGAATAGATATTTTGTCAACGCCTTGCTTTCCTACGATGCTTCTTCGCGTTACGGATCGGAAATTGCCGCTTTTCAGGCTTTCCCCTCCCTTGGAGCAGCCTGGTTGATTTCTTCGGAAGAGTTTATGAAGAACAGCCAATGGATAGACATGTTCAAACTTAGAGCCAATTACAGTATGACCGGCAACGATGGAATAGGGAACTATGCCGCTAAGCGCTATTACGTGACTCAAAATTTCCTGGGCAATTACGGTTTGGTAAGGGGGAATCTGGTAAACGAGAAACTCATGCCCGAGAGGAATAATAAGCTGAGTGCCGGCCTGGATCTGGCCCTGCTGAACGAAAGATTGAATATAAGTCTGGATTTGTATCACAGCACTGTCAAAGATATGCTCATACATGCCGAAGCTCCGGCTTATACCGGTTTTCGTTTTTATATAGAGAACGGGGGTGAAATGCGAAATCGTGGTATTGATGCATCGCTAAACGCCCGACTGGTCGAAAAGGGAGCATTTAGCTGGGATCTGGGCCTGGCAGCCTCTCATTACCAAAACGAGATTTTGTCGCTAAGCACCGGTGATTTCAACACCCCTATAGCCGGAGGCCTGGTCAGGACAGAGGTTGGTAAGCCATTGGGTATATTCTACGGTTACAAAACGGAGGGCATTTACCAAACAGCCGCCGAAGCTGCCGAAAACCAACTCTATAAAATGTCGGGGACGGTAAAAGTGCCTTATGGAGCCGGCGATGTGCGTTATGTCAATGTCAATGGTGATGATTTGATCGATCAGAACGACATGCAACAGATAGGCAATCCCAATCCCGATTTGCACGGCTCTCTCTGGACCGATCTTGCCTGGAAAGGCCTGAGTATCTCGGCCGTCTTCCGCTATTCCCTCGGTAACGATGTCTATAATTATACCCGCAGAAATCTGGAGTCGATGTCTTCCTTTGCCAATCAGACTCAGGCTGTACTCAACCGCTGGAAATCGGAGGCTCAAACAGCCACTATGCCCAGGGCAGTGTATGGAGATCCCATGGGGAATTCCGCTTTTTCGGATCGTTGGATAGAGGACGGTTCTTACCTGAAGCTCAAAACCCTGAGCCTGGCCTATGCTATTCCGATTCAAAGCGGTGTTTTAAGAAATCTCACCATATACGGAACCGCCGAAAACCTGCTTTGCCTGACAGCTTATAAAGGCTATGATCCCGAAATCATCAGCGCTTCGGCCGAAATGCCGCTCTATTACGGTGTGGATGCTTTCACTATGCCCACTTGCCGGACTTTTTATTTAGGTATTAAAATTGGACTATAAGCATAAGAATTCTACCATTATGAAGACAAACAAACAGATAGCCTTAGTTGTTTTGATAGGCAGCCTGATGTTGTCCTCCTGCGTGCAGACGGACATCGACGATGCGCTGGAATACGACAAACATTACAAGACAACCGAAGATGCCGATAATGCCATTTTGGGAGTGTATTCGTCTTTTATGCGTATGGCCGATCAGATGTTAATCCTGAACGAGCTTCGCGGAGAGCTCACTGATTTGACGGCCTATTCGGGCACGGAACTGCAGGAAATTGATGCCGCCAATCCTTCCGAGTCGAATACCCTGGCCGATCCCACTTCGTATTACAATGTGATTTTGAATTGCAACGATGCTCTGGAAAATTTTAAAATAATGCTCGAAAACAACCGGATGACTCCGGAAGAATTCCGTGAGCGTTACGCCGACCTGACGGCGATGCGTTGCTATATGTATTTGCAGTTGGCAGCACAGTTCGGTCGGGTGTATTATATTACAAAACCCATTGTCAATCTGGCAGATATGCGGGCATATTCCGATTCGGCTAAAGTCACTATCGATCAACTGCTGCCCTTGTTGATTGCGGATATGGAAAGCCTGGAATTTATGGATCCCTACGTCACTTCGCCTTTGGTGCAATACAATCTGGACGGTTACGACCTGTCGTATTTTTTCATCAACAAAAAGCTTATGTTGGCCGATCTCTATCTTTGGAACGGCGATTATCTTAAAGCCGCCTTTTTATATAAAGAAATAATGGATACCTACAGCGACGGAGAGGCCACGGTAAACTGCTATACCTATAAGCTGGCGGCGGCTACCACCTGGACTACGGCCACGGCTTATTCCACCTGGGCTTATCAGATTTTTTTCCTCAGGTATAAAGAGGACGATATGGAAGCCTACAACAATCAGTGGGTGAATATCTTCTCGGACGATATGACGGGCCGCAGGATTCGTTACGAATGGATTTGGAGCATGAGTTACGATGCGGCTTATGCCCCCTCTTTTCCTCTGATTGACTTGTTTGCCAAACCCGAAGACGGAGGTAGTTATTTGCTTAAGCCTTCGGCTTACGCGATCGAAGATTTGTATGGCAGTCAAAAGATGCAAAACGGCTTTACACTGGATGGACGCGGACCGGAAGCTTCCTTTTATCAAAGCTCCGACGGGGATTACGTCATCAGTAAATACCTGTATCGTTACGATCCCTCCAAACCTTACGAACGGGCCGGCAGACTTTATCTCTACCGCGGAGGCTTGCTCCACCTGCGTTACGCCGAGGCTGCCAACCGGGCCGGCTATCCGGACGTGGCTTATGCTATCGTTAATCAAGGTATTGCCGGGACTTATGGAGTTGGATTGGAGTCGGTGGTAGATTACCCGGAACCCTTTTACTTTGATCCTCGTTATACTACTACGCCCTATTACAGGGGGCCCTGGAGGTATAATTTCGGCATCAGGGGACGCGCCTGGCTGCAATCCAAAGAGGGCTCTGTTTTTGCCGATAAGACGTTGGCCGAATGTGTCGACAAACAAGACTCCATCCGGGTGATGGAAAAAATAATTATGGACGAATGTGCTCTGGAATGCGCCTACGAAGGTCATCGTTTTCCCGACCTTGTACGCGTGGCCCGGCGTATGAACCGCGAAGCTGCGGGTAGTGGTAACAACTATTTGCAGGCTGTATTGCAAGGGAAATACCTAAAATCGGGGCGGGCTGTTCCCGATTATTCAAGCGAAGAAAAATGGTTTCTTCCTTAATTAAACAACTAACGAACTAAGTATTAACAATCACACCTAAAACCAATTGACTATGAAAAAAATCTACTACTTAACTTTTGCTTTTCTATTCTGCCTGATTTCGGTCGGAGCTTATTCTCAGGCTTTTATCGAAACAGATTATGTGGTGGAATTTCCTTTTGACGAATCGGATTATGCCGGTGAAACTCAGGTTATTATTTCCGACGCGACTGTAACTTTTACTGCAGACGCTTTTAACACCTGCGGTTTGCCTTTCGGCACCGGTACGCTGATTACTATGGAAGAGGGCGCTGAAATAATTATGTTTGATTCTCCCGAAACCTGGTTTCCCGATGCCGATGCGGAAGAAAACATGGATTACATCGATTATTTAACCGATTCGGAGGGACAAAAAGTGACATCCGTACCCTTTAATTTCCTGATTAACGGAAACAGCCGCATTGTGCTCGACAGTAAATGCCGCTTTGGAGGAACCATCACCGGCAGCGGTAATCTGACACTGGTGGTCGGCGACTCTACCATCCTGGATTCCGACTTGGGCATTTCAAGTTTGGGTGAATTTACCGGTACGCTTACCATAGAAGTTAAGGAGGGCAACAATCAGCTTTTGATCGGCTCAACTTATCCGGGTACTTGCCCCATAGACAATGTTACGTATAATAATGCTTCTGCCAGGTGTTATCACTCCATTCCCTGGACTTTGGTGTTGCCGGACGGTATCCATGTGTACACGCAAGATGCAACGCATACTTGTTTCCCAAGAACTATAGGGCATGCTTATGTGCATTGCAGTTCAACCTGTACTTTCCGTTCCAATCAACTTCATCTCTACGATTTGGAGATTGACGGAGGAGCCGATAACCGCAACTTTGAAATGTATTCCGTGGGACAGGGATTTAATTACCCGGTGAATTACCTGGGCGCTTATGCTTACGTGCGTACCGGAGCTTTGTACGTGAACGGAGACAAGGCCTCTTTTTCGAACATTATCAATCGCATTTCCATTCGTGGTCGTGAAATGTTTGTAGGAGGAGTCGGTTTCATTGATTGTACCGTCGAAGGCAAAGCCGGTACGACAGCACATATTAAACCGGGAGCTACCGGTGAAAACGATATCGGTACGCTGACTATACTCAAGGAACTCTATCTGAACAGCAACAATTCCGTGGATATTGATTTTGGCCCCGGAGGAAAGTCGGACAAACTGGTGTTGGTAGGAGGCGGTGCATTCAGTGGCGAATTTACCCGTTTATGGGTGAATATTATGGATGACTTTTACGATAATCCCGTAGCCGGCGATTATAAGGTCTTGGATGCCCCTACGCTGAGGATGAACGAAGTTCCCGTGCTGGACACTACTTTTACCGGTACTTTTACCACAACCATCGACAGTATTTACTCGGGCGACACACTGATCCGGGTCGATACCATCGTGACTGCCGACATTGAACGCATAGATACCATAGGCTGGGAAATCAGTAACAATCTGGTTGTCAATGCCGGTCAGCTGCAAACCGGTCAACACAAAGATTCTCTTCCCGAGGGCTATGCCTATAACTTCGATCGTTTCTTCAGCGAGGGTATTATTGCCATTACCGGACCGGGCTATGAGGAAGGAAATATTGTGAACGGACCCTCAGGCATCAATCAAGTTAAATTGCCCGATAAATTTGTAAAACAGCGTGAAATTTTCAACCTGACGGGTGTCCGCACCAAAACGCTGACCCGGGGTATCAATATTATCCGGACTACCTTTAGCGACGGCAGTGTTGAAGTTCAAAAGTACTTTTACGACGAATAGTTACAATCAATATTTTTATTATTCATTTTAAATCTAAGCATGTATGAAAAAATTCTGCGTTTTGTTATTAGCGCTGATGCTCTTACCTACATGGCTCGGAGCGCAAACAGTCTTCGATAACACTACGGTAAATTCAACCTATGTTTTATCGGATACCGTTTTGCCCACAGTGGCCAATGTAGATACGGCAGAGGCCTTTTCGACCACCCAGTTTATTATGGGTCCGGGATTGCGGGTCAATACTTTCAAAAAACAGTCAAGCGATCTGACTGCTACTTTGTTTGATGAACCCAATGCTACGGCTCTGACCATAGGCGGGAGATTACCCGATTATGTGCTCACTTTTATTTTAAGACCCTCGAAAGGCGTTACTTTCAAACCGACCAACATCTCGTTCAAAGCCTTTAAAAATGGCACAGGAGACCAGGTTAAAATAGACGTTATGAATCAACGCGGCGAGGCTGCCGAGACTCTGTTGTCGAGCATTGACATTGCTCGTAACAACGAAGCCGGAGGCTACTATACAACCGTATCGCTCGATATTACCGATGGTGTTGCTTCGAACGACACGTATATCCTGAAGCTTTATCCCTGGGGTAAAGGTATGCGTGCCGGCAAAGGTTGCGCCATTGGTGATTTGGTTATAACCGGTGTGGTACACGGCACGGTGATTCCCGTACCGAAATACACCATCACTCCGCTTGTCAGTCCCGAAGGGGCAGGGGAAATCAGCATTAATCCTCCCGGAACGCTTTTTGATGAAGGCACGGAACTGAATCTGATAGCCTTGAGAAACTTTGGCTTCGAATTTTCCAATTGGAAAAGTTCGGAAACCCTATTGACGGATTCCAGTGTGTTGGAATTGGTATTGATGTCGGATACCACTGTTACTGCCCATTTTACGCCCGTCAGTACGTACGAGTTGGCAATCAATGCTCCGGCCGGTGTTAAAGATTACATGTTTGATCTGGATCCTCCTTTCTTTCCTGTTGCGGGTAAAAAGATGTACGAAACAGGTACCTCGGTCTTGGTCAGCCCCCGCTCCAACGCCATAATGGACTTTACAGGCTGGGAAGGCGGAAGTGCCGGACCCGATACTACGGTGAACATGACTGCCAATGTAACTCTTCAAGCCAATTACGATGTAAAAACTTATTTGGCCGGTTGGGATTTCTACGTGGCCGGCAATAAAGATCGTTTCGCCGATTTTGCATCGGCAGAGAATGTGGTCACTAAGCTTATGCTTATCAATGCCGATGGTACGAGCACCAGTTGGCTGGATAAGTCCGAAATGCTGGGAGCCAGTTACGAAGGCAAATATTGTGCCGTCAACTGGAAACCTCTGGCCGACAAATACTACTACCAGACTTGTGTCAACGCCTCCATGTACAACAACATCAAGGTGGTTGCTTCCATGTTGTATAATTACAATGCTTACCAAAAGCAACTGGTAGAATATTCTTTGGATGGTACCAATTTTACCACCCTCGACACCATTGTCATGTCGACCAACAAGGTGTGGTATACCAAGACCGTTGCTTTGCCTCAGGCAGCCGATTATGCCTCCAAGGTGTATATCCGCTGGATACCCGATTACACCTCGGACATAGTCGGTACGTCCTCGACCAACGACGGAACCTCGATTACCGATATTTTTGTCTATGCCGAAGGCCTCAAAACCGATGCAAAGGCGGATATCACCGACACTACCGTTGTTAATCCTAACTTTGATACCAACATCAATGGTTGGACCAGTACCACCGGAGCCAGCAGCAACAAGATTGCTACCAACAAGACCGGAGACTTTACCGGACCTTTCTGGGAAAACTGGAAAAACACCAGCTTTACCGGCAAGATGTCTCAGATTATCACCGGCTTGCCCAACGGATCTTATCTGTTGAGAGCTGCTGCTTTCTGTAACAATGGGGGTGACGGCTTCTATTTGTTTGCCAACAGCGGTAAAACTCAGGTTCAGACCACTGAGCCGACTTTCCACGAGGTGGTAGGCGTGGTTACCGATGGTAAGCTCGAAATCGGCTTGCTGGCTGAGCTGCCCACCAACAACTGGGTAGGTCTGGACAACGTTAAACTCTACAGCCTGGGCTTTATATTGAACGATATGATTACGGCTCTGGAAGAGCTGATTGTTGAAGCGGAAGCTATCACCGGCGATATGCAGGCCAGCGTAGCTACCGGTTTGGCCGATGCCATATCAAATGCTGAAGCCGCTGTGGCCTCTCGTTCGGAGGTGCATGTTGTGGCTTCGTTGACCGCTTTGCGCGCGGCTATTGATGCTGCCAACAGTTCTATCGCTTTGTACGCAGCATTCCCGGCTTTGCAGACAAAAGCCAATTATATCTATAGTGCTACCGCGGCCGAGGCTGAGGCATTACAGGCTGCTATTACGACTGCCAACGATACTTATGTGGCTAAAACAGCCAACCAGACTACTTACGACAATCTGGTAGCTGCCATGGTTTCGTACAGAGCCGCCAACGATGTTACTGCTTATGTGGTGAATCCCGATATGACCGAGGGTAAAACAGTAGGCTGGGCAAGTGACTTTGGTGAACAAACAGCCGCGTATCCCGGTTTTGAAGGAAGGTTCCTCGAAAAATGGGTTTCTGCTGCCAATAACCTGGCCGATTTCAATCTCAGCCAGATTATATCGGATCTTCCCAACGGCACTTACACCCTGAGTGCCTGGTGTATAGCAACCAAGCAAAACCAGGCCGGTGAAGCTGCCAAAACTTATGTAAAGAACGTCTATCTCTACGCCAACAACGATTCGACGCCTGTTTCCAGCTTAAACGGTGTACCCGAAGAATTCATGATCAATGTCACTGTGGCCGACAACACCCTGAAGCTTGGCTTTACCGGTATAAGCTGTACGGCCAACTGGGTAGCCATAGACAGGGTAAGGTTGATGAGCCACGATGTCTCTACTTTGCTGGCAGCCAAACAAGTATCGCTGAATGCCCTGATTGGAGAAGCGGAAGCTGTGGTTGCCGGAGTGGACAGCGCCATGTTGGGAGCCGAGTCGTTTAAATACGCTCCTGCCAAGCTGGACGCACTCAATGCCGCCATTGATTCGGCCAAAGCCTTTACAGGTGCTTCGGTAAACGAGTACGTAGCCATGGAAAACTTCCTGACAGCAGCTATGAACAATCTCAGACAGATGAATCAGCCGCTGGCCACTCAATTTTTCTATATTGTACATAGTTCACTGAACCACTTGGATGTAGCTGACGGCGTCAAGATAAAGACAGCTGCAGACACTGCTTATTATCAGTGGTTTAAATTGCTTCCGATCGGTTCCGGAGAATTGAATGCCTATCATTTGAAGACCCTTGATGAAAAATTTGTCGGCTTGACGGGTACCAACAACTGGGATATGTCTGCACAAGACGTAGCCTCCTCCGACAATAACGTCAAATTTATTATCGAAATGATAGACGGCAGCAAATACAAGCTCAGAACGATCAAAGGCTTGTTGGGTACCGACGCAGTTACCAGCGGATCGGGTGTCTACGGCAATAAAGCCGCAGGAGCCAATTCCGAGTGGAGCTTAGTCGAAGTAGGAGAGGCTGTTTATCAGTATCATAATTCTTCGGTTGAGTTGAAGACTGTTTTGGACGAGGCGAATGCTCAATACGATTCTACTTTGATAGCCGCCGATGAGTTTGCTGCTGCCATTGCTGCCGCCCAGGCTGTGTACGACAAGGGAACAGGTGCAAGCGTGGCCGAACTGCAAGCCGCTGTTGTAGCTTTGAACGAGGCTATCGCCGCCTTTGAAGAAGCGAATGAAGTGCCGCCGATCGTTATCAACAAAGACGACTACGTGGCTTTCTACAGCCAGGATTATGAATTTGTAGCTCAGGCTTCGGATGTATGGACCTCGCCCAACAATCAGGCAGGTTTCTCCCTGGTCGAAGAAGCAGGCAACAAGTACATCAATTACGATCACGGCAACGTCAATTCCAGAGGTGCTTACAGCAACTTCGACATTGATTATGCCGGTATTTCGGAGTATCTGGTAGAGTTTGATCTGGCATTGACAGCCGGAAATAATCAGGCAACCGAATTTGCACTTAAGGGAACGGATTTTGCCTACGCCGGTGGTAATGTCAACTGGGGTGCAGAAAAAGGGTATCTCTTTAAATTGTCCACCACCAATTCTACCACCTGGACCATTGTCGGTAGTGGTGCCGAAAGCTATACGGTGGAACTGAATGCGCTTGAATTCTATCATTTCCTGGCTTTGGTCAGAGCCGATGGAATTCAGCTAACGATTACCAATGCTGCCGATTCCGTTGTTCTGGATAATGTTGCCATTACTTCGGGCAGTGAAGGTATCGAATGCGTAGGCCTGCATTATCAGGCAGGTCGTTATCAATCGAAGATGAAGATAGATAATATCTTGCTGAGTAAACCTGTGCCGCTGACCAAGGTAACCTGGTATATGCAGGATTACGAAAACGTTGCTTCTGCCGCAGATGTATGGACTTCTCCCAACAACCAGGCCGGTTATTCCCTGGTCGAAGAAGAAGGTAATAAATACATTTATTACAACCACGGCAGCGTCAATTCCAGAGGTAGTTATTCTAACTTTGAGATAGACTTTACCGATGTAGATAAGTACATTCTGGAATTTGACCTGGCACTGAAAGCCGGTAATAACCAGGCAACCGAATTTGCAGTTAAGGGAACTGATTTTGCCTACACCGGTGATAATGTCAACTGGGGTGCAGGAGGAGGTTATCTCTTTAAATTGTCCACCACCAATTCTACTACCTGGACCATTGCCGGCAGTGGTGCCGAAAGCCATACTGTGGAACTGAATGCACTCGAATTCTACCACTATAGCGCCGAAATAAGTGCCGATGGCATATTGCTGACGATTACCAATGCTGCCGACTCCGCCGTTCTCGACAAAGCTGCCATTACTTCGGGCAGTGCAGGCATCGAATGCGTGGGTCTGTATTATATGGCAGGACGTTATCTATCTGAAATGAAGATCGATAACATCGCTTTCAGCAAACTGGTCAAGGGTGTCGTTATGGTAGAACCTACCGTTTTGATGACAGGAGTGAGCGGAATATCCCGTATCATTACCATGCTTTCTACGCAGCCCACTGCCATCTTGAAGTATGTCCTTGTCAGTGCCGAAGACTACGAAGCGGCTGTTGAAATTGCCGATGTTGACACTACCAAGTATCAATGGCAAACTTATACCGCCCCCTTCATGGTCGACGCTGAAGCCTCTTATCTGTTGGCTTATGCAACCGATGGCTCTGTCAACTCAGCACTGGTGAAGGGCGTATATGCAGCCGGCACCGAAATTGCCGTCAATGCACCTGTTATTTCGTTGGTGGCAGTGAATGGAACAGCCAAGACTTATGCCATTACCAGTGATAACAGCGATGTGTTGTTTGCTCCGGTTTCGGTGATTAATTACGAATACGGAACAAACAGCGGTGTGTACTCAGGTCCGTTGACCATAGACGAAAGCTGCACACTGACTGCTACCGCGTCGACAGAGGGTTATGTTTCTGCCAGTACCAGCATAGCTATAGACGGCCGTACCAATTACCGGGTAGCCAAGTCTTACGACTTTACTCAGGTAGATCAGGCCGTTATAGATACCATGTTGGCTCACGGCTGGACCGCCTCTTACGATTCACTGAATGTGTTGATCAATATTCATCTGCTCGAAGGGGCAGGCAGTGATAAGAACGCCGATAACCTTTTCTATTACGATCAGGATTCGGTCAAGATTCAGTACTTCCCCGATTTCGCAGCGAACTTTGACAGCTACGAACTCCGTACGGGAGCCGATGGTAAACTTGCCGGTTTGTACAGCCAGTCCAGCGGGGGCAGGGCAGTTACTGTAAGTAATATTACTGCCGGTCAGTTTGTAGAGTTCATTATTGAAAATGTATCCTACATAGTGAAATCCACTTCGACCTCTTGCAGCTATACTATGGACCGTTATAAAACCTTGCAGAAGGTGAATGTCTTTATTCCGGACATTTATTTGGATGTAAATACGGTAAGTATAGATATTACTGCTGCCGGAAATGTCAATGTGGAATACGACAAGGCTATGAACATCGCTCAGAATGAAGTGCTGTCTATAACTGGAACCGTCAACTTTAGCCGTGTATTCGGCTCCGGTTACGAACCTTTTGTAGCGCCTTTCAACAAGCCTGTTATCATGGATGCCGACAGCAATGTACTGGTACGCGGAACCGACTACGTTATAAGACGACTCTCCTCGGGAGAATTTGTTGAACTGGGACCGACCGCCAATATCGTTGCCAACACGGTGGGCTATGTAATCAAAGTGGCCGAAAAGTATGTAGGTCAGCCTATAACTTTCGTATACGAGAGCGAAACAGGTTTCGAACTGGGTATTGCTCAGACCACTTTCAACGCTCCGTCGAGTGGCATAGCTTACAGAACCAACAGACGCTTTATACCTCATGCTCTTGGTTCAGACACTACCACCGTTTACGCTTACGTGATGAACGACGAGGGTACGGCTTTTGTGAAAACAGCCAATCCGGTAATACCGGCCTTCCAGGCTTGTATTATGGCCGACTCTGCTACGCTGGCCACCACTGATGAAATCAAGGTGGAAAAAGAACAAGCTTTGAACGGTATTTCTCAAGACAGGGTAGTCGTTTCGCGCGAATACTTCGATTTGAGCGGCACCAGGTTGCTCGAACCCGGTGTGGGAATCAATATTGAACGCATCCGGTACGAAGACGGTGCCATTGAAGTCAAAAAGATCATTATTTATGCCCGATAGGAATAACTAATGATGCTTATATCCAAAAAGGGGGTGTCTCTAAGAGACATCCCCTTTTTTTGGTTCGCCCGGCACGAACAGTATCGTTTATTCCCGGCAAATCTCGTGGATTAAATCGTAGGCTGCAGCCTGTTCCGAGGGATTTTCGCAATAAGTGACCACGATGAGTTTCATGCCCGGAGCCCAAAGTTCTTTCACCTTTTGGCCCAGGGTTTCGAGGTCGCCGACTATGCGGGCATTCAGAACAATGCCCGTATGAGCAAAGGCGGCGGCAAAACCTTCGCAGGGATTGGCATCGGGGTCGGTAGCCTTGGAGAAAGCACCGTCGGCCATTCGGAGCCCGTCTATACGGACAATGTCTTCTTTTTTGTCTGACCAGTTGCCGCAGGAGTGGAACACCGGACCTCCAAAAGGCCGGCCGGCACGGACCATTCTCGGTACGGCGAAGTCGTTGTAAAGGTCGGGAGGCAACATAACGATATTGTCGTCGCTCATGCCAAAGCCATCAAAAAACCTGCTCGAAGCAAAACCGTGTCCGGGCTTGACCAAAGCGGGGCCTATGAGTCTGGTCTGTACCTTGGTGAACTCGATGAGTAAATCGGTGATCTTATCTAAGGCCTGTTCTACCGCTTCGGGATTCAGGTAAAATTCCGGAAAAAACATATTGGAATCGACCAGGTTGCACAGGATATTCAGGGGAGACTGGACATCGCACCACGACATGGGCAAACGCCCCCGGGTCTGCTCCAGAAAGTATTCGGTCATTTCGAGGCTGTGACTGCCGATGGCTGTTTGGGCTACCGGTTTGAAATCGGCCTGCAGCAAATGTTCCAACTGCTCAAATTTACCGTCCAGGGCCGGCGCCTGGCCTTGTTCCCAGCGATAGCCGAAACCGAATGCCGAGGCTATGGTGCCTATACCGTACCAGGGCTCCAGAAAATTGGGAATGTCCGCTTTATAGCCCATACTTTGTTGCAGGGCTCCCAACTGCCAATTAAGGGATTTCTGCCAATCGGCACTGTCTTCGGCAAAGACTTCTTTTACCCGCATACGGCGATAGACCATTACACCGGAGGGAGCTTCCCAAAACTTCTTACAGCCTTGGTTTAAGCGGGCTTCGTATTCGGCATAGGCTTCAAAATCAAATTCTTCAGGACTTAAGGGCAGAACTTTGCTGGCTTGAGAGTCGGAAGAATAAATATTGAATTGGTCTTTCATTTTGTGTTTTATTGAAGGAGAGAAGCTCCGCACGGTAATCAGGCCTCAACAAATGATGCTTCCGTTGGGCATTGTTTTGCCGGCCTGGGGTTGCATAAGGGCAAATCTTTTTTGGTCGTTTTCGGCGTAAAGTATCATGCCCTGAGAAACGATACCCCTGATTTTTCGCGGTTCAAGATTGATCAGGACCGGAACTTGTTTGCCGATAAGCTCCTCGGGACTGAAATGTTCCAGTACGCCCGAAACAATAGTGCGTTGATCCAGGCCCGTGTCTACCAGCATCTTCATAAGTTTTTCGGTGTTGGGAACAGCTTCGGCCTGCAGTATGGTACCAACGCGAATGTCCATTTTGCAGAAACTGTCGTAATCGATGGGAACTTTGGCCGGGGCAGGGGTCCAGCTTGCTTCTGCTTGGTTTTCCCGTGTGGCTTTATTGTTGTTTTTGGTGTTGAGTAGTTTTTGAATCTGTTGATTTATGGCATCGTCTTCTATCTTTTCAAAGAGCAATTTGGCGGGATTGAGCTGATGCCCCACAGGCAGCAGATCGGTACCGCCCAGCGACTCCCAGCGGAAGCTGTCTATGCCCAGCATCCTACGCAATTTTTGGGCCGTGAAAGGCAGGAAGGGTTCAAAAACGATGGCCAGGTTGGCGGCTATCTGCAGGCAGAGATTCAGAATGCTACCCACCCGGGGCAGATCTGTTTTGGCCAGTTTCCAGGGTTCGGTGTCGGCCAGGTATTTATTCCCGATGCGGGCCAGATTCATGGCTTCTTTTTGGGCATCTCTAAAGCGGAATACATCGAGCAGGGTTTCGACCTTGTTTTGGACGTCGGTAAACTCCTCCATTGTTTGCCGGTCGTAATCGTTAGGTTCGCCCCGAGCAGGTACTTTCCCCTGAAAATACTTATGAGTGAGCACCATAGCCCGGTTGACAAAGTTGCCGAATACGGCTACCAATTCGTTGTTGTTGCGGGCCTGAAAATCTTTCCAGGTAAAATTATTGTCCTTGGTTTCGGGGGCGTTGGCAGTTAAAACATAACGCAATACATCTTGTTTACCCGGGAAGTCTTCGAGGTATTCGTGCAGCCATACTGCCCAGTTTTGCGAAGTGGATATTTTGTCGTCTTCGAGGTTTAAAAATTCATTGGCCGGCACGTTGTCGGGCAAAATAAAACTGCCTTCGGCTTTGAGCATGGCCGGAAACACGATGCAGTGAAACACGATGTTGTCTTTGCCTATAAAATGGATCAGCCTGGTTTCGGGGTCTTTCCACCATTTTTCCCAGCTGTCGGGCAAGAGCTCTATGGTATTTGAAATATAACCGATAGGTGCGTCGAACCACACGTAGAGCACTTTGCCTTCGGCGCCTTCGACCGGAACGGGAACGCCCCAGTCCAGGTCGCGGCTCACCGCCCTGGCTTGCAGGCCCATGTCGAGCCACGATTTGCATTGTCCGTAGACATTGCTTTTCCATTCTTTATGCTCTTCGAGTATCCATTGTTTCAGAAATGCCTCGTATTGGTCCAGGGGCAGATACCAGTGTTTGGTCGCCTTCATAACGGGTTTGCTCCCGCTGATGGTCGAACGCGGATGTATCAGTTCGTTGGGGCTGAGGGAGTTTCCGCAGGATTCGCATTGGTCGCCGTAGGCGTTTTCGTTGCCGCAATGCGGACAGGTTCCGGTGATATAGCGGTCTGCCAGAAACTGGCCTGCTTCCTCGTCGTAATATTGTTCACTGG
>Ga0209719_1002891_pt1 | contig 16690 bp, 14 predicted proteins | sample AD_JPNAS2_MetaG_FD_184421 | JGI IMG/M metagenome (GOLD analysis project Ga0209719, IMG submission 184421) | Active sludge microbial communities of municipal wastewater-treating anaerobic digesters from Japan - AD_JPNAS2_MetaG (SPAdes) (version 2) | ecosystem: Engineered > Bioreactor > Anaerobic...
CTTTGTCTTTCGGAACTTTCTTATTTTTTGTTAACCAGCTCTCTGCTAGCTCTTCTATCTCCGAAGGTTCATCGGGAGTTTCCGATAGGACTTTTTCGATAATTTCGACCGGAATCTTCTTTTCCAACAGCTTATTGCGCAAATAGAATTTCCCAACCGGCTTGATTATTTTTTTATAGCGAACAAAATTTTCCGCAAAACGCTGATCGTTTAAAAAATCTTTTTCAAGCAAAAAAGAAATCGTTTCATTGATCTCCTGCGGAGTACATTCTCGTCTCTTGAGCTTCTCTTTCATCTCACCAATGCTACGATCGCGGGATTTCAAAAGGTAAAAAGCATATTCGAGTGGTTTTAGCTTCTTCCTGACCATGAGCACAAATTATTTATAATATTTCTTACTCTTTTGTCTTTTCGATAATTTTCTTCTTTATCTCTTCGGCAATCTTGGGGTTTTCCTTCAAAAATGCCCGCGCACCCTCTTTACCCTGACCCAATTTCTCGCCGTTATACGAGATCCAAGCTCCAGCTTTCTCGATTATTCCCTCATTAACACCAAGATCAATGATCTCACCTTCGCCATCGATACCCAGACCAAACATGATATCAAATTCTGCAGTCTTAAATGGTGGGGCAACTTTATTCTTCACTACCTTAACGCCAACATGATTGCCAACATTTTCTTCACCCCGCTTGAGTGTCGCTTTGCGACGGATTTCCAAACGAACAGAAGCGTAGAATTTTAGAGCGTTACCACCAGAAGTCGTCTCTGGATTTCCGAACATCACACCGATTTTCATTCGAATCTGGTTGATAAAGATGACCATTGTTTTTGATTTAGAGATTACACCGGTCAACTTTCTCAGAGCCTGAGACATCAACCGCGCCTGTACACCCATCATCGAGTCACCCATCTCACCTTCAATCTCAGCTCTTGGAACCAACGCTGCTACCGAATCAATTACTATTACGTCTAATGCATTAGAACGAACCAGAGTTTCAACTATCTCCAAGGCTTGTTCTCCGGTATCTGGCTGAGAAATCAAAAGATCATCTAAATTAACTCCGATTCTTTTGGCGTACTCCGGATCGAAAGCGTGTTCAGCATCAACAAAAGCTGCCAACCCTCCCATTTTTTGTGCTTGTGAGATTACTGAAATTGCCAGTGTGGTTTTCCCTGATGATTCCGGTCCATAAATTTCAATTACTCGTCCGCGGGGTAGTCCACCAACACCAAGCGCCAAATCGAGAGCAAAAGAGCCGGTTGGGATAACATCAACATCCATCTTGCTATCAGCGCTGTATTTCATTATTGAGCCGGTTCCAAACTGTTTTTCAATCGAGGCTAAGGCAACATCCAGCGCCTGTGTTTTTGCTCTTTTTATTGTTTCTTTTTCGTTTTTATTTTCCGATTTTTCAGCTTTTTTTGGCATCTTTCTCCTTATTAAAGAAAAACTCTGGCTAGATTATCAGCCAGTGGTAAAATAATTATCTTTCGACAGTTTTAATTTTTCTCTCAACAACTAACACCTTACTTGTTTCTTTGTTCGACTTACTCAAAGCAGTGATTAATATTGTGTTTATACCTTTTTGAAGCGTAATCTCACTTTCAAATTTACCATCAGCGCCGACAATGATCGGTTCTTTATTGATTTTCAAGGTAACTCCAGGATTGGTTTCACCTCGAACCTGAATATTTTCCTCCTCCACTACCAAGTCGTGAGTTGGGTCAGTGACTAACAATTTGGGAGCCGAAGCAAAGCTAAAAACCTGCACCGCAAGATAAGCTACTGCGCAAACGCAAAATATTGCCGCCGAAAAAAGAATGATCAATTTCGGCGTAATTGTTATTGATTTTTCAGAGTTAACTTTGGGAAGTGAAAAAGAATCATCAGCGTTACTTTTTTTAACCAACTTCTGCTGCCGATAAAGCTTTAACATTTTTTCTGAATCTAGCCCTAGATATTCGCAATAGGCAGTTAAAAAACCTTTCACGTAGATATCGTTCGGCAAAAGATCAAAATCCTCCAACTCAAGCGACTCCAAATATTTTGCCCTAACCTTTGTTTCTAACTCCGCCCCAACAAGATCAACACCCTTTTTCTTTCTTGCACGCCGAAGCTTTTCGCCAAGTGTTTGGCTGGTGCGAATTTTTCTAAATGTAAAACCGGCTGCAACCATAGAAATTGTTTATCTAATTGTAATTGTCATCATTATGCTGAGAAAAACCATCACCATCAGATTGGCTATTGGCTAAAATATCTCTCGGCTTAGCACCGTTGGCTGGACCAATAACCCCTTCGCTCTCCATAATATCAAGTAATCTGGCCGCCCTAGCATATCCAACCCGAAGTCGTCTTTGCAATAGCGAAGCTGAGGCTTGTCCGGAATTTAGGACTACAGAAACCGCTTCTTCATAAAGATCATCATCCATCGTTTCACCGCCACGGCTATCGGCCGATTTTGCCGGACGAAATGCAGTGATTGATTCATCATATTCAGCTTCACCCTGTTTCTTGATAAAGCTAACCAGAGTATTTATTTCTGGGTCAGAGATAAAACAGCCCTGAACACGACGAGGTTTTGAAAGACCATTACCAATAAAAAGCATATCACCATTACCAAGTAATTTTTCAGCGCCTGACATATCAAGAATTGTTCGTGAATCGATTTGGCTGGCGGTCGCAAAGGCAATTCTAGAAGTGATGTTTGCTTTAATAAGGCCTGTAAGAACATCAACCGATGGCCTTTGAGTTGCAACAATAAGATGGATCCCGGTTGCTCTAGCCATCTGAGCAATACGAACAATAGAAGCCTCAACTTCATTCGCCGAAGCGGCCATCAGATCTGCCAACTCATCAATAACAATCACAATATAAGGCAATTTTCCTTCTGGACCCGGTGAATCATTATACGCCTGAATATTTCTTTTTCCCAAGTCAGAAAAGACTTTGTATCGCCTTTCCATTTCATAAACCGCCCATTTCAATGCAGAAACAGTTTTGTCAACCTCAGTAATAACTGGAGCCAGAAGATGTGGTATGCCGTTGTAGTTTGTCATTTCGACCCTTTTGGGATCAATCAAAACCAGTTTTAGCTCATCTGGAGAATTATTAAAGAGAAGCGAAGATAATATCGAGTTAATGCAAACACTTTTCCCTGAACCGGTTGCACCGGCAACCATAAGATGAGGCATCTTCTCTAAATCAATGGCGACTGCCGATCCAGCAACATCACGACCAAGTGCAATTGCCAACTTGCTTTTTACCGCTTTAAAAACCGAGGAACCAATAACTTCTTTCAATGTTACCTTGGCAGTAGCAACGTTAGGTACTTCAATACCAACAGCGCTTTTACCAGGAATCGGGGCTTCGACACGCAAACTTTTCGCCGCGAGTGCCAGGGCAATATCATTGCTTCTGGCAGTAATTTGATTTAGTTTAACACCTTCATGCGGACGCAATGTGTACTGTGTAACTGTCGGACCAACATTGACGTCTTGCATTTTTACTTCGATACCAAAATTCTGGAAACATTTTTTTATTGTCTCAACATTCTTAGGAATATCTCCGGGCTTGGCGACATCTGAAGACGACTGCAGTATCTCGTGACTTGGAAATTCCCAGATTTTGCCGGTCGGTGCTTTGACTTCTGGCCGCGGTGCTGCTTCAATCACCGGAGCTTTTGACACCTCATTAATTTTTGGCTTCGAAAAAAATCTTAACTTACTGAACATCCTGGCGATAAAAGAAGGCTGCTCGGGAATAGTCTCTTCTTCTTCATTCTGATGATGAACCTTGACTCTGCCATCATCAGAGTCAGCACTTTTGCTTTTGTGTTGGAAACCAAAGATTTTCGAGATTGAGAGATTAAAAGTTATCATAATTGAAATCAAAACCATGGCAAAATTAACTACAAATGCCGGGAAAGTGCCGATCGATTGACGAAGCGGAGAGGAAACCAAAAAACCGATAATTCCACCGCCACCGCCATTTGTAGCAACTTCTCTAGAGATATCAGCTGGGACAAAAAGATGAATCAGCCCCGGCATAGAAACAAAAAACAAAAACAAACCGACGAAGCGGCTAAGCTTAACACCATCTTTTACTGGGAAAAGTATGATAACACCTAACCAAAAGACAGTTATTGGGAACAGATAACCAACCGCAGTGCCGAAAAATCGATAATTTAAGATTTTAAGAAATTCTCCCATTCTGCCAGCAGCTCCAAATACACCTAGAAAAACTATCACCGCAAAAATTAACAGAAAAACGGCAAAAATTTCTCTCCAGGTATCGGCGCCAAGACCAAGAGTCCAGTCAAAGACGAAATTTCCCCACTCGTCCTCTTTCTGCCACCAAAGAGGTTTAGTTTGTTTATGTTTTGGATATTTTCTTTTCCGTCCCAAAATCCCTCCTAATACAAGAACATTTGCTCCTTAAAGCTCAAGAGTATTATACCACAAATATATTTGCAAATAATACAAAAAGTAGCCAGACACAATCGCTGGCTACTTTTTCTAACGAAGCTTGGATTCTTAAACCTCAATCACCACCGGAATCACCATCGGGCGCCTCTCGGTTTCTTTGTGCAAAAATTCACCCAATTCTTCTCTGAGTTTAGTTTTAATTAAACCCCAATCACCGCGTGGTTTTCTGTCAGTCGAGTGTTTAGAAAAGAGTCTTTTAATTTCCGCTCTGGCTTTATGAACCAAGTTCTCATTCTCTCGCATATAAATGAAACCGCGAGAGATAATATCTGGTGAAGTCACGATTTGTCCGGTTTCATGATTTACCGTTACGATAACAACAAAGATACCATCTTCGGCCATCGCTTTACGATCACGAAGAACAATATTGCCAACGTCACCAACCCCAAGACCATCAACCATAACATAGGAAGCAGGGACGCGCTTGTTTGTAACAGCACCTTTGCCACCTTCAAATTCGATGATCTGTCCGTTATCAGAAACTAAAACATTTTGCTCTGGTATACCGACATCTTGCGCTAAACCGGCGTGGACCATTAATTTATGTCGTTCTCCATGAATCGGGATGAAAAATTTTGGCTTAATAAGACCCATCATCAGCTTCAAATCTTCTTGATAAGCATGACCGGAGGTGTGGACATCCATTAATTTTTGATAAATGACTCTTGCGCCTTCTCGAAATAAATTATCCATAACGTCATTCACAGATCTCTCATTACCAGGAATCGGTGAGGAAGACAAAATGACTGTATCGCCTTTTTTTATCTTTATTTGACGATGTTCGCCGGAGGCGATTCTAGTCAGAGCTGAGCGCTCTTCGCCCTGTGACCCTGTACAAACAATTATAATTCGCTGGTCGGGATATTTACCAATCTCTTTAACATCAATCATTGTATCTTCAGGAATTATGAGAGCTTCAAGTGCAGATGCAACTTCGACGTTAGCAACCATTGATCTACCGGAAAACGCTACCTTACGATTCATTTTTTTAGCGACATTTAGAATCTGCTGAATTCGAGAGATTAGCGATGAAAATGTTGCGACGATTACTCGACCTCGAGCATTTTCAACTAATTTAAAGAGGACATCTTCGACCTCTTTTTCAGAGATCGTATGTCCCGGTTTTTGTGCATTAGTCGAGTCGGAGAAAAGTGCCAATACATCCTGGCCACCAAGCTGCGCCAGTTTTGAAAAGTCTGTCGGCCGGCCATCAGCGGGAGTGTGGTCAAACTTCCAATCAGTTGCATAAACTAAAATTCCCTCTGGTGTCGTAATTGAGAGACCAATACTATCGGGAATATTATGATTAAGTCGGAAAGTTTCAACCTTAAAACAGCCGAGTTGGAGTACTTCTTTGCCCGGAGTTATAGTTTGTAGTTTAACTCGATTTTCCATCCCAAATTCTTCAAGTCTTTTTTTAATCAGACCGTTAGTCAATGGTGCGGAATAAATCTGCGGTGAACCGATCTTATCATAAAGATAAGGAATGCCTCCGGTATGATCCAGATGTCCGTGGGTGATAATAACGCCACGAATTTTCTCTTTATTTTCAGCCAGATAGCTGACGTCGGGCAAAACATAATCGATCCCTGGCATGTCTTCGTTCGGAAACATTAAACCCATATCAATGACGATCATATCGTTGCCATATTCAATTATCGACATATTCTTGCCGACTTCCTCTAGCCCCCCAAGCGGTACAAAACGTAGAGACGGTTTTTTTATGAAGCTAGTGTTTTTCGCCACAGCAGTGTTTGCTTGTGGCTTTTGGTATCCATTTGCGCCGATACTGTAGCGATTTTGAAAACCAGCCTTTGCCCTTGCGGGGTTGGTGGTTCTACTTTTTTCTGATGTAATCATTATTTGTTTTTCCTTTCTTTTTTTATAGAACAAATATTTATTAAAATAATTTCAAATTTTTAGTTTTTTCTTTAACTTCTTTTTCTGCTTCTCTCCTCACTCTCTCAATTGCAGCTGGCAATTTAGTGAAATCATCAACCAAAACTTGACGCATTGCACCATTGTGGAGTGCTGCCGCGGGATGATAAAGTGGGAAAAAATATCTTCCGGTCGATCGACGGTATAGTTTCGCTCGCAACTTTGTAATACCGCCGATTCCGGGCAGAAAAGTTTCTGTTGAATGCCGACCAAGTGTAACAATAATTTTTGGGTTTATAACCCTAATCTGTTCTTCAAGGTACATTCGGCACAACTCTTTTTCCGCCGGTTCCGGATCGCGATTATTAGGTGGACGACATTTCAAAGTATTAGCGATAAATACATCATCTCTTCGCAAACCTATAGAATCGAGCAGTTGATCAAGAAATTTACCAGCTGGGCCGCAGAACGGCCGACCTTCAATATCTTCTCTTGCGCCCGGAGCTTCGCCGACAAACATTATATCGGACGCGGGATTTCCCTCTCCGGGGACAGTTTTCTGTCTTGTCTTATAAAGAGCGCATTTTTGGCACTTAGCAACTTCTCGCTCAATTTTTTTGAGCTCTCTTGTCTTCTCTTCCAGGTCCATTAGCACTAGATTAAAATTAAAATAGTCCAAACGCCTAAAAAACTTTGAGTAGATACAATAGATCAAATCTTAAACGATTCTTAAACAGAGTGTATCATACATATTTAAAAATGTCAAGGAGAAAAGGTTTCTTAGCTACTTTTTAAAGATCTTTTATCGAAAGAGCCACTCGGCCTTTTTCTCTGTCGACATCGACGACTTTTGCTTTCACAGTCTCACCAACTTTTAGATATTTGCCGATATCCTCGACGCGTTCTTTGGAAATTTGTGAAATATGAATCATCCCGTCTTGGCGAGGAGTAATTTCAACAATCGCGCCAACCTGTTTGCCAGTCATTCGATCACGCTTGATTTCGATTACTTTACCTTCAATAATTTCGCCTATTTCGATCTCTCTGGTCATCGATTCGACTATTGAAATTGCTCGCTTACCCATCTCTGAATCTGTCGATCCAACCATTACTGTTCCGTCATCTTCAATATCAATTGATGTTACTTCTTTGCCACCACAATCTTCGATAATTTTCCGGATATTTTTCCCACCTGGGCCAATCAACTCACCAATTTTCTCCGGGTTGATATGAAGCGCTTTGATAATTGGAGCGAGCGGAGAAAGTTCATTTGGCTTGGATATGACTGATTCAATCGCATCAAGGATTGCCATTCTGCCCACTTTTGCCTGCTTGAATGTTTGAGCGATTATAGCGTCAGACAAACCAGCAATTTTTGTATCCATCTGGATCGCCGTGATACCATCTCTGGTGCCAGCGATTTTGAAATCCATATCACCGGCAAAATCCTCCAAACCTTGTAGATCAGTCAAAACTTTAAATCGGCTCTCATCATTTTTGTCTGTGACCAAGCCCATGGCGATACCAGCAACCGGTTTTTTGATCGGAACACCAGCATCCATAAGCGCCAAAGTTGAACCACAAGTTGCCGCCATTGAAGAAGATCCATTGGAGGTGAGAATCTCGGAAACCAATCTGATAGTGTAAGGAAATTCTTCAGTAGAAGGAATCATTCGAACAAGGGCCTTTTCTGCCAAATAACCATGACCAACTGCCCGTCGGCTGACACCTCTCATTGGAGCAACTTCACCGGTAGAAAATGGTGGAAAATTATAATGATGCATAAATTTCTTTGTCGTCTCTGTTTCCATTGTGTCGATAAACTGTTCCATGCCGGGGGAAGCTAGAGTGGCAACAGTCAAGGCTTGGGTTTGGCCGCGAGTGAAAAGACCGGAGCCGTGGACTCGTGGTAACACACCGACTTCGACATCAATTGGACGAATTTCCTCGATACCTCGACCATCAGGGCGAAGGTCGTCGTCAAGGATCGCCAGTCGGATTTCCTTCTCAACAAGCTTTGTGAAAGCACTTTTGAGCTCCAATTGTTTATAATTTCCTTCGAGGGTTTCTAAAACTTCGCACTCAAAACTTTTGATATTCTCTTCGCGCTTCATCTTATCTAATTCTCGCACCGCCTCTTTCAACTTATCCCCAACAATTTTTGAAATTTCCCCATGGATTGTCTGATCATCTATTAATTCAATCTCTGTATCTTCTTGATGATGCTCCTTTTTAATTTTTTCCTGAATCTCAATTAAAGGCAGAATCGATTTTTTAGCAAGTTCAATTGCTTTAATAATTTCCTCTTCGGAGATTTCACTTGATTCAGCCTCGATCATCATCACCTTATCCTTAGTGGCGGCGATTGTTAAATCTAAATCGGACTTCTCGATTTGTTCGATTGTCGGATTAGCGACCAGTTTACCGTCTACAATACCAATCTTCACCGCGCCGATTGGGCCCAAAAATGGCGCTTTTGTTTGCATTAGAGCGGCTGAAGCAGCGATCATTCCGATAATATCGGGGTCATTTTCACCATCATAGGACAAAACGGTAATAATTATTTGAACGTCATTTCGATAATTCTTTGGAAAAAGCGGCCTAATCGGTCGATCGATCATTCTGCACGCCAAGATCGCCGCATCAGATGGTCGTCCCTCTCTTTTGATAAAACGGCTACCGGAAATCTTACCAGCGGCGTAAAATCTCTCTTCATAGTCAACCAGAAGCGGGAAAAAATCTACACCTTCTCTCGTCTCATCGGAGACGACAGCGGTTGCCAAAACAACGGTGCCACCACATGTGGCCTTAATAGACCCAGGTGCAAGAAGCGCCAGTTTTCCAGTTTCTAAAGTCAACTTTTTACCACAAAAATCGACTTCATAAGTCTTAACATCAAACTTTAGTTTTTCTATCATCAAAATTCCCTTCTGGAGAGATATTTGAGAGATGAGCTCAAAAGAAACGAGGGCAAAGTTTGTCAGGCGGCAAGTTTTTCAAGTTTTTTGAATTTATCTTTTTGCTTGATAAACTTGATGGCTTTTAAACTTTCTCCTCACCTCTTATCTCGAAACTCTCTCCGAAAATTAAATAATTTGTTAATGTGTTGTAAGCCTATTTGCGCAATTTCAAATCAGCGATTAGACCGGTATATTTTTGCTCGTCTGATTGCTTGAGATAATTCAAAAGTCTTCGACGTTTACCAACCATCTTTAAAAGACCAACTCGTGAATCAAAATCGTGCTTGTGATCTTTCAAATGTTTGGTAAGCTCAGCAATCTTTTTCGTCAAAACAACTACTTGAACCTCTGTTGAACCGGTATCAGATTCATGTGTTTGATATTTCGACAAAAGATCACCGCTCTTCGCCGGTGTTTTCGTAGTTGTTTTAGATTTTTTCACTGGTTTTTTTTCTTCGATCATTCCTGTTTTTCCTTATCTCTAGTAGATCTTAACAAATTTGAAATTAAAAATCAACAGTTTAGTTGTTAGACGTTCGATTACGAGCTTTTTGATATTCCCTAATTTTACTGATTATTTGATCAGTTGGGATGTCGGATTTACCATCCTCGATCACAAATCCGGCCGCCATTGGATGGCCGCCGCCAGCAAAAAGATTAGCAATCCCAGAAACATCAACCCCTTTGCCAACTGCTCGTAGAGAGCCATGAATTCCGTCATCTTTTTCAATCAAAAGTAAAACAAAATCAACTCCGTAGGCAGTTTTGAGAAGCTCGTCAATCACACCGTCGGAATCGTCAGCCGAAGCTCCAACTGAGGAAAAGTCCGATTTTTTGATTTGTGACCATAAAAATCGATAGTTGCTCTCGTCATGAATATTAGTCAAAACCCTGCCCCAAAGACGCAAAGTTGAGAGCGATCTGGTCTTGTAGATTTTTCTGATAATTTCCTGCTGATCGGCGTTTGCCGCTACCAACTGCGCGGCGACCGTCAATGATTTTGGAGTTGTGTTTTGATTCTGGAATGAATTTGTATCGGTGATGATGCCAGTCAAAAGAGCGGTGGCGATATCATCTGTGAGAAGCGATGTATCTTTCGAAAGCGATTCAAACAGTGAAACTAGAATTTCGCAGGTGGAGGTAGCAGTCAGATCAACAAGATTAATTTTGCCAAAATGATCGTTGCTTGCGTGATGGTCTATATTAATAATTGGAGTTTCATAAAAAAGATCGACGTTTTCTTCGTAAGGCTTGCCCAGACGCTCTAAATCAGGGCAATCAAGAACAATAATGAGATCAAATTTGAACTTGCCTCCGGGGAAACTAACCATTTCTGGCGTAAATTCACCTGATTTGGGAGTAACAATAAAATTTATCCGCCCGTCTTCAGTTTTATAGAGAAATTTATCCGCTTTGACACTTGAAACATCTAGGGAGATGACAAAATCCCGGTTTCCTGAGATATTTTTGACCACCTGATTACCATTCAAAAAAGAAAAAACTGCCGGTATATTATCAGCACAGACCGTGGTTACTTTTTTGCCGATTTTTTCGAGAACTTTTGAGACTGCAACCAAAGAACCAACAGCATCGCCATCTGGTCCCCTATGAGTAATCGCTAAGATATTTTCGCTACCCCTTATCGCCTCAACAATTTGTTGTTTTGGAGATAATTCCATAATAATTTTTTGACTAAATTTAGTGGCTTTAATATGACACTACAATATATCGAAGGGATAAATATTTGTCAACAAAAAAACCTGACTTTGCTAAAGTTATTTACAACAGGATTGATCTTTGCTATAATCCTATAAGTAAATTAAAAAATAGCTAAATTAAAAAACATGCCATTAACAAAATCAGCCAAAAAAGCGCTACGAGTCGACCGTCACAAAAAATCAGTAAATGATTTAACACGGGCGAAAATTAAATCTGCTATCAAAGGGGCAAGATTGGCCATTGATAGCAGCAGTGCCGATACCAAAGAAAAAATTGATGCCGCATATCGCGAATTAGACCTCGCAGCCAAGAAAAATGTCATACACAAAAATCGAGCGTCTCGGCTAAAATCCAGACTGGCGAAAAAACTAGCCAAATCTGGTGCAGAGATCAAACCAATAAAAAAAGCAGCCAAGGCAAAGAAGGAAAGTATTAAACCAGAGAAAAAATCAGCCACAAAAGCTAAATAGAAAATTAAAAAACTGCCGATACTTTCAAGGGCAGTTTTTTAATTTCACCAAATTTGAATTTTAAGAACTTTATAAACTTACGACTTTCAACTTTTTACTTTATGAACTTTAAACTAAAGAATATAAGTCGGGGTAACGACACTGAAAAAACGCGGGGCTAAAATCCAAATTGTTTTACCAATAATAAATCTTTTTTCTACCGGTCCAAAATAACGTGAGTCATTGGAATTTAGGCGATTGTCACCCATCAGAAAATAATCGTCGCTATCTAGCTGCCAAGAACCCTCCTTGATTGTTATTGTCCCCTTTGGCAAATAACCTTCAATGAGTGCTTTGTTATTTACATAAACCAAATTATTTTTTACCTCAATCTTCTCCCCTGGCATACCGATCACCCTTTTAACATAACGTTTTTTATCAGGATCTCCGGGATATTTAACAACAACAACATCTCCTCTTTCTGGATCAGAAAAATGATAGACCGCCTTGTTTAAAACTCCGACTTCTCCACTTTTGAAAGTCGGATCCATACTCAAACCATCAACTATATAAATAGTAATAATAAAATAGTGCGAGATCATCAGTAGAATGCCAAAAATCACCAACCAGCGGGCAAAATCGAAAACAAACCCACCACCATAAACGATTTTCCCGATAACACTTTCTCGATTAAACATTATGGTTTATTTTAACTCCCTATCTAAATTCCGGTTCTCTAATAACTGCAAGATTTTGCCCAACATAACCAATTATCGGATAAAGCGCTAGACAAAAATCATTTAATCCAAGACTTTCTTTCTCAGTCAAAAACCAATCCGGAAGAGTAAATTCCTGACCGGAAAAACGCCTGGCCCACATCGCTTCACAGTGAAAAATTATTGCGTAGGGCAAGTATTCAACAAATTTCCGGTAATTTGACTGCTCGTAAGGTAGAGGTGTCGGGTCAGAGAGATATCTTTTAAATGCCAACCAGTTTGACATCGCCTGCCTGCCAACCGCAGTTCTGATCGGCATTCTGCTACCAACAAATACGACAACTAATGAGGAAATCATCATTCCAACCCAGAGAAATGCCGCGTAAGGAACCTGAGAAAAATATTTGAATGTCAGCGCAAAACAGATCAGTGCGAAAACAAAAAGCAAAGTACCGATGTACTGATAACGTCGATGCATACGGACCGGATTTTCTTTAAAATATCCGAGCCTTGTTGCCAAACCGTAAACCTCTTTCGTGAATAATGACATTTTTTTGCTGTAAAGATGATTAGTGAAACGCTGGCTAACTTCTTGATCGGAAATTGTAATACTTTCACGAAATATTTTTGACAATAGTATTTTTTCAAATCCCAAAAGTTGCCCGGAGAAACTCCTCTTTCCAAAAGCGAAACCGCGATCCCGATCAATTATGAAGATGTAGCCCCTAAGTGATAAATCAATAAGTGTTGAGGCGATCTCTCGCGAGCCAACGTCTTGGCTGACAAGGACACCGACAACCGCTGGTGGAAGTGCCATTGGCGGGGCAGTTATTGGTCTTTCCGGCGTCGGTATTTTTTGAGTTCTTTGCTGCAAGTGGATCAAAAGCAAAAGGTAAACCAGAGTAATAAACGGAATGATAATGGCAATCCCGAGCCAAAAACGACCACTAAAAGTTGAAAGGACATAAACCATTTGATCATAAAAAGGTAGGTTGATCACCCCTTTTGGCAATTTTGCTACGACGGTTATCGTTGATTGCTCGCCCACTGATTCGGCGGTGTATACAATAGTCGACGGATTTAATATTTCAGCCCTGGAGCTCTCAACTCCATGAATCGCCAAAATTTCTGGCTTAGTATCATCGGCAACATTTTGCGGTAATTTAAGAAGAATTTTTAACTGGTCCAAATAAAAACCATTTTGATCATAAACAATCAGCCGCAATTCATCAAAATCTTGTTCTGGTTTAATTTTTGCCTTAATCCTTTGACCATCCTTGTAAACACTGCCATTATTCTTGACCTCAAGAGATACTTGGGATGATGTGATAAAGCCATCGCCAGAGAGATCATTCGCCTGATCAGCAGAAAATCTCTCTCCCAGCATAAATCTCCAGGCAAAAAGTCCAAAGATAAAAACAAAAGAAAAAGCCGCCAGCTTTCGCCAGTAGATATCAACTGTGGGTGTTTTTTTAACTTTTTCCCTTCGCACTCCCCTCCAAACAGGTAAACAGCAATAGACTTCTATTAAAACTATTATACTACAAGGTTAGGTCAGCTAAAAGCTTTTCCAGCGCCAGTCTCGGATCTACAGCGCCAGTTTTAATGTCCAGATCGGTTCGAAGCAGCTTTGAATAGACATTTTTAAGTTCACGCAGATCAAAATTATCAAGCACCCTGATAGCCTTTGTCACAACGAAAGGATGAATCTCCGCCTCTTTTGCCAACTGCCTTTTATCAACGCCTCGGACGATCAAGTCTTCAATAATAAGCAGGTTTCTAAATTGATAAACAATCATCGTCAGTATATAGTTTTCATTTTTGCCACTCGAGAGAAGCTGATTCAGATGTTTGCTGGCAGCTTTAGCATTTCTAGCTCCCAAAGAATCAATGAAGTCAAAAATATTCGGGTCATTTTCAGACTCAACCATACTGTCAATATCACCCTCCTCGATCTCTTCCTTTTTTTGACTAATCCGATAAAGATCAAGCTTTTCCAATTCATTAATCAGCCGCCAAGCATTATTACCGGCAGTAGCAATTAATTTCTTGGCCGAGATTGGTGGCAGGGGAATTTTTTTCTCTCTCGCATAATTTATCAGCCACTTTTCCAATTCGTATCCCTGACGCAAGGGGAAATAATTTACAGACCCCTTTTTAGATAAAGCTTTAAAAATTTTTAAGTTTTTTGCCACCTCGCCCTCTTCAACCAGCACAACTTCAGCGCTATCAGGAATTTTCTCGATATTATCGGTTAAATAATCGCGCAATCTTTCATCACCGTTTTTTATCAAACCGGTAATTATTATCAATCTTTTTTCCGAGAGGAACGGAACAGCTGAAACACTTCGAACAAAGTTGTCATAAGTAAGTGATGCACCATCAAATTTGTTGATGTTAATGTCGCCGAAATTTGTATTGAAAAAATTCTGCTCAAGTGTTTTGAGTGTTTTGTTTAGTGAGTATGTGTCATCACCATAAAAAAGCTTTACCATCTTGATTTTTTTAATAAATTATGTCACTATTATATCTGCTCGAATCTGAGAGGAGGGACCGACTTGTCTGAAGAAATCATCGTCGATGAAACGAACGACCTAAGAGCGGCTGTCATAGCTGCGGCTGAAGTCACAAGAGAGCAAATTGGTCTTGTGCTCTCAATTGAGGAGATGCCGAACCCGAACGAACACCGCCTGTTTTCCTGGATGCAGGGACGCAAGTGGTTCAACATCGAACGGGTCAAGGCAAACGTCGAAAACACAATCAGCGCTCACGGGATCTGCAGTGAAGACTGGGAAGGAGTATTTCGCTTGTTGATCCCTGAGATCACCCACGTCTGTTTCGAAGAAGATGGAGCCATTGTGATCTCCCCGTGGAACGATGGCTACGACTTCTGACCACACCCTTCCCGACCGCCCCGGTCGGGCCTGCCCGCCATCGCTATGCTCAGGCATTGCAGGCGGGTTTTTCTTTTAAAAAAATTCCATGTACTTTATGAACTTTTGACTTTACAGACTTTCTACTTTAAAACGTTCTTTTTTGTTTCATCCCAATTGTTACCAATACCAACATCAACCTCCACCGGCACACAAAGCTTAACCTCGTTTTCCATGATTTCTCTCATGATCTTGGCAACTTTTTTTGCCTGACCGGTTTTTACTTCAACAATTAACTCATCATGGATAGTTAGAATTAATTTGGCTGATTCTGCCGGAAGTTTTTTATGAAGTTCAATCATCGCTAGCTTGAGTATCTCTGCTGCGGTACCTTGAACCGGGGTATTTATCGCCATCCTCTGAGCACCTTCTACCAGATTCCGATTCCCAGAATTGATATCGGGAAGCTGCCTGCGGAAACCAAATAGTGTTTCAACATAACCGCTCTTTTTTGCCAGATCAACCTGTTCTTGGCAGTAACTTTTGATTCCAGAGTGAATATCAAAGTAGCGCATTATATACTCAGCTGCTTTTTCCTGCGGAACACCTAAAGTCTGAGACAATCCATAGGGGCTGATACCATAGAGGACACCGAAATTTACCGTTTTAGCAATTCTTCTTTTGTCGTGATCAATCTTTGAAACCGGCAGATTAAAAATCTCCGAAGCTGTTTTCGCGTGAACATCGATGCCATCTTTAAAGGCCTTGAGCATTACTTTATCCTGCGCCAAACAAGCCACCACTCGAAGCTCGATCTGTGAATAATCGGCCGAGATTAGTTTGCAGCCTTTTTCAGCAATAAAGGCGGCGCGAATCTCTGGACCAAATTTTCCTTTTATCGGAATATTCTGCAAATTAGGTTCAGACGAAGTTAATCTGGAGGTTCTGGTGTCTTCACCAAAATGAGTGTGAAGCCGAGAATGTTTATCAACCATTTTTGGCAATGGCTCGAGATAGGTCGATAACAGCTTAGAAATCTCCCGGTATTCTAAAATTAACGAGATTATTTCATGTTTGTTCCTGAGCTTTAAAAGCTCTGACGCACCGGTAGAGACTCCCGATTTATTACGCCGCAGATCAGTAGTTGGTAATTTTAATTTTTTAAACAATACCGTCGAAAGCTGTGTAGGTGAGGAAACATTAAACTCTGCTCCCGCCAGTTTGTGTATCTCATTTTCTAGCTTTCGACTTTTGACTTTTAGCTTTTTACTTAGTCGCGTTAGCGATTTTGTATCTATCTTGATCCCAGTTTTCTCCATTGCTCGCAAAACCGGCGAAAGTTCACGATCAATATCACTCCACTTTTTGTGCGGAATAATGCATCCTAATTTTTCTGCTCTGGCTAAAATATTTTTCATAAAAGTTTAAGCTGTCGATCTTTTTTCTCGATTTGGGATTTAGAATTTGTTTCGATATTCGAATTTTGAATTTCAGATTTATCACCGCTGTTGTCAAACCGCCTAAGTAGCGATCTGAAACCAAGCTCTTCGAAGAATTCTCTTAATTCGCCCTTATCATACTCCCCCCATTTGCACTCTTCAAGTGAGAA
>Ga0209719_1002911_pt1 | contig 16615 bp, 10 predicted proteins | sample AD_JPNAS2_MetaG_FD_184421 | JGI IMG/M metagenome (GOLD analysis project Ga0209719, IMG submission 184421) | Active sludge microbial communities of municipal wastewater-treating anaerobic digesters from Japan - AD_JPNAS2_MetaG (SPAdes) (version 2) | ecosystem: Engineered > Bioreactor > Anaerobic...
GCTGTTCCCCCGAACCCTGAACCCTGACCCCTGCGCGCGTCTCGCGCGCCGCGCGCAGCGCAAGGCCGAATTATTTTACTAAATTTTAACAAAAAAAAGGCTTGCCAAGCGTCTTGCTTTATCACATTCTGGACGCCGAATGTTGGGAAAGGTTTATCCCGACGACGATTTAAAAAAGCAGGACCCAGGAGAAGAACAATGAAGAAGTTTGTGTTGGGTCTGATGGTGTTGGCCCTCGGCGCAGCCTGCGCCTCGGCGGGGGTCTCGATCGATTGGGCAGTGGCTTTTGGTGCATATTCCCACGAGGCTGCGGATTTGACCAGTAGTGTCGAGTCTGATTCGATCTTGGCTAACTACCAAGTGACGTGGCAACTCATTTATGCCGGGGCGAATAATTTGGCCGATCCGATTGATATCGGCAACGTGGCCGGTGGCTGGGTGAGTGGCGACGATGTGGTCTGGGGCTCCCGTGTCATTACCGGCATCGGCGTGCCGGCAGGGGATGGGACAACTTTTGATACTTGGATGCTTCGCACCGGTGGTAACGCGCCTCACGATGATCTGACTTGGAATACTGCCGGGTTTGTGTATCAACGGTTGTACGAGAATCCGGTACAGGCGGGCGCTTGGTATTATCAAAGCGGGCTTGTAGCGTTGAATACGTCGTATGAGGTCGGTGATGCTCAGCAGTCGGCTTATCTGGAAGGTGATCCGCTGACGACCGCCGGCGTCCAACCCAACCAGCAGGTTGGCACTCCGATTCCGGAGCCGGCGACGATGAGCCTGTTGGGCCTTGGCGCGTTGGCGATGGCGCTGCGCCGCCGCCGCTAAACCACGCTCCAGCGTGAACGAATCCCCGGGAATCCCCCGGGGATTTTTTTGTGTCCAAGAACCGCCAAAACCTTCAACGCAAACGGCGCAAAAGACGCTAAAGAAAGACTAGAGACTACAGACTAGAGACGAGAGAAGATTGCAGGGTTAAGAGTTCAGAGGTCAGGTAAAGACCGTCGAGCCAACAACCCCTGCGCTTAGCAAACGCAGCCACACGAAGGGCCGTGCCGAGCCTTGTCCGCTGAGCGCAGCACCTGCATGCGGAGGATTTCTTGCGAATTTTGGCGGGGATTTTGCGCAAAAATAAGCGGCGGATTTTTCGATGATGGCGCGTTGCGGACGACCCGAGCTGGACTCGTGTCCGCGAGCGGTCGGTCGCAGTGCGCCAGGGCGGAAAAGACGGCGGTTGGTTTTTGCGCCGCCAAAATTCACAAGAAATCCTCCAACTCAAATGCCAGGAGAGGCAAAACAACACGGGGCCTGTTGCTGGTCTCGCTTGCGCTCGTTTGCGCCGTTTGCGCCTTTTGCGTTAAATGTCTTTGGCTGCTTTCTTGCAGCTCGTCTTCAGTCTACAGTCTCTAGTCTACAGTCTCTAGTCTCTCGCCTTCCTTGCGCGCAGCGCAACGCCTTCGTTCTGGATTCGGGCAGGGGCGTTGGGGTATGGTGCGGGGTCATGAGAACGCAACGGACGTTTTGGCTGAATGCCACTGTGTTTCTAACGGGCGCGGGGTTGATGACGGTGGAGTTGGTGGCGAGCCGGTTGATCGCCCGCTATTTGGGGTCGTCGCTCTACACGTGGACGGGAGTGCTGGGGGTGATTTTGGCGGGGATGAGTTTGGGGAATTATTGGGGGGGGCGGATGGCGGACGCGGCGCGTAATTTGCCGGGGCGGATCGCGGTGATGTTTTTTGCGTCGGCGGGAGCGTGCTTGGCGATTTTGTGGCTGAATGCGTGGGCGGGCAATGCGGCGTGGCTGATGGGGCTGTCGTGGCCGGTGCGGATTCTGCTGCACATGGCGTGGGCGTTCCTGCTGCCGGCGGCGGTGCTGGGGACGATTAGCCCGATGGTGGCGAAGTTGGCGATTGAACGCGCGGCGCAAACCGGGCGGGCGATCGGCACGCTATATGCCTGGAACGCGGTGGGGAGCATCGCGGGGACGTTCCTGACGGGGTTTTACCTGACGGCGTGGCTGGGGAGCGTGCGGATTGTAGTGAGCATGGCGCTGCTGCTGGCGGCGCTGGGGCTGCTCTATGCGTGGGCCGCGCGGGCCAAGGGACGCGGCGGCGTGGCGGGGGCGTCAGCAGGGCTGGCGATTTTTCTGGCGGCATTCCTGTTGGCGGTGGCCCCGGGTGAGGGCGTGGCGAATGTGGCGCGGTCGCTCAAGCTGCGCGATGAGGCGAATGAGGCCAACGCGATCTTTTTTGCCGAGACGCAATACCAATTCCTGACGGTGACGGCGGAACTGGGCAACCCGCAGCACCGTGCGTTTTATCAGGACAAATTGCGGCACAGCGAGGCGGATTTGGCGGACCTCGGCGACCTGAAATATCCCTATATGCGCATCTATGACGCGCTGGTGAACCAGAAGCTGGGGCGGAACAGCCAGCCGGTGCGCCTGCTGCTGCTGGGGGGCGGGGGCTACGTTTTCCCCAACTATTTGTTCCGCGCCCGTCCGGGCAGCGAGCTGGTTGTGGTGGAGATTGATCCGGGCGTGACGCGCGCGGCGCAAGAAGCGTTTGGCCTGCCGCCGGATGCACCGCTCGAAATACATCATCAGGACGCGCGCAATTACGTGGCCGACGCCCTGCGGCAAAACCGCGCCACGCCGGGCAGCGTGCCGCTGTTCGATTTTATTGTGTGCGATTCGGTCAGCGACTATTCCGTGCCGTACCAGTTGACGACGCGCGAGTTCATGGCGCAGGTGCGCGAGCTGCTCAAGCCAGACGGGGTGTATGTGATGAACCTGATTGATGCCTACGACGTGGGCGGGTTCATGAACGCAGTGGCGCAGACCTTTGCCGAGGTGTTCCCGTTCCGGGGGGCGGTGTCGGCGGTGCCGGAGCTGGGGCCGCGCAACACCACGGTGTTTGTCGGCGCCAACCAGCCGCTGGACCTCGCTGGCCTGCCGGCGGCAGCGACGCGCCCGGAGTCGTTCCAAGGCCGGGTGCTGATGGAGGAGAACTTTGCCGATCTGCGCGCGCGCAACGGGGTGTGCGTGCTGACGGATGACTACGCGCCGGTCGAAAACTTGCTGGCGCCCGTGGTGCGCGCGGACCGCCTCGGGCTGGTGACGGCGGCGCTGCAACGCGGTATCCGCGCGGCGGAGAAAAAGGATTATCCGCGGGCAGTGCGGCACTTCCAAAAGGCGTTGGAGATTGCCCCCGGCCACGAGGACGCACTGACCAATCTAGGCCACGCGCAAGAGCTGGCCGCGAATGAGTCCGGCGCGCTGGATGCCTACTCGGTGCTGGTGCAGCTTTATCCGGAGAACGTCAACGCACGCAACCGCGCGGCGATGATTTTGGCGCGGCAGGGACACCTCGGCCCCGCGCTGGAACAGTGGCGCGCGAGCCTGGCGGTGAATCCCACGCAGCCGGATGTGCTGAACAATCTCGGTGCGCTGGCCATGCAGTCGGGTGACCGCGACCGGGCCGTGGCCTATTGGCGGCAGGCGCTGCAATACGCGCCGGACGCGGAAATCCTCAAACGCAATTTGGCTGCCGCCGGCAGTCCGGAATAGTTCCCCGCGAGCCACCACCACCGCGATGAGCGCCCCCCTGCAACGCACCCCGGTATATGCCGAACTGGTGGCCGCCGGCGGCCGGATGGTGGATTTTCATGGCTGGGAGCTGCCGGTGCAGTTTGCCGGCATCTTGGCGGAGCATCGGGCGGTGCGCACGGCCTGCGGCGTGTTTGATGTGTCGCACATGGGTCATATTTTTGTGACGGGCCGCGAGGCGTTCCGGTTTGTGGAGTGGGTCAATTGCAACCGGATGAGCGCCGCGCCGGGGCGCGGGGCCTATGCGCATATTTTGCGCGAGGATGGCGGGATTCTGGATGATGCCATCACATTCTGCCTCGGGCCGGAGCGCTTTCTGGCCGTGGTGAACGCGGCCACCACGGCCAAGGATTGGGCGTGGTTTCAGCGGCAGGCGGCGGGGTTTGACGTGGCGCTGGAGAACGCCAGCGACCGGCTGGCCATGCTGGCCGTGCAGGGGCCGCGGGCGCCCGCGCTGATGGCGGAGCTGTTTCCGGCAGCGGCCACGTTGCCGCGCTTCCACGCCGCGGAATGGCCGTGGGCGGGGGAGACGGCCATCGTGATGCACACGGGATATACCGGCGAGGACGGCTTTGAGGTGGCGGCGTCCCCCGCCGCGATCCGGGAGCTGTGGGCGGCGCTGCTGGCGCGCGGCGCGGCCTACGGCCTGCAACCGTGCGGCCTTGGCGCGCGCGATACCCTGCGGCTGGAAGCGGGCTATTTGCTCTATGGCCAGGATGCCGACGAAACCCGCACGCCCTACGAGGCGAATTGCGGCTGGGTGGTCAAGCTGGCGAAGGGCGATTTCATGGGGCGCGCGGGCTTGCTGCAGCGGCCAGCGGCGGAGATCCGCGAAAAATTGGTGAAGCTGAAGCTGCTGGGCCGGGGGGTGCCGCGTCATGGCTGCGCGGTATGGCAGGGGGATCAGGCGGTTGGCACGCTGACCAGCGCGACGTTTGCGCCCAGCCTTGGGGTGGGGATTGGCCTCAGCTATTTGCCCGTGGCGCTGGCCGGGGGCGGGGGGCGGGTCGAGATTGAAATCCACGGCAAGCGCGTCCCTGCCGAGGTGGTGGAGGCGTTCCGCCCGGGGTGAAGGGGCTGAACGGGTGAACAGCCGAAGGCCTTTAACGCAAGAGACGCAAGAGACGCGAAGAAGAGGCTCTAGACTATAGACTGTAGACTATAGACTTGAGACTAGAGGCAGGGAATGACTCTCGCCAAGACGCCAAGCACGCAAAGAATTTTTCCCATAGAAATCGCTTGCGGACTTTTGCGACGATTGCGTCCTTTGCGTTAATTTTCTCCGGCTGTTGGCTGCCGGCCTTTACCTGACCTCTGAACTCTGAACCCTGACCTCTCCGCCGCTTTGCGGCGGTGCGCCATCATCGGAAAATCCACCGATTATTTTGGCGCAACAGCCCCGCCAAAATCCGCAAGAAATCCTCCGCATGCACGTGCTGCGCACAGCAGACAAGGCCCGGCACGGCCTCTCAAAATACGCCGCCCTGCGGCGCATGGCTGCTGGTTTTCTGTAGGCCGCCGTTGTACCGGCGGCGGGCTGTTGGATTTTCTGTCTTACTGTAGCCGGCCTCGCTGAGGCCGGTGCCCGGAAAAAATCCCCGCGGTCACCGCCCGCGGCTACAGTTAACAGCCATGTGTTTTGCAGGCCGGGGTTGCATCCCCGGCGGGCTGTTCGGCTATTGCCTGAAACTTGCAACCTGCAACCCTCCACCGTCTCTAGTCTATAGTCTCTGGTCTGTAGTCTCTTATTCACGTTCTTTGCGTCTTGGCGAGAATCGTTCTTTTCCTGTTTTCCTGGGTTTCCTGCTTTCCTGCTCGGCTGTTCTGGCTGTTTTCTTGCAACCTGCAACCTGCAACCTTCCACCGTCTTCAGTCTCCAGTCTCTAGTCTCTAGTCTATGGTCCCTCGTCTTCCTTGGCTGTTCTGCTGACCTCTGAACCCTGAACCCTGACAGCTTGCGCGCAGCGCAACGCCTTCGTTCTGGATTTGGGCGGGTGGATGCGGCACACTGGGGGGCGATCAAGATTGGAGAAACTGCCATGTATCCAGAAGCCAATTGCCGCTTTGCCCCGTCCCATGAATGGGTGTTTGTGACGGGAGATGTCGCCACCGTGGGCATTAGCAACCACGCGCAAAAAGAGATCAGCGATATTGTGTTCATCGAGCTGCCGAAGGTGGGGGCCAAGGTGACGCAGGGCAAACCGTGCGCGGTGATCGAGTCGGTGAAGGCGGCGGCGGACTTTTTTGCGCCGGTCTCCGGCGAGGTCAGCGAGGTGAATGCGGCCATTGTGGACAATCCCGCGCTGGTGAACCAGGAGCCGCATGGGGCGGGCTGGTTCTTCAAGATCAAGATGACGCAACCTGCCGAAGCGGACAGTCTGCTCTCGTGGGCGGACTATCAGGCCTCTTGCGGCTGAAACGGCGGCATTCCGATTTTTTCGAATGTACTCCCCCCACACAGCCGCTGAACAACAGGCGATGTTGCGCGACATTGGCGTGGGGTCGCTGGCGGACCTGCTGGCGCAGATTCCCGCCGAATTGCAAGCAAGCGTGGCGGCTTGGCCGCCGGCGTTGACTGAGCCGGAACTGCTGGCGCACGGGCGCGAGCTGGCGGCGCAAAATCAGCGGTTGCTCTGCTTTGCGGGGGGCGGCGCGCAGGAGCACCACATTCCGGCGGCGGTATCGGCGTTAATCCAGCGCGGGGAGTTTTTGACGGCCTACACGCCGTATCAGGCTGAGGCCAGCCAAGGCACGTTGCAGGCGATGTATGAGTTCCAAAGCTCCATTTGCGCGCTGTACGGCATGGCGGCTGCCAATGCGTCGCTCTACGACGGCGCAACAGCGCTGGCCGAGGCCGCCAACGCGGCAGCACGCATCACCGGGCGACGGGTAATCCTGCTGCCAGAGACGGTGCATCCGGAGTGGCGGGCGACGCTCCGCACGTTGTTTGCCGCGCGCGGCGAGCCGCAACTGGTCACGCTACCTTGCCTCACCGGGCGCATGGAGCCGGAGGCCGTTGCTGCGCAGTTGGATGATTCCGTGGCGGCGCTGGTGGTGCCATCGCCGAACTATTTCGGCTTGCTGGAAGATGGCGCAGCGTTGGCTGCGCTGGCGAAAGCGCATGGCGCCTTGGTGATTGCGGTGGCGGACCCGATCAGCCTCGGCCTGTTGGCCCCGCCGGGGGCGTGGGGCGCGGACTTTGCCGTGGGCGAGGGGCAGGGGCTGGGCAATCCGCTGAACTATGGCGGGCCGTACCTCGGCTTGTTTGCCTGCCGGCAAGAGTATTTGCGGCATGTTCCCGGGCGGCTTTGCGGCATGACCACCGATGCCGCAGGGCGGCGCGGATTTGTGCTGACCCTGCAAGCGCGCGAGCAGCACATCCGGCGGGAGCGCGCGGCATCCAACATTTGCTCGAATCAGGCGCTATGCGCGCTGGCGGCCACCATCCACCTGGCGCTGCTGGGACCGGTCGGATTGCGCGAAGTGGCGGAGCTGAACGTAGACCGGGCCCACCGGTTGGCTGCGATGATTGCAGCTATTCCGGGTTTCCGCCGGCGTTTTGACGGCGCGTTTTTCAACGAGTTCGTGGTGGAGTGCCCCATGTCGGCGACGCGGCTGGTCAAGGCCATGAGCAAAAAAGGGATTCTGGCGGGAGTGCCGCTGGGCAAGCTGTACCGCGGGATGGACAACAGCCTGCTGGTGTGCGCGACGGGAAAGCGCACCGCCGACGATTTGGAACGCTATACGGCGGCATTACGCGCGGTGGCCTCATGAACCGTGGCGAGCCACTGAGTATTGAAAAAAGCGTCCCCGGGCGTCGCGCGCTGACGTTTCCTTCGCCATCGGCCCCGGCGGCGTCGTGGCTGCCGGGCGTGGCGCTGCGCGACGCACCGCCCCGCCTGCCGGAGTTGAGCGAGCTGGACGTGGTGCGGCACTACACCCGGCTCTCGCAACTGAACTTCTGTCTGGATACGCATTTTTATCCGCTGGGCTCCTGCACCATGAAATATAATCCGCGCGCGTTGGAAGAGTTCGCGCGGCAGGATGGCTTTGCGGCGGCGCATCCCGCCGCGCCCGATACGGCGGTGCAGGGCACGCTGGCGGCATTGCATGGGCTGGAGCAACTGCTCTGCCAGTTGACGGGGCTGGCGGCCTTTACCTTGCAACCGGCCGCCGGCGCGCATGGCGAGCTGACCGGCATTTTGATTGCCGCGGCCTATCACCGCGCGCGCAAGGACCGGCGGCGGACGGAAATCGTGGTGCCGGATACCGCGCATGGCACCAATCCGGCCTCGGCGGCGTTGGGCGGTTTTGCCGTGAAAACGGTGGCCACGCAGCCGAACGGGCGGCTGGATGTGGCCGCGTTGCGCGCGGCGCTGGGACCGCAAACTGCGTTGGTGATGCTGACGGTGCCGAATACGCTGGGCCTGTTTGAAACGCAAATCCGCGAGATCGCCGTGGCGGTGCATGAAGCCGGTGCGCTGCTCTACATGGATGGCGCCAATTTCAATGCGCTGCTGGGGCTGGCGCGACCGGCCGATTTCGGGGTGGATATCCTGCACCTGAACCTGCACAAAACTTTCGCGACGCCGCACGGTGGCGGGGGGCCGGGCGCGGGGCCTGTGGGGGTGACCGCGACGCTGGAGCCGTTCCTGCCGCTGCCGCGCGTGGTGCGCCGCAAGGGGCGCTACGCGTTGCAAACCAAGGGCGCGCGCAGCATCGGCCGGGTGAAAAGTTTTGCCGGCAATGTGGCGGTGGCGCTGAAGGCCTATGCCTACCTGCGCCGGCACGATGCCGCCGCGTTGCGGCGCGTGGCGGAGAATGCCATTTTGAACGCGAACTATTTGCGCGTGAAACTGCGCGACCTTTTCCCCCCGGCGGTGGATGAACCGTGCCTGCATGAATGCGTTTTGCGGACGGAGCCGGAGCGACTGAACGGGGTCAAAACGCTGGATGTAGCCAAGCGTTTGCTGGATCACGGTTTTTACGCACCGACGATTTATTTCCCGCTGAATGTGCCCGAAGCGCTGATGATTGAGCCCACCGAAACGGAAACCCCAGCCACGCTGGATGCGTTTGTGGCAGCTCTGCGTGCGATTCATGAAGAAGCCCGCACCGCGCCGGAGCAGGTGAAGAGCGCGCCGCACAATCTGCCGGTGCGCCGGTTGGATGAACTGAACGCGGCGCGCAATCCCAACGTGGCGTGGCCCGCGCAACCGCCGCAGTAGGGGGGGCGTCCGTGCTGGCCGATTTGCTCCAATTGCCGCCGGTGGATGTCTTCGCCCACATGGCCTGCGACGAAGCCTTGGCCCGCGCGCAGCCGGATCGTTTTTGCCTGCGATTTTATCGCTGGCAGGGGCCCGCAGCCACCTTTGGCTATGCGCAGCGCGTCCGCGAAGTCGTGGCGACGTTGCCGCCGGCAGTCGGCACGGCATACACCCGGCGGCCCACCGGCGGCGGCGTGGTGCCACATTTGCACGATCTCACCTTTTCGTGCGTGTTCCCCGGCGCGGGCGAAATGCGCGCGGCGGTGGTGTATCGGCGGTTGCACACGGCCATTGGGGAAGGACTGCGGGGGATGGGGCTGCCGGTGGAGTTGTGCGCGCGCGGCGGGAGCGCTGCGCCGCATCACGCGGGCGGGGCTTCCCAATGCTTTGTGCAGCCGGTGACCATGGATATTATGCTGGCGGGGGAGAAGGTGCTGGGGGGGGCAATCCGGCGGTTTGGCGATACGGTGCTATACCAAGGCTCGTTGCAGTTGGCGGATGCTCGCGAGCGGGAGGTGGAGTACCAAGCCGTGGTGGCGGAGGCTATCGCGAAGGCGTGGGGGTTGGCGGGGTGGGAGCTCTGTCCTGTGCCACAAGCGGTCCAAGATGCTGCGGTGGCGTTGGCGGTGCGTTACCGCTCGCCGGAGTGGATTCAGCGGCGTTGAGTGAGCGGGGGGGGGCGGAGGGCGGTAGCTGTCGGCGCGGGTTGTTCTGGTGCTTCCGGCACTTGGGGATGGAGGATTTCTTGTGAATTTTGGCGGCACCAAAACCAACCGGCGTCTTTCCCGCGCTGGCGCGCCGCCCCGCCTCGCGGGGCGCTCGGCGGAGAGGTCAGAGGTCAGGGTTCAGAGTTCAGGGAGCAGCCATGTGCTGCGCACAGCGGACAAGGCCCGGCACGGCCTCTTTATAAACGCGCCACTTCGCGACGCCGGGGCTGCTGGATTTTCTGCCTTATTGTAGCCGGCCTCGTTGAGGCCGGTGTCCGGAAAAATCCCCGCGGTCACCGCCCGCGGCTACAGTCAACAGCCACGCCTTTGTAGGCCGGGGTTGTATCCCCGGCGGTCCGGGCTGTTGGTTTGGCGGTTTTTACCTGAACCCTGAACCCCGAACCCTGAACCCTTACTTCTTGTTGGCCAGGATGTATTCGCGGGCGGCGTCCAGTTGGCCGGCGCTGCCGAGCAGCACGTTCTTGGCGCCAATGAACTTGGCGTATTCGGGCATGAACACTTTGCCCGGATCGCGCAGGTCGAACTTTTCAGGGTGGTCGCGGAAGAATTCGCGATGCACCCGGCACCAAACGAGGCGACCGTCGGTATCAATGTTGATCTTGGTGACGCCGAGTTTGGCCGCGCCAAGGAATTGGCTGGCATCCACGCCGGATGCGCCCTTGATGTTGCCGCCGGCGGCATTGATGCGGGCGACTTCGTCCTGCGGCACCGAGGAGGAGCCGTGCATGACGATCGGGAAGCCGGGCAGGCGCTTCTGGATTTCCTGCAAGATATCGTAGCGCAGTTTTTGGTCGCCCTTGAACTTGAAGGCGCCGTGCGAGGTGCCGATGGCGGCGGCGAGGCTGTCGCAACCGGTTTGCTTGACGAAGTATTCGGCTTCTTCCGGCTTGGTATAGACGTGCTCGGCGGCGACGACGTCTTCCTCGACACCCTTGAGCTGGCCGAGTTCGGCTTCCACCACGATGCCCTTGGCATGGGCGGCTTCTACCACGCGCTTGGTGATCTCGATGTTTTTCTCGAGCGGCTCGTGGGAGGCGTCAATCATCACGGAGGAATAGACGCCGGAGTTGATGCAGTCCATGCAGGTGGCTTCGTCGCCGTGGTCGAGGTGGATGGCGAAGACGGCTTCGGGGAAAATCTCGTTGGCGGTCTTCATCATGGCTTCGAGCATCAGCTTGTGGGTATAGCTGCGGGCACCCTTGGAAAGCTGGACGATGAACGGGGCTTTGCTGTCCACGTTGCCCTTGAACAGGCCCATGGTCTGCTCGAGGTTGTTGATGTTGTAGGCGCCGATGGCGTATTTGCCGTAGGCGTGGGCAAACAGTTCCTTGGTGGTGACGATCATGGTGGGGTCTCCTTGGTTGAGTTTTTACAGGTATAGTTCGGCCTCGTTGACGTACGGGGCCGGCTGCTCGGCGTCGGTGTCGTCGCTCTCGTCTTCGTCGTCGGCGGAGTCGGGCCGGCGCTGCAAATCGGTGAAGCGTCCGGGGGCGAGCAGGCCGGTTTGCCAATCATGGAACAGGCCTTGGGCGCGCCGCGCGCGGATCGCGGAGGAAATTTCGGGCTGGTAGGCATCGAAGGTGGCCTCATCGGGTGAGGTGCGCTGCTTGACGTGGGCCACGAGCAGGCCGTCCGGGAGGAGGACGGGCTCGGTGATTTCGCCTTGGTTATAGCCGACCACGGCGCGCACCAGCGCTTGTTCCACCACATTGGTGGAGGAAGCGCCCGAGAGGCCGGTGAACGGTTCGGTTGTGCTGATTTCGGCGGCGAAACCAGCGGCCGACTCGGCCAACGTCTTGCCGGCGGCAAGGCCGGCAGTGATGGCGTTGCGCAGCTCGCCGCCCTTGGCCATGAGCGCCTCGCCGATGGCTTTTTGGCGCGCGGCGTCCAACGCGCGTTCTTCGACTTCCTCAAACTCGGGCACGCGCGGCTCCAGTACCTTGTCGAGATAGAGGATATACACGTTATCCTGGCCGACGACGGGCGAGCTGACGCGGTCATAGGCATTGGGGGCCAGTTCAAACGCCGTCAGCACGAACGCAACGCCGCCATCCGGCACAGGGTCGTCCCCGTGCGCAAACGGCGCCAGCGCTACGGCGGGGTGCCCGGCCTTTTCGGCTTCGACGGCGAAATCAGGTACGGTGCCATCGCGGTCGGGAATGGCGCGGAACACCAGCTCGTTGGCGGCGGCTTCCGCGTGGTCAACGGCGTTGAGTTTGCGCAGGATGTTGGCAATGCCGTCACGGACATCGGACAGCTCGGCCACGATGGCGCGGGGCTGGCCGTTGGTGTCGGTTTCCTGCGTGGTGTAGTCCTCAATGTGCAGCTCGTAGTAATCTTGAATGTCGTCTTCGCTGATTTCGCTCTCTGTGTCGGTAAAATCGGCGATGGGGAAAGCCGCGTATTGAATGCGGCGTTGCTCGGGGATGGTGAACGCCTCGGGATTGGCGTTGAACAGCTCGCGGGCGTCATCGGGCGTTACTTTCACGTTGGCGGCCACGTCGTCGCGCTTGAGCGCGGCATATTCCACCGTGAAACTGTCCAGCAGCGTATCGAAGGTGCGCTGGATTTCCAGCGGCGTCACCAGCGCCTGCCGGCCGATCAGATTGGCCAGTTTCTGGATGATGATTTCCTCGCGGAGGTGCTGCTCAAACAGGCCCACCGAAAAGCCCAGCGGGCTCACCATGTTCTGCAAAAAGGCCGCGTAGCGTTGCGGGTCATACACGCCGTTGGTGGTGGAAAAATTGGCGCGCAGCACACTGACCAGTTCCTGGTCGCTGGCGGTGATGCCCAGCTTGCGGGCCTCGCGCAAGGTGGCCACGCGCTGCCAGGCCAGTTGCCGCAGCAGGACTTCGGTCTCCGGCGTGGAGGCGGCATCGCGGCCCAACGCCAAGGCGCGGCTCAAGCGAATGCTCCGGTCCGCGGCGCGGAATTCGTTGAAGCCAACCGTTTCGCCATCCAGCGTGCCGACGGCATCGGCCTGGCCGGCCCGATCGCGCTGCGAAGGCCACACCATGCCCCAAATCACGAACGAAAAGACAATGACCACCAGAAATATCCCCCACAACAGGCGGGACTGGATCAGCCGGTGGAACTTTGAAATCATCATGGTCATGCTAGGACTCGCTTTCCTCAACAGATAGGCAACACCGTCCCGCACGGCCAAAAACCGGGCGGGCAACGTCGGGGCAGGAGAATACGGGCCCCCGCCATGCCGGGCAAGAACCATTTTCGGCGTAAAAGCGCCTTGCCGGCATGGCGGAGGGGGGGGCGGGGGGCAGGGGGGGGCGGCGGCAGATGAGATTTTATTCTTCATTGTTGAAACGGGGGGCGGCCACGCGGTAACCTGCTCCTTTTGTCTGGCTGTCCAGAAAACGCCGGGAGTGGTTCGTGAAGTTGCCGTTGACCGTCAAGATGCTGCAAGACTGGGGTGGGCCTACCACCTTCCGGGATGGGCGTTCTTTGTTCGAGCGGGGCCTGGTGATGGATGCCACGGTGGGGGAGGATCAGCGAATTCAAGGCACAATTTCGTGGGGCAGTCGCTCCATCAAGACGGGGGCGCGGATTCTGCCGGACCATTCCTGCGAAAACCAGTGTCCTTGCCGTGACAACGTGGAGCGGGGCGTGGTGTGTTCCCATGTGATTGCGCTGGGGCTGGCGCTGCTGGCGCGGCATCATGACCCGGACCGCGAGCGCAAACGGCTGGAGGAAGAACGCCACGCGCAGCGGCTGCGGCAGGCCGCCACGGAGTTTTTCAAACGCGCGCCCAGCGGTGCGCCCGGCGCGGTCAATTGCGCGGTTCGTTTGGAATTGCCGGAGGGCTGGCGCGAGGCCGCGCCCGGCGGCCAGATACCGGTGCGGTTGGGGTTGGTAATGTCCGGCGCAGTCGTGCCCATGACGCAAATCTCGCGCGAGATCACCTTGGGGCTGACGCCGCAGGATGAAGCAGTGCTGTTCGTGTTGGAAGAGATTGTGGGGGGCGCGCTGCCGGATGAGCTGCTGGTTGGTACGGCGGACTTCATCAATTTGCTGCAACTGCACAGCGGGCGCGCGCTGCATGCGGCGGCGGGGGCGGAGTTGCCGGTGAACGCCACGCCGGTGCAAAGCATGTTGCGCGTGGATTTGGACCACGAAAACGGCGAGCTGTTGCTGACGGCGCACACGGAGTTGCCATTTACGCGCGGCGCGGAAATTCCCACCTATCTCGTCGCCGGGCGGGCAGGGTGGGTGTTTGGTGGTGGCAACTTCTGGCCGCTGGCGCGCCTGTTGCCGGTGCCGTTGTGGGCGCTATATGCCCAGCAAGTGGTGATCCCCCGGCCGGATGTGCCGCGTTTTCTGCGCGAGGAAATGCCGGGCTTGAATGGGCATATCCGCGTGGAGGCGGAGGTGAAGGCCGACGTGTTCAGCTTTGAGCCCGAGACGCCGGAGCTACGCCTCGATGTACAGGGCAGCCCGGCCAGCCTGACGGTGAAGCTGATCGCGGTGTATGGCGATGTGGAGCTGGTGGCGGGGAAGACAGCGGCCCGCGGTTCTTTTGCGCATCCGGACCCGGAAGATATTTTGCGCTACACCGTGCGCAATCCGCAGGTGGAGCAGGAAGCGTTGGCCGTGCTGGCGCGCTACGGCCTGACGGGTCCCGCGGGCGATGCGCTCAATGGCGTGGTGGGCAGCCGCGCGGTGCTCAACTTCATTGGCAGCGCCATTCCCGCGTTGCGGCGGAAGGGGTGGCGCGTGTTGTGGCACGGGCGCATTCAGGCAGCGGTGGAAAACGCGGTTTTCGCAACCCCGGTGGTGAGCATTTCTCCAGAGCGGGGCGCGGAAAGCTGGTTTGAGGTGCGCTTTGACTATGATGCCGGCGAGGCCGGCGGGCTGACCAGCGCGGAAATCCAGCGCGCGCTGCTCAAGGGGGAGGCGTTTGTCGAGCGGGGCGGGCGGACCATTCTGCTGGATACGGATGCCATCCGCGCGCTGCATAGCGTGTTCAGCGATTGCGCGTCCGGCGCGGGACGCCAGCCCGGCAGCTTCCGGCTGGCGCCGGTCTATGCCGCCTATGCGGCGAGCGCGTTGCAGGCGCTGGACGGGGTGGATGTCGAAGCGCCGCCGGCCTGGCTGGCGGCGGCGGCGCAGAACAACCGCTTGGAGCCGGTGGAGGGCGAGCCGCTGGACCCCATGTTCGAGCGCGTACTGCGTCCCTACCAGAAGGAAGGCGTGCACTGGCTGCGCTTTTTGCAGCGCAACCGGTTCGGCGGCATTCTGGCCGACGAAATGGGGCTGGGCAAAACTCTGCAAACACTGGTGTGGCTGGCCATGGCCACCGCAGAACGCGCCAGCAGTGAACGCAAGCCGGCGCTGCTGGTGTGCCCGACCAGCCTCGTGGACAACTGGGCGGCGGAGGCGGCGCGCTTCACGCCGTGGCTCAAGGTCGGCACCATGACGGGCGCGGATCGGCACGAGCGCTGGGAGGAGGCGCGCAACCTGGATATTCTGGTGACGTCCTACGCCCTGCTGCGGCGCGACATCGCCTTGCACGAGCAAATGCCGTATTTTGCCGTTGTGCTCGATGAAGCACAGCACATCAAAAACCAGTCCACCCAGAATGCGCAGGCCGCCAAGCGGCTGCACGCCGAACACCGGTTGGTGTTGACCGGCACGCCCATCGAAAACGGCGTGGCGGATTTGTGGAGCATCATGGACTTCCTCATGCCGGGCTATCTGGGCAGCCGCGAATCGTTCCGCGCCAACATCGAGCAGGCCATTCAGCATGGTGGCGCCGAGGGCGAACTGGCGCAATGGAAGCTGCGGCGCAAGCTGCGCCCGTTCCTGCTGCGGCGCATGAAGCGCGATGTCGCCAAGGAATTGCCGCCCAAGATCGAGCGCGTGGCCGCGTGCGCCCTCAGCAACGACCAGAAAAAGGTGTACACCGCCTTGCTGGAAAACTCGCGGCAAAAAATCGTCGAGCTGGTGGCCGCGCAGGGCTTCCTGCGCGCCAAGTTTGAGATTCTCAATACCCTGCTGCGGTTGCGCCAGGCCTGCTGCCATTTGGATTTGTTGAAGCTGCCGGATTTGCAGGCCCGCGAACCTTCCGCCAAGCTGGAGCTGTTTTTCGAGCTGTTGGATGAAGCCCTGGATGCCGGCCACCGCGTGCTGGTGTTCAGCCAGTTTGTTTCCATGCTGACCATTTTGCGCCGGGAGTTGGAACGACGAAAACTGCGCTATTGCTATCTTGACGGCGCGACGACCGAACGGCTGAAAATTGTGCAGGAGTTCAACCGCGATGCCGCCATCCCGCTGTTCCTCATCAGCCTCAAAGCCGGCGGCACTGGTCTGAATCTGACCGGTGCGGACATGGTGATCCACTTTGACCCGTGGTGGAATCCTGCGGTGGAAAATCAGGCCACCGACCGCGCCTATCGCATTGGCCAAAAACGCACGGTGTACAGCGTGAAGCTCATTGCGCAGGATTCCATTGAGGAGCGCGTGCTGGCGCTCCAGCGCAAAAAACAGAAGCTCTACGACGCCACGCTGGAAGATGGCGACGACGCCACCGACATCCATAACCTCACGTGGGAGGATGTCCAGGAGCTGCTTTCCCTGTAAAACCGGTTCCTCGCTGTTTTCAGTGGCTGAATCGTTCCATTTAGGGCGTGAAAGCGGCTGTTGCCAAGCCAAGCATTTATTTGCCATTTGAACCATGCCATCCAGAGTTTATAAAACATGGATGGGTTTGATAATGTATATAATTCATTTATATACAATTTGATGCGTATATTTTTACGACCTTTTTTAATTGGCTATTTTGAAGGTGTCATCCACAGTTTATAAACTCTGGATGAATTTATTGAGTCTTGCATATATAAGTGACATTATGTCACAAAGAAAGCTCGGCTTGCTTCCAAAAGGCTCTGACCAAGGAAATCCGCCGTTGGGAGCTGCGCAACTTGCGCCGGGCTTCATCGGTCAGATGTTGCCAATCACGCGGACAGAAGTTGGCCAAGGCGTGGCGTTTGAGA
>Ga0209719_1002940_pt1 | contig 16481 bp, 14 predicted proteins | sample AD_JPNAS2_MetaG_FD_184421 | JGI IMG/M metagenome (GOLD analysis project Ga0209719, IMG submission 184421) | Active sludge microbial communities of municipal wastewater-treating anaerobic digesters from Japan - AD_JPNAS2_MetaG (SPAdes) (version 2) | ecosystem: Engineered > Bioreactor > Anaerobic...
CTTTAAGCGGGAATCCACAAGGTGTCATGCCCCCCCAACGAAAAATGCATGGATGCCCGATAGAATCACTCGGGCATGACAGAAAAGGGAGGCATTCCCACATGTTCACCACCACGGAAAAGGGAGGCACTCGGGCGTGACACTGTGGCTATGCTTCCCCTTCACAATAAATATCTACAAATTACTACAAATTACCATGAATTACATTTTTCACTTGACCCCTCGAATCCTTCGCTTCTTGATTTTTTGCTAACCCTCCAACCTTCTAACCCTCTCCTGACCTCTGTCTCCTGCCCTCTGACTTCTGACTTCTGACTTCTGTCTCCTGTCTTCTGACCTCTGCCCTCTGACCTCTGCCCTCTGACCTCTGTCTTCTGACTCCTGTCTTCTGTCTCCTGACTTCTGACCTCTGGCTTCTGACTTCTGTCTTCTGACTTCTGTCTTCTGCCCTCTGCCTTCTGTCTCCTGTCTTCTGTCTCCTGTCTCCTGACTTCTGACCTCTGACTTCTGACTCCTGTCTCCTGCCTTCTGTCTCCTGCCTTCTGACCTCTGTCCTCTGCCCTCTGACTTCTGTCTCTCTCAATCTGCCATTAATCCGTTTACCCCTTCATTCCATTGTTTTATCATTAACTCACCTATTTCCTGGAATTCGGGATGGTCTTTAATGTAAGCAGGGATAAGACTTTGAACTCCGGTGACCGCCTCAGCGGTTTCACTAAAAGCACGGGATATCCTGTCAAGGGGTAGATTAAGATGTACCTTTGCAAGGCTTTCCAGCACTTTTCTCGGCCACCATTTTTTTGTACCTGAAAGGGATAGGGCGGGTACGTCTTTTGCCATGTAAACTGTTGTGGTAACAATATCATAGATAGGTGCGAGCCTGACAATGCCATTTGGCAACGGATAAAGAACACCGAAATTTTTTAAATGGGCGTCGCCGTTACGCACCATCACTGACAACACAAGGGTTTTGAAGTATTGCTCTCTCGCATCCATAAGACATTCACCTGATACAAAATCCGTTATGCTTTTTGCCACCCTTTCATAACTGCCCCTATATTTTTGTGCTGTACCGAGTGCCTGGAGACTGCACATATCCTCAAAGCCCAATGTTTTTTTGTCATCCGTAAAATCAAAACGACGCATAATGAAAAGACCACCGTTTTCGGACAAAAAAAATTCCGGGGTAATTAGACCGGCCTTTTTCGCTGCTGTCATACAAAAAAACTCGTTTGCCGCAAGATACGGATAATCCATGCCCCATGACTTAACTATATACGATCCGGAGTTTATTGTGCCTTTCTCCGAGGCCTCCAGCATTACCTTTGGTTGTATGCCTGAAATACCGGAATGAAGGGCGTATTTTGATACAAGCGCATTAAAAAGCTCCCTCGCATCAGGATATTTGATCAGTTCTTCAAGAGATTCGGGTGTCTCAGAAATACATGGCCGCGCATCTTCTGGAAGAGAAAATCTGTTTCTTCCAACTTGATTTCCACCTGTAACGCGGAGAATGGAAAGGTCATCATCGCCAATAATCTTTGCAATATGACGGCGGATTGCTTCGAGTAGTGCACCTTCTGGGAGATTCATTTGAAAAATGGGGTGAAGCCCGGGACTCAACCAACTCTCCAACCGTAGGGGCATTGTCAAAGACACCTGTTCTTCGATGCCGGAATCAACTGAATAGGCAAAAACATATTTAGACTGTGTCTCACGGGCAACTACACCTGAATATCCATCCCCAGCCCACACTGAAAGAGATTTTACACCCATCATGGATAGTCCTCTTGACGGAGTTCATCGAGCGTTGGGGGTTTGCCTGCTTCTCGTATCTTTAGTTCAAGACCGAGATATTCGAGTAACCTGATAAGTTTTCTTACACCTATTTCCTGAACCGTGCCGTTCTCAATCTGTCCAATCGTAGTGCGACTCATACCAAGGGCCTTTCCTAAATTGGATTGTGAAATTTTTCGAGCCTTACGTGCGTCTCTAATCTGTTTACCTATTTCAAACAACATAAATGATTTATATGCGATGCATTATTATCTGTCAAGGATTATTTGCATCATAGACAAATCAATAAAAAGAAAGGGTTCAAGGATTTGGAAAGAAAGGGTTCAAGGATTCGAGGAGTCAAGGAGTCGGAAAAGCGAAGGATTCAAGGATTCGAGGATTCGAGGATTCGAGTGGAAAACGTAATTGATGGTTATTCATGGTAATTCATGGTAATTTTTAGATATTTATTGTGAAAAGTGTGATTCGTGGTTAATGGCCGTTGGTTATAACAACAAATAACTATCAATTACATTAATAACAACAAATAACTATAATTCATGGTTATTCATAGTGAGAAGAGAAGGAGACAAAATTCTGACTTCTGAATTCTGACTTCTGAATTCTGATTTATGAGACAGAGGACAGAGGGCAGAGGACAGAAAGCTCAACAACACTGTCATTCCCGCAGGTTATTAGCGGGAATCCAGAAGATGTAATGGTTCCCCGATAGAACCGTTCGGGGATGACACGGTGGTTATGGTTTCCCTTTCTCAATAAATATCTACAAATTACCATGAATAACTATGAATTACTCTTCTCACCATGAATTACGTTTTTCACTTGACCCCTCGACCCCTTCGCTTCTTGATTTTTTGCTAACCCTCCAACCTTCCAGCCCTCTATTCGGTTTCTCTGGTTTCTTAGTTTATCTTGTTTCTCTGGTTTATATGTTTTGAAATAAATACCAAGAGAACCACTTGACCCCTTGAATCCTTGAATCCTCGAATCCTACGCTTCTTGAATCCTACGCTTCTTGACCCCTTGACCCCTTCGTTTCAATCAATCGACTACCCCATATTTTTTCACCCTGTACCACATGCTTCTCTCTGATATGCCCAGAAGTTTCGCTGCCTTTGCCTGAGAACCTTTTGTTTTTTTAAGTGCGTCGATAATCATTTGTTTTTCCATTGCGGATATCGCATCATCAAGCAAGGTGTCCGAATATGTATTTGCGTTTAATCTTTGTTTGCTCTTCAGATGCAAAGGCAGGTCATCAAGTTTGATCTGATCGCCATCACACATAATGGCCGCCCTTTTTAAAGAATTAATGAGTTCTCTCACATTGCCTGGCCAGTCGTATTTAACCAGCATATCAAGAACGTCTTTATCGATGTGCTTAAATCCGCCTGAATCTTTCGAAAATACAAGAAGATAATGCTCTATGAGGGTCGGTATATCATCTTTTCTTGTTCTGAGTGGTGGAACCGTAATGAACATCTGTGCGAGACGGAAATAAAGATCTTCCCTGAATCTGCCATCCTTTATTTCTTGAACAATATCTCTGTTTGTTGTAGCGATGATGCGCGCATTGATTTTCCTTTTTTTGACATCGCCAAGTTTATCAATTTCTTTCGTTTCAATGACTCTGAGCAGTTTTGCCTGTAAATAAGGGCTCATCTCACCGATTTCGTCAAGCACGATGGTTCCCCCCTCTGCAAGCTCGAATTTTCCCAGCTTTTGTTGTGTTGCGCCTGTGAATGCGCCCTTTTCGTATCCAAAAAGCTCGCTTTCGAGGAGATTATCAGGTATGGACGCACAGTTTACTGTGATGAGTTTTCCTTTTCGTTTTGAAAGTTTATGAATAAGCTTTGCTATCTCTTCTTTTCCTACACCTGTCTCTCCGGTAATAAGCACGGTAATGTCCTTGCCAGCAAATTTTTCAACACTTTTGAAGATATCCTTCATCGCCTCAGATTTTCCTACAACGCCGTAAAAGACAACGTCCTTCAGCCCTTCTTCCTTTGACAACTCAACCTCTTTTTTGAGTTTACTTTTCCCAAGTGTTCGCTTAACAACAATCTTCAACTCGTCAAGGGCAATAGGTTTTATAAAAAAATCCGCGGCACCTCTTTGGATAGCCTCCATTGCATTCTTTTTCGTCCCATAGGCTGTTACGATAACGATCGGAATATCTGTCTTTTTTTTAATCTCATCGATAGCAGAAAGACCATCGATTCCTGGCAGTTTAATATCCATAATGACAAGGCTTACTTCATGATTAATTTTAGATACAGCATCTTCGTAGGATTCAAAAGATAATGGGGTATAGCCCTCACCCTTCAAAGCCTCCTCGAGGAAAAATCTTACCCCAGCATCATCTTCGATAATAATTATATTGTCATTCATAGGACTTCCTTTAAAAAGAAGGATTCAAGGATTCAAGGGGTCAAGTGGTTCTCTTGGCATCTTTTTCGAATCCATAATTCCTTTGTTTTCTAAAGACTTAATAAGTGCTTTTATCATTCTCTCCACTTCCGATAACCTATCTCGAGCTTCGATCGCTTTTCCTGGAGTGATATAATCCAAGTCAATAGACAGGAGAATTTGTGTTTCGAGCTCGCAGATTGAACCATACGCTATATAAAGCGAATGTATATACTCAAAGGTTGTTTTTCTTCCATATCCTTCAGCAATATTTGATGGAACAGATACCGCAGACCTCCTCATTTGAGATGTTAGCCCATATTTTTCATCATCTGGAAATATTTTCGTTAGTTTATATATCTCAAGACAAAGCTCATAAGACTTCTGCCACACAGCCAATTCTTTAAAGCTCTTCAACATCACTCAACCTCTCTCCCTTGCCTTTTTGTCCCTTTCTCTGGTTTATTGGGTTTTCCACTCGAATCCTTGAACCCTCGAATCCTTTCTTTTCCAAATCCTTCGCCTTTCTGGTTTTTTGCTAACCCTCCAACCCTCTGTCTCCTAAATCAGAATTCAGAAGTCAGAAGTCAGAATTCAGAAGTCAGAATTCAGAATTTTGTCTCCTTCTCTTCTCCCTATGAATAACCATGAATTACTATGAATTACTATGAATTACTATCATCTCCTGTCTTCTGTCTTCTGTCTTCTGTCTCCTGTCTCCTGTCTTCTGTCTTCTGTCTTTCTCCACTTGACCCCTTGAATCCTTGAACCCTTCTCTTTTCCGACTCCTTGAACCCTTCTCTTTTCCTAATCCCTGAACCCTTCGCTTCTCGGCATTTGCACCACAAACCTTGTTCCGTCTTCCCCGCTTTCTATTTTTATGTCCCCGCCATGGATTCTAACATTCCTCATGGCAATAAACAAACCCAACCCCCTGCCACCTTTCTTTTTCGAAAAAAAGGGTTTGAATATTGATTCAAAATCTTTTTCATCAATCGAAGAATTTCTATTAAATACGGATATTGTAATTGGGTCGCCATAATCTGTTTTCACTATGACAGATGCGGTTTGTTTGTCTTTTTCGGTTGATATTCGGGAAGGCTTGGGAATTATTGTTTGGCTTTTGGATGTTATCGCTTTTTCATGTTCGAAGGCATTTTTGATAATATTGAGTATAGCCTGAGATAACTTATCGGAATCTCCTTCAAACATTATGGGTTCGCCTTTTTTAAATTCAAATGTTACTTCCTTGAAATTAGCACTGACTGCCTTGATTGCCTCCTCTACTATCTCATTAATATCTATCGTGTTTTTATGGACCTCGTTTTCTGTAAAATCGAGGAGTTCCTTTGTAAAAACATCTATCTTGTGGGCTGCATCCAAAATAGCATTTATGTAGACTATATTTTCTTGATTGCTTTCCTTTTGTTTTAAAAGCTCGCTTATCCCGGTGATTGTGCTTAAAGGGTTTCTTACTTCATGAGCAACCATGAGCGACATATAACCAAGCGGCAGCAAATAATCCAGTCTTTCAATATTTTCGATGGAAGTCGCTGTGCTTTGGCTTTTTCCCGTTTTATCAGATTTCACGAGTTCAATCAAGCCTTCAATCAGTTGATATACCTCTATCATCTGACCTTTTTCTGATTTCTTGCCCTTAAATCTTACAACCTGCTCAGCGCGTGCAAGCAGTTCTTTAAGGGGTTGAGTAATTCCGAGAATGACAAACAGTGAGCATATCGACACAAAGAGCGATACAGAAATGATCCAGATATAGCCTTCTGAATCTGCGCGAAACCTTTCCGTTGTTACAGCAACAAGTATGCTGCTCAGGAAGACCAGGACAGGGATTATTGTATTCAGGCTATAACGGAGATTTTTTGGGTCTTTGAAGAATGTTTTCACCCGCCGCCCTTCATTGCGCCCATTATGTTCCACCACGGCATGAAAATCGCAAGCGCCATAAATAGCACCATGATCGACAGTCCTGCCGTCATGATAGGCTCTATCCATGCGGTAAGTCTTGTCAGAGAATATGTGATCTCCCTGTCATAGTGTATCGATATTTCCCTCAGCATCTCTTCGAGTCCACCGGTTTCTTCACCAGTTGAAACAAGGTGCAGAACAAGGGGAGGAAAGATTTGCGCCTCCCTCATGGGTTTTGAAATGCCCTTTCCTTTTTCTATTTTGCTGGTTATCTGCTTGATTTTGCCCGCAACGAACTCATTTCCTACTGTTTTTGACACAATTTCAAGCGTCTGCACAATTGGAAGGCCTGACCTGACAAGATTTTCCAGCATAAAGGCAAACCTGTTCATACATATCTTGAGAATAATAGGCCCTATTATTGGAACCTTCAGTTTAAGTCTATCTATTGTAAAAGTACCTTGCTCTGACCTTTTATAAAAAAAATAAGCCACCGCTATTGCAACAAAAAACATAATCAAAGGCAAAGTATATTTTTCTGCCATGTCACTTATCATCAAAAGTATTTTGGTTGGCAGTGGAAGTGCTATTTTTGCGGTCTTGAAAACTCCGGCAAATTTTGGCACAACGAATTTAATCAGAACGATGAATGCCCCCACGAGTGTGCTGATAACGAACACCGGATATCGCATTGCAGATTTGAGCATTTCTTTGGTTTTCATCTGAAATTCAAGGACGCCTGATAATCTGCCAAATACCTCCTCGAGGGAACCACTCGCCTCGCCAGCCATTATCATGCTGATATAGATTTCAGGAAAAACATTTTTGTGTTTTGCAAGCGAATCCGAAAAACGATGACCTCTATCGATATCCTGATAGACACCTTTTATAGCATCTTTTAATCTTGTATTGGTCGTTTGTTCTTCAAGTGCCTTAAGACCTGAAATGAGTGGTATGCCTGCCCTTACGACTGTTTGTAGTTGCCTTGTGAAAAATATCAGGTCGTCATACTTAACCTTGTTAAACATGGCAAGGTCTATGTTGGCGGATAGTGATGCCCCCATTTTCTCTTCTTTTGCAGAAATTGGGAAAACCCCCATTCTTTCAAGCTGAGTGTATATATGTCGGGCATTGTCGCCCTCCATAACGCCTGTTATCAGAGTGCCCCTGTCGTCACGTGCCTTATAAGAAAATTTAGCCATAGTTAAAAAACAGAATACCGGGGACCGGAGATTGGATAATAATAATCGATATTTGCTATCAGATATTTTCTATTCTGCCCCATTTAGTCTACCTGTGTTACGCTTAAAGCCTCTTCGATTGTTGTGCGTCCAAGACGAACCTTTTCCATTGCATCGTCGTACATCAGCATCATGCCTTTTTCAATAGCCATTTTCCTGATTGAATCGCTGGATGTTTTTGTCAGGACGAGTTCCCTCAGGTCGTCATCCATCGCAAGAACCTCATATACACCTGTTCTGCCTTTATATCCAGAGTATCTGCACGAAGGACAGCCTGTGCCTTTATAGAGCATTGCATTTGGTCCTAAGCCGAGTTTTTCCCTCAACGGTTGCGACGGATGATAGGCGGTTTTACATTCATCGCATATTTTACGGAGCAACCTTTGTCCGATGACACATGAAACAGAAGATGCAACAAGAAAAGATTCGACCCCCATTTCTACAAGCCTTGAAACAGCACCTGCTGCGTCGTTTGTGTGAAGTGTTGACAGCACAAGGTGACCGGTAAGGGCTGAATGTATCGCTATTGTTGCGGTTTCTTTGTCGCGTATCTCCCCTACCATAATGATATCAGGGTCTTGGCGTAAAATAGACCTCAAACCAGATTCAAAGGTAAGACCTGCCTTCGGGTTGACCTGTGCCTGTGCGAGCCCGTCAAGTGTATACTCAACGGGGTCCTCAACGGTGATTATATTTTTTTCTGAGGAATTCAGATGATTCAGGATTGCATATAGGGTTGTTGATTTACCGCTTCCGGTTGGTCCCGTTGAAAGAATAAAACCATAGGGTTTTTTGATTATATTCTTCACCTTTTCCTCATCGTGAGGAAGAAATCCCAGTTTTTCAATGCCATAGAGCGCTGCACTTTTGTCGAGCAGCCTTAAAACAATCTTTTCGCCATGAATAGTGGGAAACGTAGAGACCCTCAGTCCTACTTCCTTTGAGCCTTCTTTGATATTAAATCGACCGTCTTGAGGCATTCTTGTCTTTGCAATATCCATTCCTGAAAGTATTTTTATTCTCGAGATAATTGGCAGAAACATCTTTTTATCTGGCGAGGGCACTTCCCGTAACCTCCCGTCTATACGCATCCTTACACGCATATTTTTTTCCTGGGGTTCTACATGGATATCGCTTGCCCCGTCGTTTAGCGCCTGGGCAAGAAGGCTATTCACGAACCTAACAACAGGTTCTTCCTGCGTCATGTCTACGGATACGAATGCATCTTTTTCTTCTTCTTTCAAAAGGGTGAGGTCATCACCTTCTTTCATCTTCTCGAGCGATTCCTCAACGAGGGTTTTCATACTGTAATGCTTCTCGAATGCGCGTTTCATCTCCGCTTCTGTGACGATGCAGGGCTCAACTTCCATTTTCACAATCCTTGCAACCTCGTCCAACGCATTGATATCGAGTGGATCGACCATTGCAATTTTCAGTACATTAAACCGTCTCTCAATAGGCAACACCATAAAGTGTTTTATTGTATCCTCGGGGAGTAGTCTCAGAAGTTCCTCAGGTATTTCCTTTTTGTCGAGATTAACGATGGGTATCCGCAGTTGTTGGCTTATGGTTTCGAGGATCTCTTTGGAGGACAAAAAACCGAGCCTTATGATTATCTGACCAAGTTTTTCGCCGTGTTTTTTTTGTTCTGCAAGCGCTCTCAAAAGATCATTTTCTGAAATCTTTTTTGCGTCTAATAGAATTTCGCCTAAACGTTTTTTAATTAGCTGAACCACCAGACCTCCAGAAAAATAAATTCGAAGTTCCAAACCCTAAATCAAAAACAAGTTCCAAACTCAAATTCCTATTCATTTCTGTTTTTTAACTTGATTTTCTTCGAGTATTTTTAGCCTATTGATTACTGTATTTCTGCTTTTACCATTACCTCCGCTGTTTAGGTAATAACGGTAGTATCTTATGGCATCGCTGTATTTGCCTGTTTCGTCCTTTATCAGTGCAAGAGAAAGATACAGCGATGCGTCCCTTATCTGCCTGTCGAGCAATGGTTCCAATAAGCTGGATGCCTCATCATATCTTTTTTCGCCCCTCATGATAGCGGTTAGGTTTAGATAGGGCTCGATTTTGTCTTTGTCAATCTCGATTGATTTCCTGAAATATTCCTCTGCGCCGTTTAGATTGCCCTGATTCATCATAACAAGCCCGATGTTGTTGAATGCCTTAGCATAATCCTTTTTGTAACCAAGACACCTTCTGAAATAGGTTAGGGCTTCTTTTAAATCGCCACGTTCCATTTCTATCACGCCAATGTTGTTGATCGCTTCGATATGATCCGGCTTCTCTTCAAGGATAGTCTTGTATAAATCTTTGGCAACCTCGAACCTTCCATTTTTTGTCTCTTCAATCGCTTCGTTGAATAAGCCCAATATCTTTTCATCATCGGCCTTTTTTACAACGACCTGCGTGCTTTCCTGGGTTAACGATGTCTTTTGGGTATCCTGCGTTTTCGGTTTAGGCGGGAGTTTTCTTTTAGGTACATAGGCGGCTGTCTTTTTTTCGGTTTCTGGCTGTTGTTTTGTTTCTGTGGATGCTGTTGGAACGGGGTAAACCGGAGATTCTGTTTTTGGCTGGATACCAGTTTTTACCTCAGCCTTTGGGGTTGCCTTAACTTCGGCATTTGGCTCGGTTTCAATCTTTCGAGGTGCAGCAGCGGTAACAGGCGGATTGTTTGCGGGGGTCTGCAACTGTGCCTGTTTTTTAGGGGATGGATAGAGAATAACGGCGATGATTAAACATACAAGTCCACCGGCAACGCCATAGAATGCCCATTTTTGTTTGCCTGTTGAACTGCTTGTTCCTGATTTTGGAAAAGCCATCTGCGTAATCCTTTTTCTTTCTTCCTGCGCCTTTTTTAATGCATCGAGGATGATGCTCATCTTTTTACTCCATTGTGAACGATCCTCGGGGTGAGCATTACAACAAGCTCTATCTTTGTTGACGTTTCTTCTGTGTATGAAAACAATTTTCCAAAAAGCGGGATTGACATAAGTCCCGGTATCCCTTTTACGTCATTTTTCTTATAATCCTGTAAAAGACCACCTATAATTACCGTGTCACCATCTTTCACTTTTACCATAGTATCTGTTTCTCTTACATCAAGAACGGGTACGTATGTGAATGTAGTAGGGCCTGTACCCGTATTGATTGGTTGAGCAACTTCACTTATTCTGCTTGTGAGCATGGGGTGTATGTTGAGGATGATGTTCCCGGCGTCATCAATCTGGGGGATAACATCAAGAATAAGTCCGACATTGATAAATTTAGGCGTATATATAACGGTTGCCGTTGAACCTCCCGTGCCTGTATTTTGCTGTACATCAAAATAGACATCCTGTTTTGCAACCTTTATGACCGCCCTCTGGTTGTTCATGGTAATGACTTTGGGGCTTGATACTATGTTTATGGTGCCCTGTGTTTTCAAAAGCTCGACAAACGTGTTATTGATATCAAGGTGTGTACCACCGGCAAAAATGGCGAAAAACGGTGGGGAAGTAGCGGTTTGTGCCCCGCCTGGAAGTATTATCGGTGACCTAAATTGCTGTCCGATGTTTATGCTGTAGTCCCACAATTTGCCGTTGAGTAGTTGCCAGTTTATACCTTCCTTGTAGCCCTCACTCAACTGTACCTCTACAATCTTTGCCTCTATCATCACCTGCCTATGCACTATTGTCTCGATACCTTCAAGGAACTTTGAGATAGACTTCAAATGTCTTGGATAATCGGTGACAACGACCATACTGGCCTGATTATTGACAAATATCTTTCCTTCCTTTGATATAAGCTTATTGATGTTATCCTCGAGGGATTTCCAAATATCTGCTTCTGTTTTGCTTTCGAGGGCGACAAAACTTCCTTTTGTTGTTGTTGTTGTTCCTTGTGACCCCCCTATGCTTCCATCGACATCGACAGAACTGCTTCCTATCTTTTTGAGTGCCAGATAATTGATAGAAAACATCTTTGTCTCAAGCCTCGGTTTTGAAACATATACTGTTTTGCCTTCTATCTTATAGCTAAATTCCAGAGGCTCCACGATATATTCGAGTGCCTTTTCAAGGGTTACATCTTTCAAATCAACGGTACATTCACCTTCTACATCCGACTCCATCACAACATTGTAGTTTGTTTGTTTGGCTATAGCGCGCAGCACATCTTTTATATCTGCTTCCCGCAGCGAAAATGAATAAACTTCCTTAGGCTTTATTATCTCAATCTTCTTTTCCTGTTCTATCGATGCGCTTAGCGGGCTGGCTATTTGGTCGGGACTTACAGTAGGTGTCTTTTCATCCTTTGCCTTATCAACATGGGCACATGAAGCACATATAAACAACAAGATTAGCGCTGACAAGAAATAAAAAGTTTTATTTTCAAGTGATATGTATTCCATGACTTTGAATTTATCGAGCATCTTATGCTTAGCATTCAGAGATTTGCATTTCGAGACATCCATTCTGTGGCTTTCAATATCTTTGAGGTTTATGTTTTTCATCACCTACCTCTCTTTTTTATTTTTATCTCAACGTCTGCTGTAGGTGTGTCTTGAACGGTGATTTCCCTTTTTATGCCTTTGTTAACAAGCACGATCTTGCCCCCGCCAATTTCTTGGATTTTTTCATTACCTATCATATCACCTTTTTTCACGATTTCATTATCTATAATTGCAATATTTTCTTTTTTTCCTTCTATAATTGCAACGAGTTTTCTGGAATCCTTTATCTGTTCGCTCAATTTTTGTTCTACATATCCCGGCACGGCAAAAGGATCCCTTCCCCATTCAATGCTTTTCAGCTCTGCATACACCTTTGCCCTTGTTTTTTCATTGTACTGCGGGATAGCAGGTTGCAGGGTGCTGGATGAGTCTGCCGTGGGAAGCAGTTGTTGTGAAAGGGTTGCCTGATTTGCCTGTGGGTTTGGTGCTGGGGTTGGGGGTGTTTTTTTATCTGAAAAAACAAAAAGATAAAGAAATACGCCAATGGCGAAAACAAGGGTAAAGATAACGGGTTTACTTATCTTCAAGGATGCCTGACCTCCTTGCGGTAAATTCAGTCGTGAACTTTCCCGTCAAAATAGGATATTCCTTCTCGTCATATGAAATCTTCGCCCTTAGAATGCTTCTAAAATATTTACCGTCATCAAGTTCGTCGATAAACCTCCCCATGTTTATAAACCTGCCCTTAAGTCCGATCTCAAAAACAGGATGTACAAGCAATATGCCTGGTTTACCTTCCAATGATGAAAGGTTGCTACTGAAACTACTTAATTTTATAGATTCTTTTTTGATGCTTTTGAGCAACTTTATCATAAATTCAGGAAATACATCAATAGTAGGTAATTGCATCTGTATTTCGTGCATAGATGCCTTAATCTGGTCTCCTTTTCTTTGTATATCTATTGAGTTATTTATGTTTTGCTCAATCACTCTGATTTCCTGTTTGACTGCTGCAATCTCTTTTTCTTTCTGTTTAATCTTTGCAGAAAAAGGCATATAAAAGATGAAAATCCATAAAAAGATTACGGTCAGAGGTAACAGAAACCATAAATAAAATCTTTTGAATTTAAATTTCATACTTCATGCACCTTGCTGTTAGCACAAACTCCAATGTATTCTGACCTTTTATATCCTTCACTTCTTTCTGTGCTATATCTATGTTGTATAAGAAACCAATCTTCTGTAATCTGACCATTGTGCTCATCAGGGATGCCTCAACTGTATCAGTGTCTCCGTATATGTAACCGATTATCTTTATACCGTACTCCTGTTCCAATGCCTCTGATGCCTTTTTCGCAGCAGTTGCAGCCGCTGCATCTTTCTGTGGATCACCGGTTAATCCTGGAATTTTCATCGATTCTGCAATGGCCTTTTCGTCTTTTTTCAGCGCCTCTTTTATCGGGTCCCTCGGTATGCTTGCCATTATCTTGTTATACCTGTCAAATTCCAATTCCTTAATGTGGATGTTTTCCGTTAAAGTTGACGAGAGATATTTCATTAGCGAGAGAAATGTGACATCTTTTTTTTGTATCTCTTTCTGAATTGCCACAAACTCGTTGTATTGAGTACTCGCCGCCGCGATCCTTGAGTGCGCGTCATATTGTTTTTTCTTTTCTTGCAAAACGTTTTTTTCGGCATTCAGTGCAATATTGGTGCTATTCAGTCTGTTCATGATATTCAACGAAAATATTACAAGTAGCGACGCTATCGCAACAGTACCAATTCTGATCCATTTTTTATAAACATTCTGCCTTACTATCTCCTTCATCTCCGAAGGCAGTAAATTTACAAGCCATTCAGAGTAAAGACAGAGATTGTAAGACGGCAAATAATTATCATCGATGTCTGGAGGGGTCTGCAAGGGCTCTATATCCACGGTTAAAAGCCCTGAAAGCTTATTGATAAAACCAGGTATCTTTGAACCTCCGCCTGTTATGGAAATCCTTTTTATTTGTCTTTCCCGGTATCTCTGGTTATATACGTTAAAAGTCCTCTCAATTTCACCCGAGAGTCTTTCAAGCGGTGTATTCAAAGCAATAAGTGCATCCTCATGAAATCCAAAATCACGTTTGTATCTTTCTGCATCATCATAAGATAGATTCAAACCACTCATCAGGGCATCGGTAAAGCTTTCAGAGGCAGTCATTATATCCCTTACAAAGCATAATTTCTTGTTGTGAAAGATATAGATACCTGTTTGTCTGCCACCTACATCGATTAAAGCGAAAGAATGTTTGTCGTCCTTCTCCATAATCGGTGCAAATGTAAATGCAATATCAGTGAACATTATGAGTCTCTGAAAACCCGTCTGGTTGATAACCCTTAGAATGTTGTCTGCATCTGTCTTCTGGATGCCGGTAAAAATTGCTTCCTGCTTTTTTGTACCTCTCTCTTCAATCTCGCCAAGCATTGAAAATTCATAGATAAATTCTTCAAGTGGTGAAGATAAGAGTTTTGAAACAGACCAATTGAGGGCGTCATTCAACTCGTTTTTCGGAAGTATCGGAATCGTAAAAATACGTTTTTGTATGTCCTGCGAGGAAAGGGCGACAGACACTTCAAGTTCGTTGCCTTCCTTAAGGGTGATGTCGTCCAGTATTTCTGCGAGGTTGTTGTAATCGCCTGTGTATGGGTAACTACCTTTTGAAATAACAATACCTTTGCCCTTTTTACCCCTCCAGCGCAGGTATTTTACACTTACTGTTCCTATGTCTATGCCGAGTCTGTCCATATTAAAATATTGTAAAACTACATGTTTTTAAAAATGAAAACACAAATATTTTGCCTGTTTATTTGTATGTTGAGTATTTATGCTTGACATTACTGTTCTCAATGGTACTATTTTTAACATAAATCAAAAAAATTACAAGAAAAATTAACTGATTATAAAAAGCGGGCAAATGTTTTTTAATCCTTTTGTAAAGAAGCGGAAGACATATCTATGATTGATGCAAGAAAGAAAAGGCGGATTGTTGTCGGTGATGTGCATGGAGAACTGGACATCTTTAGGGAGATTATTAGAAATGCAGGGTTGATAGATACCAAAGAAAGATGGGCAGGCGGAGATAATATACTGATTCAAACAGGTGATGTTATTGACCGTGGACCTCGGTCCGTTGATAGTTTTGATTTTCTCAGACAACTACAAAAGGAAGCAATTAAGACTGGCGGCGAGGTTATCCGTCTATGTGGTAATCATGAGCTTATGATACTGCAGGGACTTTTTTACTTTACGAATATAGTTGAGCCTTATGAATTTGCAGATGTTCTCAGAGGGGAAATATCAAAAGGTGATGTGGTTGCTTCGTACACCGACGGGGAAAGGCTGTATACACATGCAGGTCTTAGGTCATCGATAGCCGAAAGACTTTTTGATGACATTAAATCCATCAATCCAAACATGAACGACGAGGATATTGACCTTTATTTATTGTCAGATTACATAAACAGGATATTTAGGGCATCTGTAGAGAGTGGTGAACTGAGGCAACACCCTATATTTCATATTGATTGGAGTAGGGGGGGTGGAGATCCTGTTGGAGGTATATTTTGGTGCGATTTTTCTTCGATAAGTTTGTCAGAAAAGGCATGTGACATCCCCCAGATATTTGGTCATACGCCGACCGGTAAAAATGAGCTGAAAACAGCCCATGAACTGAAACTTATCAATGTAGATGCAGGTATGTACAGGTTGTATGGAGGAAGAATGGTTTATCTTGAAATTACATCTGAAGGCGTTCTTATTCAACACAGCAAGAAATCTGGTGATTGGACTATGGCTGTGCTCAAACGCAAATAAAAGGCTTATATGTGATTTTTCAAAACTGCATGAATATGTTAATTCTTAGCTCTACGTCTTATTTTGTGCCCTGCAGAAGTCTCTGAAATTATTGACGCCGATGAAGAATTCACGCATCATAAGAACCCAGTAATACTGTCCCTTTTTTGTGAGCATCAGCATACTGTCCTTTTTTTCGATTCCGCCTGTAAGCCTGAAAAACAAGATTTCAGACCACAAGTATCTATAAGCATTGACACCATGTTTTTGCGTTAGTTGTTGTGTATCGAGACTTAAACCGAAAAGTTTCATTAAAAGGTCGTAACAGAGCCTCTCTTTCATGGAAAAATTCTTTATTGCGATTACTGGCAGAGATCCTCTGTTTATTTTGTCGATATATTCTTTAATATCGAATGTGTTAGCGTATGCACTGCCTCCAAGATATCCAATGGAGCCGCTTCCGAGGCCGGCATATTCTTCGTAGTTGACGACGTACTCGTCTATTACTGGGGCTTGCGTCGCCCCCTCAGTCTGCAAAGCCGACTGAGCCTCCCCTTCTCGCTCGCTGTGCGAGCTAAAGACCTCACTACTAATTCGGGCTTGCGTCGCCCCTTTAGTCTGCAAAGCCGACTGAGCCTCCCCTTCTCGCTCGCTGTGCGAGCTAAAGACCTCACTACTAATTCGGGCTTGCGTCGCCCCTTTAGTCTGCAAAGCCGACTGAGCCTCCCCTTCTCGCTCGCTGTGCGAGCTAAAGACCTCACTACTAATTCGGGCTTGCGTCGCCCCTTTAGTCTGCAAAGCCGACTGAGCCTCCCCTTCTCGCTCGCTG
>Ga0209719_1002941_pt1 | contig 16477 bp, 12 predicted proteins | sample AD_JPNAS2_MetaG_FD_184421 | JGI IMG/M metagenome (GOLD analysis project Ga0209719, IMG submission 184421) | Active sludge microbial communities of municipal wastewater-treating anaerobic digesters from Japan - AD_JPNAS2_MetaG (SPAdes) (version 2) | ecosystem: Engineered > Bioreactor > Anaerobic...
TTGGAATTTCACGAGTTTGATATCCCTTTTCTTCATATATTTTGAATAGTAAATCAAATATATAAACTAAAATGTGTCCACTACCGCAACATGGTTCAATAATTTTGATATCTTCAGGATTAACATTTCTATATTTTATTTCATCAAGTTTACTTTGAACTTCTTGTTCTTGTTCGGCATCCTCAACATAATATTTCATTTCTGATTTTAGTGAAGAGTTTGGATAGCTTTCCAGCCAAATTCGTCCAACTGAATTTTCAGCCATATATCTTACGATCCAATCTGGTGTAAAAACTTGAGTCAATGTTGGAATTAGTTCTTTGGTTACTGTTTTAGCATCTCTAAATGCTTGTCGATCACCAGCGACATAGAATTGATATAACCATCCAATTACTTCTACATCATTAAGAAAATCTTCTTCATTAATCTCAAGAAGTTTAGTTATAACAGTCTCCCCTTTAAGAAGGACTTTTGGAAGTAACAACTCAAGATAATCTTGGTCTTCTGAAAAGAGCATTGGTAAAATACCACTTAATGCTTTACATTGGTGGAATAATACATGACGATATGCTTCATCTATTTTACCTTGTTCTAGTAATGGTGAAATTACTGATATATCTAATTTCAAATCCTCCTTAACATAGTTAAGGTTTTTCATGATTTCAGGCTCAATTCCGCCATTTCGACTAGAAAGAACTCTAAATCCGTGCGGAAGAAAATCATGAACCTCCATAAATCTTAATGCAATAATTCTATTGAACCAGGTATATGCAAATTCTTCGACAACTTGCTTATATCCGTCTGTTTTAATAAGTTTAATAATATTGTCTCTTTTTTCTTTTAAATCTGCTGGATAGGAGTTCATATCACCATCTATGATAGTAAAATCACCTACTTTACGAGCTTCTTTTATATCTTTTTCTGAGTTGATACCAAGCGTTTTTAATGATATCTCAATTTGTTGTTCAAGATTATTTTTAGCCCATACAGCATAATATTGTAGTGCTTTTTTATCCATATGTCCTCCTTATTCCAAGTTGATTTCATCGTTGTTATCAAAAGCTTTTTCTAGTTCAGCTTTAATATAATAAAGAATTGATTCAATTTCTTCTTTAGATTTAATCGTTTTCTTCGCAGTTGGAATACAATTAATAACTTTTACTGTTTTACGTTTAACGTCTTGAATTACTGGTGGTACTGTATCACCCGTTTCAGTTGGTAGTTCTACTTCAGATAATATGTTTTGAATGTATTTTTTAAAGTCCTTAACTGTATTTTGACTTGATAAAACATACGCATCCAAGTTTGGTGTCTTTTTAGACATACTGTTATTCCAAGCTGTATATACTCTTTCAATCTCATCAAACTTATCTTGGATCTTATATTTTTTCTTATCAGAAATACTTGACTCAAGAGCTGCATTCAATTCTTTTTTAATTTCTTCCTTGTCATTATTTATAGAACGAATGGCGTTATTATACTTTTCTTCTATAATTTGCTCTTTTATTTGATTCGCTTGGAAAACAAGACTACTTAATTGAGTCATCTTAGCAAATGGAACAGCCATGTTTAAAATTGAGCTCATTTCATTGATAACTGGTTCAATACTTTCTAAACCGTTGAATAAGGAATGATTATCGTTATACCATCTGACAATTTCTAATGCATCATTATAAACTTTTTGTTGACTTGAACCTTCTTTGTAGAATGCTTCTAGTTGTTCTAAAATCTCAGCATTCTTTTCGAGAGAGTCTTTTCTATTTATGATTTCATTAAAAATTGTTGAGGTATCAATTGTCTTACAAATTGCTTCAATATCAGTATAAATTGCCGGTATACTGCCACTTCCTGCAAATTGCTTTCCGCTATATTTAATTTTTAAATTTGAAAGGAATTCTTTTTTCTTTGTAAAGAAGTCTAAAACATCCTTTTTCATTTCTGCTTCTTTCATTTCAACAGTGACTGAATAGATGTTATTCATAATTTGCTTAACTTTATATAGTATTGCATCATCAATTTTCTCTTGGGTTCTTACTACCATTGTGTCAATGTTATTTTTCTTCACAAAGTCATTTTTAAAGTTATAATCTTTGATATTAACAGCTACTTCATGGCGAGAAATTTGGACCATTTCATTTTTAAATAATATAGCAACCATACCTAAAACATCTAAATCTCTCCATCCAAATGGCTTCTTCCCAAAATGGTCTAATAAGGCTTTAATTGTTGTTTTCTTGTAAAGTGATTTATCATTTTTAATCTTATTCAAAATTTCAAGATAAGCTGCATAATTTGCATCTTTAGAAATATCATATCCAAATAGAGCATTTTGATTGTCTGTAAATACGCTAAGAACATCTTTTTGTTCATTATAGAAATAGCTTACCAGCCCTAATTGATAATATTCTTGTTCTACAACTTCGTTCAATGCTTCTGTAAGACGATCTTTTCCATCTTTTTCTTTAATAGATAAAGCATTGCCATTATAGTAAATTGTTGCACTACGTAATGCTTCACGAATGATATCTTCAGCACGTCTTAATCTTTCAGAAAGTTCAGCAGATTTTTTAGCCATAATCTCAGCCATTGTAACTGACATAGTTGCACTGTTATTTCGTTTAAAAATTGAAATTCTATTAGCTCTAATAAGCTCAGTTATGAACTCACCTTGAGTTAAATCTATCACTAAAGCTCCAGTTCTTGCTGATTCAGCAGCAAATGATGTCGTATCAGACATTCCCGTGAAATTAGTTAATACTTTAATCGTAATGTTATCAGCTGCGTTGATACCTTTATTCTCATCGTCAACGAATCTATTTAAAGAAAAATCATAACGGTTTTTATATCTAAATTTAGTTAGTTCAAATACTTTATCATAGACTATTTCAAGGATTGTTCTCTTCACTTCTCCTTCGTTGTAGTCAACTTGATTAATTTGCTTATTTACATCTTGCTCAGCATTTGTTAAGAAATCATATTCATCGCCATTTTTTTGGATGAGCGTTTCTTTTTCAAGGCGTTTCAAACTCTCGGCAATCTTATTTTTTAATATTAATTTATCTTCATCAATTGACTCAACTAAAAGAGTAGCAATACGATTAAGTGTTGCTGGCATTTCTTTTACATGAAGAATCATGAATAGCACACGAAGAACTCTTATGTCAAAGTCATTTAATGTGGGCTTATTTTCTGCTGATGAAAACACAATTTTGATATCCCAATCGATAAATTGTTCAATTGTTAAATAAAAACTATCAAATGGAACAAGAATATTTGTATTTGATTCTGCAAATTTCTTCGCTGAATCTTGGAATGCCGATAGTAAAGAACGTTCTGAATGAGCTAAATGTTTACCTTCAGACATTCCGTGTTCTCGAATAGCCGTGAAAACTTTCTGTAATAATTCAAATTGATATGGTACAAATGGATAAACATCTTTGAATTCATCAGCACCTTTGTAACCACTCCAAGTTGGAGTTCCTTCAAACATGATTAAATTAGATATCTTATTTGCACTACCATCATATAAGGATTTTAATGGATCAATAGCTGTTTCTTTTTTATCAAGAATACGTTTTTTAATAACTTCTCCAGCCTCTGCACCCGATAATACTATACGTGTATCAAATCTTGCTTGAATTCTTGAAAATTCTTGTTGTTTATCTTTGGTTGAATCAATCATAGCTTTTAGTTCTTGTTGAGATGTAACAACAACCCAAGCTTGACCACGACAATATTTTCCTAAATCCTCAACACATGTTTGAAGGTTTAACATCAATTGTGTATTATCTCCAATAAATTGGCCAACCTCGTCCATTAAGAAAACAACTCTAGTTTTATTCTTCTTACAATATGAATTTACAATTTTTGCAAATTCTTCTGTTGAGTTTGTGTAATTAATAATTTGGTCTTCCACATATTTTTCAGCATCTTCCCTAGGGACATCTCTAACTTCAACAAGTGCATCCACAATATGTTTTTTATTGAGGGCAGCCTTAGATCTATTTGTCTTCCATTCGCGTTTTGAAGATTCTTCAAATTTCGCAACAAATTGATCTAATAAATCCTCTTCATCAAGCATTCTTTCTAAATCCGCTACCCAAGGTCTATCCCCACAATATCCAATAGATTCATTAAATGCTCTAAGCATAATATCCATAATTGCTTGTGTTTTATTTTTTGAGTCAGATTTTGCTTTTGAATCTATATTGAAAAGAACAACTTTATTGTTAGCTGTTGCGCTTTTTTCCATATCTGCTAAAAGCATTTGATCATGAATCTTTTCTTTAAAGAAATCTACAGAATGAACCCCATTAACAGTCTCATTTTCTAGAATATAACCTAAAATTTTAAGAAAGTGAGATTTACCAGATCCAAAAAAACCGGTAATCCAAGCTGCCATTTTTTCAGTTGGATTTACAATAGATTCTCGGTATTTTTTAAAAAATATCCTAAATTGTTTTATAATTTCTTCAGTGCATACATACTCATCTAATTCCATCCACTTTTGATCGATATCTTCATTACCAATCGTTACAACACCTTGAATACTTCTATCAATAGGTTTTTTAAATAAATCTTTAATAATCATTTGGTTAATCTCCTTTCAACTAATGGAAATGCTCTATAGTAATTATCATCATCTAATCTGTCAAATAGTCTTAAAGTCATTGCTTTTTTTGTTTCGTATCTACCAGGGTACATCATTACAACTGGATTTCGTCTAAAAATATTTTGTAGATTATTTAATATTGTGTGACTCCGAATAATTGGGTATGATTTACCAACACCAGTTACTAATATAATTTTAGTCCCATCATCTTTTACTTCCTTAAACTTATTAAGGAAATCATTATCATCTTCTTCAACAGATAAAATTGGTTGGAATATCTCAGATAGTAAGTGTTGTTTTTCATAATCTTTTTCAGCTAAAATTACATCTTGTGTATAGCCTTGTTCTTCAATGATTTCTAACATCATTTCATATAAATCAAACTCAACAATATTTGGATTTCTTCCTTTGATTTTCTTTACTTCACTTCTAATAGTAATTTCATCTTGAGGATTGTAATCGAAAATGTAAAACTTTAAGTCATTTGCCGTTCCATACTTAGTTAGCGATTCAACAGAAATCATTCTATCTTCAAACTCAATGAAACGATCAACTAAACTTCTTTCTTTCATTATTTATACTCTCCTAGCAATGCTTGTAGATATTCAGTATCTTTAATTAGTTTTATATGCTCTTCCACGTCGGGATGAATCATAGCTTTATCTGCAACAATATTTTTTTTCATTCTGTGTCCTAATCCTGATTCAACTAATATATTTCTATATCCTTTGGATAATTGATCTATTGTAAAATGTCCCCATCCAGCTACTACATTGTTTATTTCTTTTTTTGACTCGAAGAAAATATCAAAGTCATCAATAGAAATATAATTTTTTTCTTTTAGTAATGCATCTCTATAAACTTCAAACATAAAATCAAAAAATAATGGATCATTCTTAGCTATCGCATATACTAATAAAAATTTAGAAGTTATGACATCTCCATTGTAAAACCATTCTAGTAAGTATTTATCTAGTTCTAATAGTCTTTCATAAATAACGTTTGTAACTTCTTTACGTCGCTGAGTAGAATCTATCTCAATATAGTTCTCATCAAAACATTTTTTATAAATTTCATTACGATCAAAACCATCAAGCATTAACTTTGCTATTTTTTTTGTAATAATATATTTGAATGGCGTTTTCTTAATTGAAGACGAATATTGTTTTTTATTCACAAAGTATTCCTCCTTTTTATAAAATTCTATACGTTTATTATACATTAAAATTTAAAAAAAGGCAACAAAAACCGTTCCGTTTGATATGAAAATTGACTCTTTTTTTTCTTTAGACAATTATAGTCCTCATGTTTTATAGAGTGAAAACTATCAAATCGTTCAAAAGTAGAGTAATCGTTCAAAACTAGCCCTAATCGTTCAATTGTTGAGTAATCGTTCAAAACTAGCCCTAATCGTTCAATTGTTGAGTAATCGTTCAAAAGTTGAATATAAAATAAAAAAAAGACCAGCAATTAGCCTAAAATCCGACTACTACTGATCTAATGAAAACTGGCGGAAAGGAAAAATCTCCCTATCCGCCAGCAAATATTTGATGTTTGATATTGTATCAAACCTATTCATTCAATATGGTGGAATAGGGGGGATTTGAACCCCCGTCCAAACACAATTTCACACAAACCTCTACATGCTTAGTTTATTTTTTTGTCTTGCCTAACTTACGAAATAAACAAAGTAAGCTAAACCATCTTCTGAAGTTTCAAACAAATAAGCCGAAGAAAACTTAAATGTTCTATCCTTAAATTCTTGAACCCTTTAGTTTAGCTTAAGGCTAACTACAACTAAAGAGCCTTGCTTTACGCAAAAGCAAGTTGTAAATTATTTTGTTTTGCGGTTAATTTAATACCTAGATCGTTTTTATATGCGATTACCATAACATGCTATTTATATGTCCTTATGCCTGTCGAATCCAGACTATCCCTTATTTAGGAGCAATTAAACCCCAAACTAAATATACTAGTAAAAAAATTGATATAGCAGCACCAATATAAGCAAAAATATTACCAATATTTCTAAATGGTTCAAGCTTTACCTTTGAAGGCTTTTTATAATTATACCATGCTAAGAAACTAAAAACAAAAATTGGTAATAACATTGACAAAATCCCAAAAATAAAAGTTAGAATTGGTGAATCAATTAAACCTGATTTTTCCTCATCAGGAACAACAGGATCTTCTTTTAATAACTTACGATATGTTTCTTCTACTTTTTGTTCTTTAAAGCTGTACCCACAATTACTACACACTTCATTTTTATCATCGTTTTCTTTGCCACATCTAATACACTTAATCATCTTATCTCCTCAATGCTTTCTCTAAATCTCTCTTTACATCTTTTTCTTGAATATCTTTTCTCTTATCGTAAAGTTTTTTACCTCTACCTAAAGCAATTAAAAGCTTAGCTCTTCCCCTAACAATATACATCTTTAATGGAACTATTGTATAACCTTTAGCCTTCACTTTATTTAAAAGCTTTAAGATTTCATTTTTATGAGCTAAAAGTTTTCTTGTCCTCTTTTCATCATGATTATAAATATTACCTTTTTCATATTTTGCTATATGCATAGAATCAACAAATAATTCTCCTTTTTCAATATAGCAATATGCTTCTTTTAAAGATACTTTACTTTCTCTTACAGATTTAATTTCCGTTCCCGTTAATACTATGCCAACTTCAATTTCATCTGATAATTCATAATCATGATATGCTTTTTTATTTGTAGCTATTAGTGTTTCTTTTTCCATAATCATCCCTACTTCATAATTTCAAAATCTATCTTGCCTTTTTCTTTATTAGCACTTAAAACTATTACCTTTACTTTATCACCAATTTTATAAGTTTTGTTATAGCTTACTAATAATTTTCTTTGTTCTTCAAACCTAAAACCAGGCAAACTGCTAATATGAACTAAACCCTCAATTCCCTCTAAAACAGAGACAAACATCCCAAATGATAAAATAGACGTGATTTTTCCCTCTAGCACCTTCCCAACATACTTTTCCATATATTCGGCTAGCTTTAAATCTAAAACTGCGTATTCTAAACTATCAGCGTTCCTTTCTGTAGTTGAGGAATGAAGAGCAATTTCTTTTAATTTTTTTGTATATTCGCTATTTGTTTTATAGTTACTATCAAACAAATATCTTCTAACTAATCTATGAACAACTAAGTCAGGATATCTTCTAATTGGTGCTGTAAAGTGTGTATAGCATTTACTTGCTAACCCAAAATGGCCAATATTATAATTATCATAAACAGCTTTACTCATTAATCTTAATACTTGTTTATTAAGATAATTATCTTCTTCTGAAAAAGAATTAACTAACATTTGAATATCTTTAGATTTAATATTCTTAGCATTAAACTTATACTTTGTATTTCTTAAAATATTAGTAAATTCCTTAATTTTCTTAACTTCAGGTTTATCGTGAACTCTATAAATAAAAGGTAAATTCATATTAGTAATGTAAGTAGCGATAGCCTCATTAGTTTCAATCATAAAAGATTCAATTAGCTTTTCACCTCGACCTCTTTCAATCTTTTCAATTTTATAAGGTTTGCATTTCTCATCTACAAAAACTTTTAATTCAGGTATATCAAAATCTACAGATCCTCTTTGTTCTCTTTTTTCTTCTAAAATTAAGGCGAGTTCATTCATTAGATATAAATCATTAATTAATTCATTATCAGTCTTAATTTGATTATCTACAATTTCATTTACTGCTTTATATGTCCATCTTTTACTTGATTTGATTTTTACTTTTTCAATAACAGTATCTAATGTCCTACCTTTGTGATCTATTTCCATAAAGCAAGCAACAACTAATCTTTCTTCACCTTCTTGAAGACTACATAATTCATTGCTTAATTTAAAAGGTAGCATTGGTAATACTCTATCTACAATATAAATACTAGTTCCTCTTTTATATGCTTCTTTATCAATCACAGAACCTTCTTCAACAAAATACCCTACATCTGCAATATAAACTCCAAGTAAATAATTTCCATTTTCTAACTTTTCAATACTAATTGCATCATCGAAATCTTTTGCATCATCACCATCAATCGTAACAATTCTTTTTTCAATTAGTTTTCTTTTAGATAGTTCTAGATTAGCATTTGCTTCTAAGTTTTCTGCTACTTTATTTACATATTCAGGATAAGTATTACTAAAACCATACTTGGCAATTAAACTTAAAATCTCAATATCAAAATCATTGTGTTTACCAATTCTTTCAAAAAACTCTCCTACTAAATAATCATCATGATATTCTACAATCTTAATTTTAATTATATCGCCTACAGCTAATCTTGAATCTTGTTTTAATAAAACTAAATTGTGATAATCTTCGGTATCTAAAAGATAAGTTCTTTTATCCTTAACAACTTCCCCTACTAAATACTCAATATTTCTTTTGATAACTTCAATAACTTCAGCTTTCTCAAAAAAAGGATCAGCTTTAAATAACACTAAATCTCCATCCATTGCGCTATTTAAGTCATCTCGGCCTACAAACAAATCTTCTACTTCTTCTTTATAGGTGATAAAACCTAAACCATTTTTTGTAAGTGAGATAGTACCTAAATAACGATTAGCTTGGTCTTTATTTAAAATTTTGTTTTTCTTACTAATAAAGACTTCATATTTACTTATTAAATCATCAACTGCAAGCATCGTTTCTTTAAAGTCTAAATTAAGAACATTTGCTAACTCTTCGACACTTAGTGGTTGATATTTTTTATTGTTTATTAATTTTAATATTCTTTCTTCCATTAACTCTCCTTACAAAAAATAAAGGTCTTATGCCAAGACCTTAAATTTAGTTATTTATCTTTTAACAAAAAAAGCTGCTAGAATCGCTAAAATAAAGAAAGCAACTGATAATACTGATGTAATTACGTTAATCCAAACATCTATTCCTCTTTCTTTCTTATTCGCAAACAATTCTGACTTCTTACCTGTAAATGCTTGTGAAGCATCTTCGTTTGATTTTTGTAAAATAATAATAACTATTAATAAGATCGATACGATCAAAAATAAAATATCTACAACTTGTGCGTTCATAATCTCCTCCACAACTTATATTGTATTATAGCATATTTGCTATTAAAAAGCAATAAAAATAAAAGGGATTAAATCCCTTTTTATTCTAAAGCATGACCAACTGCATCTTCAACACTATTGATTAAAATAATTGATAAGTCCTTTTGAATTAACTCTGGAATATCTGTAATATCCCTTTCGTTTTCTTTTGGAATTAAAATCGTCTTTAATCCTGATCTTGCAGCGGCAATTGACTTTTCTTTTAAACCACCAATAGGTAATACATTACCTCTTAAAGTAACTTCACCTGTCATACCTACATCATGTTTTACTTTCTTATTTGAAAATAATGATACTAAAGCTGTAGCAATCGTAACTCCAGCTGATGGTCCATCTTTAGGAACTGCACCTTCAGGAACGTGAATATGAATGTCAACATCTTTAAATATCTTTGGATCAATATCAAACTTAGCTGCATTAGCCTTTACATAACTTAAAGCAGCTTGAGCTGACTCTTTCATGACATCACCAAGTTGCCCTGTTAGCTGTAAGTTACCTTGTCCTTTGAAGTATGTAGCTTCAACCGATAAAGTATCTCCCCCATAATGAGTATAAGCAAGTCCAGTTACAACACCTACTTGGTCTTGCAAATCTACTTGGTTATATAAGAAGATTGGTTTTCCTAAATAAGTCTCAATGTCTTCTTTCTTAACTTTAATATCTTTAGCCTTCTCTAAAAGCATTTTCTTAATAACTTTTCTAATTAGAGAAGAAATCATTCTTTCTAACTCTCTAACTCCAGCTTCTCTTGTATACTTTCTAATTATCTCCCATAAAGCATCATCTTCAAGTATAAAATCTTTATCTAAACCATTTAGTTCTAATTGTTTTGGAATTAAATGACGCTTAGCAATTTCAAACTTTTCATATTCTGTATAAGATGAAAGCTCAACAATCTCTAATCTATCTCTTAAAGCATAAGGAATATCTTCTAAATAGTTAGCAGTTAAAATAAAGAATACATGTGATAAGTCATATGGTTCTTCTAAATAGTTATCAGAGAAATATTTGTTTTGTTCTGGATCTAAAACCTCAAGCATTGCACTTGCAGGATCTCCCCTATAATCACTTGATAATTTATCAATCTCATCAAGTAAGAATACGGGATTAATAACTCCTGCTTTTTTCATACCTTGTAAGATTCTACCTGGTAATGCCCCAACATATGTTCTTCTATGACCAATAATCTCAGCTACATCTCTAATACCACCTAAAGACTGCTTAACAAACTTTTTGTTTAATGCTTTCGCAATTGAAGATGCAAGTGATGTTTTACCAACACCTGGAGGGCCAACTAAACAAAGAATTGATAGTGGGTTTTTCTTTGTTTGAATATGAACGGCAATATATTCTAAAATTCTTTCTTTAACTTTTTCTAAACCATAATGGTCTTTATCTAATTGTTCTTTAGCTTTGTTAATATCTGAAACTTCCTCTGTTTTTTTATACCAAGGAAGATCAACCAAGAAATCAAGATAAGTTTTACTTACTGTAGATTCAGGACTAGATGGATTAATTGTACTATAACGCTTAAGTTCTTCTAGTGCTTTTTCTTCAGTTGCTTGAGGCATCTTAGCTGCAAGAATTTTTTCTCTTAAGCTCTCTACATCTTGCTCTCTAATTGCCTTATCACCTAATTCATCTTGAATAGCACGCATTTTTTCTCTTAAGTAAAACTCTTTTTGGCTTTCACTAATCGACTTTTGAATCTTTGAATTAATTTCTTGTTCTAGTTGATTGATATATTTAATACCTTGAATATCATCTAAGATAAAATAGAATCTCTTTTGAATATCTGCATTTTCTAAATACTTATGTTTCTTTTCGTTATCTACTTTTAAGTTATAGGCAAGAACATTAATAAACTCATCTACTGAAATATCTGATTTTACAATCCTTGTAATTTCATGAGCATTACTAAACATTTCTCCTGCTTTAAGTGGATCTCCTACTTCAGCTACTAATAGCTTTTTATAAATAGCTTCTTCTTCTAGAGAAATAACATTAGCTGGTTTAGTCTTGAATGTTGCCTCAAACGTTTCTAAATTAAATTCTTCAACACTAACCCTAACGATAAGTTCAAACTTAACTTTACGATAGCTAGACTTATCTTGAACATAAACTGCACGAGCTAAAATACCAGTAGCATAACAATCACTTGCATTTTTAATTTCTTTAGCTTCTTGATCTTTTTGCACTAACAAAATTAAATATTTGTCTTTGCTTTCCGCCTTTCTCAAAGACTCAAGCGACTTGCTTTTTGCTATATCGATAAATACTTCATTATCAGGAATAAGCGCTAAGCTATTAGTTACAATTACAGGTAAAGTACCAGTTGCATTTACATCTCTTTTATACATTTCTTTCACCTCACTTTTTGATTAGATTTTAAAAGGGCTAAAGCCCTTATTTATTTAATAATTGCTTTTTCAAAAACTAGTGCTTTAGCTTTATCAATAGCTAAGTATGACTCTAGTTCTTGTAAGTCAATCTTTGATTTAAACTCTTCTACCTCCATTTGGTAATGTTCTGCTAGCTTTTTGATTTCTGCTTCTAATTCTTTCTTTGTTAGTTTAATTTTTTCTTTTGAAACGATAGCATCTAAAACTACTTCCTCAGTAACTGATGCTTTAGCTGGTTCAGTTAGAACCTCTTTATATTGTTCTAAATCTAAACCTTGAAAAGATAAGAATTGCTCTAAAGATAAACCATATTGTTTAGCTTGAGACTCAACTTGTCTAACCATTTGACTCTTTCTCATATCAATTAAACTTTCAGGAATATCCACTTTCGCATTATCGCAAATAGTTTGAATAATCGCTTTTTCACGAGTACGTTTAGCTTCAGCTTCTTTTCCTTTTAGTAGTTCTGCCTCTACATGTTTTTCATATTCTTCTTTAGTTTTTACACCATCAATTTCAAGTTCTAAAACAAACTCATCATTAAATTCAGGAATTTGTTTTTCTTTAATTTCGTGGACTTTTACTTTAAAAATCGCATCTTTACCTTTTAAATTTTCTGAATGATATTCATCTGGAAACTTAACATTTAGCTCTCTTTCTTCCCCATCTTTCATTCCTAACATTTGTTCTTCAAATCCAGGAATAAATTGGCCAGAACCAATTTCTAAAGCATAGTTTTCAGCTTTACCACCTTCAAATGCTACTCCATCTACAAATCCTTCAAAATCAAATACAACAGTGTTTCCTAATTCAATACAACTATCTTCTTTTAAAACTAAAACAGCTTTTCTTTCTCTTTCTTGTCTTAAAACTTTTTCTAGTTCTTCTTTAGATACTTCTTGCTTTATCTCTTTATATTCAATTCCAAAGTACTCTCCTAATTCTACTTCAGGATATACATCTACAACAGCTGTATAAGTAAATCCACCATCTTTTTTAACTTGATTAGGATCAAAATCAACTTTTGGATAATTTACAGCTCTAACTTTTTTTTCTTGAATTGCCTCAAAATAAGTTCCATTAATACTTAAATTAACTGCCTCTTCTAAAACTAAAGCATCTGAGCCTACTCTATTTAAATAAATATTGCGTGGAACTTTTCCTTTTCTAAATCCTTCCACTTGGTAGTCTGCTAATACTTTATCAAAAGCTTCTTCATAATACTTACTAAATTCTTCTTTGTTTAAAGTAACTTTTACCTCTGCTTGACTACCCTCTAATTTTTTTACTGCTATTTTCATATATATACTCCTTCTCAAATATTATTAATATTATACTCTAAAATGCCTCATTTTGCAAGTAATAAGTCTTTATTATGTAGACATTAATAAATGATAAATTTTATTTAAAACTTCGTCTTCATAACCAATTTCAAATAAAATGTTTAATAAATCAATAACTCGATAATTTAAATAATCATCATCAATTTCTTGTTCTTTTTTTTCTTTGATTACTCCTAAACTAAAGTTTGTAAGAACTAATGCTAATTGTTGTTTCTCATCAATAATATTTAAATAGTTAGTATAATTAGCTCCTCCATCTTCAATTTCCTTTTTAAAGTTAGTTTTTGATAGGTAGTAATATAAAATCACAAATTCATTCGTCTTAAAAGAAGTACTAATCAAAACGATTAAATAATCAAAATCCAAATCATTTTTTATAATTGCTTCTTCTTTGATTTTTTGATATTCTTTTTCTTTTAGTAATTCATAATATTTATTCATACCCACCTCTTTTTATATTATATCATAAAACCTTAAATTTATCTTTTAAAAAAGAATCTCTTTATTAAGAGATTCTTTTTTTATTCTATTTTACTTTATAAACTAAAACTTTGGATTCTAAACCTTTTTCAACTCTAACAGCAAGATACCCTTCACCGCCAAAATCAATATCCTTAGAAATAACTTGAATATTAGAATCTTCAAATTTTCCTAGCGATTTACCTTGAAGATTAAATAGCTCAAAAGTTTTTTCATCATCAGTATACAGCTTATAACATGAGCCTCCATAACTATGATAGTTAGTGTATTCTGTCTCGACTAATCCATATAAAGATGCCATAATAATTTTACCATCATCTTTTCTATAAAGTGCATATTGATTAGCGCCAGCTAATTTTGTTAAGTTTTCATATAAAACTTTGTTTTTTAAAATATCATATAGAGTACATTTATAATCCGTCTTATCTTCAAATTCAATTAAACCATTTAGTAATGGATCAAACCAATAGTCATCAGCATCATAATGTTTTTCACCTTTAACTTTATTTCGGCCATCTAAAGCATAAATTGTTGTTTCATCATTATAAATGAAAAGATTATCCCCAACAATTTCTAAATTAGTAACATCTATATTACCATATTTAAATTCCAATCTTTTTTCCGATTTCATTTCGTTATCAAAGAAAACATTCTCTTTGTTCATCAAATCTTTTAAAACTGGGTCAATACCAAAAATTGTAATTAAATTTTCCGCTTTATAAAAACCACCATTATTTAAATCCTCAACTACAAAATTTAATTCGATGCTTTTTAATGTAGCTGACTTAACAATAAATATTTCAGATTTCATTACAAAACGAGTATCATCATAAGTAAAGTGATAATTAGCAAAATCTTTAGGAACTTCTCTAAATCTTTGTATTAAGATGTTACCATTATTTAATATATACCAACCTTTGATTTTATTCCCAAAAAGCCAATCATCTGATTCATATCCTATTTCATAACCATCAGTAAAACTAATTGTATAATAAGTAAGATCATTTTTGAAAACTTTAATTTTTGAATCGTCAATTTTGATGTAACCATAATTTCCATTTGTTTCATCATAATTAGGTGCATCAACATCTTCTTCTATAATCTCTTCTTTTTTATACTCATAATCTTTAAAAGTATATTTATCACTTTTATCATTTCCATTTTCATCTTTATAATCATGATAGATAGATGTGTTTAAGAAATAAACCCTTTCGTCTTCTGCTTTTTCAATTGAAAACAAATATTTACCTGTTTTTCCACTATGAATATAATAAAATTGGTCAGTACCCATTACAATATATTGATCTCTTACACGATAGTCAATTTCACCTGCTGGCATACGATCAAAAACAATAAATTTCCTAGTTTCTAAATTATAAAAGGTCCTATTTTTAAAACCAATAATTGTGTTGCTAGATAAATTACTATCTAGTTCTGCTGCTGTTTCAATAGTAAATGGTTTTGAAAACTCTCTCTTTTCTATAGCAAAATCAATAAACTGTGGCTCAATAATATCTTTAATATTAAGCGCACTACTACACCCAGCTAGCAATAAACTTAGAAAAACTAATAATACTAAACTAAATCTTTTTCCCATTTTCCTTCTCCTTTTTATGGCAATGCAGGTATTTCCCCATTGAATGTTGGAAAACTCACTTCGCCTATTTTATATTCTGTAACAGTTAAAACTGTTCCATAATGATTAATTTTCAATGCATGTTGCAAGCCAGCAATTATACAAAGATGATATCTACATTGATTATCTGGTGTCGTATAAATAGTACATTCATACTTTTTATTACCAACATAAATGTCTTCTTTAGCACCTTCATTAACAACACTTTCTAAATTATCTGGTTTTTCAGGATAATTAACGATAAATTTTAAACCTAAATTTGAATCATAAAGAACATCATCTTCTGAAAGATTTGGTTCTTTTTCGCTCCACTTTGCATCACCAGAAACTACATTATAATGTGTCCATGTTTTTGGCCCAGCATAATATTTATAATAATCAGCTAATATTTGCGTACCATACCCTTCAACAGTTATTTGACGAACAGACATAAAATCATTACCAACACGATATATCTCTAAATCACTATCTTCAGATGCATTTAAAGTATTGATAGTCATCTTAAAATTAGAACTTAGTAGGTCTAATACTCTAGCATTTGGATCAACATCTGGATTAGGATCTATATTTGTGTCTGAGTCTGGTTTAGGAGGGACTGTGCCCTTAACATAACCACATACAGAACAAACATTACTACCTTCTTCATAAATGTGTTTACCTTTATCAAATACTACTTTACAACCAGTTACGATACACGGATGCCAATGCTCATCAGTTGAAAATTGCCACTCTTCACTAACAATATGCGTATCATGAGGAATTGCCCCATCATCTTTACAAGCCATTAAAAGAAATGTAAAACTAAAAACAATTAATAATAAAACTGTCTTACTAATTTTTCTAAGCATCATAATCACTCCTACTCTATTTATATTATATAATAT
>Ga0209719_1002942_pt1 | contig 16472 bp, 15 predicted proteins | sample AD_JPNAS2_MetaG_FD_184421 | JGI IMG/M metagenome (GOLD analysis project Ga0209719, IMG submission 184421) | Active sludge microbial communities of municipal wastewater-treating anaerobic digesters from Japan - AD_JPNAS2_MetaG (SPAdes) (version 2) | ecosystem: Engineered > Bioreactor > Anaerobic...
CCATCAAAGAATGGGAACATCGTCGTGCTGTGATACGGAGTCGAAGAGAGGGGAAGGGTCAGGCTGACGTGCTTCGCATCGGGTCTGGCGAGGTATTCGTCATCATAGGAAAAGGTGTATCCGTCATCCGTCTCTTCAAGGATTCCCGCTCGAATGTTGTGAGCAAGGACGAGTACTTTGCGATATGCCACGTCAAGACTCCTTTTTTGGGCATAGGTTTATTTGATTCTGAAATGCATTCTTTTGTCTGCATATGAACAATGTACCTACTCATATAGAATTATTATAAAAATCTTATTTGACCGTTATTTGATTCATGCCGGGCCAGGCCGTCGAACTTATACATTCTTTGATTGCCCCATGCTTATAATCTTTCTCTCCATATTTTCCAATGCGCTTACAAGCTGTTCATTCATTTTTGATATACAAAAGTACCCCTTCATCGTTTTAACAGAGACGGGCTTATTTGGTGGGAACTCGTGCCGATTATACCCGATCGAGTTATTTTTTACTGTCCGTAGTAGGCGTTCTTTCCGTGTTTGCGGAGGTAGTGCTTGTCCAGAAGGTGCTGGTCGATCGGATGGTCGTTCCCTTTCAGGAGGAGGGTGTGGTACGCCATCATTGCAACTTCTTCCAGGATGATCGCATGTTCGACCGCATCCTTTGCGTCCTTGCCCCAGGCGAAGGGGCCGTGGCCTTCGATGAGGATCGCCGGAATCGCCAAGGGGTTGGAACGGTCGACCGTCTCGACGATCACCTTGCCGGTGTTCAGCTCATAGTGGTCTTCAGTCTCTTCCCTGTTCAGCGGCCGGGTGCAGGGAACCGGGCCGTAAAACGTATCGGCATGGGTGGTTCCGAAGGCGGGAATCGCTTTCCCGCTCTGGGCGAAGATCGTAGCCCACCGTGAGTGGGTGTGGACCACTGCGCCCACCTCGGGAAGGTGGTCGTAGAGATAGAGGTGGGTCGGAGTATCGGAGGAGGGCTTCAAAGATCCTTTTACCTGTTCTTTGGTTTTAAGGTTAAGAAGCACGATGTCGCTCGGGCGCAGCGATTCATACGGAACGCCCGAAGGCTTGATCGCCATCATTTCCCGTTTGGAATCAACCATCGAGACGTTTCCCCAGGTGAGGGTGATGAGACCGTTGCGCTTCAAGGCCATATTGGCTTCGTATACGATCTCCTGAAGTTCCTGATGCATTGCTCGCTCCTTTAATAGCGGACCGGCTTTCCGGTGCGGCCGCTCTGGTAGATCCCTTCGATCAGCTTCACCGTCTCCCGACCGTCATATCCCGAGGAAGCGGGATCCCTGTCTTCCAGGATCGCTTGGGTGAAGTCCTCAAGCTGCAGGGTGAAGAAGTAGGTGGTCGCATCCACTTCACGAAAGAGCTTGGCGTCCTCTTCTTTCCATCTTTCGAGATTACCCTGTTCTCCTTCGATAGTCCACAGGTCGTTTACCGCCGGGTCGGTGATCGTGCTCTGTCCAGCCACGAACATCGCCCCGCCGTCCGTCTGGACACCGGCCGAGAACGCGTTGGAGCCGTGGACGTGGACCTTGGCGTAGATTCCCGGCTTTTGCGAGTTGGAAACGAGGATCGAGGAGATCGCACCGCTTTTGAAGCGGACCGTCGCCACCGCGCTGTCCTCCACTTCGATGTAGGGGTGGTTGAAGTTGTCCCACTGGGCGTAGACCTCTTCGATCTCCCCAAGATACCAATGAAGAAGATCCAGCTGGTGGGGGGCTTGGTTGATCAGGACGCCGCCGCCCTCCAGCTCCCACGATCCTCGCCACGGGTCGCTGTCGTAATACGCCTTGTCCCGCCATCCGAGCATCGTCACCTGCCCGATGACCGGAGTGCCGAGATTTCCGCTGTCGATCGCTTTGCGGATCCGCTGGCACGCCGGATACCACCGGCGCTGGCTGATCACCCCGAGCTTCTTGTGCTTCTCCTCCGCTTTCTCGATCATCAGATCGCACTGCCGGACGGTCAGGGCCATCGGTTTTTCAACCATGACGTGAAGGCCGGCATCAAGGGCTTGAAGAGTGTGCTCCATGTGAAGCGGGTGGACGGTGGTCACCACCACCGCATCGACTTTCGCCTCTTTGACCATCTGATCAAGGTCCGTATACGCTTTGATCTTCCACTTCTGTGCGAACTGTCGGGCTTTTTCCATGTTTCGCCCCCAGACGGCGACGAGCTGAGCGTCCTTCACACTCTTGAGCGCCTGAGCGTGCAGGTGCGCGACCTTTCCGTATCCGAGCAATGCATATCGAACCATGATCATCCTCCTATGGAATCAGGACCACTTTGAGCAGGTCCCCCTCTTTGTTGTAGAGGCGGTCAAACCAAAGCTTCCCTTCGCTGAGCGGAGCGGTTTTGCTGATGAGGTCCGTCACATCGAGAACCTTGTCAGCCATCATCTTCAGAACAGCCGGGTATTCGCCGTTGATCGCGCACGAGCCCTGCAGCCTGATCTGGCGGGTTACCACGCTCTGCAGCGGAAGCTCGATCTTCGGCGAGACGTTGCCCACCAGGACGACAGTCCCGCCCTTGCGGGCAAGGGAGACCGCCGTTTGGATCGGAGCGGTGGCTCCGACCGCTTCATAGACGACTTTCAACCCGAGGTCGCCGGTAAGCTTCATGATCTTCCGGGACAGGGCGGGATCGGTCGAGTCGAAGGCGTAATCCGCCCCGACCTTCAACGCCATTTCCCGTCGTTTCTCATCGATGTCGAGGGCGATGATCTTTCCGCTGGTCACCGTCCGAAGCAGCTTGATCACAAGCAGCCCGATGAGCCCCGCCCCGACGACCGCCACGTCGTCATGAAGCGACGGGGAGGCGAGGGAAAGAGCGTGGGCGGCGACTCCCGCCGGCTCGACCATCGCCGCCTCCTCGAAGGAAAGGCCTTCAGGGAGGTGGAAGAGCACCCGCTCTTCGATGATCGCGTACTCGGCGAAGATTCCGTCCTGCTTGTACTCGTCGCATCCCACTCCGAGCACCCTCCGGTTGTCGCAGAGGTTGAAGAGTCCCTGCTTGCAGAAGGGGCACGCGCCGCAGAAGATCGTCGAGTCGAAGGTAACGCGGTCGCCGACCTTGAAGTTCGTGACCATCGACCCGACTTCTTCAATAACCCCCGAACCCTCATGGCCCATGATCAAAGGCGGTTGCCTTCGACCGGTGGAGCCATCGTAGCCGTGGACGTCGCTGCCGCAGATCGAGGCGGCTTTGATTCGGACCAACGTCTGGGTCGGGGAGGTGATGACCGGTTTTGGTACCTTCTGATAGCTAAGATTCTTATACTCAGTCAATACCAAAGCGTTCATGGCTTACCTCTGAATTCGGGCGCTGCCGCCTGAAGCGAACGCTTCAACCTCGTGAAGCCTCGCCATCGTGGTGTCGCCGGGGTATGTGGTGAGCAGTGCACCATGCGCCCAGCCGAGGTTCAACGCCTCCTGCGGCTCGCGGCCGTCAAGCAGGCCGTAGATCAGACCGGAGGCGAATCCGTCGCCGCCGCCGACCCGGTCAAGGATGTCCAGTTGAGCCGTCGGGGCCTGGTAGCCCTTTCCGTCAAGATAGAGGACCGCCGACCAGTCGTGGCGGTTGGTCGAATGGACGACCCGCATCGTTGTTCCGACCGCCTTCAGGTTCGGGAACTTCTTCTTGGCTTGTTCAGCCATGCCCCAGAACGCCGTAGGATCGAGCTTGTCCGTCGAGTGGACCTCGGGCCCCTTCAGTCCGAGACCCATCTGCAGGTCCTCTTCGTTGCCGACGAGGACATCGACGTACTGGACGATCTCGCTGAACGTCTTCTGGGCCGCCTTCTGGGGTTCGTCGCTGAGCGAGGACCAGAGCTTCTGGCGGTAGTTGAGGTCGAAGGAGACGAATGCTCCCTGCGCTTTCGCCCGGCGGAAGAACTCCTTGATCAGCTCGGGGGTCGTCTTGGAGAGAGCGGCGAAGATTCCACCGCTGTGAACCCAGCGGACTCCGCCTTCAAACAGCTTGTCATAATCGAAGCTGTCGGCATCCAGGCGGGCAGCCGCTTCGTCGCACCGGTTGTAGAAGACCACCGGTGCGCGCATTCCCTGGCCCCGATCGCTGTAGACGTGGGCCATGTTGGGTCCCCGGACACCGTCGTGCTCGAAGCGCTTGTAGAACGGGTGGACGCCCATCCTGCGGACTTCCGCTTCGATCTTCAGACCGAGGGGGTAGTCGACCATCGCCGTGGCGATTGCCGTCCGCTGGCCGAACGCCCGGCTGAGGTTCGCCGCGACGTTGAACTCTCCTCCGGAGACGTGCAGGTCGAAGGACGAGGCGTATTCAAAGGGAGTCGTTCCCGGGTCGAGTCGAATAACCAGTGCACCGAGGGAAAGGAGATCACGGGCTGCTTTGTCTTTTGCGAGTAATGTTTTCATAAGTATCCTCCTAGATTGAGTAAATGGTTGAAGCGGTCGAACCACCGCGGCCGGTCCAGTTGGTGTGGAAGAACTCGCCCCGCGGCTTGTCGGTCCGCTCGTAGGTGTGGGCTCCGAAGTAGTCGCGCTGCGCCTGCAAGAGGTTTGCCGGGAGCCGCTCGGTGCGGTAGCTGTCAAACCAGGAGAGTGCAGCACTCAGCGACGGGGTCGGAATTCCACTTTGGGCGGCCAGGGCGACGATTGCCCGCAGGCTTTGGTGGTTCTTCTTGAGAATCTCGGCGAAGTGGGCGTCGAGAATCAGGTTGGGAAGATCGGGGTTCTTTCGATACGCCTCGGTGATCTTGCCGAGGAAGCGGCTTCGAATGATGCACCCGCCCCGCCACAGCTGGGCGATTCCGCCAAGGTCGAGGTCCCACTTGTTGGTGATGCCGGCGGTCTTGATCAGGTCGAAGCCCTGGGCGTAGGAGATGATCTTCGCGGCGAAGAGCGCCTCCTGAAGCTGGGTGATGACCTGCTTTTTGTCAAAGGCGGGAGCCTTGATCTCAAGATCGAAGACCTTACTCGCCGCCACTCGCTGCTCCTTCAATGCGGAGACGCTGCGGGCGAACACCGACTCGACGATCAGGGTCAGGGGAACGCCTTCATGGAGGGCGCTGATCCCGGTCCACTTTCCGGTTCCCTTCTGGCCGGCGGCATCGAGGATCTTGTCGACGAGGAAAGTGCCGTCATCTTCCTGATAGGCAAGGATATCCTTGGTGATCTCGATCAGATAGGAATCGAGCTCGCCCTCGTTCCACTCGGCGAAGATCTTGTGCATCTCTTTGTTGGAAAGGCCCAAGAGCCGGCGCTGGATGTCATACACCTCGCAGATCAGCTGCATGTCACCGTATTCGATGCCGTTGTGAACCATCTTCACGAAGTGACCGGCTCCGCCGCTGCCGACCCAGTCGCAGCAGGGAATCCCGTCGACATGGGCGCTGATCCCTTGAAGCATCGGCTTGAGGGCGGGCCAGGCTTTCTTCGAACCGCCGGGCATGATCGAGGGGCCGAGCAGGGCGCCCTCCTCACCGCCGGAAACGCCCGTTCCGATGTAGAGCAGGCCTTTGGACTCCACATAGGCGACTCGTCTCTCGGTGTCCTCCCAGTTGGAGTTCCCTCCGTCGATGATCGTATCGCCCGCCTCGAGCAGGGGAATCAGCGATTCGATCATCTGATCGACCGGATCGCCCGCCTTGATCATCAGCATGATTTTTCGGGGCGATTGTACTTTGCTCACAAGCTCTTCAACGCTGTGAGCACCGATGATTGCCTTTCCTTTGGCTCGGGAAGCCAAAAAATTGTCAACCCGTTCGGTGTTTCGGTTGTAGACCGCGACACTGAAGCCTTTGGATTCCAGGTTCAGGACGAGGTTCTCGCCCATGACCGCCAATCCAATCAAGCCAATCTGTGCTTGTTTCATTGTACGTTTCTCCTTATGTTATACGCGGCGCTTCGCTATGGAGGCGCGCATTCTGTTCAATTGTTCGATCCCCCGTTCATCCAGGAGCTCCATGACGTGGATGTACAAGAGATCGATGATCGCCAAAGCAACGATCCGGGCGGAAAAGGACTCCGAGACCGCCCCGGAAGCACCTGTTTTGACCGTCAGGATGTAATCGGCGAGCCGGGCGAGCGGGGAGCGGGGGTTGCTTGTCAGCACCACGAGCTTCACCTGATTCGCTTTGAGCTCTTCAGCGAGGGCGATCGAGTCATAGCCGCTTCCGGTATGACTGATCAACAGCGCGACATCTTCCTTCGTTCCTTGGCTGGCCATCATCAGCTGAAGGTGGAAATCCGCCGCCCACTGGCAGTTGATTCCGGTCCGAACCAGTTTGTGCAGGGCGTCTTGGGCGACGATGTTCGATCCGCCGAGCCCCATCAGATAGACGTTTCGGGCGTTCGCCATCAACGTGGCGACTCCAAGGACCAAACCCCGATCAAGGGATTTCTGAGTTTCAAGCAGGCTTGCAATCGCGCTGTTGAAGACGGCGTCAAACCCGTCCGAGGCATCGATCACTTCCCGCTCAAAGAGCTGACTCGTCACGGGGACCGTTTCCCGGGCGAGGGCGATGCGGAAGCGTTGATAGCCGCTGTACCCGAGCTTCCGGGCGAAGCGGACCATCGTCGATTCGCTGATTCCGATCCGTTCGGCAAGTTCTTCAATGGAAGGATTCACGGACTCACGGGGATGCTCGAGGATGAAATCAGCGATTTGCTTCTCTTTCGCGCTCAAATCATCGTATCGCTCCTTGATCGTGAAGAGGGCGGAGATGTCGTGAATGCCATTTGCCATAGTTTCAGTATAGTATGAAATAAAAATTCATACAATGGCAAAAATATTCATATTTATTGATTTCTTCCTGAAAAACCGGGAAAACTCGGTCTAATTCAGAAAAATAAATTCAAAAATGGGAAAATAAACACAGATATGAAAAATACTTTCAGTTTTTTGCTGTGTATAGCTTTCTTGCCTATGCCGGAGTCGATAGGGGTTCAGGGATGGCCGTCGTAGCCATGATTATGACCTTGGCAATAATCTTCCATCGGATGTAGACCACCCCGGCTGACAGGACAATCTGAGGGAGCAATGAGATGTCATCCGTGGAATCGACAATCGTTGTGGCTCTTACAGTCCGATTTCTATCGTTGTTCTATTTCGAGAAACTTAAAAAAATTGAATATCTCGAAATAGAATGGTACCATATGAAAAAGCTTTGGGGAGCATATGATGAAACTGATTGAGCGACCTTTTTATTTGAATCAACTGAAAAGAGTAAAAGGCGTTCCGGATATAAAAGTCATTACCGGAATACGACGCTGTGGCAAATCCAAATTAATGGCATCTTACGCAGAATATATTCGAAAAGTTGATTTGAATGCGAATATTATCAACATTGATTACAGCGATATTGAGTTTGAAGAATTGAAGCATTATCAGACTCTTAATTCATACGTGGAAGAACACTATTGCAGTTCGAAGAATAACTATCTCTTCATTGATGAGGTGCAAATGTGTGAAGGCTTTGAACTTGCATTAAACAGTCTTCATGCGTCAGAAAAATACGATATATATGTGACCGGTTCAAATGCGTTTCTGCTCAGCAGTGATTTGGCTACATTGTTTACCGGTAGAACATTCAGTATTGAACTGTTTCCATTCTCTTTACGAGAGTATATGGATTATTTTGAACAATCAGATGTCTATGAAGCATTTATAGAATATCGAAAAACAGGTGGAATGTCCGGGTCATATGTATATCATGATGAAGCGAGCAGATCCAGATATTTGAATGACGTCTTTGATACGCTTGTAATTCGAGATATAGTTCAAAAGTATAAAATTCGAAATCTGCCGCTTCTGGAAAAAATAACGGACTTTTTAATGAACAATGTTTCAAATCTTGTGTCGGCAAACAAAATGGCAAACACGCTGATTTCGAATAGGATTAAAACAAATGACAGAACGGTTAGCGCATATATTTCTCATCTGTGCCATGCGTTCGCTTTTTACCGTATCAGAAGATACGACATAAAGAGAAAGAAATATTTAGCGTCAAATGATAAATATTATCTTGCCGATCCGGCATTTAGAAATGCCAGGCTCGGTAGCAGAAACCCGGATTTTGGCAGAATGTCGGAAAATCTCGTTGCATTAGAGTTATTAAGGCGCGGATACGAAGTTTATGCAGGTGTGCTCTATAAAAAAGAGATTGATTTTGTCGCCATCAGGCAAAACGAGAAACTATATATTCAAGTAGCCGAATTCATCGATAATCCGGAAACATTTGAGCGGGAGTACTCATCGTTACTGGCTATTAATGATGCCTACCCTAAAATGATATTGGCCAGAACGCGCCACGAACCTTATCAATATGAAGGAATTATAATAAAAGACATAGCTGACTGGCTTTATGGCGAGTCCGAGACGAATTCTCCTTGAATCTTTCCCGGAATGTGTCTCCGGTGATGTCACTTTTTCTTTGTCATTGTAAGGCTTCTTAGGGTTTGGGTTAATTAATCCGGCGCTTCATCGTTGTATTTTGAAATGAGAAAAGATGCGAACCCGTCCGATCGCCACCTCCTTTCCTGCGTCGAAGTCCATTGGGGTTCAGTGATGGCCGCCGTAGTCATGATTATGACTTTGGCGATCATTTTGACGATGATCTTCCGGAAGTACGTGATCCGGGGACTCACCACCGGGGCCGGTAAAGGTACATACAAAACATATATTGCTATCAAGATAGGAGTTTCCGGAGCTACATATCATCGATTGACTCAAGAGTGCGCCGACGAAGCCGGCATACAGATTGGAAGAAGAGCAGGAACTGAGATTGCCGGCAGATGTAGGCGATGTGATGTCGCTCCTCAATGAACCGTTCCGGGCCGGATCTGCCGGGCGTTGACTCCGGCCCAACAGGTCGCCGTTTCGGCGGCGCGAAGAAGATCGCCGTGCTCCATCAGCTCGACGGCAAGAACCGCCGAGAGGGTGTCCCCGCAGCCGATCGTGTTGACCGCCTCGATCGGGTGGGGTGTGACGGTATGGAACGTTTCACCTTGGATCCAGCTCTCCTCCTTTCCCCGGGAAAGGTAGGTGATCGTTCCGTATTCATCATGAATCTGTTTCATCAATCCTCGCACCTCCGATTCCAGATGTGGGTCCATCTCCCGTTCCCGAATCGTACGGTTGAAAAATGTCTGAACGAATTCGCACATGTTGGGTTTGATGATGTCCGGTCTGTGGATCAGCGAATTTCTGAGGTCATCCCCTTTGAGGTCCAGAAGGACGAAGAGTCCTTTCTGCTTCGCTTCTTTGACGAATGCGGGGTAGAGATCGTGGGCATAGCCGCCGGCCCGGGTGCCGGTGATGATCACGCCGTCCACCGTTTCGAGGGCTTGGGTGAACAGCTCTCGGATCGGTCCCTCGGTTCCGCTTCCAACCGGCTCCGGTTCCTGAATCAGCTCGGTGGTCTGCCCGTTGCCGAGAACGGTGATGCAGGTGCGGATCTCGCTCTTCGAGTCGGCCCACAGCACGGTAACCCGGTCTTTTTCGGCCATCCTGATGAATTCGTGCTTTCGTTCTCTTCCGAGGTGGGACAAGAGGAAAGCGTCATGACCCAATTGGGCAAGGACTCGGGCGGTGTTCATCCCTTTGCCGGAGCTGTCGAGGTAGTGTTCCTTGGCTCGGTTCACCTCCCCGAGAAGAAGGGAGGGGAACACCATCGTGATCTGGAAGGTGGGGTTCAAACAAACGGTCAACAGTCGCATGAAAGGTCTATGTGCAATGAAGTATGGGCGGCTTTCAGCTGGCGGTAGGTGACTTTGCTCTGGTCGAACATCCATTTGGACGCTTTGGTATTGTCGGTCTCGGCGTATTTGTCGGAGAGGTAGATTACCTCCTTGATGCCCGCCTGGATGATCGCCTTGGCGCACTCGTTGCAGGGAAAGAGGCCGACATAGATGCGGCATCCTTTCAGGTCGCTGCGGATCGCGTTGAGGATCGCGTTCAGTTCGGCGTGGCAGACATACGGGTACTTCGTTTCGAGCCACTGTCCTTCGCGCTGCCAGGGGATGAGGTCGTCATCCACGCCGATGGGAAGTCCGTTGTACCCGACGCCGACGATCTTGTGCTCGCTACTGACGATGCACGCCCCCACCTGGGTGTTGGGGTCTTTGCTGCGCATCGCCGAGAGCTGGGCGATTCCCATGAAGTACTCGTCCCAGCTGATATAGTCCTCTCGCTTATGCATCGTGCTCCTCCATGAATGCGATGATCCTGTCGGTCAGCGATTCCTGAACCGAGTAATACGATAAGAGAGCATGCCGGGAATGGCCGTCACCCTTCATGTCGGTCTCCAGAGAGACGAGATTGCTGCTCCTTGTTTCCTTCTGGATGATCGAGAGGTTCTTGAAGGGGATCGTGGTGTCCCCCCGGTCATGGAGCGCGAAGAGGGGACAGGTAACATGGTTCAGATCCTTTCGGATCTTGGGAAGGGAGGCGATGAAGCTGAGGCCCGGGCGGACCATCAGGCCGCCGTAGCCGACCCAGTCCTGGCCTCCGTCCGAGCCGTTCTGGTTCCCGTCGACGATCCGGGCCCCGATCGAGGGGATGAAGAGGGCGATCGTGCGGGCGACATATTGCCTCAAATCGGTAAAAATCCCGTCTTTGATCGAGTTGTACACCACCGGGGCGGCGATTGAGACGATGCTGCTTGGCGCCAGTGAAGGGGAGGAGCAATACCGCTCGGCAAGCTTGAGGGTCATCGCCCCGCCCATCGATGTTCCGATGATGTGCATCGTCCTGTATTTGCCTCGAAGGTCTTCATAGTACCGACAGAGGTAGTCGAACCACTGCATGAACGTGGTGTTCTCCAGATCTTTCGGGTCGGTGCCGAACCCGGGAAGCAGCGGAACGTACACGTCGTATCCGGCTTCATGGATCCGTTTGGCGCTGTAGGAGTACATCGACGGAGTGGAAGGGAAGCCGTGCACCATCAAGACGCAGCGCGAATGGCCGCCTTTGTAGATGATGGGTTTGCCATTTTCACTGAATGCGTTTTGCTCGTTGCTTTCCAGCTGCCGTTTCGGTACGTCACGGTACCCGATGAGCGTGGTGTTCCAAAGAATGAAGAGAACCACGGCAATAATGATGATAATCCACATACACCCACTATAGCCCAGGAAAGGGGAGAAAAGAAGAGGGAGTTGTAAAACGAAGAATCATATTTAAATGAATAAGGGAAGGATAGGAAAAAAAGGAATAGTAGGGCATTGAGTGAAAATACCCTGTAGGGGATATAATACAAAAATACCTTATAGGGTATATTTTGATAATATCCCCTGCGGGGTATAATATTGACCGGGATTGAAGAACACACTATCATACCCATATATCGACCTTGGTATGGGGAGGCTTTATGAAGTTTGTCGTCAATCTATCGCACCAATTTGGTTCTGCAGTAAAAGAGATTCGTGAAACGAAAGGGCTTCGCCAGACTGATGTCGCCCGGCAGGTAGGAATGCTTCCAAAAACTATTTCAGCGCTGGAAAATCGCCCTGCAACAGTAAAGATTGAAAGTCTCATGAAGCTTCTGTCCGCCTTGGAGTATGAAATCATCCTGACTCCGAAACCGAAGCAGGACGCATTTGGTTTCAACGAATTGATTGATTGAGGAATAAGGTATGAAGAGGTTGTTCATCTGGATGTTCGGAAGGCCGGTCGGTACATGGAGTGTTGCAAGGAATGGAACTCACACATTTCAATACGATGAAACATGGCTTGCTTCCGGAGATTCGTTTCCCATTTCTCTATCGATACCGCTTGGCAAGGGAGTCATCGAAGGATCATATATACACGATTTTTTTGATAATCTCCTGCCCGATTCAGAAGCGATTCGTAACCACATGCGAATCAGGTTTCAAGCGAAATCATTGGCTGCGTTCGATCTGTTGCATGAGGTCGGAAGAGATGCGGTGGGGTCGATGCAGATCCTGCCGGAAGGTGAGCTTCCCTCAACCGGCGAGATTACGGGCAGGGTCATTGATGAGCATGAGATCGCCCAAACGCTCAGAGGATTGACACAATTGACTTCGGTCGAGAGTGTTCCGGTGGACGAGTTTCGGATTTCCTTACCAGGCGCTCAGGAAAAAACCGCTTTATTGAACTATCAGGGACAATGGATGGTTCCTCACGGTTCCACTCCAACGACTCACATCCTGAAAGTTCCTCTTGGATCGTTTGGGCCGTTGGGAATCGATATGTCTTCCTCCGTCGAGAATGAATATCTCTGTGCAAAGCTCACAAAGGCATTGGGGATTGCCGTTGCCGAGTGTGAGATTGAACAGTTTGAAGAGATTCCGACGCTCGTCGTCACCCGGTTCGATCGCAGATGGAGTGAGGATGGGAAACAGGTCATTCGAATCCCTCAGGAAGACTTTTGCCAAGTAACTAAAACTTCACGTGCCGATAAATATGAAAGCGACGGTGGGCCGGGAATTCAAACGATCATGAGTATCCTTCAAGGGTCGCAGAATGCGAGCGAAGACCGGCTTACGTTCTTCTCGGCTCAGCTTCTGTTCTGGCTTTTGGCGGCTCCGGACGGACATGCCAAAAACTTCTCGATCTTTTTGGGATCCGGAGGGAGGTATATGCTTGCTCCTTTGTATGACATCATCAGCGCATATCCGGTTTTAGGAAGCGGAAGAAAACAGATCCATCCGCGCAGGCTGAAGATGGCGATGGCCCTTCAGGGGGAAAACCGGTATTACAACTGGGATAAAATCCTGCCAAGGCACTTCGTGGAGATGGGCAGGAAATATGGTTTGGATGTGCCAACCATCTTCCAAGATCTGGCAGGAAGGATTCCTTTTGCAGTTGAGGCGGTAAGCAATGAGCTCAGCCCCGATTTCCCCCAATCCGTAAGCGAGCCGATCTTCGAGGGGTTGATAAGACAGGGAAGGGTGTTGGAGAGGTTTACAGGCTGATAACGGCTCTTACATAGATGAAATACCGAAATATTGTAAATATTCTTATGGATAACGAGATATAATCTCTTTGTGGTTGATATTATTGATGGCATGGATTATCCTTATAGTGAAGAGCTCACTGAGCGCATATGAGGAGGATGCATCTATGCTTGTACGCTTTACACTTGAAAACTGGATGTCTTTTCGGGATCCGGTAGAGTTTTCAATGATCGCCAGTCGAGAAAAACAGCATGGCGATAGGGTTCCTCAAGTATCTAAATATCAAACAAGAATCTTACCAATTTCTACGATATATGGAGGAAATGCTTCCGGAAAAACGAATTTTATGAAGGCGCTGCATTTTGCCGAAACATTTGTCGTTCAAGGAACCAAGCCCGATGGATCGATTCAAATAGAGCCATTTGTACTGGATTCCGAAATGGCAAAGCGTCCTTCAAGGTTTGTGTTTGAGTTGTTGATAGATGAACTAATCTATGAGTTTAGCTTCATGGTTACACGAAAAAAGGTAGTCGAGGAGAAACTCATCCTTATCACAAGCACAAGCGAGCGAGTGTTGTATCATCGGCAAAACGATAAGATTACCTTGAACTCATCATTGAAAAAAAATAAGTTCTTACAATTTGTTTCCAAAGGAACGAGAGAAAACCAACTTTTTCTAACCACCTCCATGTATCAGAATGTGGAGCTTTTCTTACCGGTGTATACGTGGTTTAGAGACACCCTCGTGTTGCTTGCTCCTGATTCTCGGTTTGCACAATTTGAACAGTACATTAATGAGAGCGATCCTTTATATCAAACGATGAACCGGATGCTTATACACCTTGATACCGGTATTACTCATCTGGGTGGGGAAACAATGCCGTTTAATCATCTCCCCTTTCCCCAAAATCTCAAAGAAACGTTAATGGACGAGGTGAAAGAAGGAACTATTGTAAGGATTATGGATGACTCGAATCATGACAGGTATATCGTAACACGGGAAAACAATGAATTAATCGCGAAAAAAATCATTACGTACCATTCCGGAAGTATGGGAGAAGTGAAATTTGAAATGCACCAAGAATCCGATGGATCAAAGCGAATCATCGATTTGCTGCCGGCATTCCTTGAGCTCATGGAGATTGATTCAAAAAAGGTGTATGTAATTGATGAACTGGATCGTAGTTTGCATACTCTTTTGACAAGAAGATTGTTAAGTATATATCTTTCTGCTTGTTCAAAAGGCAGTAGATCTCAACTGATCTTTTCAACCCATGATGTTTTGTTGATGGATCAACAACTCCTTCGTCGGGATGAGATGTGGGTAACCGAGCGGGAAGATGATGGGAACACGGTATTGATACCATTCAGTGAATTTAAAGATATTCGGTATGACAAAGATATCATGAAGAGTTATCTGCAAGGACGGTTGGGCGGTATTCCAAAAATCCTCCTCGATAAAACATTATTAGATTCAGAGTGCAATAAAGGAGAAACGTAGGAATACGATGGGAAGAAGAAAATTTGAACGACCTCGAGGGGAGCGCAGATACAAGAAGATGTTTGTAATATCCTTTGAGGGAACCGTAACCGAGCCAAGTTATTTCCGTATGCTGGTTCCTCCAAAATCGCCTATCATTTTACATTGTCTAAAAGGATCTAAAAAGAGTTCACCGGGCCAAGTTCTCAAACGGATGAAGCAATATATACGTTACCAGAATCTGAGTTCTTCCGATGAAGCATGGCTTGTCGTGGATAAAGATGATTGGTCTGATGATCAGCTGTCTGAATTATATGCATGGAAGAGCTCATCCAGCCAACGAGGTTTAGCTGTCAGCAATCCAAAATTTGAACTTTGGTTGTTGCTTCATTTTGAAGATCCCAGATCTATTTTTTCTTCCCGCGATTGTTCTGATCGCCTAAAACGATACATTCCTCATTATGAAAAAGAAATTCAAAAAAATACTTTTTCCGTGTCGCAGATAAACGATGCAATTGAACGAGCAAAGAATCGTGATAATCCTCCATGTGTCGATTGGCCGCGTACACTTGGCAAAACTACGGTATACCGGTTGGTCAACAGGATTTTTGAGGATATTGAATCGGTGCAAGAACGAGCATCTAAAACAACCAAGGGCCCCGAAGGGCCCTGAGTTGACTGGTTTCCGTTGATCAGGCCAATACTTCCATGAAGGGAACGACGGCCAGAAGCACGCCGGCCGCCACGGCCGATCCGATGACTCCCGAGACGTTCGGTCCCATCGCGTGCATCAGGAGGAAGTTCTGGGGATCCGCTTCCTGACCGATCTTCGATGATACACGAGCGGCCATCGGAACGGCGGAGACTCCGGCGCTTCCGATCAGGGGGTTGATCGGGTGCTTTTTGTCGATCTTGTTCATCAATTTTGCGATCAGCACGCCGCCGGCGGTGCCGAGGCTGAAGGCGACCATTCCGAGGAACAGGATGCCGAGGGTGTTGAGGTTGAGGAAGAGCCGGGCTTCCATCTTCGATCCGACCGCAAGGCCCAAGAAGATTGTTACGATGTTCATCAACGCGTTCTGCATCGTGTCGCTGAGGCGATTGATCACCCCGACTTCCCGGGCGAGGTTGCCGAACATCAGCGCCCCGACGAGCGGGGTCGCCGAGGGAAGCAGAATCGCGCACATCGTCAACACGCTTAAGGGGAAGAGGATCTTCTCCAGCCTGGAGACGGGTCGCAGCTGCTTCATCTTGATCTTCCGTTCCTCTTCCGTGGTCAGCGCCCGCATGATCGGGGGCTGGATGATCGGAACAAGGGCCATGTAGCTGTACGCGGCCACGGCGATCGGTCCGAGAAGGTTCGGAGCCAGGCGGCTGGTGACGTAGATCGCTGTCGGTCCGTCCGCTCCTCCGATGATGCCGATCGCCGCTGCGTCGTGCAGGGTGAAGTTGATTCCCGGAATGAAGCTGATCGCCAGCGCCCCGATGAGGGCGGCGAAGATTCCCAGCTGGGCGGCGGCGCCGAGGAGGAAGGTCTTCGGGTTCGCGATGAGCGGTCCGAAGTCCGTCATCGCCCCGACGCCCATGAAGATGAGAATCGGGAAGAGCCCTGATTGAATACCCATGTCGAAGAGGATCTTGATGAATCCGAGGTCGCCGGTGGCGGGATCCATGCCGGAGATGTAGGCCAAGGGGATATTGGAGAGAATACATCCGAATCCGATGGGAATCAGCAGAAGCGGCTCGAACCCCTTCTTGATCGCCAGATAGAGAAGGACGAATCCCACGAGGATCATGGCGAAGTTGCCCCAGCCGAATCCCTCGGCCAAGCCGAAAAAGCCATAGAGTCCGGTGGACTCCCACAGTTTTTGTAATGCAGCGTTAATCATTCCTCACTCCCTTACCCGATGACCATCAGCTCGTCACCGCTTTGGAGCTGCTGACCTTGGGAGACGGAGATCTTCGTGACCACGCCATCGGCGGGAGCGTAGATCTCGTTCTCCATCTTCATCGCTTCCATGACCATCAGAAGCTCGTTCTTCTTCACGCTCTGGCCCACCTTCACGTCGATGCGCAGGA
>Ga0209719_1002958_pt1 | contig 16395 bp, 31 predicted proteins | sample AD_JPNAS2_MetaG_FD_184421 | JGI IMG/M metagenome (GOLD analysis project Ga0209719, IMG submission 184421) | Active sludge microbial communities of municipal wastewater-treating anaerobic digesters from Japan - AD_JPNAS2_MetaG (SPAdes) (version 2) | ecosystem: Engineered > Bioreactor > Anaerobic...
ACGGTATCGAATATCTGACCCGATTTGCCCGGGCAATCGGAGCGATCACCCGGTGGCAGATAGAACGCAATGCTGGCACGATTTCAAAGCAGGAATACGTTGAGAGGGTTGCTGAAACTTGTCTGCCACTGATCCAGGGTTTCGTTGGCGCGATCTTGCAACACGGCCCGTTAGAGGGATGGCGCAATGACCTGTTCATGGATCTTGCGACTAACATGGCAATGTGGGAGCATGCATCAGATCCGGAGACGGCAATGAGCATCGTGTTCGGGCTCGAACGAGTACGGGGATTCATCCACGAAGATGAAGAGGTTCGTTACAAGTTTCTTATTGCGTTCCCCCTTACACAGAATTACAAACAGGATCGCGAAACGACCATTGACTTTTTTAACGCCCTCAATACAGGAGAGGACGAAGCTCTTGCAGTGTTAACGAGGTAGATGATGGTTCAAAGAGAGTTGGCAAAACCAACGTTAAAGGCGTTTGTTGTAGTATGGCATTACGGCGAACGTCAACTGGGCGAAATGATGCGACATATTGACTGTGATTGGATCAACGGGTTCAATTCGCCACACGTAACCCCATACGTGTACGAACAGGTGTTTATAACATTGACTCGGTTCGGGTGAGGAGCAGTTATCATGACATCTACAAATGATTTTACCGTCTGTGGCCAGTGCAGTCACAGTTCAACAATTGTGTGCGGATTACGGTGCGACATCTTGCCGGACATCACCCCGAAGAACGGCGAACTGACGTCGGAATCGCCCTGTCTCATCAAACGGCTCGGTCGAAATGATCTGGAGCGGGCAGTCGGTATTATAACGAAAGAAACACAACATCATTTGAAAATGATTGCAACCTGTCAGGCACGCCGCGCCCTTCTTGAGAAATTCATGCAGCAGGCCGCCGAGATCCCGATCCTTCCGGACAACCGAAGCCGTGACCATTTCGAGGTCGGCGGCGCCATCGTCTTCTACGACATCAAAGCAAAGATGTGGCGGGACACCGAGGTGATCCAGATCAATCGCGGTACCGTTGCGTTCGCTTACCGACCAGACCGGGATTACGGCGGCGGGATCGGCACCCCGACCGTTCTGCGGAAAGGTGAGTTCGACTACTTCCGCACCCATCTTACCGCGTTCAAAGAGTGGTTGCATCTGTCCGACCGGTCGTATAACGGAGAACGGTTACAAATTGACGAGATGTATGATGCGTTGATTGCGTATCGGGATGCGGCATGATTCGAGACGGATTCGTCAGCAATTCCAGCAGCACGACATTCATCGTGATCTTGGATGAGCCGTTCCCGACGACGTTCGAAACATTCCGACGGGGGTTTGCGTTCCTATCCGATACGTTCTTCGAGTCGTCGCCGGCTGATTACGAACCATTCACTCGCAAAGAGTTGTATCAACAGATCGTTGCCGACGCCAATGCTCAACAGGTCAACGACTTTCTGCGGATTCGGCAGATTCTTCAGTGGAGAATGGACCGGCTACCATCCATGATTACAGAATGCGAACTGTCGTGGTATCTTCACGGAGAACATCGAACCGCCTTCGAGGAAGAGGTAAAACGGATCAATGCAAAGTATTCGGTGATCGCCATTGAAGAACTCAATACAATTATGCACCACGAATCGTCATACACATATATCTTTGAATACAGCGACAATGTGAAACCGTATGACTTCAATACAGCGTTGGAACACAGCGATATCTGGGTTCACATGCCCGGCATCGTCATTTCGCTGTCAAATCATTAGGTCAGTATGTTACCATACCTGTCAGTCTGTCCACGGTGCGCTAAACGACGCATCGAGCCGATTTATTTCGGCGACCGAACGCCGGTTGGGTACCGGTGTCCGCACTGTGGAGCGTATATTACCCCGGAAGGAAAAATCAATGGATTCTCATTCCAGTATTCCCGGTAACCACAGTTCCTCTCTGCGATATGGGGAGGTGCGGTTCAGTCCGCACTGTGGTCTGTGCCCGCATACAGTGTATGTCGGCACATTAAGGAGTTGAAACGAATGGCTAACGAAGTTTTTTCTGTCGAGTCGGTAAAATACACCGTCACGATTGCCGGTGGGATGAGCATGGCGAAAGAGGTCGTGGAGAACGCGGTCACGCTCGACGACATCAAGCGGTTCGCGGCCAAGTATGGCATTAAGGAGTTCAAAATCTCCGCGAGTGGTGCGGAGTCCGGCATGATGCGCCCAATGGGGGCCAACAGTTTCCCGTTTCAGGGTGATGTTCTGGTGCAGGAATACAACGCTCCGAAGAACGACGTCTTTTCATCGGTCCCGGCGAAGTACACCGTCACGATTGCCGGTGGGATGAGCATGGCGAAAGAGGTCGTGGAGAACGCGGTCACGCTCGATGACATCAAGCGGTTCGCGGCCAAGTATGGCATTAAGGAATTCAAGATTTCTGCGAGCGGTGCGGAGACCGGCATGATGCGCCCGATGGGCGCCAACAGTTTCCCGTTTCAGGGTGATGTTCTGGTGCAGGAATACAACGCTCCGAAGAACGACGTCTTTTCATCGGTCCCGGTGAAGTACACCGTCACGATTGCCGGTGGGATGAGCATGGCGAAAGAGGTCGTGGAGAACGCGGTCACGCTCGATGACATCAAGCGGTTCGCGGCCAAGTATGGCATTAAGGAATTCAAGATTTCTGCGAGCGGTGCCGAGACCGGCATCATGCGCCCGATGGGGGCCAACAGTTTCCCCTACCAGGGCGATGTTCTGGTGCAGGAGTATAATGCTCCCAAATTTCTCCCATCACCGTACGGGATCTTTGTCGCCGGGCGTAACGTGACGGTGCATGTCAACGGCGAGGTCACGCTCAATGCCGTAAAGAACGTTGCACTTCAGCACGGCATCAAAGAGTTCGAACTTTCCAGTGGCGGCGGATACCCGCTTACGGCAGACCAGTTTCCGGTCCAGCACGATGTTGTCATCACGGAGTACCGGCCGCCGGCAGACGGTGTGTTCACCAGCAGACCCCTGTTCACCACCGACGGATTCGTTCCTGAGACCGATATCATCATACTCGAACCCGTTCGGCATGACGACGATGTTGTCGTCGCCGATGACAGAGACACAGCCGAAGAGGACGAAGAGGAAGAGGACGAAGAGGAAGAGGACGAAGAGGAAGAGGACGAAGAGGAAGAGGACGAAGAGGAAGAGGACGAAGAGGAAGAGGACGAAGAGGAAGAGGACGAAGAGGAACCCGCCGTTCCGGTCAGAGAACAGGTCTTCTCCGCCGACAAACAGTTTGTGTTCTCCTCCGTCCCGGAACGGTATACGATTATCGTTGCCGGCAACAAACGTGCTGCCATGGAACAGGTGGAGAACGAAATCAGTATCCAGGCACTGAAAGCAGTTGCCGCCCGGTATAACATCACGACCTTCTCCGTGTTCGCCCAGAGCGAGACGACGGGACCCATGCGGGCACTTACGGCAAACGAGTTTCCGTTCAAGGGCAGTGTCGTGCTGCGTGAAGAGATCTAACCCTATTTTTTGAGGCGCTACATGTATTCAACCGACGTAATCAGGAACTCGGACGGTGCGATCAACCGAATTGTGGTATCGCTGAACCGGCCGATCTTTGAAAATCTGGTGAAAGGAGTGGGGGGAGCACAGGAACACGAAAAGTTCCTGTATAACGGTGATTATGGCGCATGGGTCGATATGCTGTCGATCAAAAACGGCGATGTCATGGACTTCATCAACACGCTCGTTCGTGACCATGTGTTACCGGCAGACCGGTACATCAACGCCGGTCTTTCCTATGCCGATCAAGAGAACCCGGCCGACGATGCCGACCCGTTCCTGATCAACACGGCGTTCGGCTACGACACAATGATGCACGAACATGATACCGTGTATTCGCAGTATCTGTTGTCGGAAACGGAATGTGAAGGAAGTAACCGGTTGATCGTCGACCACGACGCCCTCACGGTCATCGCCGACCATGTCGGACTGTTCACGATGTTCATGAACATCCGGAAATCCATGTATATTCTCGCGACGCTCGACCATTCGGTGAAAGATTACGCGACCTCGATCTTCCCGATCATTTCGGTTGAGAACGGTTACCAGATTCTCAATCTCCTCAAAACCGTCTCGTCGGTCGGCCTCATGATCGCCAGTGCCGACGGCGCCAACCAATATCGGTTTACCGCAGATACCACCGTTGATGCAGCGGTGACGGCAGACGAACACAGCGCAATCAGCATTGTCCGCGACCAGATTAAAACCGAATACGAGGTCAAGAATCGGGCACTGGCCCGGAACTACGATAGACAGATCGCCAAACTGCAGAACGACCTTGACACGGAACGGGCACAGAAATATACGTCGTCGATGAAATTCATCAGCCGGCTCTACGAGCAGGGGTGGCGGCTCACCGATGCTGGAAACGGGATCACGTATCCGGGCCGGATCTACGCCGAGCATGTGCTGTATAGCGGGAGACTGTATCCGCTTCCCGCCGAACTCCAGGAGAAGTTCTTTGTCGAGGATTTATTCGTCCCGTTAGACACTTATATTCATGATGTTGTCGGCCGAGGGTTCTTCCCTCACGTAGAACGGACGATGGGACGCAATCAGTCATACGTCTGTATCGGTGATCTGGGAGGGGCGCGGTTTGAACGGATTCTCGATCTCGTCGGGAACCTGAAGACGATCAATGTTCACTCGATGTTCAATAATGCGGCAGCAGCAGCCATCAACTGCCTGATCGGCCATATGTCGGGCGGGTACTATACTAGTGAAGGGATTGCAAACAACGATAACGCGTATGTGCGGGAGATTATGACAGTCTGCGGCACAACGTGTTATAATAACATAACAAACCAGATCGCGAACACTGATGTCGCCGAGAGCGGCGAAATATTCCGGGTGTGAACACCATGAATGACGAACCAATTGACCAGATATATGCACGGCAGCACTCGCTGACGGTAACGCCTCCTGAACAGGTAATCATTGTCGGGTGCGGCGGAGTCGGGACCTGGGCCGCGATCTTCCTCGCCCTGGCCGGCACCAAGAACGTCGTCCTGATCGACAGTGATCTGGTGGAGATGCATAACCTGAACCGGACGCTCTTCCGTCCCTACCACGTGGGGATGCGGAAAGTCGACGCGCTCCACGAACTGTTGCTCGATATTCGGCCGACCCTTACGGTGGAGACGTATCCGATGCGGTCGGACAATATCCCGGATATGATCCGGAACCAGTGGACCTCCCATGTGGTGCTCGATTGTCGGGACGAGATCTCGCCGCTCACCGGATACGCCGAGACCCCGGTGAACGGCGGATACGACGGCCGGTGTATTACGCTCTCGGTAAACCCGCGGCTGAACGATATCTTCGCCGACTCCCAGTTCGTACAGTACCGGATCACCCCGTCCTACGTCGTCCCGGCGGCCCTGATCGGGCTGTTCATGGCGAACCATCTGTGTAACGGCCATCACGCCCACGATCCCTCACAGGAATGGGTGATGAACCTCGATCTGACCAAACTGAACGAGATCCTGCTGCAGGGCTCGAACGGTGTTATCTACGGAGTGTAATTGAAATGACAACCATCGGAAACAACAAACCTGCATGGAAATGTGGATTGACGGAAAACAACGTCCGGCTTGTTGAGCCGACCGAAGTCGCGGCACGGAATGCAGCGGCACAGGTTTCGCCGCACATTTTTACAGCAAATCGGAACACCAAAGTACCTGACCGGCTTGAGGCGCGCAATCCCGTCGTCGAGTCGTGTCCCATCCAGGCCCCGATCTCCGCGTATGGCGACGGTGGCGGCGAAGTGTTCCGGAGCGACCTGATCACCATCGATACCCCGGTCATCATCATCCCGGAGAAAATCGTCGATATCTGCGAGTTCATCCAGACAAAGTATCGGGGAAACGAGTTCTCCATTCTGTGCAAAGGCAAATGGGATGCTCGCGGTTGGTCTGTCGGCGCCGATTACGTCATCCCAAAGCAGAAGGTTGGTTCGGCATCGGTCTACTACCAACCGGACGAGCTGCAGCGGTTCAAGATGGAGGGGTGGAACACCGTCATCCACAGCCATCCGATGGGGATGACGAAGTTCAGTTCCGGGGATATGAGCAACCTCAACTTCCATTTCCCGGCAAGCATCCTGTTCTGTGACGGCAAGTTCACTGATTCGACCATCAGCATTATGGTCGATGAGATGGTCAAAATGATTGTCCGGCCGGACATCCGAACTGAACGCGACCGGACTGTGCAGATCGCCACGGATCTCCTCGAACAGCAGATTGAAGTCGAACGAACGGTCTACTACAACCAGTTTTCGCAGTTCGGTCAGATCGAACGCCATTACAACCAGTACGGATGGCGGGGGCGGTCAAAAAACATCGAGCCGGTTATCGATCCGGATGACATTCTCAACGATCCGTTTTCGGTATGGGACGGAATGTGAGGAGTGACGTATGACCAACCTTCGGCTCGACCTCGACGAACTGTTTGATTACGCCTATTTCTACACCAAATATGACATTGGTGGAGAGGGACACGCGATCACAATCAGAGAAGAGGACAAAGAACGCTTTCTCGATGCATTCACCGCGGAATTCAGGAGAGAGACGGAACGTCGACTTATCGTCGACGATTACTAACTATTTTTCGGAGATGGATAAAAGACTATGGATAACCGTTTTTGTACAACCTGTTTTGGGTCCGGGATCGCCTTTTATCGGGACCGCCTGATCGACGAGTATACCTGGGAGTGGGCGCCGTTCTGTTGTCCGGACTGCATGGGGATCAATGTTGCGACGTTTGAACTCAGCGACTGGTATACCTATTATCGGTTCCTGCACCGGCATCTGGCCGAACTGCTAGAGATGGGGTGGGAGAACCGGGAATTGTATTACGCCGAGTACTTCCGGCATGTCAAACACCGGATGACCGAGTTGTGGCGACAACACGGATACCTGAACAAGAACCAGACGATCGACGATATCCCCGCCGACCTCGTCGAAGTGACGCTCCGGATTACAATACCGCGGCCGTGGTCGATAGCCAATCCGCGAAACATTGATCCGGCGGGAGAAGCACAGGCGTTGGTTGAGAAGATCTATGCCTGTCTTCCGGACGATTACAAGCAGTTCGACGACCAGCCGCCGTTCATCGGCTACGACGGATGTTTGGACTCGCATTTGGGCATCAAGTATCGTGACAATAACCGATGGTCAGCGACCGAGTCGGTCTGTCCGATCTGCGGCAACCATCTCCTGTACACCACCGGATACCATGCGTGGACCGTCGTCTGTCCGGTGTGTAACTATGGTGATGCGGATACAACGTGGTAAACATGGATACCCCAGAATATAGGATTACGAATGAGGGGGGCGACGCCTACCTCAACATTGAAGTGTTGGAGATCCAACATATTTGTGCAACGTGTGCGGCGAACCATCGGTTCGCGGAACAAGGGAACCCGGTTGCGTGCAAGATCCCGGTCGGCCGGAAACACTTCTGTCATTTCGTCCGGAGGTATCGGGAACGCCCGGAGTTTGCGACGGAGATGGAGGCGGTGTTGCTGGCCGAACGGCTGTACATCCTTCGAAAACAGGTGAACACCGGCGCGATCACGAAACGTGATGCCCTGATGGAGTGGGGCGAGAAACGTGCGTTCAATTACAACGATATTCTGGTGGACGCCGAGTATCAGCGGATCTTTATTGACGGAAATATTTGAGGAGGACCTAATATGCCGAAACAGGTTATGACCTTTGCCGAATTCAAAGAAAGAGATGGAAAAATTAGAAGGATGTATCGTTGAACGCATTTATGTCGACGAACATGACAACGGCAAACAGTCGAAACGCGGAATGCTGAAATTGATTCAGAATTCGTCTGGCAAATTCAAGACCGTGCAGGTTGATCCGGCAATCTATGACCATGCGTATGCATCAGCAGATCTGTTGGTTCCGGTCTTCCGGAACGGGGAGTTGCTGAAAGAATATACGTTTGCCGAGATCCGTGACCGGATAAATACTTACCTCTCAGAGGAGTAACAATGTACGTCGTTCACATTACCCGGCTCGACGACGTTCTCGGCGACATCGCGTTTGAGAGCAAACACGATGCTGAGCAAGCGTTCCGCCTTCGTGAGAAGGTTATCAACGACGATCTACTTTCTGATGATGAGTATCTTGACCTCTATGAGATCGATGGGTTGATCGAGTTCTTCGAGAGGCACCGGATTCACTGTCATCGGTTTTTCTTCGACGAATGGATCGACCTCTAACCGCCATCGTCCCTGCGCACTCCGTTCAGGGTATCAGAATACGGACGGCCGTGCAGACAGATACCCGGTCTGCCGGACAGGGATTCGGGAAGAATATCGGGGCGAGAATATTCCCGTGTACCGCTCATTGAGTTGTTGCATCTCGTTGCCATGCGAATGCCTTGCGCCACACATATGTGTGGCGAACCATACTTTTTCTAACAGGAGGAAGATGCCTCTACTTACTGAATTACTGGGAACGTCACCGGAGATCCGGTTGATCGAGTTTATTGCACCCCGACACGGGATCGTCTATACCGAAGACGAATTGGTCCAGGTCATGCAGGTTCAGCCAGAACGGGGAAAGCGCATTATTACCATCGCGCTCGAACACAATTTGTTAACGCTCTTTGACACGAAGCAGAAGAAATACCGGACAAGAGAGTCGGGAGAGTCACGGATTCTCACCACTATCGAACAGTTGATTGCAGTTGTACAGGAAGGTATCCATGACGACCATTCAGATACGTGATCCGGCAGCGGCAGTTGCCTATATTGACCATATGCAGAAATGCAGCATCATGTGGACGCCGACGGTTGAAGACATCTGGCTCTCCAATGTTCCGCCATATCCGATGCTTCATATCGTGATCAACGGCCACGATCTCGCCATCGCCACCGCCGGGTTTGAGGGGAGCATCGTTGAGACGATCCTCAACATGCTCGGCAAGACGCAGATCGCGCCGGACGCCATCAACGCGATCTGCTTGATGCGGATCGACGAGTTAAAAAAAGAGGTGTTCGCTTACTATAAGAAGCACGGTGCAGCGTATCTCTCGGATATCGCACACGCCCTCAACCTCAACCTCCGGTTGACCCATCTTGTGGTCGATCAGTTGGAACGGGAAGGACAAATCGTAACGAAGGTGACATAATGGGACTCGACAGTATCTGGAAGATGCCGGACGAACAGGATCACCCGGTGTTTGAACCGAATATGAACCTCTGTGGCGGACTCTTCTCCGGGTTCGGGCAGGGATCGTTCCGGGGCAAAGTGTACAACGATTTCATCGAATATGTCAGTGGCGTCAGCCTGTATCAGGAAGAGATGGAGAATGGCGACGTGCGGAGAATCGCCACGGCACTCGCCACGTATACGCCCACAGATGCAGACCTGAAAGCGTACGAGATAACATTTGATGAGGTCCATGACCTTTACCGGATGTTCACCGAATATGGTGACGTCGGAGCAACATTGGTGGGATGGTGGTAGTCATGGCAAAACTTGCATCGATTGAATTCGAGTTCGAGTATGATGATGAGTTGACCGACGACGAGATCCGGGAACAATTTTTTGACGATCTCTTCGATGAGGTTACGGGTCCTGATTCAGGAGACATCCAACCACTCATCTCGGAGAAACGACCTGACACAGCAATCCCCAACGATACCATCGTTGCGATCTGTCATGTGCCGATCGTCATGCCCAAATCCAGCATTGTCAAAGACCTGTTAGGAGCGTCGTTCAGTTCGCTCGACGACGAGACGGCGGAGGAGATCGGGAACAAACAGGTGCGCGAACTGATGTTCGATGATCTAAAGATGGTCGCAGAACATCTGTTCTACGAACAGTTCTGGAACAGCAAAGAAGGCGTTGAAGTCGAAACGGTTGAACTCGAATTTTCAAGGTGAATGAACATGAACGGCATTATTATCACGGAAGAGAAGACGATTTATGGCGGAAACGACGGTCGAGCAATTCGCTGTGTGGTATGCGGAGAGTATGCGTCGCACGTTGTCGAACGCACAAAATTCCCCCTCTGTTCTGCTTGTGCACAGGACCTTCTCCAGTGCAACCAGAAGATCGTATCGCTTGCAGAATATGCCGGAGAAACCAATCCGGTGTCGACGACGCTCAACAACAATGCTATCCACACGCAACGGATCATCACCCTGAAAATGATCGATGCCCGGTATGATGATGTCGAACTGATGAAAGAAGGGGGCAACGTCTTCACTCAGGTGTACCTGAACCTCACCCTGTTGCCGTTCACGGACAAACACCGGGCCGCGCTTCGGAACATCGGGGAGATCGTCAACGAAGAGGATGTAGACCGGAATACGTATGAATCAACGTTCGACAAAATGCTAACCCTCTGTGACCAGTATATGATCCAGAACGAATTCCTGCCGATCTACAACGGGGATTACGACCTGACTCTCTTCTACAACAACGGCGAAAATTAAGGAGAGATACGATGACTGATCCAACAAAAGTTACAACCGTCGACGAACTGACCAAGGAACTCGGCGGGTTTACCGGAACCGTCAACTACTACAAAAGTTTTCCACCCGGCGTCTATCTGACGGATGGGATCAAATACGTCGCCGACCGGGCCAGTGCCTACTGGCTGTTCAGCGACGTCAGTATCCTGATCAAAGGGAAGTACAAAACCGCTCCGTTCCAGGTCTGGTCGCTTGACGTCCGGCCCGACAACACGGCACGGTTAACCATGCGGGAAGACAGTGGGGAACCCCTTCTCCACGACCAGACGATCGAGTATACCGATTTTCCGGTCGGTACATTCGAGTTCTGGGCGGTCCAGGGGTACGTCGAACGGGTGAACGATTTTGTCATCATGCTGAAGAGTGAATACTGATGCAGAAAGAATTCATTTTTGAGAATTTTCTAGGGCTTGACGGCATCGTGGTCAAACTGGAAACAGACGGCCAACTGGCGCCGGATCATGGCGACAACGTGCGGGTGAAAGCAACCATTGCACTACCAGTTGATGCTGATTTCTTGCTTGCTCCCTGGTATCGGTTTGGAACTCGGTGCAGTATCTGGTATCGGTACCTCAACGATCATTGGGGAGAGTTTACCGACAAATTCGTGGTTCGTGATGCGACGGTTGAGTGCAGAATAATGACAAACCATTTTCATGCATCAACGTATCGCGAGGCGTTCGTTACTGCAAAACAGGATGTTGTTAAGGAATTAACCGAACTCGTTACCATGGTGGAAGAACGGAAACGAAAACTGCGGGACGCCGAAGTCTCGTTGCAGGACATGGACGTGATCCCCCGGCAGACCAGTAGGACGGGCTAACATGGCAACCTCAGAACCCCCGATAATGAATTGTGCATGCTTTGCATGCACCTATCGCTCCGGCGACATGGATATCAGTGAACATACGGTCTACATTGTCGCCGCCAGTTTCGCCGAAGCCGCGCAACGGTTTGACGAACAACGCTATTGGAAATGGCGACTGATCAAACTTGAACGAATTGGTCGTGCGTTAAATGGAACGTTCTATCAGATTGTTCAGGCGACAGACTGGGACTTGCTACGCGAACAAAAGCGTGATATACTTACACTGCTCGATGCACCGGACACAATGCATCGGGAATCGCTCACCGGAATTCTGCACCTGATCGACAGTCTGCAGGATGCGGTCGTCGATGCAAAGATGAAGACCGAACACGAAGTGTTCGGAACATCTATCGACCAGGATGAGATAGCAGAGTGACACATGGCAACCGTCTATGCTCCAAACAAGACGCACGGCGCGGTCAAGATCACCGACCGCAACGGCAAGTATGCTATCTACCGCCTGCACGAAGTGCAGGTGCCGCTGAGTTCGTCCAGCAACCTGAAACGCCCGAAATGGGTGTGGGAATCAGAACCGTTCGAGACGTGGACCTACAAGCCGTATGAGGCGAACGACGTGACGATAATGCCCGACACGTTGCTCCCGTTCGTCAAATCGTCCGGGGCGATCATCCGATGATCATCTGGGCGTGCTGCCGGTGTATGTTCATCATCGAGACCATGCTGATACAATTAGGCGTCGATTATGAGAAGTATACGGAATGAGACTATGCGAAAACTGACCAATGTAGAAATTAACAAACTGGCGAACCGGAAAAACGTTAAAGCGGTTGCAGTTGAAAACTTTCTGATGAGTATGCCGGACACGATTACTATCTCCGAGCAGAAGGCGAATGCCCACATGGATGCATCGTTGTACAACTGGAACAACGTAACATTAAACGCCATCTTAAAAGGTATCGATCTGGCATACCGGGGGAACGCATGACTGACATGGTTGCGTGGAACGTCTATGTTCCCAACGAAGATCGGGAAGGACCGGTGTTCCGCCGGTTGGATACCGTGTTCTATGACCGGGGCTGTGACGCCCGGTATGTGCGTGAAACATTGATCGAGCACGACGGTTACCCGGACGCAATCGAAGTCACCCGGCAGAAGATTACGTTCAACCCGAACCGATGGTGATTGTGATGAAACTGACACAACGTATTCCCTACAATATGCTTCGGTATGTCTTTCGCGATGTATTGCCGCGCAGTGAATGGCAGTATACCGTTACCATATTGGTTCGGTCTGACGAAGAAGAGATTCTCAAACGTCGGCTTGAAACGGTAACATTCGAGACTTATGACGAACTTGTCATGTTCCTGAAACAGCAGAATTATGAGGTGGAGATACAGGGTTACATCATGATTGTTTCAGCTATTCGACCGTCCGACGACTGCCACACCTACTCCTGACCGTGATAGCATGGCAGAATCGGTGGCAGTTGCAGATGCAGAGTGCAGTCCCCCGATCGGGTTGGGGGATATCGTCGAATACATGCATCGACGTGACGGTATCGTTGTGCGGGGACAGATTCTCAGCAAAATGCGGGATCTGGTCACCGTCTACCTGACGAGTCCCGACCAGTACGCCGGTGAGTATGCACAACGGGTCATTACGAGCGTCAAACGGGTCGGCGTTGGATACTATCATTACCATGACAAGATCTATACCCGACAGAACGGGTTCCTGTACATGTTCGTCCAGGGATTTGCCACCAGAGCGGATGCGGTCGCGTATATCGCCACGATGAGTGACCGGCATAGTGCCTATATTGTGCTCACCGATGTTCCTGACGACACGGTCCCGATCCCCAACATCTCGGATGGCTTCAGCGTGTGGCGGGAATCGTATACGAAAAAGAGTCTTGCCGTGCGGAGGCGACGGTGATGAAAACACGGACAGGGTTTGTCAGTAACTCAAGTTCGACCAGTTTTATCATCACGAATAAGACTGCCCAGCCGGTCAACCTCGTTGAGTTCGTCATCGAGAACAAACATCTCATTGACGAATTCAACAAATCGTATAACGAACGTCATTCGTTCAAGAAAGTTACTGATTCGGCACGGCAACGTCATCTGGTGCTCCAACCGGGCGAGAATGGGTGCATCTTCGGTGATGCAGACGGCGACCTGATCGGTGAGATCTATGACTACATCCTCCGGGATGGCGGAGAATCGAAACGGTTTGCGTGGCGGTTCAACGAGTTTTTGCGGTGATTGTATGGAAGAAACGTTTTATTTTATCTGTGTGCAGGCGGGGGAAGAACCATGGGTGAGCGACGGGTTCGCCACCTATGATGAGCGACGTAAGGCAATGCGAGAAGAATTGAGATACGCTCACGATGTTTACAACGTCCTCTATCTGGAGATCGATGCCAACGGGCGGCCGCACATTCAATCGTATTCGAATTGTGCAGAATGCTATTTTGATGAGTCAGATGACGATTTTGACGAAGATGATGAAGAATCATGACCGAATTTCGAGTAGTATGGGAGATTGATATCGAGGCGGAGACCCCGACGCATGCCGCAGAACAAGCGTTCGCCATTCAACAAGATCCGGAAACTATGGTAACTGTCTTCTCTGTAACATGTCCCGATGGAGACGTCACCACGATCGATCTGCTTGACAGACCCGGTGTGGAGCGAGTGGTCCCGAACTGGGCAAAGGTCGACAACAACCTTGACATCGAGACGGTGATCTTGCTGGCGCGAGATCTTGCAAAATATATGCCGTTGTGTGATTCGTATGACGATTACGTGCGATGGATCAAAAACCTTGCGTATGAGTTTATGGAGGACCACATGGACCTGACTGGATGGGACAAGGTCGAGTATTGGAAGGCGCTCAATACGTTTGAAGAGTGGGCGGTGCATCACATCGTTCATGGTGATCGTCGCCGGCCGGAGGAGTCACCATGAGCGTTATGGAGATTGAACCGGAAGTGTTCGGCAAAATCCTGGCAACTCTGCTCTCGGCCCATCGGGCGAACGAGTATGGCCGGTGCATTTTTGATCATCATGAAGAAGCATCGTTCCGGTCGCTCTGGATGGGCACCGACTCGACAGAGTTTGAGCGCCGGTACGTGAACGCACGCACGACGATGATCGGTGCCTGGATCAACCGTCTGTATCTGGCGAACCAGATCGCGGTGGCACTGAACTATGAATGTGACGCTGAATCGTTCACCCTTCACAACCTGCCGGACGGCGTGGAGAAGACGATGCCGTATACGGCATCCCAGTTGTACAACGAACTGAACAGCATTCACTACAACCTGTTTACGAACGCCGGCCGGTGTATGTTCAGTCACGACGATATGGAGAAACTGAACCGTCTGATCAGTCTGGCGGCACACCAGATCATTGCGGACCGGGGTGGACGATGAAGATCCGCACCGGGTTCGTCTCGAACAGTTCGAGCAGCTCGTATGTCTGCGAGATCTGCGGCGACGTGGGTGAAGACGATGATATAGTGACCTGTGAACGAGAACATACGTTTTGCATATACCATCTCCATCATTCGCTCTTTTCGAAAGAGATCGTCAGTGCCTATATTGCCAGAACAGAATCGTTGTCGGAACACGATAAGCGGGAACTGAACCAGTTGATCCGGGCCGTTGACCCATTAACATTCAACCAGTTGCGGGGATCGCTCTACAGTGAATCCAGTAACCCGGCATTGCACCAGATCGATGTGCTGCTGGACGACATCGATTACAATGTTGAGAGGTGGGAGATCCGGGAGAACCTGCCGCCAGAACATTGTCCTATCTGTAACCTTGAGGTGATCACCGACTCGGATCTCATCAACTATTTCACGGCGTCCACCCGGATGTCGCGGAACGATGTGATTGCCGCCGTGAAACGGCGGTTCAACAATTATGAAACGTTCAACAACTATCTGCAGGAAAACAAAGTGAGGTAATATCCATGAATGATGAGATGATGAATGCGATCCGCACAAAACTCAACCCGCGGCGGTTCCCGAACATGTCGGGAAAGATGGCGGCGATCGTCGGCTACCTGCTGGACGAAGCGTATGCAAACCCCGTGATCGTCGAGATGTGCGTGACCTCTGACCAGATGGTGCTGGCCCGGTTGGACGGTGATGTCGGATGCAACCAGTTTATCGGGTCGTATGCCGACCTGTTCCGGAACTGGCGCACTCTGATCACCACTCCCGGCGTCAACCTGACGACAGAGGAGGCGGCGGCGTGTATCGATCTGTTGACGACAAAACTTGATGTTCATGGAGATGAATAATTATGGGAACACGTGGTGTAGTAGGATTTCACCGGAACGGGATTGATAAAATTACCTACAACCATTTTGACAGTTATCCGTCCGATCTGGGCGAACGGGTGAAAGACTTTTTGATGACGACGTCGGTCAATGAAATGTTGGCGATCTTCGATCGCATCATCATGGTGAACAAAACTCAGCCGCCGACTCCGGAGCAGATCGAGGCATGTAAATCGTTCACCAATCTTTCGGTCAACACTCAACGACCCGACAACTGGTATAACCTGCTGCGCGAAGCGCAGGGGAACCTGAACGCGTACAAAGGCGGGTTGCGGTACATGATCGACAATGTTTCGTTTCTGCAAGACAGCCTGTTCTGCGAATGGGGATACGTGATCAATCTCGATACCAACGTGCTGGAGATCTATCGGGGATTCCAGAAAACGCCGCAGTGGAACCGGTATTACACCGCGGTTGCGACCGGTGACAGTGGCTATTTCAACTGTCAACTGATCAAAACGGTGCCGCTGGCGGAGATTGCCCGGTTTGATATGTCAGCGTTCGAACGACAGGTTGATCGGGACGAAGAGTTGGCGTGGTATCATCAGGCGATCCAGGACCTGTTCCGGAAGCATGTGCCCGACGCGTATACGGTCATCGCCGCACACCAGTTTGATCTCGTTGAACCGTCGGCGTTCAAGGCGACGGTGATGAC
>Ga0209719_1002961_pt1 | contig 16388 bp, 7 predicted proteins | sample AD_JPNAS2_MetaG_FD_184421 | JGI IMG/M metagenome (GOLD analysis project Ga0209719, IMG submission 184421) | Active sludge microbial communities of municipal wastewater-treating anaerobic digesters from Japan - AD_JPNAS2_MetaG (SPAdes) (version 2) | ecosystem: Engineered > Bioreactor > Anaerobic >...
TAGCGGGCAGGCGGGGGTGTGTTGCCGATCAAAACGATGGCCTCATCCGGCCGGAGCTTGTAGGTCATACCCGCCGGCACGGTATCGAGGTTGGCCGGGTAGTTGTCGGCCGCGTCAGGGTCGTATGCCATGGGAGGGGCCTGACGCGGTGATGGGTCTTGCCCGATCGATGGGGGGAGTATGTAGATGGCGTATGGGAATCCTGCGTTGTTGCCGAAGCAGTAGTTGACGTAGCCTGCACTGCACAACTCCAGCACATTGAGCTTGCTCAGTCTGCCTTCCTGGACGGTGAAACCCGTCTCCTCCAGAATTGAGATGAACTCGCTGACGTTCTCCGTGGACGCGGCACAAGGAGTCACATGAAGCACCAGACAGATCGCCAGGACGAGCCAGGTCGGACCACGGGGCATCACAATCGCCTCCTCAAGTTGAGCTCAGCGCTCTGGGACCATAATACAACTTTGGAGATGGTTATTCCACCGCCGGTTGAAATCGGGACCGGGTCAAGCTAGGCTCACGGCTACTTTGGCGGCGGCCCAGCGTGTCGTCGCGGCCTTGGGAGGAAGAAGCCTGTACGCGAAGCATGCTCTTTCCAAAGCTCGGGAAAAGCGTCTGCCAACGCCCGTTCCTCAAGACGGGCGCGATGAATCTCGGCAGGTAGGAACACCAATAGGGTGGATGCTATCCCGACGATACTCCTCGAAACGATAGCGGCGCCGATCAATGCGATGAACATCGCCACATAGATCGGATGCCTAATGACAGAATAGGGGCCTGTGTTCACAACTCCTCGGTCCGAACGGGGCTCAACCAGGCCGTGAATGCCGTCCTTGAGGTGGAACGCTGCCCAGGCGAACAGAGCCATTCCGAGATACAGCACAAGCAGCCCAACGAGGCGAGCTGCGTGCTTCGACAGCGGTATAGAGTCCGCAAAGAGAATGCTCGCGGCCAAGGTCGCCAAACCTGCGAGAGCTGTCATTATTGCAGGCAGAGACTGGGTTCTGAAACGGTTACTAGCCATGTCCCTTCACCATCTTCACGCCAAGGAAGCCCAGCGGTTCTGCGTATCAGAACTGCCTTTCTACATCTGCACTTCTGTTTCCTTTCCGCCCTCCCCTAACAGTGGTTTCGAGTACGCAGAGGCTCTTTACCGTGCATAGGCAGAAGTCGAGCCGAAGGCTCAGGAGACGGGGGCAGACGGGGACGCGGGGCATGATGCGCGGCAAACCATGGCCTGGGGCTGGGACAAGCTACTGCCGGGGAATGAAAGGTCCTCGCGATCCCAATCGCCGGCCAAGAGCCCAGACGGGTGCGCATATGTATTGCCAGGACTTCTGCAGTTCGTCTGGCAAGGGCGGGCCGCACATGCAATTCCCATGGGTTTTACCAGCTCGCCCCATCACCTGTGGGTTGTCCGTACGGCTTTTGGCGGGGCCGTACCGAAAACCCATATGGTTCTGAACACACAGGATTCCCCGAACGCAACCGGCGGTGGGGCTCCCCTCTTCCAGATGATTGGTCATGAGCGAACGCGCAGCTAAAACCGCCTTGTATTGCGGGCAATAGCAAGGGGGTCATGCTCACCTCGCTGGAATGGCTATTTAGCTGGCCTTGGCATCATGGCCATCGGACAAAACGGCTGGAGCTGGCATATTGTCAGTTTTCATCACTAGTTTCGGAGATACCCGCGACTCTTGACTGTATCGATTTCGAAGGGCCGCCTGACCGCCTCGAAGTCACGAAAACCGGGGGGTATCCGATGGGTTTGGGCACCGAAGCGGGCGGGCAGGCCGACTTAATATCCCACATCATGGCCTCATATGGTAACGGCGCGCAATTGATGGCACGTCGTGCCATCGATTCGCCAATAAATCGGCGATATCAGGCCCCGAGGGCTTCTTTTGCGGGGTCGATTCGCCCCCTGGGGCCCCGGCCCAAATCGATGTACTCAGAAGAATGTTGCTACGCGGAGCTGATACAATGCAGATCAGGCCATCCGCACGCATCAGGCAGAACTAGAATGAGATCGCGGCTTCATGCAAGTCCTCTGGCGAGCCTGAAGTTGCCTATCTTCGCTTGGCCGCTACTCCTAGAGAGCGGAAGAGGAACGCGGGGGAGGAGTACTCCCCGAAAGCCCATTTTGCGCAATCGCTTATGGCGGCTATGTTGCTCAACGCTCCCATGGCGTTGCCGGCGACCATTGTGTCCTTCACGCGACCCACGATTTCGCCTTTCTCAACTTTGAAGCCGAGATGAACGTTGACGGAGAAGTCCCCGGTCAGGATATTGCCCTGCCCGGCGCCCATCACTTGGTCCACTATGATGCCGTCGTCGATGGATGCGATCATGTCGTCAAGGCTTTCGCTTCCCGGCGCCACCATGGCATTGGTCATTGCGGAGGTTGGTTGACCCTCGAAGTAGTCGCCGGCGCCGGCTCGCCTGAAGCCATTGCCTGTGCTGGACGCGCCTGCTCTGCCGGCCGTCTGAAGATCGTAGTAGAACCCCTTCACGATCCCAGCCTCGATGAGGGGCGTTCTGCGGGACTCAACCCCCTCGTCATCCATCGGGCAACTGCCGAGCGCCCAGTCGACAGTTGGATCATCGCATATGCACACTCGCGGATCTATCACCTGCTGGCCTGTCCTGCCTGCCAAGGGAGACGCGCCTTCCAGCGCGGTCTTGCCGCTTAGCGCCGACTGCAGGGCCATGAGGAGCGGCATGATCCCGCGGTGAGTGAACAAGACCGGCATTCGGCCCGTGTGCACCTCGGCGATTCTGCGCCCGAGCCTCACGCGTTCCAGCACTTCATGCGCGATGGACCGGTGGTCGAAGTCACTGCAGCATGAACCGTCCATGTCGAACACTTCGAAAATGTCATTGCCCTCTACCAGCAGAGCCCCGGCCATGGCAGTCAACGTGGTCTTGCGGTAGTTGCCGCCTCCGAGACTCGAGTTGGCGATCGCGATATCCTCGACCTTTCTCTCAAGCTGAACATCGCACTTGATGGAGGGGTCGCATTCTATGATGATGTCCACAATCTCCTGGCCCATTCGTATCAGCGCGTCTGCGTCGAGCCCTGCGATTCTGTCATCGTAGACGAGCGGCGCAGCGGACTTGCCGCCCGGCGCCGGCCCCGGAAGGTCGAACTTCGCAGGTTCGCCCATGTCGGCCGAGTCGACCGCTGCGTTAATGAGTTCTTGGGCTGCGCTTTCACCGGTATCGGTGGAGGAAGAAAACCCAACTCTTCCCGACTTGATCACGCGCAGAGCGACTCCTTGCATTCTGCGGGTCTCTGCGTGCTTGAGCTTGTTCATCTCGAAGGTCACGGGAATGACCTCGCTATTTACGATGTAGAGCTCAGCCGCATCAGCGTGTCTGGCCGCCATGTCGAGCAAGTCTCTCATCGCTAGTGCCCCCCCACCACAACGTTTCGAATTCGTATGTGCGGGCTGCCGTCCGACACCGGCAGCGGATACTGCTGGCCTTTGCCGCACCCTCCGGTGCCCCCGTCGCTAATATGAAGATCATTGCCGACAGCGTCGATGTGCATCAATGTTTCGAATACGTTGCCTGTCAGGACCACGTTACGAACCCGTTCGGCGATTCTGCCTTTGCGGATCATGAAAGCTTCCATCGCGCTGAATGTGAACATCTCCATGGCCGTTGTGCCGCCATAGGCGTCAATGGCGTAGATGCCTTCGTCGATGTCGGAGACCATCTCCTCCAAGGTTGTGCTGCCGTTCTCAATGTAGGTGTTGGTCATCCGCACGATGGGGCGGAATCTGTAGCTGATTGCGCGGGCGTTTCCGGTTGGTAGCTCGCCCATCCTGCCCGCAGTCTCGCGCGAATGGAGCCTCCCTACGAGTACACCCTCCCTAATGAGGGGCGTCAACGAGGCGGGCGTGCCCTCGTCGTCGTACCGGTACGACCCTCTGTGGCCCGGCGCGGCGGCGCCGTCGGTGATGCCAAGGATAGGCGATCCGAACTGTTTGCCCAGAACCATAATGTCGCGGAGGGTATCGTTTTCGTAGATGAAGTCCGATTCGCTCAAGTGGCCGAAGGCTTCGTGCACGAATGTACCTGCCATGGCCGGATCGAGCACCACTGTGTATTGGCCGGCTTTGACCGGCGCCGCATCGAGATTTTCGGCTGCGCGTCTCGCGCACTCGCGGGCTCTGTCGTGCTGCCCCTGGACGCTCTGGTAGCCGTCGACGCCCCCGGCGACGATGAACATCTGCTGCACGTTGTCGCCCTCTCGGGCGATGGCGGTGCAACTGGCGCCTACATCGCACTGCTCCTGCTCGATGAAGGCGCCTTCGGAGCTTGCGAAGATCTTCTTCGAGTAGGTGTCTCTGTATCTGACTATCGTCGTCTGGATCTTGGGGCTTGCGCCCAGCATGATCTGGCTGTATTCCTGAAGCAATGCCTGCTTGGCGCAGAGGCTGATCGATCTGGGGTCAACTGCCAGGGTGGGCACTATAGTGTCAATCACCGGTTCTACAGGGGCGAGGAGGCTGTCTCCATTCGCCTGCGCTACCAGCCGCGCCTGACTTGCAGCCAGCGCCACGTGATTTTTGAGGTTTGCAGTGTCGTTGAATGAGACGAATCCCCAGCCGCCCCCGGCCAGGGCGCGAACGCATCCTCCCGTCGAACGAGAGACTGACAGCTCATCCGTGCTCCTGCCGCGCAGTGATATCTTGGTTCGCGCGGCGTCGTCGATTCTGATGTCTACATAGTCCGCTCCATGCGATCTCAGCGCATCCTCGATCAGGTTTCGCACAATCCCACGCCCCCCTTTGCGCAGCATTTGGACACTGGGCCTCAGTATTCCTGCGTGATCGGGCGGGTGGGACGACTACTAGTTCGCGCTCACGGGGCCTGCCAGCGCAAGCCCTCATCCAGCATGGCAAGGTAGTTCCGCACCGGCGCGTAATTGGGCACTGAGTTCCCTGAACCCAGTGCCCAACGTTTCTCGGCGCAATGGTCTATGATGCGGCGGACGTACCTCCGAAGGTCATCCTCTTCCAGCCTGCACAGGCAGTCCACGTCCACGCCGCCCAGCGCGGCGACTCGATGTCCGAAGGTGTCCATGAAGTCGCACACCGGGATTATCTCATCTTGGAATGAGTTGTAGGCGTCGATTCTGACATCGTCGATGAGGTCATCCATGACGCGGGCCAGGTTCCCGCATGAGTGGAACCAGTATACCTGGCCCTGCTCGTGGGCGAGGGCCGCGTAGCGCTTGTGCCATGGTAGAACCAGCTGACGCAGGTGCGCCGGCGACAGGAAGGTGGAGGTCTTAAAGCCCAAGTCGTCGCCTTGGAATATGCCGGCGACGTTGTCGAACGTGATTACATTGCGGTAGAAATCCAGGATACACTGGCCCACACGATTGAACACCGCCTCCACAAGCGCAGGATCTTCATACAGCATCATGCTCATGCCTTCAAAGCCCAGCAGGTACTCGCTGGAGATCTCGAACACGCCGCTTGAGGGGCAGACAAGCATTTTCATCCCATCCGGGAGGCGACGGGAGACGTACTCGTAGGCCGCGAAGTCCATCTTCTCCATGACGTGCCAAGGGTAGGCTTCGTAGTCGTCCCACGACTCTATGACTCCGATGCCTTCCTCGACCCAACCGCGTTCACCTCGCGACAGAGCGGCGGTATCGCCGGTCACGCGGTGCTTGATCTCCGGAATCGGCAGCCCGCCCGATACTCTGATGTAGTCGTATCCCATGAACAGCCAGAACTTGATCTGCTGGTCCCAGTAGCCTTCGAAGTCGTGTTCAGGGGAGGGGATGGGCCGCTCGCCAAGGCAATCGGAAAGCACCTTACTGACTATTTCGCCATCCACGAACAGCTCTGCGAAGTGCACGCGACGGGCCCGCTTTTCGGCCCGCAGCACTTTCAGCAGCTCATCGAAATCGGGCTTGGGTTTGGCCAGCGGAACCCGCAGAGTGTGCGACATCCGATCATCCACCTTTCCCGGATCGCGTCATGCGAACCCTGTGGTAATCTGTTGCCTTCCTGCAAGCCGCCTTGAGGCGGCGGCAGCCGGAGGGCGAGGGTATAGTAGTTATACCACTGACGCCTACATGCTATATCACGCGTGTCCGGCCGTCAAGCAGATCGGCGGCGGCTGTCATGCGGCGGCCACTCTGCGTCGGGATCAGGCGAGCCCGAGCAGTTTGGCCACAGCCCGCGTGGCGCAACACGCTGCGATCGCCACTGCGGTGGGCATGATCGCGGCGAACGCGGTCCAGCGAGCGCTTTTGGTTTCGGAGGTTATGGTGAGCAATGTGGTGCTGCACGGAAAATGCAGAACGGAGAAGATCATGGTGTTCAGGGCGGTCAGCCACGTCCAGCCATTCGCTGCAAGAATCCGCCCCAAGGATGCCAGCCCGGTTGTCTCCGTGAGCGCTGTGGATGACGAGTACGCCATGACCAGGATGGGCAGGACGATTTCGTTTGCCGGCAGGCCCAGAATGAACGCGGTCAGGATGAACCCGTCCAGGCCCATTATGGTGGCCATGGGCTGGAGTGTGCGTGCGATGAACGCCAGGGCGCTCTCGCCTGCGGGGGTGCTCAGGTTGGCTAAGGCCCACACAACAGCTCCCGCCGGCGCGGCCACGATAACTGCCCTCTTGAGCACGAGGAGCGTGCGGTCGTAGAGTGAACGCAGCAGCACTTTGGCTACTTGAGGCACGCGGTACGGCGGGAGTTCCAGGATGAAAGAAGACGGCACGCCCCGAAGCACCGTGCGGGAGAGCGCCCACGACATGCCCAGGGTGGCCGCCACTCCCAGGAGCACCATGGCGGCCACAAGGAGCGATGCCCGAAGCGATCCTGCGGCGATCAGAGAGGCCAACGCTATCAGTGTCGGGAATCTTCCGTTACAGGGCGCGAAGTTGTTAGTCAATATCGCCACCAGGCGTTCGCGCGGCGAGTCGATTATCCTGCAGGCGATGACGCCGGCGGCATTGCATCCAAAGCCCATGGCCATGGTAAGGGACTGCTTGCCGTGGGCGCCGCACTTCTTGAAGCACCAGTCTACATTGAAGCTTATGCGGGCCAGATAGCCTAAGTCCTCAAGCAGCGTGAACAGGGGAAAGAAGATGGCCATGGGGGGCAGCATCACCGACACTACCCATGCCATGGTGCGATATGCGCCCAGAACGGCTGCGCCGTGCAGCCAATCGGGGGCGTGCATCGCCTGGAAAGCAACCGTAATCCACGACTCCATCTGGAAGAGCGCCTTTGCCAGCAGCGCCGACGGGTAGTTCGCTCCCACCAGTGTTATCCAGAACACTCCTCCGAGGAGCGCCAGCATCACGGGCAGGCCCAGCCACCGCGATGTCAGCACGTCATCGATCCGGGATTCCGCAGGGGTTTTCAGCGTCGGCGCCGATGATGGTATGTGCCTGACGACGTTGTCTGATATGGATTTGGCACGGGCGTAGATCGCTTCCACGATCTTCTCGCGAATCCGCGGATCAGTATCAAGCATGCGCAATGCCACGTACCTGCGGCTGACGGCGGGGGGCAATGTCGGCAGCCGGGACTCGAGCTCGCGCGAAGCGTCTTCGACATCCACGGGGTAGGCAACAGGTATCGGCTTGGGCTCTAGACGCCCGTCAATCAGATCTATGAGAATGCGTTTGAGCTGTTCTAGGCCCGCGCCCCTGGATGCGGATGTGAGTACCACAGGCGCCCCCAATTCGCGCTCAAGCGCTTCGCGGTCGACCTGGATACCGCGGCGATTGGCCTCATCGATCAGGTTAACGCAAACAACTACGTTGGGAGTCAGCTCCATTATCTGCAGGACCAAACTCAAATTGCGCTCGAGGCACCCGGCTTCGGCCACAACTACGACTGCGTTCGGGCCTTCCTCGCTCAGGAAGTCGCGCGCTATGGACTCATCCTCCGAACACGCCAGAAGCGAATACGCTCCCGGCAGGTCTACGACTACCGCGTGTCTGCCGCATAGATCTACCTTGCCGAATGCCAGGTCCACGGTCTTTCCCGGCCAGTTGCCGGTGTGTTGCCGCAGTCCCGTCAGAGCATTGAACACGGTGCTTTTGCCGGTGTTCGGGTTTCCGGCCAGTGCGATCACATGTCTGCCAGGTTCGGGATGCGTCGAGAAGCGCCCGGCACTGCTGCTTTCGACGCGCCTGGCGGGTCTACTCAGCATTGCTTGGCCTCCATATGCAGGTCGGGGATGGGCTCGGCGATCACGCGTGAGGCATCCTCATGTCGAAGCGCCAGTACGGCGCCTCTGACTCTGTAGGCAGTGGGATCTCCTAGCGGGGCGCGGCGCACTGCCGTCACTCTCGTTCCGGGGAGAAAGCCCAGATCGAGCAGACGGTTTCGCACCATGCCGGTTGCGTTCACGGAACGCATCACGCCCGTCTGGCCCAGACGTAGGTCGCTCAGGGTTGCAGTTTCGGGCTCGCGGTCGAGATTGCCTTCCATGCAGACCTCCTGGATGTGTCAGATCGCGCGCGTCTGGTCACATCAAGCAGCATCATGGCAGTCTATGTGCCAGAGTCAGCCGTTGTGCCGGGGGCAGAGTGCGCCCGGAGGCCGGACGTGGAAGTGGGCGAGACAGATGAAGAGGGGGCGGCTGACGCCGTCCCCTCGACTTGAGTCAGTGGCGATCTGACAGAATCGTTGTCGCACTGAGCTGCGGCTCATCTGCGGCTCATCTGCCGCTCAGCTGCGGCCCAGCCGCCTCCCGACCGCCGGCTAGAACTTGGCGCAGAGCGACAGCCTGTGGCTGTCAGGCAGAGTGCTATGGGTCTGGTAGGCGTAGTCGATACTGAATAGCGGTATCACGAAGCCCGCGCCGACCGAGAACGAGAACTTCTCGTCGCGGTAGCTTCCGCCTGCCCGCACGGCGAACTTGCTCAGCCTGTATTCGACGCCAATCCGAGCATCTATGCCGTCCTTGTAGATCACGTCTGCCGCCAGCAGCAGGTTGTCCATGGGGCGAACTGCGGCTCCGGCGCCAAAGGAGCGGTCGAAGGCGTCAGTGTATCCGCTGTCGTACTTCACTGCCCCCAGAACATTGCGGCCGACGGCGCCAATTCGGAACTTCCCGCTCTCTGTTGCGAAGAGGACTCCGACATCGCCTGTGAACCCGCGCCCTGAATTGGCAGGCAGCGACTGCGAATAGTACTTCACTGCTCCGCCCACCCCGAGCCCGGGCATGACCTTTGCGCCGCCGCCCAGCACTAAGGTGAGATCGGCGACTCCGAATACTCCGGTCTCATTGGCGAATTCGTCGGTTTCGTCGATCCCGGAGGCATCCAACCTCATGACGCTCGCGCCCACATAGCGCTGGGCATAGCCGAGCCCCATGTAGCCCGCAGCCCCAAACTGGTTGGTGTAGAGAGACGTGATGTGCCTGCCGTCTATGAAGGCCAGGCCCGCCGGGTTGTAGTACACTGTCGCCGCGTCGTCTGCCACGGCGATATGCGCGCCACCCATGCCCAGCGCCCGGGCGCCCAGGCCGATGTCGAGCATCGCCGCTGTGCCGATCGGATCTTCCGCGGCGGATGTTATGGCGCCTGCAGCCAGGGCGAACACGAGCACAAGCGCAAGTGCCGTTGGTTTCAATCGCATCATTCAGCCCTCCTAGTATCAAGGATGTGCCTCGCACCTCCGGGGGAGGGGCGGGCGACGGCCTCGCCGACCGCCCGCCGATTCTTCCCCGCGGAGGCAGGTTTGCGCTTAGCGGTTCACCACCAGGCGGCCTACTTCTGACTTCTGCGCGTCGCTCACCACGATGTAGAGGTAGACGCCGTTGGCCAGCGGCCTGCTGCCTGCATGCAGGTTCCACTCGTATGCGTGCATCGACGCCGGCAATAGCGCACTGTAGATGAGACGGCCTGCGATGTCGTACACGTGCAGAGTCCCGTCGGCAGGGATGTCGTAGTAGAACGTCACCGAATCGTGCGCCGGATTGGGAGCGGCCACGATTGCGCGGGTGAGCACCACTATGATGAACTCTCCGCTCGTCGCCGTAGCAGTTCCGCCATCCGGGTCGACGGCGGTCGCTCTCACCTTGTAGCGTCCGCCCCGCGCGACCTGTGACGTATCCCACTTGTGCTTGCCGGTGTTATCCTGGCTCGTCGCTATGCTCTTCCACTCCGAGCCGTCTGCCTGCAGCGCGTACTCGAGAGTGATCTTGAGCGCGGAGGCCTCATCATCGGGGTCAGTGGCCTCCCACTCGATGGTTTGCTCGCCTGTCCATACCACCCCGGCCGTCGGCTTGAGCAGCCTCACTTCCGGCGGGAGGTTCTTGATCGTGATCTCGTGCTCAACCGAGTCGGACAGGTCGCCGTTGTCGGTCACTGTGAGCTTGACGGTGAACTTGCCCTTCGCGGCGTATTTGTGCTCCGGATTCTGCTCGTCGCTTTCGGCGCCGTCGCCGAACTCCCAACGCCAGGCCACGATCTCGCCGTCATCTGTGGACTCGTCAGTGAACTTCACGTCGTCGAGCACCGTCGCAGGCGACGGAGTGAAGCTGAACGCCGCCACTGGAGGCGCGTTCACTACCTCCACGTTGCGTGTCATGCTGTCGGCAACATGGTCGTCGTCTATCACCGTGAGCCTGACTGTGAAGATGCCAGATGTTGCGTATGCATGGGTGGGGTTGGGCTCGACGCTCGTGGTGCCATCGCCGAACTCCCAGAAGCACGCGACTATCTCGGCGTCGTCAGTCGACTCGTTGGTGAATGCTACGTCCACGCCTGCATTGGGGGACTCCGGCGCGAAGCTGAACGCCGCGACCGGCGCCGCGTTCCCAACCACGATGGTCTTCTCTGCGGTTGCCGTGAGTCCGCCGTTGTCGGTCACCGTGAGGCTGACCGTGAACTCACCCTTGGCGGAGTACTTGTGCTCCGGGTTCTGCTGGTCGCTTGTGGCGCCGTCTCCGAACCCCCAGAGCCACGCCACGATCGTGCCGTCGTCGGTCGATTCGTCGGTGAACTTCACGACATCGCGCCTTGTGGCGGGCGACGGAGTGAAGCTGAACGCGGCCGATGGCGCCAGGTTGACGATGGTGAACTCACCCGTCGTGAACTCGCTGGATGCACCCGTCGGGTCGGTCACCCTTGCACGCAGCCGGAAGGTCTCGCCGCCGGCGCCTACCTCTATGGTGTTCCATGCGAAGACGCCGGTGTTCGCCATGCCTTCGCCGAGCGTGTTCCACGTCTCGCCGTCGCGTGTCCAGTACAGGTCGATCGCCAGCTCGTCCGCTGCGTTGTCGGCGTCGGCGGCTGTCCACTTGACCTCGGTTACGCCGTGCAGCTCAGCGCCTGCGGCAGGGGCCGTGATGGTCACTGCAGGCGGCAAGTTGATCACGAGGTGCACCGGTATCGCCGCGAACGGGCGGAACGGGTCGTTGGCCGACACGTAGATGTAGAGCGAGAACTCTCCAGCTGCTTCGCTCGTGTCGCCAAGTGTTACTACCAAGTCCTGATGGTTGCCGGGCAGCAGGTGGCCTGAGATCGGGTTGACCGTCAGGATCTTGCCCACAGGCGCGAAGGCAACCGCCATACCGTCTTCGATGTATGGGGCGTTGTACGCTACCTGCAGTCCATCGGTTCCTGTGGCGTCCTCAATGCCTACCGTGGCCGACGTCAGGTCGCCGATCATCGAGAGATACTGGTAGATGACTGTTCCGTTGGGCCTGAGTATTGCCTGGAACGTGTAATCCTCGCTGCCGCGCCACTTAGCCATGCCCTCGTACTCCACGATGAACTGATTGTTCGCTTCATCGTAGTAGTAGTAGACCGTGCCGGCGGTTTCCGGATCAAGGTCGTCCCAGAACATTGCGATCAGGTCATTCGGATCCCCAGTGCTCGGTATCGGAGCGTTCACCCATGTCCTTCCGGCCGAACCAAAGGTCAGGTAGCCGTTGGAGCATATCCGGACTTGGGTCTTGTTCTGCCCGTAGAACGGGAAGGCGAACGGCAGGTTCACAACGCGGCTGTCATCGTCGCCCAGGGTGAGTGCCGTTCCGACTTCCGAGATCTCGATCCAGTTGAACTCGGGCCCGTTCGGCTCGTTGCTATCAATCCAGATGTAGCCGAACAGGTCTGGACCGCCTGCTCCGGCGCCCGCGTATCCCCTGGGTTCGGCCTCGTAGTCGCCCTTTGCGGGGTTCGACTCAGCGTAGCGCTTCCACTCGGGGCTTTGGGCAAAGCTCGGCGCCACAGATACCCAGAAGTTCATCGGGGCCACGCCGGTGTTGCTCACTGTCAAGGTCGTCTGCTCCTGTTCGCCTACCTGAATCGTCTCATCGAAAGACGACGGGTACGTCTCCAGGATAGGCAACCACTTCACCGTGACCTTGACCTTGGCAGTCACCTCGACTTCGTTCTCGTCGATCACGTGCAGAACGGCTTCGTATTCGCCAAGCTCAGCGTAGACGTGCTCGACTTGGAGCTGGTGCACAGGATCGCTCCCGTCGCCGAACTCCCACCAGGTGTCGGATATCGGCTTGGCGCCGGGTTCCACAGCGGCGTCAAACGCGACTGTGAGCGGCGGATGGCCGATATTCGGCGTGGCAGTTGCCGATGTGATGGTCGGGCCGCCTTCGATGTGGACTATCACATCCACAAAGAGCGCCGACTTGAATGGGTCGTTCGTTGTTATCTCGAGGTACTTCCGTACGTCCTTACCGGGCTGGCCAAGCTTCGCAGCGTCCATGGTTATGCTGATATCCTGGCTTGTGCCCTTGACTACCGTGCCGCTTATGGGATCGATCACCATGCCTCCGGTCGACAGCGGCATCTCAGTGTCCACAAGATAGACTCGCGTGTTGTCCATAGACGCGACCCAGAGGTTGCCATCGCCGGAGAGTGCGAGCCCCGCTCCGTTGAAGTCTCCGCCGTACGGGTGCGGGAACTGCGCGACCACCGCGAGCGCCTCGAGGTCGAGCGCGAAGATCATGTCGGGCTCGCCGTTGTTCGCAACGAACAAGATCCCGTTGGGATGCCACGCAAGACCCGCTATGGCCACTGGGAATGTGAAGGCTTCTATGATTGAGCCGGGGCTTGAATGGCTGAGCCCGTTGATGTGGTAGATTACGTCTTCGTTCCAGCCGCCGATGTAGAAGGTGTCGGTTGCGGCATCATAAGCCAGGCCGCGCTGTGATGTCGAGGCCCATGCGCCGCCTGAGGTTATGCTTGATACGACCGCGCCCGTTGCCGGATCGAGACCGTATATGCCGTTGTCGCCGCCTACGTTTACCTGCCACATCAGGTCATTGTTGGAGTCGTACGCCATGTCGGCCGGCCACTGGCCTGCCCATGGCGTGTTGAAGATTGATCCGGTGTGGACGCCCTCCGGCGTCACAACGTGGTCCTTCTTCACCATGGGGTCGGATATCCACACATTGCCATTGTAGCCCAAGCCCCAAGGCAGGTCGATCTGCGATGGAACCTGCCACGACTGTATCACGCTGCCCATGGCGTCGGGCCTCACAAAGGAGGATATCTTCTTGACGGCGTCCGGGTCGATTGAGCTGTACAAGCCTCGCGCCGTACGGGCGCTCGGATCTGACACGACGCCTATACGCTTGGGCATCACGATTGTGGGCGCGACGCCCTCGCGCAGCTTAATGGTGAACTCGAGGCCGGCGTTGCCGCCCACGTTGCCGATGGCTACTGTTTCAGTGTGTGTAGCCTTTGGAGCCAGCGTTACCTCAATCTGCGTCGGTTCCACCGTGGCGCGCGGCATCCACTTGGCTTCGATCTCGAAGCTGGCTTCCGCAGTCGCGCCCATGTGATCGACAACCGTGAACGTTGCCGTGTACTTGCCCGGTTGGGCGTAGACATGCGTCACGTCAAGCTCAGTTGAGGATTGACCATCGCCGAAGTTCCACGTATGGCTCGCCACCGGTGTTTCCGGCGAAGTGTATGCCGCGTGGAATGTTACCTCCATGCCAGGCTCGCCCAGCGTCGGGGAAGCCGTCGCCTCTGTTATTGTCGGCGGCGCCACGACCTGAGCTGTGACTGGAACCATGATCATGGGGTTATTCACATCGTTGGTGAACAGGACTACTGTTCCCGTGTGGACTCCGGGGTTGAGCTTCTCCGCGTCGACAGTCACAGTGATGCTGACGCTTCCGCCCGCAGGTACTGTGCCTGACGTGGGATCCCAGCACAACCAGGAATCGCTGCCTATCGATCCAAGGCCGGTCTCTAGGAGGTACATCTTGCCGGTGTTATAGGCTGCAACCCACAGGTTGCCGTCGCCGGCGAACTCGCACCCAGCGCCGTTTTCTGCGCTTGGGATCGGGAACTGCCCGACAGTGGCATGACTTGATGCATCCACCAGGCGCACCACGGCCGGACTGCTAGAGGTCACGGCCAGGACGTTCGCCGCAGGATGGTAGGCCAGCCCTGCGATGCTTGAGTCGGGCATTGACCACTGCTCGATGATTTGGCCAGGCGTATCCCACGATTCGCCCTTGATCTTGTAGATGATATCTTCGTTCCATCCTCCGACGTAGAACGTGTCATCGTTGGCGTTGTATGCCAGGCCGCGTTGGGAGATGCCGGCCCATCCTGAACCGGATATCGATCCCAGCACGGCGCCGCTGGCAGGATCGAGCTTGTAGATGGCATTGCTGCCGCCCACGTTGACTTGCCAGATGTTGGACCCATCGAAGGCCAAGTCGGCCGCCCAGTAGCCGCCGAAGTCCGCGGTCCAGCTGGCGCCGGCATACGCGCCTTCTGGGGTCAGGACGTAGTCGATAGTTGGATCGGAAATCGAGTCCGCGATCACCAGATTGCCGGAGCCGTAGAGCACTCCCACACCCCATGGGTCGATTGACATGGGGCATGTCCAGCTGGTGACGACCGATCCGACGTCCTCAGGAAGCCATGGCGACCTCTCCGGAACAGGGGCGGGGTCATAAAGCCCTGCAGCCGTCCTGGCGTTGGGATCGACTGAACCGAGCGCCCGGGTTCTTTCAGGTCTTGGCGCCGCGTTGGGCAGTTCGTCGCTGCCGAATACCAGGGCCCCGGGGCCGGCATTTGCAAGCGCCAGCGTGCCGAAGGCCGTCTGCCCGCCGGCAAGCCTGAAGTTGAACTCACCCGGGTTCCAGCTTGCGGAGGCTGGGTCCGTCACGTTGACGATGACGTTTGCGGAGGTCGTGTAGCCATCGTTGTCGACGGCGGTGAAGGTGGCTGTGTACTTGCCGTTCGCCGCGTACGTGTGCGTTGGAGCGAACTCATGTACAGCCGCCGTGTTGTCGCCGAATGTCCAGTACTTGTCCGAGATCTGCCCATCGGGATCATGTGCCGCAGCTGCGAACTGGAAGGCAGCCGTCTTCGGGCCAGTTTGCGGGCTAACGCCCGCCGCCGTGATCACGGGCGCTTGATTCGGGATGACTTCGACGTGAACTGGCACCGTGACCTTGGGATTTCGCACGTCGTTGGTATCGAGAACGATCGCGCCATCTAGGGAGCCCGACCCCGCCTGCGACATGTCGAATGTCACGGTGAGGTCCATGCTCGCTCCAGGGGCAAGATTGCCCGCCTGCGGCGATACGTCGAGCCACTGGAAGGTGGCGAATCTGATGGCCAGACCATTTTTCATGTAGCCCTTGGTGTTGTGAAGCACTCCGAGGCCGTCTGTGCCGTCCGAGTTCTCGATGCCGATAGTGCCCTTGTCGACGTTAGGGGCGGCATACTGCATATCGAGGTACTGGTAGATGATTGTGCCATTGGGGTGCAGTATTGCCTGGAAGGTGTACTGCCCTCCATCTCCCGACCAGCTGTAGCGGGGCACCTTGTTGAACTGCACGATGAACCTATCGGTCGCCTGATCGTGGTAGTAGAACACGCCGGCGCCCGCCGGTCCCTTATTGACCTGAAGGTCGTCCCAGAAGACGGCCAGCAGATCGTTGGGCAAGGCAGTATTCGGGATTTGCTTGTTGGAGTACGTTCCAGATGAAGGGAGCGCGCCGAAGTTGAGCCAACCGTTGGCATTGACATTCACTGTCGTCCTGGCCTGACCGTAGAACGGGAACGCCCACGGCAGGTCGACGGTGGCGGTTTCATCATCGGTGAGCGTGGCCAGTTTCGTGCCGACTGTGCTGATCTCTACCCAGTCGAACACGGGGCCTCCTGCTTCGTCGGAATCCTTCCACAGATATCCGAACCCGTCGGGTCCGCCCGCTGCAAGCGCTCCGACGTCGGTCGCCGCATTGGAGACACTGGTCAACGCCGATGCAGTGAAGGCCAATGGGCCCGTGCCGGCGTTGGTTACTGTCAGCGTGCCGGTCTGCGCGCGGTGCGCGCGGATGATCCTGTTAAACGATGTAGGATCTACATCTGCCTGGGGCAGGTTGGCTACGAACACCCTGAC
>Ga0209719_1002964_pt1 | contig 16383 bp, 11 predicted proteins | sample AD_JPNAS2_MetaG_FD_184421 | JGI IMG/M metagenome (GOLD analysis project Ga0209719, IMG submission 184421) | Active sludge microbial communities of municipal wastewater-treating anaerobic digesters from Japan - AD_JPNAS2_MetaG (SPAdes) (version 2) | ecosystem: Engineered > Bioreactor > Anaerobic...
CAGGCTGATAATAAACCCCTGATCGACTAATAAATAACAAAATACATTGCTTAACAATGCTTAATGTTGGGTCCTTGGGATCCACCATCGCTCTGCGCTCTTTTACAGATAGGGTTTTAATTTTTTAAATTTTAAAAACTCCAAATAAGAAAACGGAAATAGTTCTGTCGAAAAATGTCTTCCAGTTAGGTGGGTGCCGAGTTCTTTACTTAGCAAAGATGCATTTGAACCCGTAATGTAAACCAAAAACTCTTCTCTAAGCAATTGATTTACAAAAATCTCCCAGCCTTTAACAATTTGTATTTCATCAAAAAATAAAACTTTAGTCTTGCGAGCAATTATTTCGGTATATAAACGCTCCAAATCACTACTTTCTATACCAGCCAAACGTGGGTCTTCAAAATTTAGGAACAAGCCTCCGGTTGGAAAAAATTGCTTTTTAATTTGCAATTGAAGAGTGCTTTTACCACATCTTCGTATGCCAGAAATAATACTTGCAAATCCACTTGCTTGCGGTACCTGATGCAATAATTCTCGCTCAATTCCTGTGCTTTTTGATTTAAAACTCAGTTGCTGACTATCAATTACTGATGAAAATATTTTTTGTGTTATCATAACTAATCTTTTACCATTGCAAATGTAAGATATTTTTCATTACAAATGAAAGAAATTTAAAGTTTTTTCAAAAATTAATTATTTTTCGATATCAATAATTTTATGACTGCTCACGTTTGCTCCTAATTCACTGATGCCAGCTCCAACGCCACTGATGATCGCTCCAATACCCATGACACTCGCTCGGATTTGCAATCCGAGTGTTGGATATGTGCTCGCTCCAATACCCATGACGCTCGCTCGGATTTGTAATCCGAGTGTTTGGTAATGTTCACTCGGATTACAAATCCGAGCGAGCAGGGTTGTGCAGGAAAATCCGGAGCGGGTTGTGTAATAAATCCGAGCGAGCAGAGTGAGCTTGCGAACTCTGCGAAGCAAGTATAGACAAACCTTGTATTAAAGAAATTTTATCAGTGTGAAGTTTTTAAAGACTCATTACTAAAAACTAAACACTAAAAACTTAAAACTCCTTAAACCCAAGCGAGCAAAGCAAATCAGTTAAAAGTTAAAAGAAGTTTTCTGTTTGGCTTTCTTTATGAACTTTACGAACTTTATAAACTTTTAACTCATTCTTAATTATTCATTCTTAATTCTTAATTCATTGTAGTAGTTTGCCCACGATTTCTCAACAACATCAGCATTTGTAATTTTAATGCCATTTTCGGAATTTAAACCTAAAATACTAAAAGCCATAGCCATTCTGTGGTCGCCGTTTGAGTCTAAGACTGCAAAATTTGCTTTCTGCTCTCCCTGAATTATCATTGTATCGCCATCAATTTGTAAAGTTATGCCTGCTTTAGCCAATTCTTTCTGTAAAACCTCGGCACGAGAGCTTTCTTTATTTTTTAGACGAGATATTCCATGAATCATTGACCTTCCCTTTGCAAAAACAGCTAAAATCACAATGGCAGGAATTAAATCTGGACAATTTGTTGCATCAAACTCAAAAGAATTTACTTGCGACTTAAAAATTTTTAATACGGAATTTTTCCATTTATACCTCACTCCTGCTAAGTCGAAAACTTCTAAAATTGCCTTATCAGCCTGCAAAGAATATTGATTTAAACCTTTTACCTTAATATCTTGTATTAAAGCTCCTGCAACCAAAACATTTGAAATTCCCGACCAATCGCCTTCAATTTCAAATTTATAGTTGTCTAAAGCTAATCGTTTTGGATAAATTTTAAAATTACAAGTCTCACCATATTCGTCAACAAGCTGAAAACCAAACCTTTGCAGAGTATCAATTGTCATTTGCATATATTTTATACTAACAGCATTTTCAACTTTCAAAACCGAAGGCTCTGGCAAACAACTCAAAGCCATAAGTAAACCCGAAACTAATTGAGAGGAATTTTTACCATCAATTTTATAATTCCCAGCTTTTAGCTCACAATCATAAAAATTAAATGGAAAATTATTGTTATCTGAACTAAAATTAAAGCCAAAATCGCTTAAACTTTTGTAATCTTCATAAATATTTCTATTTAGCAAACTTCCCGAAGCTTTTACAATAAAATTTTTGTACAAAACCGCTGCAACAGGCACAAACAACCTTGCACACAAACCCGATTCACCACATTCTAAAGCTGGGATATAATCATCTGAAAACTGTTTTCTTTTTTTAATAATTAATTTATTATTTTTTATAATAAAATCACAGCCCAAAGTTTTTACAATATTTCTTGCAGCAATTACATCAGCACTATTTCCAAAGTTTTTTAAAACAGTTTTTTCGCCTGTAAGCAAGGATAATGCTAAAAATCTTTGCTCGTAAGATTTTGATGGCGAAGCGGTGATTTCTCTATTAAAAGATTTAGGCTTTATAAAAATTTCCATACACAAAATTAAGATTTTAAGGCTTTAATAATATCCTTAAATTCAGTTTTTACAATCAAAGGCTCGCCAATATTTGTTAAAAATACAAAATTTATCATATCTCCCGTTTTTTTCTTGTCTTTCACAAGCAAATCAATATGTTCTTGCCTAATTTCACATTTATAGTCTGAAATAAATTTTGAAATTAAATTTTCTGCTATTTCAATTAAAGATTTGTCGGCATATTCAAGTTTTACAGAAATTTTTATTTCTTCAACAATTCCTTTTGCCACAGCAATTCCATGAGGAATATTTTCAATAATTTCTATGCTATGTCCAATTGTATGTCCAAAATTTAAAATATGCCTTAATCCAAAATCATTAGTATCTTCTTCAACAATTTTAGCTTTAATTCCTATACATTTTTTAATTATAAAACTCAGAACTTCAGGCACTTGATTTAAAATATTTTCAACATTTTCGTTTAAATATTCTACCAAATCCATATCGCTTATCAAGGCATATTTTATCACTTCTCCTAAGCCACTTTTATAATCGTCTTCGGGCAAAGTTTTTAAAACTCTTGCATCGCAAATCACAAATTCTGGTTGAATAATGCTTCCAATATAATTTTTATAATTATTAAAATTCACTCCATTTTTCCCACCAATAGCTGCATCAACTTGAGCTAACAAAGTTGTTGCAACAAAGCCAAAACTTGCTCCTCGCATAAATATTCCTGCAACAAATCCAGTAATATCACAAACCATTCCACCACCAAAACCAACAATTAAAGTTCTCCTATCAGCCTTAAACTCAACAAGTTGCTCAATAATTTTTTCTACAGTTTTCAAAGTTTTATTTTCTTCTCCTGATTTTATCACAATACATTTTTGATTTTCAAATGCATCAGGATAAAGTGCATACAAAACATCGTCTGTAATTACGACTAATTCACGTTCTTGAGCTAATTCTTTGTAATAGTTGTAATCAGCATTTACGTATATATTTGTGGAACTTGAGGTTTTAACTTTATAATTCTTTACAATCATTGGTATTTATATTTATTGGGTAAGAAAAAATTTCATATTTTGATTTTGCGTAATCTAAAGAAGAAGCGTTGTAATGCCACCACTCGGTTTTAGAAATATAAAAACCTGCTTCAGCCATTACAGACATTAACAAATTTCGATTTTTGTATTGTTCTTCGCTAAGCTCGCCATTTTGATAAAATTTTTCGGTATTGCTTGGATATGCTTTTTCGCCAAAATAATCGAAATCTGTTCCCATATCTAAAACTTCGCCAAACTCGTTTACAATGCTAATGTCTAAAGCCATTCCAAAATTATGAATTGAGCCTTTTTGTGGATTTGCAACATACCAATGCTTTTTTGCAGGTTCAACTTTCACAGAATCCCACATCAATTGCTGAGACTCAACACTACGCAAAGCATCATAAATTATAAATGTATAGCCCGGTTTTTGGTTTTGTAAAATTTTATAAGCTTTTTCAAGTTTTAAATAACATTCGTATTGTACAAAAGCATTTTGCAACTCGCCATAAAAATCAAAGCCAAGAAAATTATCATCGTTAGAATATTTTAAGTCAACAAGAATTTCGGGCAAAGAGTCTGTAATTTTAATATATCCAAGTTCTGAAATATAATTTTCGGTTTCATTTATAATTTCAACTTCTTCAATAATCAATTCTGTGGAATCAATTACTTCAATTTCGCTTTCTGAAACTTCGGCTTTGGTTTTTTGTTCATCTGCTCTGGGAGAACAATTATAGAAAATTGTTAAAAAGCCTAAAACAATCAGTAAAATATTATTTTTTGTAAACATCTAAAAATTATATCTTTGTAAATGTAAAATTAATAAAAAATTTAAAGAAATGAAAAAATCTATCATCTTTATTATTCTTGCAGTTTTTTTTGCGAATGAATTTGCTTTTTCTCAAACAAAAAATTTAACTATAGACGAAGCAGTTGTTGGTGTTTATAGAGAATTATACCCTGAATATATTAGAGGTTTAAACATCAGACCTGCAAGTAAAGAATTTAGTAAAATCGTAGAGAAAGAACTTATTTTAACAAGTTTTGATTTAAAAAACGAAAGTGCTTTAATAAATTTAGATAACTTAAATAGTGCTTTAAGCAAAATTGAAAAAGATAGTTTAAAATCACTCCCTCAATATAAGTGGTTGAGTAAAAACACTTTAAGATTTTTCGTAAAAAATAATATTTTTGATTATGATGTTTCTAAAAAGCAAATTACTTTTTATTTTGCTCTCAGCGATGATTTTGAAAACATAGATTTTTGTGAAGAAAATAAAAAAGCAGCTTTCACTCAAGATAACAATCTTTCGATAATTGATTCAGAAGGAAATATTTTTAAAGTTAGCAATGAGGAAAACAAAGATATAGTTTTTGGACAAACTGTTCATCGCAACGAATTTGGAATTGAAAAAGGAACTTTTTGGTCGCCAAAAGGAAATTTCTTAGCTTTTTATCGCAACGACCAAACTATGGTAACTGATTATCCACGTGTAAACACAAATGCGAGAATTGCCGAAGCCACTCCTTTTAAATATTGCATGGCTGGAATGAAAAGCGAAGAAGTTACACTTGGAATTTACAATGTGAAAACACAAAAAATAAATTATATAGAAACTGGCAAACCAAAAGAGCAGTTTTTAACAAATATTGCTTGGAGTCCTGACGAAAAACATATTTACATTGCTGTTTTAAACAGAGGACAAAATCACATGAAACTCAACAAATACGATATTGAAACTGGGAAATTTGTAAAAACTCTTTTCGAAGAAAAACACGAAAAATATGTTGAGCCTTTGCACCCAATGGTTTTCTTACCTAAGGATCCAAGCAAATTTATTTGGCAAACTCGCAAAGATGGATTTTCTCACCTATATTTATATAATGACAATGGACAAGAAATTTCGCAAATTACAAAAGGAAATTTTGAAGTTCAGCAAGTTTATGGTTTTACACCAAACGGAAAAGACATCTTAATAAATGCAAATAAAGAGACTCCTATAGATTTTGATATTTATAGAGTAAATATTGCCAGCGGTGCAATGATAAGAATTAGTCAAAATCCTGGTTCGCATAGAGCAATTATTGCTGAAGATTATTCCTATTTGATTGATAATTACTCAAGTACAACTGCTCCAAACGAGTATGTAATTTATGATTTAAAAGGCAAAAAAATAAATACAATATTAAGTTCCAAAAATCCATTAGAAGATTACAATATTGGCGAAATGAAAATTTCTACACTTAAAGCAAATGATGGAAAAACTGATTTATATTACAGAATAATTTTACCACCTGACTTTGATGCAAGTAAAAAATATCCTGCAATAATTTATGTTTACGGCGGACCTCATGCTCAACTTGTTGAAAACAGATGGCTTGGCGGAGCTGCCGGCTGGGACTACTATATGGCTCAAGAAGGATATATAATGTTTACTCTCGACAATAGAGGCTCGGCAAACCGTGGTTTAGAGTTTGAAAATATTATTTTCCGCCAATTAGGAAGTGTAGAAACTCAAGACCAAATTACAGGATACGAATATTTAAAAAGTCTTGGCTATGTTGACACAGAAAGAATTGGCGTTCATGGCTGGAGTTACGGTGGCTTTATGACAACTACTTTAATGACTGAACATGCAGATATTTTTAAAGTTGGTGTTGCTGGCGGACCAGTAATTAATTGGGAATTATACGAAATTATGTATGGAGAAAGATATATGGACACTCCCGAAGAAAATCCTGAAGGCTATGCTCAATCAAATCTTTTAAACAAAGTTGATAAACTTACCGGCAGACTAATGCTAATTCATGGTGCTGTTGACCCAGTTGTTGTTTGGCAACATTCCTTAAACTTCCTTAATAAATGTATTGAGCAAAAAGTTTTAGTTGACTATTTTGTATATCCAAGCCACGAACACAATGTAAGAGGATATGATAGAATACATTTAATGAGAACTGTTACAAGATATTTTAAGGATAATTTATAAAAAATCAGTTAAAAGTTGAAAGTTGAAAGTTGAAAGAGGTTTTCTGTTCGGCTTTTCTTTATGAACTTTTAACTTTATAAACTTTTAACTGTCTTTATTGTGTTGTCCTACGGACAAGCTTTTGAAAGTCTTGTGTTGTCCTTCGGACAAACTTTTAATAAAGCGATGAAAGTTAATTGCGAAAAATTGATGAAAATTAATTTGCTATTTACAGCAGAGTGAGCTTACGAACTCTGCGAAGCAAAACAAAGCGAGCCATAATTCTTAATTATTAATTCTTCATTCTTAATTCATCTTCACGCTAAAACCTAAAAAACTTGCCCAAGCCAAAACTCAGACAAGTTTTTTTATTATTCACTTAAAACTTTCCGTCTCGTTTAGACGCGTCAGCCACTTTCGACTTTTAACTTTCAACTTTTAACTGAGTTAGTCCCTTACACAGCGGACAGAAAAGCCGAGACTCTTGTAACCGCCGCTCCTACTAACATCGCTGTAACTGTAGGTCAGATACCTGTACCATGCATAAATGGGACCATACTCGGTAGCACTCCACCAATAACCGTAGCTTCCAATATCGTCGAAATTTCCACTGCCGTAGCGGCCACCCGGAAGAGCTGTAAAGCCAGTCTCGTTATTAGCACCTGCATTTGGATCTTGCCAATGATCTGTTCCTGCTTCTTTAAGTTTACCACCTGCTAAGCCTTCTCCACCCAAATATTCTGTTAATTGTGTCCATTCTGCATCACTTGGCAAATGCCAACCTTCGGGACAAATTCCTTGTACTCCACTTGGTGTAGAATTACTACTTCCTGCTCCGTTCATAGCAGTATTCCAATCATATAAATAACCATATGTTGCAATATATGAATCGTCATTATTATAAGCCCAATAATTCCCACTTGAAGGTTTATAAGCAAGGTTCTCTGCCATCCATGTTTGAGAACCAATATGTACGGTTTGATAAACTTTGCCATCTCTAATGTCTGTTAATGGAGGTCCTGGATGTACTGTTTTAAAACTAATTTCATTACCATAACTTGTGCCAACTGCATTAGTAGCATAAGCTCGTACATAATAAGTTGTACCATTTGCCAAGCCTGCAAGATTTATTGTAAATGGACCCATTCCATTACCACCTGCAACACTACTATTTAAAGTCGTTGGATTTGGGGAAGTACTCCAACAAACTCCTCTTGATGTAACAGGCGTACCTCCATCATCAGTAATATTTCCACCACTAACCGCAGAAATACCTGTAATAGAACTTATAGCTGTTGTAGTTAAAGTTATAACTCCAGACTGAGTTGTAAATGTTATTTCGTTACCATAACTTATGCCAACTGCATTGATTGCATAAGCACGTACATAATAAGTTGTGTTATGTGTTAAGTTTGTAAGGTTTATTGTAAACGGACCTGTCCCTTCTCCACTTGCAACATGAGTATTTGAAGTTGTTGGGTTTGGAGAAGTACTCCAGCAAATACCACGAGTTGTAACAGGTGAACCACCATCATAAGTAATATTTCCACCACCTACTGCCGAAAAAGCTAATATATTATTAATTGAATTAGTTGTTAATTGTGGCGCTGACATTTCTGTTGTAAAACTCATATCATTGCTATAGCTTATGTCAACAGCATTTGTAGCTTTTATTCTATAATGATAAGTAGTATTACTTTGTAAGCCTGCCAGTGGTTTATTAACAGCAGTATTTGTAATACCTGTAACTGTTTGTGGTGTTGCATACATACTGTTTCCATAATCTGTTGTTGTTCCCCACTCAAAAACTACTGTAGTGCTAAGACCATTTGCATTTATATTTCCATTTATTTGTGCAGAATATGATTCTATATTACTTGCTTCTAATGCTTGTGCTACAGGTGGGTTTAAGCCTGGCGCTCCTGCAGATTGCCAGGTTGGAATATTTGAAGAATTAATACTTAGCACTTGCCCTTGCTCTCCTGCAGGCAAAATTACCCATTCGCTTCCATTCCAATATTGCATTTGACCAATTGTAGTGCCTTGTGGAACACTTGGGTCGGTTTCGCCTGTCAAAAATCCTTCATCATTAGTAAAATCGCTTAAATTAGTAGGTCTGCCTTGCACATTTTCCCAAGTAACACTTCCCGCACCTACTTGTCCTGGTTCAAATTTGCCTGTTTCTTCATTAAAAACTAAGACATCGCCATTAACTGCTCCTGTGGCATCAATATAAACTACATCGCGAGCAGTAAAAGCATAAGGAACAGTTACAAACTCAATTGTGCCAAGTGTTAAGTCAAAACCTAAACTAGCAGTTGGGTCATAATCTACTTTCATAAACTTATAGCCATCTGCCCAATCAATATCTGTAAAACTACCTACATTCATATAAGGGTCTCTACCTATTTGAAATGCAAAAGAACCATAAGCATTAGTCATCAATGAACGAATTTCGCGATAAACTTGTGGTCCTTCAGCTGAACCATCTAAAATTGTTAGCTGTATCATTATTTGCGTATTGCCCATAACTTCACCACTTGCATCACGAGCTATTGCCTGAAAATTTATTGCATCAGGCACTTGAGAATATGCAGTCTTGGCTGCAAATAAACTCACAACTGCGAATAATATCGCAAAACAAAATTTTGTAAATAATTTTTCCATAATTACCACTTTTAATTTTAACTATAATTTGTATAAACGAGACGACACTTGCACTGTCTATACCATATTCATTTATTAATTCAAAATCAAACTTTTAACTAAAGTTAATTATCAATTCTCAATTATTCAATTATCAATTATTTTAATCCCTTACGCAACGAACAGAATAGCCGCGACTCTTGCCACCGTCGTACCTATAAACATAACCGTTACCGTAGCGCATATCCCTGATCCATGCACGCTCGGCACCACTCTCGGTAGCACTCCACCAATGACCGTCGTCCCCAATATAGCTGAAATAGCCATTGTTGTAGTAGCCGCCACCCGGAAGAGCTGTAAAGCCAACTTCATTAGTTGCACCTGTATTTGGGTCTGCCCAGTGTGTGGTACCTGCTTCTTTAAGTTTTCCACCTTCATCAGTACCTCGCAACAAATTAGTAGAATTTGCATCTGTCTCTGACATTCCTAGATACATCTCAAGCTGTTGCCATTCTGCATCACTCGGCAAATGCCAACCTGGTGGGCAAATACCTTGTACTTCACTTGGATTAAAATTACTACTTCCTGCTCCAGCCATAGCTGCGGTCCAATTATATAAAACACCATAAGTTGCATAATTTTCTGTTGCTTTAGCTGCTGAAATACTTGTGCCCTCATAACCGTAAACATAATAATAAGCCTCAGAATTAGAACCTGTACCAGGACCTACTACACTTGGCAAATATTTTAAGTTTTCAGCCATCCATGTTTGAGAACCAATTTGTACGGTTTGGTAAGTATAATTATCTCGAGGATCTGTAAATGTACTAAAAATTGGTGCAGGTATTACAATAATATAGCTATTTTTTGTTTTACTTGAACTTAAAACTCCATTGCCTGCTATTAAACTTACTGTATAACTACCTTCATTCTCATAAATATGAGCAGGATTTTGCTCTGTAGAAGTTTGTCCATCACCAAAATCCCAATGCCATTGATTTGTAGCAAAAATTGAGTTATCTGTAAAAACAACTGGGTATCCAGACCAAATAATTGTAGGATTTGCAGAAAAATCTACTACAACCATACCATTAGCCTCAAAAAGATTTATTAATTGATCAACATAAGATTTTGTAGCTGCATCTTGTGCATTTACAGGGTCGGCAAGATTGGTAATATTTTGAGAATTTGCATTATTACTTATAGAAAGTACATTTGTAAGATTTTGAGTTTCTTCTGTTAAATATCCGGCATCGTTGGTAAATGAACTTACATTTTCAGGTATAGTAGGGATACTTGGCTTGTTGATTAAATCATTGTAATCTTTATCCCAGTTAGTAAATTCAGGATCAGTTTCTGTATATTCTGTTAAATATCCAGCATCGTTGGTAAATGAACTTACATTTTCAGGTATAGTAGGGATGCTTGGTTGGTTGATTAAATCGTTGTAATCTCCACTTGTTGCTACTTCTTTAAAATCAGGTTTACCCTCTATATTTTCCCAAGTAACACTAGTTGCATTTACTTGTCCTGGTTCAAATTTGCCTGTTGCTTCATTAAAAACTAATACATCGCCATTAACTGCTCCTGTGGCATCAATATAAACAACATCACGAGCAGTAAAAGCATAAGGAACTGTTACAAACTCAATTGTGCCAAGTGTTAAGTTAAAACTTAAACTTGCGGTTGGGTCATAGTCAACTTTCATAAATTTATAACCATCAGCCCAATCAATATCTGTAAAACTGCCTTCATGCATATAAGGATCTCTACCAATTTGAAATGCAAAAGAACCATAAGCATTAGTCATCAATGAACGAATTTCACGATAAACTTGTGGTCCTTCAGCAGAACCATTTAAAATAGTTAACTGTATCATTATTTGCGTATTGCTCATAACTTCACCGCTAGCATCACGAGCTATTGCCTGAAAATTTATTGCATCAGGAACTTGAGAATATGCAGTCTTAGCTACAAATAAACTCACAATTGCGAATAATATTGCAAAACAAATTTTTGTAAATAAATTTCTCATAATATTTATTGTTTAATAATTTTTACTGCGTTAATTTTCTCTGTTTCTTCTTCAATAACTGCCAAATGATAAGTGCCGGGAGCTAAATTGCTTAAATGTAAACTCAACTCATCTTGGTTGGCTTGTGTTTTTTGGTAAACAATTTGTCCATTGCTGTTGTATATAAGCAAGTTAATTTTAACACCAGCTTTCAAACCTGTTTTAAGTGTTAAAATATCTCTTACAGGATTTGGGTAGCAATACATCGGGTTGTTAGTTGCAACCTCTTTTACAATGGTAAAAACACCTTCTCCACCTGTGTTGCTTTCACTACCAAGCGAGCCAGTTTCAAGCACTATATCGCCACCTGCAATTGTAAAATTAAATGTTTCGCCAATTACATAATTCACTTCATCTGTCGCCGCACCGCCAGAAGACATGCTAATACGGTCGAGATTTTGAGCAAAACTAAATGCCCAAAATAATGTGAAAAAAAGTAAGAAAAATAGTTTTTTCATAAAATTGTCTTTAATAATTATTTTAAAGCTACAAATATTATAATTTTTGTAATAAAAACAAAGCTTTGTTGATAAATAAATCAGTTAAAATAATTCAGTTAAAAGTTGAAAGAGGTTTTCTGTTCGACTTTTCTTTATGAACTTTTTACTTTAAAAACTTTTAACTGTCTTTATTGTGTTGCCCTTACGGGCAAAGCTTTTGAGGGGACAACTACCGCAGGCTGCGCCTACGGTTAATCACATGTTGTCCTACGGACAAACCTTTGAGGGTCATATGTTGTCCTTCGGACAACTAACATCAAAGCGAGCAGAGTGAGCGAAGCGAACTCTGCGAAGCAAAACCAAGCGAGCAAAGCGAGCAATAATTCTTAATTATTAATTCTTCATTCTTCATTCTTAATTCATCTTCACGATAAAACTGAAAAAAAACTTGCCCAAGCCAAACTCAGACAAGTTTTTTTATTTACTTAAAAATTTCCGTCTTTATGAACTTTAGAAACTTTAAAAACTTTTAACTGCTCGTTGTACGTTTATCTAATTCCTGCATTTCTGAGTGCTTTGTGATATTTTCGAGCATTGGCTTCGTGTTGTGCATTTGTAATGGCAAACACATGATAACCTGAGAAATCGTCTTTAGCACAGAAAAACTTATAATTATGTTTTTCGTAATTCAAAACTGCATCAATAGAAGAAATTGAAGGGATATTTATCGGTCCAGGTGGAAGTCCTGAATATTTGTAGGTATTATAAGGCGATTCGATTTCCAAATGTTTATTTAAAACTCTTTTCAAAGTAAAATCGCCAACAGCATAAACAACAGTTGGGTCGGCTTGTAAAAGCATTCCAAGATTTAACCTATTAATATATACACCTGCAACACGAGCTTTTTCGTCATTTTGTTGAGTTTCAGCTTCTACAATAGATGCCAAAGTAGAAACTTGAGATTGAGTCATACCGATATTTTCTGCTTTTTGCAATCTTTCTTCTGTCCAAAAAGCTTTAAATTCTTTTGCCATTCTTTCTACAAACTGCTCAGCCGAAGTATTCCAATAAAACTCATAAGAATTAGGAATAAACATAGCCATAAAAGTTCGCTCATCAAAACCATATTTTTGAGCTGTTTCTGGAGATTTTAATAGTTGAACTATTTCTGTTGAGTCGGCTTCAATATATGAAGCTACTTTTCCTGCCAAAATATCAAGACTACGAACAGAAATAAAACTTACTTTCACAGGAGTTTGCTTTCCACTTCTTAGCAAATTCACCAAATCATTATTCGACATTCCATTTCGAATTTCGTAACGCCCAGCAAGAACTTTTGAAGGATAATTTTTCTTTTCTGCCACAAGTTTAAAAGATTCCATATCTTCTAAATATTCTGTATCTTCAAGTATTTGCAAAACATCTTCATAATTTGAATTAGTAGGAATATAGAGATAAGCAGTTTTGTCGTCTAATTTAACATTTGGAGCAAAAGCATAATCATAGAATTTTTTAGCAAAAACTCCAGCAATTGCTGCAATAATCAAAAAAACTACTAATATTATTATAATTATTCTCTTTCTGTTCTTTTTCTTTGCTTTGCCCATAGTTTTAAAATTAATTGAAAAGCACAAAAATATTAACTTTATTCATAAATCAAGTATTTATCTCTTATTCTTTTAAAACTTTCTAAACCATCTTGCCAAGATTCTCTAATTTCTTTTTCGCTTACTCCGCTTTCAACTTGTTTTCTAAATTCTCCACTTCCCGAAAGAAGCTCTAAAGAATTTGATTTTTTGAAAAACTCACTTTTTTCAGGGAATAGCTCATATGTTTTAAGTATTAAATCTAAATTCAACTGATTTTCTTTAATTTCAAAAATAGAATTTGAGTCTGACAAATCAAAACCAAAGCATTTTTTTCCATTTAGAACAGGATTTGAAGCTCCTTCGTTTGACATTGGAGCAAATTCAAAATTTGCTTGTTCAACACCTTGCAACAAAGGATGTCCAATAATTTGAAACTGTTTATCAGTTCCTCTCCCTACACTTAAATTTGTGGCTTCAAAAAAACACAAACTTGGATATAGTTCAATAGATCTATCGTTTGGCAGGTTTGGAGACGGTTTTACTGGCAAAGAATATTTTGAATTATGAGTGTAATTTTTACAAGGAATAATTATTAAATCACATTTTACGCCATTGTCTAACCAATTTTCTCCATTTATCATTTGCCCATACTCTCCTATTGTCATTCCATAAACCACTGGTACTGGGTGCATTCCGATAAAAGATCGATAATTTGCAGTATCTAAAATCCAACCATCAACATAATGAGCATTTGGGTTTGGTCTATCTAACACAATTACTGGAATTTTTGCTTCGGCACAAGCTTCCATAACATAATGCAGAGTTGAAATATAGGTATAAAATCTTACGCCAACATCTTGCATGTCAAAAACAAGAATATCAAAATCTTGCATTTGTTCTGGTAAAGGTTTTTTATTTTTTCCATACAGCGAAATTATTGGCAAACCTGTTTTTTCGTCTATAGTATTATCAACTCTAGCACCAGCATCGGCAGTACCTCTAAATCCATGTTCTGGACAAAAAACTTTTACCAGTTCAACACCCGAACTCAATAAAGTATCAGCCAAATGAACATTATTAATAATTCCAGTTTGATTTGAAACAATTGCAACTTTTTTATCAAACAACAAAGGCAAATATTCTTGAGTTTGATAAATACCTGGCAGTATTATATTATTATCTTCCTGTTGTTCAGACACAACGACCTTTGCCACTTCTTCATTTCTAAGTCTATTAGTACAGCAAACAAAAATCACGAAAATCAAACTCAATATAAAATATGTCTTTTTCATATCACTAAATTTTACACAAAAATAATTCAAAAATTTGAATGATAAAAATACTTAATATTGTGTTAAATTTTAAAAACTTATTGTTTTTATAAGTATTTTTGGGACTAAGAATAAAAAACATAATTTTTATGAAGTCTTATTTTTATACATTTATCTTTTTTTCAACAATATTAATTACATTTTTTTCGTGTAACAACCAAAAAGCTAATAAAGTGGATTTCTCATTAAACTACCCCGAAACTAAAGTTACCGATGTTAAAGACGACTATTTTGGTACTGAAGTTGCTGATCCTTATCGCTGGTTAGAAGATGATAATTCTGAAGAAACAGCTGAATGGGTAAAAGCTCAAAACGAAGTGAGTTTTAAATATTTAGAATCTATTCCATATAGAGAAAAAATTAGAGATAGATTAGTTAAAATTTGGGATTATCCTAAAGCTTCTGCACCTACAGAAAAAGATGGACTTTATTTCTATTTTAGAAACGATGGACTTCAAAACCAAAGTGTTTTGTACTATAAAAAAGGCTTGAAATCAGAGGAAATAGAATTATTAGATCCCAACAACTTCGACAAGGAAGGAACTGTATCGCTTTCTAATGCTTGTATTTCTGAAGATTGTAAATATTTAGCTTATGCTATTTCACGAGCTGGTTCTGACTGGAGAGAAATTTATGTTAGAGATATTGAAACTTTAGAAGACCTTGATGATCATCTTAAATGGGTAAAATTTTCATCAATGGCATGGCTAGATGATGGTTTTTACTACACAAAATATCCAGAACCTGAAAAAGGACAAGAACTTTCAGGTGTTAACACAAATTCAAAAATTTATTATCACAAAGTTGGCACAGACCAAAGCGAAGATATTTTAATTTATGAAGATCCTAAAAATCCAGAAATTGGATTTTCTGCTTATGTTACTGATGACGAAAAGTATTTAATAATTCATGCAACAGAATCAACATCTGGCAACGCACTATACTATAAAGACTTAGAAAAACCAAACTCTACATTTGTAAAACTTGTTGATGATTTTGATAATGATTATACTGTAATTCATTCAAAAGACAATAAACTTTATGTTTATACAAACTATCAAGCTCCAATGTATAAAATGATAGAAATTGATGTAAATAAACCTGACAAAAAATATTGGAAAGACTTTATTGCAGAAGACAAAAGCGTTTTAGAAACTGTAAGCTATATTGGCGAAAGATTTATTGCTACTTATATGGTTGATGCACATTCTGTTGTTAAAATTTTTGACGAACAAGGTAGATTTTTACACGATTTAGATAATACAGAAATTGGAACTATATATGGTTTTTCTGGCGATAAAGATAATGATGTAACTTTTTACACATTTACTTCATTTACAACACCAGCAGTTATATATTCATATGATATAAAAGCAAATAAATCTAAAGTTTACGAAAAAGCTAAAATAAACTTTAACACAGACGATTACGAAACAAAGCAAATTTTTTATAAATCTAAAGATGGTACAAAAGTTCCAATGTTTATTGTTCATAAAAAAGGAATTGCTTTAGATGGTAAAAATCCAACTCTATTATATGGTTATGGAGGCTTCAATATTTCTTTAACTCCTTCATTTAGTATTTCTCGTTGTGTATGGTTAGAACAAGGAGGAATTGTTGCAATTCCAAATATTAGAGGTGGAGGCGAATATGGCGAAGAATGGCATAAAGCTGGTACATTAATGAAAAAACAAAATGTTTTTGATGATTTTATTGCTGCAGCAGAATATTTAATCTCAAAACAATACACTTCACCAGAACGACTTGCTATTCAAGGTGGTTCTAATGGTGGCTTATTGGTTGGAGCTGTTGCAAATCAACGTCCTGATTTATTTGCAGTAGCACTTCC
>Ga0209719_1002965_pt1 | contig 16382 bp, 10 predicted proteins | sample AD_JPNAS2_MetaG_FD_184421 | JGI IMG/M metagenome (GOLD analysis project Ga0209719, IMG submission 184421) | Active sludge microbial communities of municipal wastewater-treating anaerobic digesters from Japan - AD_JPNAS2_MetaG (SPAdes) (version 2) | ecosystem: Engineered > Bioreactor > Anaerobic...
CGAAGGCGAGCCGCTCTTCGAGCACACCGCGCTGTGTCTCATCAAGGTCGGCGATGGGGCTGGCCGCGTCCAGTTCGTTAACATCGTTCAGGATTTGGGTCGAATCGGTCAACGCGGCGAAACGCGAGAACCACGCATCGCCATACGATTCCGCCTCGGCGAGCAGGCGCATGGACTCGGAGCGTTTGGTCGGGATAACGACCAGCGGATTGTTCTTGAGCGCCTTACGTGCCGCATCCCAAAAAGTTTTCCAGTCGGCGGCGGCGACAAACCCCTGGCGCGTAAGCGTCTCTTCGAGCCGTGCGACGGGCATATCGCCAAAGCTGCGCAACGCGCATACGACGAGGTCTCCGGGTTGTTCGGCCGCCATGCGTGCGACAGCCTGCGGATCATTGTGCCGCCGCGTCAGCAGATGGTCGTGCGGGGCGCGGTCGAGCGATTCACTCGCAGTGGCAAAGGTCATTGCATGGTTGGGTTTGCCGGCGAAGTCGATAGTGACGCGCTTGTAAAAATCGTCGAGTCGCTTGACAGTGCCGATTCCCCAGGCGGGATCAAGCACCAGCGTGCCGGGCTTCAACGCGAGCAGGCGATCCAGGCGGCGGAAAGATTCATCAAGCGGAATATCGCCGAACGTCACACTCTCGATCAGGGCCGAAACCAAGCGATCTTTGCTGGCTCTCTTGAGCAAGTCGCGCAGGTCGGTGGGAGTCAAGGCCCCGGCAAGCTGCGCGACGCGGTCCTTCATCGCGAGGTAGAGGCCGGGGAACTCCGTTCGGTCGGTGAGTTCATCGAGCAGCACCATCGTCCACTCCTCGGCTTTGGCTTTATTGACAAGCTCGCAGGCGTGGATCTGCGCCAGAAGATCGGCCACAGGCATGGGGCGTTGTTCCAGCAGGGCAAGAAAATCACTCTCGTTTGCGGCATTCGTCATGGGGGCTTCCATTCATCGATCCTCGGTTCCACATGAAAAGATCGGGTAGATTACCAAAAACCGATGCAAAAGGGAAGAACGGCGTGGACACGATTCAACGCCGAGGCGCGATGCCGTTCCGGTTTTAATTGTTTGTGGGTCCGTCCTCTTATACAATGTTGTCACTCTGGCTGAGAGGGGGGCGTTTTTGAAACCTAGCGGGAGGAGAAGTAAGGAAAACGCGATGAAGCTCATGATAAGGCGTATATTGGTTTTTGCCGCTCTTGTGGCAGTGGCTTTTACAGGCCTCGCCGAGAAACTGCCGCCGCTGCCTGAAGGGGCGTTCACTTACGTGGTGATTCCCGATACGCAGCTCTATCGGGGCGGCGGCACGTATGACCGGAAGGCGGGGCGTCCGCGGACGGGGCCCACGCGCAATCCGGCGTTTGAGTCGCGCGTGGACTGGATCGCAACGAATATCGAAAAGGAGAATATCGTCTTTGTTTCGCATGTGGGCGACATCGTGGACATCATGAACGAGGAGCAGTGGACGTTCGCCTCCAACCTGATGGCTCGTCTCGATGGCAAGGTGCCGTATGGCATCTCGCCCGGCAATCATGACATCGCAAAGGGTTCGTCAGAGGAGTTCAACCGTTATTTCCCGCGTGCGCGTTACGAAAAGAACGCTTGGTATGCGGGTGGATTCGATGGCTTTGAGATTCTCGACGGTAAGGAGCGGAGGCCGGAAATCGTCTCGGCCGGAAACGCCAACAGTTGCCAGCTCTTTGCATCGGGCGGTATGCAGTTCGTGGTGCTGCACCTCGAGTGCAACGCCCCGGCGCCTGTTCTCATGTGGGCGGACGGGATGTTGAAGAAGCACGCCGACCGCAAGGCCATTATCTGCACGCACATGTACCTCGGCTACAAAACGAAGGAGATCGACCAAGTACGCCGCACGGATCCGCGCCGCCCGGACGAGTGGTTCGGCGTGATGGACTGGACGAAAAGCCTCGGCGAGAAGGGCGTTCCGGCCACAACGGCATGGGAAACGTGTTTCTCGAAGCACGCGAATCTGATCTTGATCGTAAGCGGCGACCAAAGTCTGGCGATCTGCTGGCGGGAAAAACAGAAGGGCGTACACGGCAATACGGTTCATGCCACGCTGCAGGACTATCCCCGTACGGCCGACGATCAGGATTGGCTGCGGCTCTATCGGTTCCGTCCCGCCGAAAAGAAAATCGAGGTATGGACCTATTCGCCCCAGCAGGACAGAGTGTGTGACAGCGTGAGTTTCCGCAAGGATCGCGCCCACCACCAGTTTACGCTTGATCTGGACTGACGGCGGGTACGCAAAGACTCCGTCTTAAAAAAACAGGACCGCCGCAAGCATCGTGTACGACTTGCGACGGCTCAGGTCGACATGAAAAACAAGATGGCGCGCCCACGGAGAGTCGAACTCCGCTTCCAAGGATGAAAACCTTGTGTCCTAACCGATAGACGATGGGCGCGAAATAGGCATTCAAGTTAGCAAAAGAGGTGCCGCATGGCAAGAGTGCAAATTGTCGTTTCGCGATCCCGCGATCCCGTTTCGTATCCGAATAGCCGCTTTTTTCACTTGTCGGCAGGCGGAATGATTTGTACCATGTTGCGCCAACTTTACCGCTGCTCATGCCCGGAGCTTGGGCGGGCCGCTAGAGTGACAAAAAGACCAAGCATGGAGACCTCAAAATGTCCTGTAAGAAAACTGCAAAACGCGCGTGTAAGACGACTGTAAAGACGAAAGCCGCCAAGGCATCTGCCGTCAAGTATCCCACCCGGCACGAAGAGTTGATCAAGTGGGTGAATGATTTTGCCAAATTGACCCAGGCGAAGAATGTCCACTGGTGTGACGGTACCAAGAAGGAGTACAACGCGATTTGCGAGAGCATGGTCGAGAGCGGCGCGTTCGTCAAACTCAATCCCAAAAAGCGCCCGGGATGCTATCTGGCCCGCTCGCACTGGTCGGATGTGGCGCGCGTCGAAAACCGCACGTACATTTCCACGGAGAAGCGCGAGGATGCCGGCCCGACGAACAACTGGGTGGCTCCGGACGAGTTGAAGAAGACGATGACCGATCTCTACAAGGGGTGCATGAAGGGCCGCACGCTGTATGTGATTCCCTTCTCGATGGGACCGATCGGCTCGCCCATCTCCAAGATCGGCGTCGAGCTGACCGACTCGCCCTACGTTGTGGTCAACATGATCATCATGACCCGCGTCGGCACGAAGGTGCTGAAGCAGTTGGGCAAGGACGGCGAGTTCATCAAGTGCCTGCATTCGGTCGGCGCGCCGCTGAAGCCGGGACAGAAAGATGTGCCTTGGCCGTGCGCCCCGCTTGAGAAGAAGTATATCTCGCACTTCCCCGAGACGAGCGAGATCTGGTCGTTCGGTTCGGGTTACGGCGGCAATGCCTTGCTTGGCAAGAAGTGCTTGGCGCTGCGCATCGCCTCCAGCCTCGCCCGCAAGGAGGGGTGGCTGGCCGAGCACATGCTGATCCTGAAGCTCACCTCGCCGGAGAACAAGGTGCATTACATCACGGCGGCTTTCCCGAGCGCGTGCGGCAAGACCAACCTCGCCATGATGGAGCCGCGCCTCCCGGGCTGGAAGGTCGAGACGATCGGCGACGATATCGCGTGGATGAAGATCGGCGCGGATGGCCGTCTGTATGCGATCAACCCCGAAAGCGGTTTCTTCGGTGTGGCGCCGGGAACCTCGATGGACAGCAACCCCAACGCCATGCGCACGATCACGAAGAACACGATCTTTACGAACTGCGCGCTCACCGACGATGGCGACATCTGGTGGGAGGGCATGGGCGTGCCGGCACCGGCGCACGCGATCGACTGGCAGGGCAAAGATTGGACGCCAGACACGGTCGACAAGGACGGCAAGAAGGTCAAGGCCGCGCATCCGAACGCCCGTTTCACCGCGCCTGCCGCGCAGTGCCCGGTGATCGCCGACGAGTGGGAAGATCCCAACGGCGTGCCGGTTTCCGCCTTCCTGTTCGGCGGTCGCCGCCCGACTGTGATCCCGCTGGTGAACCAGGCCAAGGATTGGACGCATGCGGTGTTCATGGGTTCCGCCGCCGGTTCCGAAACCACCGCGGCCAACCTCGCCGAGGTCGGTGTGGTGCGTCGTGACCCGATGGCGATGCTGCCGTTCTTCGGCTACAACGCGGGCGACTACATGCTGCATTGGCTGACCATGCCGCTGCGCACGGATGTGAACAAGCTGCCCAAGGTGTTCTTCACAAACTGGTTCCGCAAGGACGAAAAGGGCTTCATGTGGAATGGCTTTGGCGACAACATCCGCGTCTTGAAGTGGGTCTGTGAGCGCATCGAAGGCAAGGGCAAGGCGGTGGAGACGCCCATCGGCTTCCTGCCGACGCCCGACGCGATCGATATGACCGGGTATGTCGATCCGCAACGTAGTGCAGCCGAGATGAAGAAGACGATGAAGGATCTGCTCTCCGTGGATGTCGAGGGCTGGAAGAAGGAGATCGAGGCCGTCGCGGAATCGTACAAGCCGTTCGGCAACCGCATGCCGTACGCACTCAAGGCGAAGTTGGCCGAAATCAAAGCCGCGTTGGAAAAATAATCCAGACGTCGCGCCTTTTATCAGGGTGGCCGGGGGATGCCCCGGCCACCCTTTTTTGATTTCGGTCAGGAATCTGAAACCAAACCGTGCAGTATTCTGCTTGATCATCACGTACCGGTTTTTCTATCATCCCAAGGCATGGCTATGAAAATTCTTGTTGTTGGCGGCGGCGGACGCGAGCATGCGATTGCGTGGCGTCTCGCACGCGATACATCCCGCCCTGAGATTTTTTGCGCACCGGGCAATGCCGGCACGGCGTCCGGTGCATGCAACCTGCCGATCCAGGCCGATGATATCCCGGCCCTGCTGGCATGGGCGCGAGAGCACCAACCGGACCTCACGGTGGTCGGTCCTGAAGCGCCGCTCTGCCTCGGCATCACAGATGCTTTCACCGCAGCCGGGCTGCGCGTCTTCGGTCCGAGTCAGGCTGCCGCACAGATGGAGGGCAGCAAGCGTTTCGCCAAGGAGATCATGAACGCCGCAGGTGTGCCGACCGCCCGTGCGCTGGTTTTCGACAACGCCGAAACCGCCGTGGCCGCCCTTCCCTCTTTCTCTCTGCCGGTGGTGATCAAGGCCGACGGCCTCGCCGCAGGCAAGGGTGTGGTGATCGCCCAGACCCGTGACGAAGCGGCGGACGCGATTCGCTCGATGCTGGTGGACGCCGTCTTTGGCGCGGCTGGCGCAGAGATTCTGATTGAGGAGTTTCTGGAGGGCGAGGAGGCCTCGATCCTCGCTCTGGTCGACGGCGAGCATGCGGTGCTGCTACCGCCATCGCAGGACCACAAGCGCGTCTCCAACGCCGATCAAGGCCCCAATACCGGCGGCATGGGTGCCTACTCGCCGGCCCCGGTGGTCACCCCTGACCTGCTGCCGACCATTAAAGGGCAGGTCATCCTGCCGGTCGTGCGCGAACTGCGCCGGCGCGGCATCGTTTACAAGGGTGTGCTCTACGCCGGACTGATGATCGGCCCCAAAGGTATTTCCGTTCTGGAGTTCAACGCACGTTTCGGCGATCCAGAGACCGAGGCCGTGCTGCCCCGCATCGGCGGCGACCTCATCCCCGCGCTCGAAGCCTGTATCGACGGTACGCTGACCGACGCGCATGTGCAGGTCCGCCCTGAAGCCGCAGCCACCGTGATTCTGGCCTCCGGCGGTTACCCCGGATCCTACCGCAAAGGTTTGCCCATCTCCGGACTCGATCAGGCCGCCGCTGTGGATGACGCCATCGTCTTCCACGCGGGTACCGCCTTGAAGGACGGCCAGGTCGTCACCGCAGGCGGACGCGTACTCGCCGTCACCGCGCTGGGGGCCGATCTGCGTGCCGCCGTGGGCCGCGCTTATGAGGCTGCGGCCAAGATTCACTTTGATGGCGTACACTATCGTACGGACATCGCCCACCGCGCTTTTGACCGGACGTGACGGGCGAGGCGCTTGTAAAACTTAGGAGACTTTACACATGTCCACACCTCTCGTCGGTATCGTCATGGGCAGCGACTCAGACTGGCCGCTGGTACAGAAAGCCGCCGCCATGCTGGAGTCCTTCGGCGTCGCATTTGACGTGCGCGTCATCTCCGCACACCGCACACCGGAACTCGCCTCTGATTACGCGGCCAACGCCGAAGCGCGCGGCCTCAAGGTCATCATCGCGGCGGCCGGCGGTGCCGCCCACCTCGGCGGCGTGCTCGCCGCCCACACGGTCCTCCCGGTGATCGGCATTCCGGTCGCCGGCGGTGCGCTCAACGGCCTTGATGCGCTCTACGCCACGCTCCAGATGCCGGCCGGTGTCCCGGTCGCCACCGTGACGCTCGGCAGCGCGGGCCCGGTCAACGCCGCCCTGCTCGCTGTCCAGATCCTCGGCACCGCCAATCCAGAGTTGCGCGAGAAATTCCGCGCCTACAAGGACGGCCTGAAGGACAAGGTCGCAGAAGGCAATGCCAGGGTGCAGTCAGAATTTAGGAGTTAGGATTTAGGAGTTGGGAGTTGGGAGTTGGGCCTGAGGTCCGGGCTCGCGAAGCGCAATGAAACCCTGAGACCTTGAAACCACCAGCTTTTGCGCCTCTGCGCGAAAAACTCCTAAATCCTAACTCCTAAATGACACCTCCGCGCATGGCGCGGGGGTGTCACAGCGCGGCGAGCAGTTCGCGAATCGCCCGTTCGCGCGCCTCGATGGATTCGCACAGACGGAACTGCACGCGGGCGCGGTTGAGATTCTGCTCCGGCTGGCGGATCTTGAAATAGACGCTGCCAGCCAGATAGTCTTGGAAGAAACGTAGTCCCAGTTCAAACGTAATCAACCGGATTGCGTCGTACAGGTAAAGGCGGTCTGCCTCGGTCAGGAACGCGCGGGCGTGTTTCATGTAGCCCTTGCAGAACGCGACGCAGAGGTCGAGATCAAACACCACCTTGCTGAGGTTCTGCTCCTCCTCGCCTGCGGGATTACAGATTGAGCGCAGGGCGTCGCCGAAGTCGTAGTGGATCAGTCCGGGACTCACGGTGTCGAGGTCGATCATCGCCGTGCCTTTGCCGGTGAAATCATCGATCATGATATTGTTGACCTTGGGATCGCCGTGCATCAGCCGCAATGACAGCTCACCCCTCTGCAACGCGTCTTGCAGCGTACCGGCGAACCCGCGTCGATTTTCGATGAACTTCGCCATGCGGCGCGCCTCCATCGACGCATTGAGCCGCTTCTCGGCCAGCGGCTCGTTCTGGAGCGTTGCGTCATACTGCGCCATATAGTTGGGCGTGATGTGAAACCCCGGCAGCGGATCGATGATGTCTGCGGGATCCAGATCCGAGACCAGCCAGTGGAAATGCCCCAACACGGCACCGCACTCCGCCGCATGCTCGGCATTCTGCGCCTCGTCGTAAGCGGTGGCCGACGCGATTTTCGTGATCACGCGCCAGATGTCGCCGGTCTCGTCCACGAAATAATCTTCGCCGGTACGCGTCTTGACGATACGCGGCATCTGCCATACACGGTCCGTCCGACCAGCTTCGGCCTCGGTCTCCAGCTTGGTGTGCACATGCGCTGTCAGTCGGTGCAGGTTGCGCATGATCACCTCGGGCTGCGGAAAGACCTTGCGGTTGACCCGCTGCAAGATCACCTGTTCCTCCGCAAAGGTATTGCGGAAGATACCCAGAAAGGTATCGTTGACGTTCCCGCTGCCTGTCGGGTTGATGGTAACCAGCCGGCCCGATATCTCGAACTGGCGCATCATCAGAGACAATTCCATTCGCATCACTTCCTTGTTACTACGTAATGACAGGCATTTTTCACGATTTGCGCACAAAACGCAACCCCAAAAAACCAGGGCGGGGTGGGGCTTCGGTTTTATTGCGGTGTTCCGCTCATGCGGACGGGGATGATGTCCCCCTTATCGTTGAAGTACATGCGGTCGAGGCAAACCACACGGTGGTGCGCAGACAGCGATGGTATGGGGCGGCGGTGGTAGCAGATGTACCAATCGTCGGTACCGGGAATGTTGATCACGGAATGATGTCCCGCGCCGGTTGCCAGCGGACGCTGTGAGTCGAGTATCCGTCCCTTGAATTCAAAAGGCCCGAAAGGTGAAGACGACACGCTGTAGTTGACGCAATAGGAATCCTTTGTCCAGCTACCACTCGAATACATGAAGTACCAGACGCCTTTCCTCTCGAACATCACGGAGCCCTCGACGTAATCTTGCGGGGTGATGTCGCGCCAAATCCTCCCGTCATCAAGCGGCTGCAACGACTTGAAATCCGGTGCCAGTTTGACGAGATTGCAGCGGCCCCATCCTCCATAGATCATGTACCACTCATCTTTGTAACGAAAGACATACTGGTCGATCGGCTGAGCGCCGTTCCAGAAACGATCGATGAGAGGCTTGCCGATTAAATCGCGGTACGGACCCTCCGGACGATCCGCAACCGCCACGCCGATGCCTCCGTACTTGCTGATGCCCGGCTTCGGTTGCGGCTCGCCGTCCTCGCGCCGGCCGCCGACAGGGTAAGCGTCGTTTGCGCCAAAGAAGAGATAGTACTTGCCGTCCTTCTCGTGGGCGTCGGGCGCCCACAGGCAGCCCCGCGCCCAAGTGACCTCATTCGTCGTCAAAATCCGCGTGTGCTTTGTCCAGACCTTCAAGTCCGGCGATGAGAATGCATCCATCGCAACCTGCTGCTCGAACGGGAGCGACATCGTCGGGAAAATCCAATAGGTTTTTCCGTATCGCCGGATCTGCGGATCGGCATACCATCCGGGCAGAATCGGATTCCCTCCTGTCTCAAAGGTCTGCTTGTCACCCTCGATGTCGCCACGTTTCTTCCCCGTCACATACTCCCTGCATGCCCAGTAGGCAGGCTTTGGCGAAAAGTCTTTGTGGACGATGCCAAAGTGGTGCTCGCTATAGTACGGGTCTTTTTCGACCGCGAGAAATTCATAGATGAAGTACCTTTCAACACCATTCGCGAAGGCGGACTTTATCGCATCGACCGTATATTTCGCTTGCTGGGATTCGTCACTCGTGCCGACCGACCGTCCGCGGCTGGACACGATCACACGGCCCTTCATGTCGCTGCCGAAGAGATACGCCGCCGCGCCGACAGCGGGTCCGCCACTCTTGTCCTTGCCGACCAGCAGCGGAACCATCTGATCACCGGGCTGGAGCAGACGTGCAGAGAAAAACCGATCCGCAGAAAGTCCAGCCGGATCGCATTTCAACCCTGCGGCGCTCGCTTCGTCCGATGGGAACGTCTGCGTTGACTGCGGCATTGCTTTGTTGTCCCACCATGCCTCGACACCGATGCGCAAACGGTTGCGCGCGGCAGCCCCTTCCCTTGCGCCGTGTTCTGAGGAACCGGCATACTGGCCGCCGCGCATCGGATAGTAAAGCGGGTAGCCCCCGAAGAGAACGAGTGCCCCGCCTTTTTTCACAAAGTCAACGACCGCATCAATCGCGTCGTCAGGATACCGTTCACCGAACGGAAAAACGACCAGATCAATCTCCCCACGAGGAAGGCGAGCGTTGAGTTTCTCAGCCGAACACACGGTACACGTCGAGCCAGCGGGCAATATCTCCTGCAACGAACGCGCGAACTCAGTAGCGGCAGTTCCGGGTATGCCCAGGTCAACATACACCGCGCGCCAAGCCTTCTGGTCTGGTCTTGCGATTTTGAGCCCCGCCTTAAGGACCGGCGTTTCCGGCACCCTTGCCCTGTGTGTCGGCCAGCCCATTTCCGTAATCCAAATCGGACGGTCGGCAATACCGTTCCGCGCCATCATCTGCTTCAAGTTCTTAAGGTCCTCCGTCAACCCCGGTTCCGGCGGATTCGGGTGACGGTAGGGATGGACATTGACAATGTCAAAGGCGTCCTTCGCACCCGCTTTGATGGTCGCCTCAATGAAATCGTACGCACACCCCGCCGTGCCGCCGAAGGCGACCAGAACAGTCGGATCGACGGCCTTTACCTCCTCATACGCCGCCTTCAACACCTCGGCGTACTTTTCAGGATTCGGATCCTTCCAGAAGGCACTGATGTTGGCTTCGTTCCAGATCTCGACCACGGGGATCCGCCCTTTGAAATGCCGCGCCGACTCACGGATAAATGCGCGCCATTCCGTGAGATGCTCATTCACCGGCTGCGCCCACCCCGGAACGCCATGAAAAATCGGCAATACCTTGATGCCGTATTTCGCCGCGTCATCAACGACTTGATCATACCGCGAGAAATCAAATGGACCATTCTTGGCTTTCTGGCAGTGATGCCAATCGAAGTCGCTGCGGACGTAATCGAAGCCCGCATCCTGCATCATTTCGTAGGTGCGGATACGGTTGTTGAACTCATCTCGCGTCACATGCGCGCAGACGCCGACACGCCCGTCTGCCTGCGCCATGATCGCCGCCGCCACCAACAACGGAGCAATAACTTTGATGTTCATCATCGTTTCTTCAATCGCAATAGAGTAAGTGAATAAAGATCCGCCAGCCAGCGACCGACGGGAGTACGCTTTTTTCAGGTACCGAATGAAGTTCATTTTGGCATGCAGGAGAGAACTCGGCAAGGGCAAACAAAACAGCGCGCGGTATGGCCAACGTTCACGTTCTCCAAATCGGTATCGCTATCGGGTTCGAAATCGACTGTTGCGCCTACGCAGTGGCTCGCAGCGGCAAGTGTAATGATGGCGGCGATACCGATAGCGATACCGATAGCGATACCGATGGTGGCGCAATGGAACCCTGAAACGCATGATCTTCGTACACCCCTGTTACTAACCGATGACACAGCGCACTTGTTTGGATGGCGCGGACCCTGTATAATCAGGGCGCATGATTCCCCAGCAACAGGCAGAGACGGCAAAAAGCCGGGTGGTTGTGATTGTCGGACGCCCCAACGTCGGCAAGTCCGCCATCTTCAACCGCATCGCGGGACGCCGGATCGCGATCGTGCACGACGAGAGCGGCGTGACCCGCGACCGGCTGGTGCGCGAGGTGGAGTGGGACGATGAACGTTTCCAACTGGTGGACACCGGCGGCGTGGTGATGCTCGATGCCGAAGGCCGCAAGAACACCATTGAGTCCGGCATCCGCGCCCAAGTGGACGTGGCGCTTGATGATGCCGCCGTGGCGATCTTGGTGGTAGACGTGCAGCAGGGCGTGCATCCGTTGGACGAAGAGGTCGCCAGCATCATCCGCAAGCGTGGTGTGCCCTGTGTGGTCGCGGTCAACAAGTGCGACCAGCCGCAGCATGAGCCTGGCGCCGCCGAGTTTGCACGTCTCGGATTCCCCCTCTTTCCCGTGGCGGCCCAGCACAACCGCGGCATGGGTGACCTGATGGATGCGGTGTTGCCCCACCTGCCGGAAGTCGCCAACGAGACGGAGGAAAAACCGCTGCGCGTCGCGATCGTTGGACGCCCCAACGCCGGCAAGTCCTCGTATATCAACCGCCTGCTGCGCGAGGATCGCGTGATCGTCTCCGATGTCGCCGGCACCACGCGCGATTCGATCGACGTTCCCTTCACGATCGGCAGCGGCGATCAGGCGCGCCACTATGTTTTGGTAGACACGGCCGGTATGCGCAACAGACACCGCGTTGACAGTGCGGTAGAACGCTTCAGCCTGTTCCGTGCCGAGGAGAGTATCAAGGACGCCGACGTCGTGGTGCTGGTGCTTGATCCAGAACTGGGCCCCACCGTGCAGGACAAACATATCGCGTCCCTGATCCAGAAGAACAAAAAGGGCTGCGTACTGATGATGAACAAGTGGGACCTTGCTCAGGAGAAAGGGATGACGCAGACCCAGACCGAGCCGGTACTGCGCGCGATCATGCCGTTCATGAATGACGTCCCGCTGGTGTTCGTCTCGGCCAAGACCGGTTACAACGTGCGCCGCAGCATCGAGGTCATCGACGCGGTAGCCGCCCAAACGCGGACCAAGCTACCGACGGGCATGCTGAACCGTACGCTGGTTGAAGCGACGCGCCGAGTGGTTGCCCCTATGCGCGGCGGCAAGCGCCTGCGCGTTTACTACGCAGTGCAACTCGGCGTGGCGCCCATCACGATCCGCATGTTCGTGAACGACCCCAAGATTGCGACCAGGTCCTACACCGATTTCATGACGCGCGCGCTGCGCGAGCGCTTCGGTCTCGAAGGCGCACCGGTCGACATCCTCTACCGTGCGCGTTCGCGCCCCGAACTCAGTGCAAGCGCGGCAGCGGGCGCATCGGAAGCCGAAGACCCAAACACCGATGCCGAGGTGGAGAGCCGCCCTATCCGACCGCCCCGGCGCAACGCCAAAGCACGGTCTCCCAAGAAATCGCCGCCCCGCCGTACGAAATCCCGCTAACCTCCGTAGCGGCAGTGCGTCCCAAACAAACTCATGCACTAACGCACTAATGAACTAATGAACTTGAGCCGCGGGCTCCGCCCGCACTAGTTGTATGTACCGAAAAATTTCCGTTCAATGGTGGCGTTTCTGGATGGCCGGTGAAGGGCTCTCGGTCAAGACCGGCCGCGCGTTATTGCTCTGTGCCCTGACCGGCCTCATAGCCGGGTTGGCGGCATCGGGATTCTATTGGCTGTTGGAGAGTGCTCGGTACTATCTGATGGAGGGGTTGGCGCACTACTCACCGCCGCTTGCAGCAGGTGAAACAGCGATCTATCCGGCCGTGCATCACACGGAACGGTTGCGCTGGGTGCTACTGGTACTGCCAGCCCTAGGCGCAATGGCCGGCGCACTGCTCGTCAAGTTTTTCGCGCCGTCCGCTGGCGGACACGGTACCGACGCCGCGATCAACGCCTACCACCGCAACGAAGGACGGATCCCTTTCGCCGTGATTCCGGTCAAGGCAATCGCCTCGGCACTGGTGATCGGTTCGGGGGGGTCCGCTGGTTGCGAGGGGCCAGTCACGCAAATCGGTGCGGGTTGCGGCTCGGCCTTGGCCAGTCTGCTCAAGCTTGACGCTGCCGAGCGTCGCGTCCTGATGGCGGCCGGTCTGGCCGCAGGCGTGGGCGCAATCTTCCGTGCACCGCTGGCGGGCGCGATTTTCGCGGCGGAGATTTTCTACAGCGGCCTCGACATCGAATACGAAATCTTGATGCCCTCGCTGGTGGCATCGACTGTCGCCTACACGGTCTTCGCGCTTTTCTTTGGCTGGCACCCGCTTTTCGTCATGCCGGACTACACCTTTGCTGACGCGCGTAAACTGCTGCCGTACCTTTTTCTCGCGTTAGTGGTTGCCTTCGGCGCAAAGTTCTACATTCTGGTTTTTCGTCAGGTCGAATCCGCAAGCCGTACCTGGCGCGTACCGACGTGGGTCAAGCCCGGAATCGGCGGTCTGCTGACCGGCCTGATCGGTTGCTTCCTGCCACAGATCCTGGGCTCCGGCTACGGTATCATTCAGCAGGCACTCGTAGTCAACAGTCCGCTTGCCGAGCGTTTCGGCGGACTCTCGCTAGCAATGCTTCTCCTGATCTTTTTCGGTAAAGTTTTCGCAACCGCGTTCACGGTCGCCAGCGGTGGAAGCGGCGGTGTGTTCGGTCCGGCGCTGGTCTCGGGCGCGGCACTTGGAGCGGCCACCGGTTTAGCGTTGACACGCCTCTTCCCCGGTCTCGAACTCCATCCCGGTGCCTTCGCGCTGGTCGGCATGGCCGGCTTTCTGGCCTCTTCGGCACGCGTGCCGATCGCAGCAATTATCATGGTCAGCGAGATCACCGGCAATCACAACCTGCTGCTGCCCAGTATGTGGGTGTGCGGCGTATCCTACTGGCTCGGCAACGGCTGGACCATCTACCGCAGCCAAGTGCGCACCCGCGACTGTTCCCCCGCACACATGCGCGGAGGATGAGCAAACGCACTTGCCGCAGGAGGACGCAACGGTTATCCTTCAACCCAAACACCAACAAAAGGACAAATCATGAAACGACTGATGATTGCGGCGGCGGCCGCATGTCTCTCTCTCTCACTGTGTTCGTCGGTACATGCCCGACTGACCGACACGGTCCCTATGATCGTGCGCGCGGACAACGACACCACCGTAACGCTGACCTTTGAAAATGAACCGCTGCTCGCCAAGCCGGATGACGTGCAGGCGGAGTATGTCTGCGCGGACGGGCTCGACGCCAACGGCGTGCCGCTCGGCTACGGACGTTTTCAGGCGATACCGTGCGAAATCCGCGACGACACGCTGACGGTAACCGTCCGTTTCCGTGGCGAAACCCAGCACACTATCCGGGTCATTCAGAAAAGTTCCGATCCCAAAAAGCCCAACGTGTTGGGCGTGGCCCAGCTCTACTCGCTGCGTCCGGACTACTTCGCCCTGCGGCCTTATCGGGGCAACATGCACATGCACAGCAAGTTCTCGGACGGCAACAAGAACGAATCGCCGGCTCTGATGGTCGCCACCTGCCGCAAACTCGGACAGGACTTCGCCATCGAGACCGACCACAACGTCTATGCCGGTTCGCTGGATGCCATCGCGGCGTTTTCAAAACTCCCGACGGACATGAAGACATTCCCCGGAGAAGAGGTGCACAGCCCCGGAAACGGCGTGCATATCCTATCGCTCGGCGCGTCGGAGAGCATGACGGATTGGTTCACGAAATCAAGGGCCGAGTACGATCAGGCGGTCGCAGCGGAACGGGCTAAATTGCCGGACACAATTCCTGATCGTTTCAAGCACCAAATCGCCGCCTCGTTCGTGGTTTGGGACAAAATCCGTGCCTGCGGCGGTATCGCCGTATTTTGCCACCCCTACTGGCGGCCAGCCTATCGGCAGTATATCCCCGCCTTTATCTCCGACTATCTGTTGGAAACGGCGAAGTTTGACGCGGTGGAGTTGCTCAACGGTGACAGCAACGATCTCGGCATTCTCCACTACAACGAACTGCGCGCACAAGGCAAAAAGATCGCCGGCATCGGTGTCACCGACGCCCACTCATCCAAAAGTCTAGAGCCCGCCTACACCTTGATCCTGGCTGAACAACTGGACTTCCCGTCGCTGGCCAAGAATATCCGCCTGCGTAACTGTGCGGCGGTGGATATCGACCCCGTTTCAAAACGTCAAACCGTCATCGGCGAGTTCCGTTTCTCCCGTTACGCCATCTTCCTGCTCAAACATTTCTTCCCGCTTCAGGATGACATCTGCCGTAAGGAAGGCGAGTGGCTGCTGAAGGCGCTTGAGGGTGACGAGCAGGCCGTCGCCTCGTTGAAGGCATCGCAAGGAACGACACCCGCGCTCAGGATCAAGTACTGGCAGAAGTGATCGCACGGCAGTTAACATTTAGGAGTTAGGATTTAGGATTTAGGATTTAGGATTTGAGAGTTTTTCGGGATCGCTATCGGGATCGCTATCGGGATCGTTCTTCATGGATATTGTGGACTTCGTGGACGTTGTGGACACGCAACAGAGTGACTACAAGGCTGCACCGCGCACACGAGGCGTGTGCCTCCTGTTGATGATCGTAAGCACCGGCGCGGCGGTTTTCGCCGCGCCGGGCGGACGCTGGACGTTTGACGGCTCGCTGGCGGACGGCAGCGGCAACGGCCTGCACGCGAAGATAACGGGTACGCCGCAGTACGTGGCGGCACGGGACGGTCAGGCGCTGCGATTGGAAGGGAGCGCGGCAACCATCCCCGACGCGCCCGGTCTGCGGCTCGCGCGCGGTATGCGCATCGAAACGCGCGTGCGCTTTGACGCGCTGGCGGACGGCAACGCTTGGATTGATGTCGCCATAAAGGGCAGCTACAATCACGGCGAGTATATCCTGCGCGTCAATCCCGAATCGGAGGGCCGCCAGTTCGGCTTTTTCGTAAACACCGGTGCCTGGGAGCCGCGCGTTAACGGACGCGTCCGCGTGACCACCAATGTCTGGTACGATGTAGCGGCGGGATGGGACGAACAGGGCCTCTGGCTGACGGTGAATGGCGATACGACGCGCACGGTCCGCGGTGGTCTTCCGGCCACCACTTGGGGGCCGTTACGCGTCGGCCCGTTTCACGGCGCGATCGATACGCTGAGCATCCAGCGCACGGACGACGGTTTGCAAGGGATCGGCCTCTGGCCATTCGAAGGCGACCTGCGCGACCGCACGGAACATGGACGCCACTGGCGTGCCGACGGTGCTACCTTCGTGTCTGCGGAACACGGCGGCTTAGCATTGAACGCAGCCTCCGCCGCACCCGAATTGCCCAGTCACGCCGACTTGCAACTTGCAGCGGGGTTCCGGCTCGATTGCGCGGTGCTATTCAACGACATACCGACCAACATCACACCGATCGTGGTGAAACAGGGCGAGTACATGCTGCGCCTCGATGCGCAATCAGAGGGCGGGCTTCTTGCATTTTTTGTCAACCTCGAC
>Ga0209719_1002975_pt1 | contig 16326 bp, 17 predicted proteins | sample AD_JPNAS2_MetaG_FD_184421 | JGI IMG/M metagenome (GOLD analysis project Ga0209719, IMG submission 184421) | Active sludge microbial communities of municipal wastewater-treating anaerobic digesters from Japan - AD_JPNAS2_MetaG (SPAdes) (version 2) | ecosystem: Engineered > Bioreactor > Anaerobic...
AACCGCTCCCTGCCTAGTGTAGTCGCGGTGAACGAGCGCGTTGACGACTCCTTCCCTGAATGTGCGCTCGGAGTAATCCGGAATCCCGATCCGGAACATACCTGCCATAACCTCCGCCTCACGGTTGCGCGCCCGGAAATACAGCAACATCTCCTCGAGCGTCCTGACCAGCGGAGACCGGTAGAACTGGTTCACCTCCACGTCCACATCCGATAGAACCTGAAAAGCGGCTTCATGCGTGGGAAGGCGCCTCCGGATGGACTGCTCCTTGCCTGCCAGCAGCAGGCCGGTAAGTGTCAAGCATCGCGTATCGCCGTTCGCATCAACCATGCCGAGGGCTTTCGCGAAATCGAGATCGGACAGCTCCAGCAGCGCCGCATCTCCCCTGTATCGCTTTATCGTATCCCGCAGGCGCAGAATCTCCAGTGGATCCACATCATCCCAAGAAGTCCCGTCCACAATTCGAGCGCTGACGTCCTCCTGAACCGCAATGGACTGGCGCGAGAGGATGTCAGACGGGGTCATCGGCAGGCAGCCGGGCTCGCCGGCGCCGAGAATCACACGACGCACGTACTTGCCGTCAGCAGTGCCAGTAGTGATACGGGCGCGCGGCACCTGTACAGCAAGTATCTCATGCCCATTCGCATTCGCAATGAACGCTCTCACTGAAAGCGAAGGACGAGTCCGATTCGCAATGAGGGCTACGACCCTGTCTGGGTCGGTGATACTGCCATGCCGAGGCTTGGCTCCCGTGACGGTCCCGCCATCCTCCACCCCGACCAGGAGCCAGCCATCGTCTTCACGATCCCGGTTGGCCAGGCAGACGACGGACTCAACGAGCTCCGTATCGGACAACGCCTTCCTGGACTCGCCTTTGAACTCGACAGATAGCGATTCGCCCGCTTGCAGAAGCGCCATGAGTCGCGCCTCCAAGTGCTCCTCCTCCTCTGCACGGCGTATCTGCCTTGCGTCAGTACTGTCTATTCTCCGTATTCGGCGCGAAACCTCTGCATCTTGCCGCCGGTGTATCCAGGATGGCATGAGCGCCCGAACGTGTATAATAGGTTTGGGGCATGCGCAGGGCCACGTGCGGGAGGGATACAAGTGCGCGGAAGGTATGGCCAACCAGACCCAAAGTGAGATGAAGCCCTCGCCACGGGTGCGTGCGGTTTGGATCACACACGAAGCGAAGCTTGGCAGCAGAGAGGGCGTGGCGACCGATTCCATGGGAACTGGTGGAATCTAGGTGGCCGATTTATGAACGCATTCTTGGCGATGCGTCCCGAAATCGAACAATGGGTGGTGCATAATCGAACGCATAGGTGCATAGGACGCCCGAGACGGAAAGTGCCTAGCATATATACCCAATTTCCCTGACGGGCTACGACATATACTAGCTGTAGCACCCATTTTTCAGCTATATAATGACATTGGTTGCGACCGCGGCCACTGGATCATCCTGTCGTCGGCCTTTATGCGGATATACGTTCCGATATGCATCAGCACCCGTCCGGATTCGCAACACTTCCGGAAAAACCCGTTCGGAAAACGAACACATATCAAAAGGCCAGGTAGATGGGCCTTTCGCGGCAACCATGCAGCGTACAGCGCATATACATTGCCCGCTAGCGAGTCTCAAGTGTTCATTCCCACGTTGCTTGCCTAGAGGTGCGCGGGAGTCGGATGTGCGCGCGAGACCGATGTACGCGGTAGACGAATGTGCACGGCAGACGGATGTGCACGGGAGATGTACATGCGCAGAAGATGTACGTGCAATAAGGGCAGAAGTGCAGGAAAGACAGATACAGGGAGGCGAATGGTGATGGATAGCATGCTCACGCTGCATCCTGAGGCGTCGACTGTGGTATCGGTCGACTATCAACAGAAGATACTCTCAATTGTGGCGGATTCAGATACCCTGGCGCCCCGCGCCGCGAGTTTCGTGCGAGTAGTGCGCCTTCTGGATGTGCCCGTGGTCAGGGTGGAGCAGAATCCGTCGCGCCTCGGGCCCACTGTACCCGAGCTCGCGAGTGCAATGGGCGATCCGGAGCCCATCGCCAAGATGACTTTCAGCCTATTTCGCACACCCGAGGCCGAAAGGGCCGTGAAGGCCACCGCGACGGGCCGCGGTAAGCAACTTGTGTTGTTTGGTGTTGAGGCCCATGTGTGTGTGCTGCAGAGCGCCCTCGATGCCTTAGCGCTTGGCTACGATGTGTTCGTGCCGGCGGACCTGTGCTCGTCGGTGAAGGCCGCTGACTGGGATTTTGCGATGCGCCGGATGTGCCAGGCGGGCATTGTCGTCACTACCGCTCAGGCGGCAGCATTCGAGCTGCTCGGCTCGGCGGACAATCCTCGCTTCAAGGAGGCGCAACCCTTTCTGAAGCGGCTATAGGCGGCGAGAGGCCGGCACGCGGGCGGTTCACGCCGTCGCCGCCCCTATCCCTTCGCAGCCGGCGCAATCGATACTGCCCATGCTGCCCGCGCTGCCCGCGCCGCCACCGGCAGTATGTCTGACGTCCTCGCCCAGCCGCAGATGCACCTGGTGCCGCACGCCGTACTCTCCCGACCTCAGCACTGCCTGAGCGCCCCTCCTGCGCTCCTTGGAGATCACTATCGGCGCCAGCAAGTTGGCGCTGATCATAGGCGGTTCGCCCTCTTGCTGCCCTGCCCTCACAGTCAACACCGTGAGCACCAGCGCGCCGTCGGGATCTGCGATCCCAAGATCCCTCGCGATCTCGTCCGGCACGTCGGGCCGGTAATCCTCGAATAGACCGAACGGGTCGGCCACTACCAAGGCCAGCCCAGGATTGTCGGCGCTGTGCAGCCACTTGATCTTTGAGCTTCCCGCGTGATCCATCAAGAAGAATCTGCGTTCGTCTTCAAACCCGGGAAGCCCTTTGGGAAACGTTATTATCTTGTCGTCGTCCACACTCAGTGTGCCGAACCTAATAGTATCAACCTGCATATCGACCCCTCCCGCCACTATCAGAGCTCACAAGCTTGCACAACCAGCACTGTCTGGTTTTCAGGGGCAGCCAGCGCTATGTCGCGCGTTTGCGCGGTCTCGGCGCCGCTCGCGTCGTATAGCACCCTCACCGTAGGCCTAGTCGTCAGTCCCTTGTAAACCCGGGTCACAACGCCCTTCTCGCCTGTATTGAGCTGTACCATCGTGCCCACGGGATAGGGAGCTATGTACTGCATGACGCCCAGGACTGTCGTGCGATCGAACTCAAACCCCGCCGCGCTGGTCACGTAGTCGAAGGCCTCGTGAGCCGAAAGCCTCTGCGATATCTGGTTGCCGTCGGCAATCAGGCTGCAGTACATATCGGCAACTGCCACCATTCTCGCCAGTGGTTCGATACCATCTCCTGCGAGCCCTCGGGGATAGCCGCTGCCGTCGTGCCTCTCCTCATGCTGGAATACGATGGCCTTGCTGTAGGCCGAAAACCGCTGGTCCTGCCGGAGCACCTTGAGCGACATCTCCGGATGCCTGGCCGGATCATCCGTAAGAGCCGTTCCGATATTGCACAGCAGCGCTCCAAGGCCCACATCATGCGACCGCCTGGCCAGGCCCGCCTTCATGGCTACGAACATCGCAACCGCCGCCACACTCAGCGGAACTACGTAATCGAACTCATCCGCCGCTGTCAGCGGACATACCTCGATTGTGTTCTGGCTCACCAGCTCAAGGCTCTCCTCCATGGCGTGCACCAGTTCCAGCAGGTCGCCAAATGGTACTCGCACATTCTCGGGTGCGCCCACATCCCTTACGTGACTGTAGAACACACGTAACAGCTCGCGTCCGTGGTTCATCAGCTCCCGCGGCACCGAGTGGGTTACGACCACATCGTCGGTGCCCGGGCATTCCACAGCGACAGAGCCGAACCCAGCTTCGCGTAGCCTGCTTGCCGAGCTGTCGTTGAGTATTGTGCCGGCATGAAGTTGTACTACTCCGGCATGGCTCGATATCTGCTCGGCAAGCTTCATCCCCGGCTTTACCTGCGCTGATAAGACCCTAATCATTGAGCAGCAGCTTCCTTCCCGCGAGGCGCCCGCCTGTAGAAGAATGACGACGTGGGCAGAAACCCGATCTCTCGTGCATTGAGGATAGTCTCAGTGCCGCCGATGAACAGGATGCCGTCGTCTTTCAAGCTCTCCCTGAACTTGACGTACAGCGTATTCTTGGCCTCATCGGTAAAGTAAATCACAACATTGCGGCAAAGAATCAGATCAAAGCCTCGATCAAACCTATCGGCCAGCAGGTTATGCATCTTGAATTGTACCTTGGACTTGATCTTTGGCGAGACTGTGTAGGCGCTTCCTTCGAAAGTGAAGTACTTCGCCAGTCTGGCGCTGGACACATTCTTCACATCCTGGGGGCCATACACTCCTGCCAAGGCCTGGGCAATCGCCCCGGAGTCGATGTCCGTGGCCAGGAGCCTGTGGTATCCTCTGGGGGCTATCTCGTCCAGAATCATGGCCACAGAGTAGATCTCCGCTCCATTGGAGGCGCCCGCGCTCCATATGCTCAGGTTGGGACTCCTCCGAAGCAATGAGGGCAGTATATCCTCCTCTAGTTCGTCGAACTTCTCGGGATTTCGAAAGAATTCGGACACATTTATCATTATGTAGTCGCAGAACCTTTTCAACTCCTCGGGATCGCGCTCAAGAAGACCGCCGTAGTGCGTGAAGGTGGGAGCGCCGGCCTTGTCAAGGAGGTTCTTGATGCGTCTCTGCATCTGCTGCGACTTGTAAAGACCGAGGTCGATTCCGGTAAGCGCGGTCACTTTTCGACGGAAAACCTCGTAGTCTGCGGCGTCAACGTAATCCATGGGCAATACCTCACGGTCAAGTCCTTACATTCTCTGCTACGTTCGCACCAGGTGTCGACCCGTGCCGTCTACACCGAAAGGACAGCATTCACGATTTCGTCGGCGATTGCCGGAAGAGGAACCACTTTGTCGGCAACACCTCTCTCCACCACCGATCTAGGCATCCCGTACACGACGCAGGTAGACTCATGCTCCGCTATGGTTTTTCCCCCGGCGAGCTTGACTCGCGCCATGGCATCTGCCCCATCAGAGCCCATTCCGGTCATGATGACGCCGACCATCCTGCGCCCGAACACGTCGACGGCGGAGTTCATCGTCATATCCACGGCAGGCCTAACGCCATGCATGGGGGGACTGTCGTCCAGAGCCAGCGCGCCGTCGGCAGTTACGAGCATGTGCCGACCTCCGGCAGCAATCAGAGCCTCGCCCTCCGCAATAGTCTCGCCGCCCTGAGCTTCAGTCACTTTAATCCTGGACATGTCGTTCAGACGTTCAGCCAGCGATCTGGTGAACCCGGCCGGCATGTGCTGCACAATCAGCACACCAGCCGGCAAGTTGGGCGGCAACCACGGAATAACGTGCGTCAAAGCCCTGGGCCCCCCTGTGGACGTGCCTATCACGACCACCTTGCGAGCCGCAGCCCGCGCCGTCGACGGTCGCGTAGGCATCGTCGGCATCGTGGGCGTCGTCGGCGTCGTCGACGTCGTCGACAGCGTCTGGGTTCGGATCGGGGCCGAGGCCGGGGCGGGGGCGGGCGTTCTCAAGTCCCTTGCGAGGGCGCGCACACGCCCTGCCGATATCGCGGCAGCTGCCTTGATTTTGCGCACAAGATCATCTCGCACAACCCCGATATCCAGGGATATGGCGCCGGACGGTTTGGGGACAAAATCCACTGCCCCCAGGCTGAGCGCCCGGATCGTGACATCGGCCCCCGCCTGTGTCAGGCTGGACAGCATCACCACGGGTATGCCCAGCTCCGTGACGAGTGTTGGAAGGGCGGCAAGCCCGTCCATCACCGGCATCTCCACATCCAAGGTGATCACATCAGGCCGCAGGCTCATGGCCTTCTGGATGCAGTCTGAACCATTGCGAGCCGCGCCGACCACGATGATCTCCGGGTCGGCCTCAATCAGGTCGGATACGACCTTGCGCATGAAGGCGGAATCGTCGGCGACCAGTACGGATATCTGCGCCATCAGCCGATCAACTTCCTCACGGAAGCCATCACGTTGTCGGGCTCGTAGGGCTTGACAACAAAGTCTCTGGCCCCCGCCTTAATGGACTCAATGACCATGGCCTGCTGGCCCATGGCCGACAGCATTACTACCTTGGCCTGCGGATCCGCCTGACGGATCTCCTTCAATGCCGTGATGCCATCCATCACCGGCATGGTTATGTCCATGAGCACCAGGTCCGGCTTGTGTTGCATGTACATGTTCAGCGCATCGAGCCCGTTCTCCGCCTCCAGGACCTGGTATCCATGTTGCGCGAGCAGCTTCCCGGCCCTCATGCGCATGAAGGCCGCATCGTCCACTACAAGGACAGTCGGCACCTGCCAAACACCCCCAGTGAGCTACAGCTCCTTCTCCGCCATGCCCGGCTCCCTCACGTAAACCCGACCCGGGCCGACAAGGTATCTCATGGTCCGCCCGACCGTGCCTCCGACGTCCTGGGCGACTATAGGCACGCCTGTCTCGGCCAGCGCGACCCGGACCGCCTCCGCATTGCGCATACCTATGTCAAGCATGTTCATGTCGTCCGGGACCTGGAACATCCTTGCGCCGCCGGCGATCTTGGCTACCAGTCGGCGCTTCGACGCCCCCAAACCGGTCACCCTGTCCAGAAGCTCGCGTATGCCCGTGTCGGCATATCGCGCAGGCCCGCCCGACAAGCCAGCAGGCTCGTTTACCCACGTTCTTGCCGGCAGCAACACGTGGGCCATCCCGCCTGCCCTGGCCGCCTCATCGTAAACAACAACCCCGACGCACGAACCGAGACCGTATGCAACGATTTCGATGTCATGCATATCGGTCGCGTGCACCTCTCCTATTCCGACCGGTATCACGTTAGCACTGGCTAACAGCGTTTCGCTCATCCACTACGCTCCTGACCAGGCTTGGCACGTCCACTATCAGGGCCACTCTTCCGTCGCCCAGTATCGTCACTCCCGACACGCCTGGTATATTGCCCACGAACGTGCCTAGACTTTTTATGACTATCTCCATCTCTCCCACAAGCCTATCGACGGCCAATCCGACCTTGCCTTCATGAGACGAAGCAATCACCGCGAATACCTTCCGGCCAGGCTCGGAAAGACGCACAGAGCGATCATGGCCGCGCACACCGAACACATCGCCCAGCCACAGCAGGGGCACGACCTCGCCCCTGGGCCGAATGGCTTCGCGTCCTCCCACGGTGCTGATGTCGGATTCCTCCACGCGGGTGATCTCCTCGACTGAGTTGAGCGGAATCGCATAGATGCGCTGGCCCAGCGAGACCAGAAGCGCCCGGATAATCGCCAGCGTCAGCGGGAGTTTCACGGTGAACGTAGAGCCTCGGCCAACGGCTGTGTCAACGGATATGCTCCCGTTGAGCTTCTCTAGGTTTTTCCGGACGATGTCCATCCCCACACCGCGGCCCGACACGTCGTCAGCCTTGGCCGCCGTGGAGAGCCCCGACGCAAACACGAGGTTGATCGCGTCCTTATCAGACAGCCTTGCAGCTGCATCCTCAGCGATGATGCCCTTGCGGACTGCGGACGCCCGGATCATCTCGGGATCGATGCCGCGCCCGTCGTCGGCCACCTGCAGGACTATGTAGTTCTCCTGGCGGAAGGCTGAAAGGCGGACGACCCCTCTCGGCGGCTTGCCCGCTCGGGCGCGCTCCTCAGGAGGCTCGATCCCATGACCGACCGCGTTACGAAGAAGGTGAATCAGCGGGTCGCCGATTTCCTCGGATACCGACCTGTCGAGCTCAGTATCCTCGCCTTGGACTATCAGCTCCACCTCTTTGCCCTGCTTCTGAGCCAGATCGCGCACCATGCGCGGAAAACGTTTGAACACGTTGTCGATAGGCAGCATCCGAGCCTTGTTGATGGCCTCCTGAAGCTCGGTAGTAAGGCGGCCGATATGCGTAGATGTCCTGTTGAGCTCGGACACGAGTTCATCGCCGCCATGCTTGTCTGCCAGCCTGCTCTCGAGCTGAGCCAAGTGGGTCCTGTCGATAACCAATTCCGCCACGAGATTCGAGAGCACATCCAGCCTGGCCACGTCCACCCTCACTGTGGTCGCGCTGGACGAGGCGGCAGTCGTCCTGGCAGACGTGATCCCCGCGACGGTTCGCGCCGCTCCCCCCGCCTCGCCCGCCGTTGCTTTCCTGGTAGAACCATCAGGCGCGCCACCCGGCGGCGTCGCCTCCTGAACTGCCGCTGCAGGCTGCATCGCCGTCCGCGTAGAGCCGATGTGGCCCACCTGCAGCACGCACGCGTCTTCCACATCGGTTACACTCCGGATCGCCTCAATAAGAGGTTCCAGAGCGTCACCATCGTATTCCACCACGGCCACTAGGTCCAACACGTCGTCTCCGGCCTCTATCCGATCCACGCTGGGCTCCGAGTAGGCCAGCGTTCCCAGTGCCGACAGTCTGTCGATAACCTGATACGCTCTGACCGACGGCATGGGGCATGTCTTCGCGAATCTCACCCTGACACGCACATCTCCGGGCCCCGTAAATTGCCCTGCCCATGCAGGCTCATCCGGCCGGCTGCCCATCGGCGGCACATCCCATCCGCCCACGGCTCCGCCCGCTTCTCCGTCTGCTTCTCCGCTTGGAACTGGGCCCGGAACACCGCTCGCGACCCCTACCCCGACTTCGCCCGGAGTCCCGTCTGCGCCCGCCTGCCGCTCGACACTTTCGATCACGTCCAGTAGACGGTCGTCGAGTTCGGTGATATCGGCGCCGCTGTCCTGTGCGGTGGCGATTTCCCGATTCAGTATCCTGAGCATGTCGAGGCACTCGAACATCAGATCCATGAAGACCGGAGTGACACTCATCTGCGACTTCCGAACCAGATCGAGAGCGCTCTCCATTGAATGCGTCAGCCTGGCCATCTTATCGTGCCCAAGCGTGGCGGACGATCCCTTGAGCGTGTGCGCGGCGCGGAAGATCTGCGCGATCACCTCAGGATCATCGCTGCTCTGCTCCAGATCGAGCAGCCCGTCCTCAAGGTACTGCAGTTGCTCATCAGCCTCAGCCAGGAATACCTTTATGTCTTCCTCTGTCATGCCGGGAAACTGAAGCATCGAACTTCCTCCTAAACCTCTTCAGCCAAGACCTCGCTGATCGCTTCCTGCTCGCGGCGGGACAGAACAAAGTCCAGATCAAGCAGTATCACGAGCTTATCGTCGAGCTTGGCTATGCCCCGGAGGTACTTGGAGTCCACACCGGCAAGCACAGGAGACGGTGGTTCGACTATGTCGGCCGGTATGCGCAGCACCTGTGAGACTGCATCGACAATCACGCCGATCAGGTTGCCCTCCAGGTGTACTACGACGATTCTGGTATCCTTGGTGTGCACGGCTTCGGGAAGACCAAACCTCTTTCTCAGGTCGATTACGGGTATCACTCGTCCCCGCAGGTTGATCACACCTACTACTGATTCAGGCGCATGTGGTATCTCAGTTATCTCCTGCATTCTGTTGATATCCTGTACCCGGGATATGTCCACCCCGTAGGACTCGTCGCCCAGCTCGAACACGACTAACTGCATCTCGGCGCCGGCGATCGCATGTTCCACTCGCATCTCCCCCCAAGTTTCGATCTACTTCAAGTATTGAAGCAGCCCGGCCTGCACCGATCTGGCCGCTGCCGCCAGTGCCGCCTGGTACACTACCTCCTGCTCGGCCAGGCGCATTATGGCCTCTGCCAGGTCCACATCCTCAGTCTTGCTGAGAAGCTCAGTGATTGACACGCTATCGCTCTCCAGTCGGTTGGTAACGAGCTCCAAACGGCTACCCCTGCCGCCCAGCTCAGCGCGGCACTTCAGCACTTGGTTTATCGCGCCGTCCAGGTTAGCCAGGTCCGAGCCCGTAAGCTCCGGAACATCGCTTCCCGCGAGGTGCTGTTCGATCTGACGTACAGCTTTGAACACGTTCACGCCGCCGCCCTCGCCCATGAACACCTGCTCGCCTGTGATGTTTATCTCCAGCGTAAGGCCCGGCCCCACCTCCGTCCGATTGACTCCGGAGTCGCCGAAGTACCTGACGGGCCAGTTCACATCGCCTATGTCGTCGACAGCTTCGAAGGGGCTCCGGCCTGTCTTGTACCCCGCGTACATGTATACCCCAAGGTGCGACGCGTTCCCCGCGTGCACAAGCTCGTCGAACAATTCACGCACCTCAACCGCCATGGCCTCGCGCTCTGTCGGAGTGGCGCTGTCAGTCGCCCCCCGCACCACCAGCTCGCGCACGCGGTTGAGAATGCTGCCTACCTTATCAAGGTTGTCGTCGTAAGTGCGTACCGATATGTCCGCATTCTCCGCGTTCCGCTTGTACTGCTCCACACCGCGGAGAACCGAACGCAACCGCACAGCCCTCGCCGCTCCGTGAGGGTCGTCTGAGAGATGGTTGATACTGCGCCCTGACGCTACCTTCTCCTGATGCTCGATGTAGCGGCGGAAGGCCCCGTCCACGTTGCGTATCGCCTTGTTGATCATGGTGCTGTTGGTCACGCGCATTCCACAACACTCCCGGCAATTCGGCTACCTGCCTACGATCCCAGTGCGGTTGATAAGCGTGTCAAGCATCTCGTCCATCACGCTGACCAGCCTGGACGCGGCGTCGTACGCTGCCTGATACCTGACGAGCTGCATCAGCTCCTCATCGAGCGATACGCCCGACACTGCATCCCGCCTCATCTGTTGCTGCTCCAAAACGCCATTATATACATCGGCAGCCCTGGACGATTCCTGAGTCGCAAGCCCCAGCTCTGTGATGATACTCCCGTAGAAGTCGCGGAACGACGCAGTTGGAGGCGTCCCGATGGTGAGCGCGTCCTTGAGCTGAGCTATGGCCAGCGCATTGCTCCCGTCGCCCGGCCCTGTCGCGCTCCGGCTGGCGGCTATCTTGTTCGGATCGGCGTTCAGGGCATCGACGACCGCAAGGTCGGCCGCTCCGGTTCCCGCGAAGAAGTCGAGGCCGGCGGCGCCGTACATGTCGACGCCCGCATTATGCTGGGCATTTACCGTGTCTCTCAAAGCCTGCGCAAGCCGATCCAGTCTTTCCTGATAAGACGGGATTATCTCATTCTTCGCCTCCAGCAGGCCCTGAATGCGCCCACCGGTGAACGATCCGTTCGCGTCCATCTTGAAGGCCGTCACGCCGGATACGAGCAACCTGCTCCCCACCGACACGTTGACCTGGCCCTCGAGAGTCTCCACGACGCTTATGTTGACATCGTGAGCCAGCTGATCCAGGAGCAGATCGCGCTGGTCCATCAGGTCGCTGACATTCTCGCCCACCACACCGCCGCGCACGATCTCGTGGTTCAGCCGCGCGATGCTCTCGGCTGTGGTGTTCACACTGTGCACAAGCGAGTCGATATTCACCTGTATGTCGTCGGACGCCTCCTTGAGCTGCCTTGATATCAGGCCGAAGGCGGATGCAAGAGTGGTCGCCTCCTGAACGACCGCCGTTCGCCGGCCTGGATCAGTCGCGCCTCCCGACAGCTCTTGCCACGCGATCCAGAAGCGGTCCATCATGGCAGAAAGCCCGATTTCGCTGGGTTCCTTGAATACCTCCTGCAACTGCTCTAGGCAATCGTTCCTGGCCTCAAAGCGCCCCAGCGACGCGCGGGAATGGCGAATCTGCATGTCGACGAAATGGTCGCGCATGCGTTCGATAGTGGCTACCCTGACCCCCGTTCCCGGTTGCATCGGGCCGGGTGCAGGGGGCGTCGCGACCATCTCCGCACGCTGCCTGCGATAGCCCGGCGTATTGGCATTGGCGATGTTATGCCCGGTCACATCGATGGCCATCCGCTGAGCAAAAAGCGCCCGGCGGGCAGTCTCCAGGCCGGTGAAAGAAGACCTCAGCATCCGCGCTCCACCCCCTAGCCGTCACGCCGTCTCATCTACAGCTGCCAGCGAAGCTTTCTTGTCGAGCATGCCAAGACGGCTGTAGATGGAGTTGTCGCCTTCGGCTCCCGCTATCAGTCTGACAGTATTGTCGATGTAACTCAGAGCATCACGCAGAAGTCCCTCGTTCACAGCGTTGGCCGTCGAGATGTCGCCCAGCAGCCCTGCGATCCTGGCCTTGGTCTTTTGAAACTCCGCCTTGTGTGTGTCATCAAGCGACGCGATAAGGGCGGCTACGGCCTTCTCCGGGTCGTCCGCGGGCTTGCCTTGGGATTGAGCCACAAACCCAAGAGCCTGCTCCACCAGAGAGATCTCAACGTTTCGCAGTTTCCGGATCATCTCTTCCGCCCTGGATACCAGCTCCGCAAGGCTGACAACGTCGCCAGAGACAATCGCGGGCCTCTGCGCCCGCGTCACATAGAGGAGATCTGAGCACAGGCTCAGCTCCTCCTCAAGTATTCTCATCAGTTCTGTTGCGTGTTCCACCTAGGTCACCCCGCCGCACAGCCCGGCTGAAGATCTTTGACACTATCTCCCTGCCGGAAGCCTCGTAAGTGCCCGCCTCAACTTGTTGGCGGACCGACTGGACCTTCTCCTCCCGCACCTCAGGAATGGAGGACAGGGCCTGCATGGCGCGGTTCATCACTTTGCCCTCGTCGGATATTGACACCTCGTCGGGCCTGGCCTCGCCCTGCCGTTCAGCCCTGTTCGCTTTGCCTGCGGTCTGGGAATATAGCTTCACCGGGTCAAATCCCCGACTCCCGGTAACCTTCAAGGCTATCACCTCACCGAAGTTCTAACCTTGTTATCGGCATGGCGCTTCGGTTAGTTTAGACCGTCTTGTATGTGGCGAATGCGCATGTTGCGTGCTCACGGTTTCTTGCCGCTGCGCCTACGCTCGGGGGTCACCATCCGCGAGATTCTGGCCCGATCAGCATCGCTCAATTCACTGCGGAGGTCGCCGCTGCCTCCGGAGCCCTTCCCCGTCAAAGCCTGGCCGAATTTCCTCAGGCAGTGGCCGCAGTACTGACCAGCGTCTATGGGAGCGCCACATGCCTTGCAGTTCCGAGGCAGGGAGCAGGCAGTGGCGGCCCGCAGCCGGTTGTCGCGGATGAGTCGCAGTATGACTTGGCTGTCAACTCCCGTAAACTCGGATATCTCCTCAATAGTGGCGCTCGGATTGTCTTTGAGAAAGCCCATGACCACGCTGGCCTGGCGTTCCTCCTCCCTGGCGCAATCCGGGCAGATAGGCCGCGACAGCCTGTTGAACAGCTTCCCGCACCTTACGCAGTTATCCAGCGGCATTCGTCTTCACCCGCTTCTCTCTTCCCGTGACGTCGTTCAGGATGAACTCGGCGAGCCCGATACCGCGGCCCTGCGACATAGCCCGAGCCAACTCCGCATCGAGCATTCCACTCACGATCTCCTGCTCGTGAGAGGAGAACAGCCCGTCGTTGGGCAGCCCGGCTCGGGCCGACTTGAGAACCGTCTCTATGAATATCGCTTCGAAGTCCCGGCAGGCCTGAGTCAGCCTTGGGTCGTCAGCGCAGTCTCCCGCGCCGCCGGAAACGCCTGAACTGACCGCGCCTCTGGGGTCGCCGCGGCCAACACCGGCCAGTCCTTTGCCCACGTCATGGACCGTCACAATATCCCCTGTCATCTGAACCACCTCAGGCGCCTCCCTCTCACATCACTTCAAGCTCCGCCTGAAGAGCGCCGCAGGCCTTCAAGGCTTCCATGATGCTCATGATGTCCCGTGGGCGCGCGCCCACTGCGTTTAGCGCCGCTACCAACGTCTGAATCGTGGAGCCGGCTTCTAGCACGACTGTGCTGCCGGCTGCCGCATCAGCCGCTGATCCCACCTGCACACTGAAACCGTTGTACGACACCGCCGCCGGGCTAATCCTCACGTTAGCGCCGACTACGACTACTCCTGTGCGAGAGTTGATGACCACCCGCGCCGGCGCATCCGGCTTGACCTGGAGCTCGCCCAGTTCAGCGGCGAACGGCGTTGGCGTTTGGCGGAGGCTCTCGGGCACGGTCACGCGCACTGAACCACCATCGACCGCAACGGCGCTGCCGCTTCCAAATCGGGCGCATACTGCGTCGGCGATCCTCGTAGCAGTGGTGTAGTCCGGGTTAATCAACGAAAGAACCATGTACCCCTCTGGAGAGACCATCTCCATGGGCACGTAACCCTCGACTGTGGCGCCTGATGGAATGCGGCCCACCGTCGTCATGCCATCTGCGCCCTGAACGATCTGCCCCTGTGCCACTGCGTAGACCTTGCTGTCCAATCCTGCCAGCTCCGTAAGGAGTAATGTGCCGCCTAACAGGCTCTTTGCATCACCAATTGAGGAAGCAACAATGTCGAGCACATCTCCTGGTTTCGCAAACGGCGGGAGAACGGCCGTAACCATGACTGCCGCGATGTTCTTGGACTTGATCTCCGCCGGGTCCACAGTGATCATGAACTTGTCCAACATGTTTGCGATACTGCGCGCTGTATACGGGGCATTTCGACTATCCCCTGTTCCCTTGAGCCCCACGACAAGCCCGTATCCGATAAGCTGATTCCCACGAACACCATAGACGCGCGTAATATCCTTGATGCGCACCGTCACGCCCGAGGCTTCGGGCTGCGCCTCCGCGGCGCACGCCCTTCCTGAAGCCATCATCAACGCAGTCAGGATCATCAATACCAGCGCCAGCAGGATTGCCAGGACGTTGGCAACTGCCTGATTGGTCAACCGCCCCGGCGAACGCTTGAGCTCGCTACCTGACATGATCGGAAACGATTCCATGCTGTCACCCCCGCTGCCGCTAAAAGATCCAGTTCCACAGGTAGACCAACCCGTCCCAGAGCGTCTTGAAGATGCCGCCCTTCTCGCCTGTGTATATACCGCCCGAGAAGGCAATCTGCGCATCGGCGACCATGGTAGACGGAATCGTGTTACCGGGCGATATGTCGCGTTGCCGGACAATGCCTGTCACGATCATCTGCTCCTTCTCGCGATTGACCGATACCTCGCGCACTCCGCGGATCCTCAGATCTCCGTTGGGCAGTACCTCGACTACCTGGGCCGTAATCGTGCCGATCAGCTTGCCCGACCTCGATGTCGAAGTTCCGCCCTTGGACGAGTTGCCCAAATTGAGCCCTGCGCCAGCGTCCAGTTTGACGGTCTTGAGAAAGTCAAACACAGCGCCGCTCGGACTGAGCTCGGCCCCCAAGCCCTTCTCGGTTTGAGTGTCCGTCTTGTTCTGCGCATACGATACCTCGGTAACCATTATGGTAAGCAAGTCTCCGACTTGCCTGGCTTTGTGATCACAGTACATGCCGAGAAGACCCTGCTGCGTCGATCCCGCCTCGTACAGAGACGTGGCCATGACCGTAGCCGAGCAGCAGGTCGCCGCGGCTATTGCGATAGCTGTCGCAATCAGCCGGGCGGCAGTTGTCGTTCTCGCATTGCTCTTCATAGCACTCCCCCCATGGCGCTCAACGGCGCCTGCACCGTGCCCGGGCCCACGACCCGGCCAACCGCCTCAACGCCGGAAGCAGTGTTCTTCACGCGTATCCGCTGCCCCGGACGGCCATCTTCCAGTGCTGTGGCATGCACAGTCACGTGCACCCCTGGGCCGGCCGCCACAAGCAGGACACTACTTCCTCGCGATACTACCGGCGGGGCGATGATTTCCATCCACACCGGCACAGTGCGGATAGCGACCCCGCCTACTGCTACCTTGACATTGGCCCTCACGAGCGCCGCGTCGGCCCCGGGCGGCACTACCGACGCCGCCAAGGCCACCGGGCCGGGAGGCACTGTCATTCCCTGCGGAAAATCGAATCGGATCACCTTCACACCATCCGGCTCCAGGGCGTACCCGGCATCAGCGCACACCGATTCGATCGCCGCCTGCTCAATACTGCTCGCAGAAACCCGCTCAGCCACTGCCGTCACCGAAACCTCCGCAGGACCTTGGAAGCTGAACGCAGTCGGGTCGATTCGCTGCTGCCTCATCCTCACCTGCACCTGGCCTATACTGACCTTGCGCGTGCCGCCCGGAATCGGCGCCGCGCCCACTTCCAACTGAACGAGCCTGGCCCGCAAGGCATCGTCGAGCACATGGACGCGGGCTATGTCGCCTAGGAGTATCTGAGGGCCCGCGCTATAGGCCGGGCTTGCGAACTCAATGGTTAAGTCGACGGGCGGCTCAGCCTGCTCCGCAGCTTGGCACGGCGCAGCCCAGCACAGCCCCATACAGCATAGCCCGATACAGCATAGCCCGATCCAAAGCAGTCCAGCACAACCTGGCTGCACATGGCATGGCCGCACACGGCATGGCTGCGCATGGCATGGCTGC
>Ga0209719_1002985_pt1 | contig 16257 bp, 18 predicted proteins | sample AD_JPNAS2_MetaG_FD_184421 | JGI IMG/M metagenome (GOLD analysis project Ga0209719, IMG submission 184421) | Active sludge microbial communities of municipal wastewater-treating anaerobic digesters from Japan - AD_JPNAS2_MetaG (SPAdes) (version 2) | ecosystem: Engineered > Bioreactor > Anaerobic...
GATTTTGTTACTCTAATTACATTAATTTCAGAGCCTTCTGTACCATTAGGTGTCTTTTCAAGTGTAAATGTATAACCTGTTATGTCCGTAGCTTTTAGTATTCTGTTTTCATTATACTTAACAATAACATTTTCTGATGTTTCCGTAGCATCAAATGCCATAGCAATAAGACCTGAAGAAATAGTACCAAGATTACCAGTTACTTTTATTCCTCTGTTGTACATTGTAGTTCTAATAGTTCTACTGTTAGCACCCTTAGTTTCCTTTTTGTCTCCTGTGTATTCAATTGTTATATCTGTTGGTTCAGATGAACTTGCAACGCATACTCCGCTTTTAAACACAGACATTTTGTCAAGTGTATCAAATACTTGACCATTAAGTGTTAATTTTGCCATACGTAAAATCTTCCTTTCTATTTCTTAAATTTTAAATTTATCTAATTCACTCTCAGATATTTTGGTTAAATCAATGTTTCCTGTATAACCACCTAAGAATAAATTGTCAACATGTTCATTCTTCTGAATTTGACGAAGCGATGAATAAAAATCATAAATTGTAAGATTACCTATAGTTTCAAAATCATATTTACAATTAGCATTACAGCATAAAAAAAGAATCAGACTATCTAAATCTGATTCTGATTTTTTATTCATTTGTTTAATTTTTATTTTATCTTTTTCAAATTCTACAGCTTTTCTTAAACTCATTTTATTACTATATCTTCTATGCTCTTTTTTTCTGAAATGCATTTTGCATAATACGTTTGAAATTTCTTCATAAATTCCACGATCTATAATAATCCCATTATCTTTGTCAAAAATATAAATACTACCGCTACCATCTACATCTTGAACTACTTCAAAATTACAAGCATTAGCCCCTTCAAAAAGCTTACTATAATCAATATCCTTTTCAGATTCATTTCCTATTATAAGACTTGCACAAAAAGCATAATCATCATCCAAGGTTTGGAAATCAATTCCTTTATCATATAAGTCAACCATAAAATCAGTTGATGTACATACAAAAGGAGTAATCAATTTAAAATATTTTATTTCGTTATAGTCATTCTCACTACGTATTTCATTTACTGTTGGAATATGTATTTTTAAACCATTAGATAAAGTGTAAGATTTACGTCCCAATAAACTAATATTGGTTTTTCTTTTTTCCACGAATCTTACTCCTTTCTGCAAAGTCTGAAACCTTAAAGGTTAATTGCCTTCCAACATAATTAGGATTTGTAGTGTTCAAAATTTCATCTGCAATTCTGATATTATAACCAATACCAAGAGTTGTTTTTTCATCAAATAAATTCATCAATTCTGATATAATTGCATCTATCCTTGTACACTGACGTTTATATGCTTTTATAATATCTTTGTGACAATAAATTTGGAAATATAATGTTATATCATCAAATGTAGTAATGCGATTGCTTCTTGTATCAATATCAAACATAATATAAGCTTCAGTATTTGTAATTGTTCCGTCTACAAATAACATAGGAATATAATTATTCCATATTAATTCTTCAATTTGTTCTTCTGTGATTGTCATATCATTTTTACATAGACTTGCTAAATCAGTAGAGGATATAAGCTGTGACATAATATCACTTTTGTATTTAATTAAATTATTGTGTTCCTTTAATGTTAAAATGTCCATATTATAAACCTCCTATTACTGATATAGTAACTGATGAATTAACTGTTGAACCAATTGCTTTTACAATAAATTGTTTATCAATGTTATTATCATTATTTAAACATTTAATTTTACAATGGTTATTATCAACTATAGTTAATTGTAATTGATTTGTTAAATCTGTAGTTTCAATTTCCCATGATATAGTTTCATCTGTTTCAATAGAAAAACTTTTAATACCACCATTGCGTATTGTAGCTTCTCCTGAATATACGATAGGCTGTGATTGAATAGGTGGGGGAGTAATATAATCACATATCATTAATTCTTTATTATCAGTATCAGAGTTAAATTGATCTTCTGACATGATTAAACTCATAACTCTGTCCTCTGCATACGAAAAACTCACTGAATCAATTCTTGTTATTCTATATGGTATAGGTTCATTAATATTATAATCAATAAACATTCTACTTGAACGATTAAGTAATTTCGTATCCTCATCAATAGATGTATAAATTAATAATTGATTATATCCAAGTGAAATAGTTTTAGTAACTTCTTCACCGGAATTATATTGACTTGCATTTTGTACAACAAAGGGCTGATATATAATTTCTTTGTTTGAATTTTGCCACCTTGCTGTATAGTTACATAAAAACAAAACAACTTTTTCATATATTTGATTATTTGTAGGCATTGTCATTATAAGCCATATTTTATTTTCTGCTTTAACATATTTATAATCTGTAATAGTATTAATTTTAGTTAATAACTGTCTTTGTGTACCTTTAGCTTGTGTTTCAGGAGATACACCTTGAATAACACCTTTTGTTTTTAATTCAGTTTCAAATAATCCAGTTGAATCATCATATTTACCTTTACAAAGAGTAATATCAACGCCCAAAGGAGTATCATTAAGAATTTCATCTAATCCATCAGAAACGTAATTATTAAATTCATCAATTTCTGTTTCACCATTAAAAGTAGGTTTTGATTGAACATACCATTCTATCATTCAATCACCTCAATTATAAGCTGATGGCTTTTGTTTATGTAACAATAACGCTACTCGACTTAATTCAATCTCTAAATGTTCTTTAGTAACTGTTTTTGAAGCAGGGACACCTGTCATTGATAAATCTTTTCCGCTAAATCCATTAAGCTTTTCAATTCTACTTAATTCCCTTGTTATATATTGTGTGTACATTATCATACCCAATGTATAAATTGCCCCTTCGCTTAATTGTGAACCAAATTCTTTAGTTTCCCTATTATAGTTTAAACTCTCTACATCAAGCTCATATTCACCTAATGCACTTAGAAAAAATTGATTTTCTAAACCATCAGGCAATGCTTGCTTTGCAAGTGGATGAGAATGGAAACTATTGATAATTTCATTATAAGTAGTGTTTGGCATTCACACCACTTCCTTTCAAAATTAATATTTGTACTCCGTGTATTTTTCCATAAATGTAATTTTTTCATAATCATTGCACTTATTCTTCTTTGCGTATGATATAAGTGAATATTTTTCAGCATCAGTAATTATTTTTTTCTCTACAGTTTCTTTAAAAGTATTAAAGTTTGTTATTGCTAAAATTTCTTTAATAGCTTTTTCATCAATAATTAACTGTTTTTCAGTTTCTGTTTCAAATCCTACATCTATTCTAAAATCCTTATTTTCAACGTAGTATCTTGCATGTGATCCTCTTCCATCAGTACCAACAAACATACTGTTATTATCATATATCTGTCCTCTGATTTCTTCATCAGTGAGTAGTATTTTTCCATTTGCAGGAATTGAAATATCTCCTGTAGTTGTACTTCTTTTTGTTCCAGTTAGCCAGTTACATAAATTAGTAACCCAATATTTTGTATCACTTTTAAATTCCATTGTGGATTTAATTTCTGTATTTTCTACATCTAATTTTTTTGTTTCTACTTCTTTTATTTCTTCAATATTTTTAGCCATATTAATTACCTCTTAAATTAATTTTTAAATTTAATTTCATTCCAAAGCAAAATTGCTTTTGTTAATTCATCCGATTTTTGAAAAGTAAAATAAGGTTTTCCACTTGAATGATTAACCGATTTATTAATATATTTAAACCCTCTTGATTTTAGAAAATCTTTAAGTTTTATACTATAGCAATAAAAAACAGACATATTATACCTATAATGTTTTACGGAGTAGAACTTGTCTACTCCGTATCACACCCTTTATAAATTAAAGTACGTTTGTATCCTTTATAACACCTATTTCATATTCACGACCCTTAGCAACATCACAAGCAATTTCAAGATCAAATCTTGTAAGTATTGTACCAGTTGTCATATCCTTACCTGTAAGACTTGTAAGACCTCCACGAGTCCATGTTCTAATAGGAGAATTAGAACCAGTAGGGAGTATAAAGAGAAGATTGTTAGGTGCAACAGTTTTGAAGTATTTTGTACCATTGGCAGTATAAATATTTGTAAGGTCATAACTATTTGGAATTTCTAAAACAGTAGAACCATTATAGTCTCCAAGCAGACCTGTTTTACGAATTTCCTCTAAAGCCTTATCATCAATCGCATAGAATGAGTTTGATGTATAAAGACCAAATGCAGGAATCTGTGATACCATAGAGTAATCACCAGCAAGAGTTGTTTTGCCAAAACGTCTAACACCCTTAATAATATTATCAAGGTTAGTTTTGGTAACACCACTTTCTTCAGCAGTAAATTTAACACCTGTTGCATTCTTTATTGAATTATAAGTCTTATCTACACAATATTTAGCAGCCTTGTTACGAATGTCTATTCTTGTATTAGCCATACCTTCATTTTCAAGTGTCATATCACCAAATGCCATCTTACGATAGTCAACAGCCCAACCACCAGAAACAGTATATGTAGGTACTGAATATCTCTCAGTTACTATGCCACCAAATACAACATCACCATTAGCCGCCTGTGCTCTTGATTTTTCTCCAGCAAACTGTGGTACTTCAACTTCAATTGATTCACCATAACCAAGTGCTTTATAATTACCAAACAAACCAAGCATCTTAATTTCCTTAAGAAGTTCAGGCTGTATTATTTCTCTTCTTATTGCATTAATTTCGGAAATAGCAGACTCAGAACCCTGTGAAGCCAGTGAACACATTTCAAGAAGCTTTTTAGAACTTGCATTTACAGCCTTTGTGTCTACATTTTTTATATCACTAAGATTTGTACCATTAACCATAGCTGAAAATACTTCTACGATAGGGGATGTTCTTTTCATGTTTGGATTTTCATAAGAACATTTTTCAAATATAACATTACTCATAATTATTTATTCTCCTTTTATTATTAAAATTAGTTGAGGCAAATCTGAAGTTCTACTGCGTTACCGCCATACTGAACCTTTGCTTTTGTCTTAAAATATATCTTGTGATAGCCAGCTACTGTAGAATCTGCAATCTGGAAATTACCATCTGTACCAGCCACAAAAAGTGTTGCATCAGTTGCTGGTGAACCAGCTACATAAGGTGTAATACTTGCATAAGACTCACCTGAACCATATGTAATATTATTTTCATTAACTGTAATGCTCTGACCAGACCACTCTTTAAGTGCAAATGAATTTACAAAATCATCCTTTGCAATCTTGTAATTATCAAGATTTGCATTGTCACCTAGCTGTGTATTAAGAGCTATTCTAAGATCAACTGTTTGTGCAGCGTCTGACGTACCAGCTACAGGATCAACAGTTTTTCCAACATCTGATACAGTGTGAAGATAACCATTAAAAATGTCCTTAGATGCTATTACTGTAGGGTCTGATTTCTTGTTATCAGCAATCATGCCGATTGTATTGAGTTTTACCATAATTAAAATCTCCTTTTTTTAAAATTAATAAATTGAAATATTATCATCAGATGTAGACTTTGTAATTGGAGAATATATATCACCAAAAATACTATCATCTGTGAAAGTTTCTTTTTTTGCATTTGTTTCAACAATCTTTGCCTGTTCTTTTGCCTTTTTGCCTATTTCAACAAGAATTTTGTCTGTAATAGAAGTAATTTCTGATATCATAGGATCAGCTTTGAACGCTTCGATTTCAGTCTGTGCAAGTGCTTTTTCTTCTTCTGAATATTCAGATAATGCTGAATTAAGTTCTGAAAGTCTAGCTTCAACCTTATATTTAGCTATTTCCTTTTCAAGCAAATCTCTTTCTGCCCATGCTGTTTCTTGTTCTTTCTTTAAATCTTCAAGTGCTTTCTGAAGGGTTTCAACTGTTGCTTTAACTTCATTTACCTCTATTTCCTTTTCATTTACACAGGCATTAAGTTCAGCAATTTTAGCATCTTTTTCAACAATTGTTGCTTCAATTTCTTTGTTTTTACTGCAAACTTCACTTACAGCTAAAACAATCTTTTCAATGTCTTTTGATTCAAGTGCCATTAAATCTTCCTCGCTTTCTTTTTTGTTTTTTGAATTTAATTCTAATAACTTTGATTGCATATCTGCCGGACGTACTCCTAAAAGGGCATATCCAGAAATTATGTATTCAGAAGGAGTTCTACCCATAAGTTCAGAGTTTCCATATTTATATACAATTGCATCATTATTATCTGTTTTAAAAATTTCAACACTTCCATAGACTGTATTATTATTGCTTAATTCATCTTCAAGTTTGTCAACTAATGGTTTATATCTAAACACATCAATATATCCTTCACCTATAAGAAACTTCTTAGTAACACCATCTATTTCAATATCTTCTATATACCCTTTTGTAAATGTCCCAATTACTGTTGCATTATTAAATATTGGAATACCATCAATAATTTCACCAGTATCTCCATGTCCTCCTAATTCAGTTCTTTCTTCATCTAAAAATTCACAAGTTAAACTTGCACCTTGAATACTTGGAATTGAATTTTTACAATATTCTTCAAGCCATGTAATTCCGTTTTGGTTATATTCAGTTCCTATTCCATCAACAATACAACTATCAGGATATATCTCATTTAAAATTAATTTGAAATGTTTTTTACCATTCTTATATTGCTTATTTGATAATTCAAATGTTTTCATATTTCACCACCTCTCAAAACATATAATCAAAAAACTTAATTTATAAGTTCTTTGATTGACCAATATTCACTTTTTATTACTTGGTTTAGGCTGATTATTTGAGTTATTACCTTTTGTCGCTATTGTATTATCATTGGTTGGATTTTCTTCAATAGGTCTACCACCAAGATTTCCTGCTTTATCAGAAGCCGTATAACTTGTTAAATGAGGTAAATATTTTTCATCCCATTTTTCTTCAACTTCCATATCCATAAGTGTAAGATAAGCCGATGGTTTAATTCCCATACTTGCAATCCAATAACTCTTACTTCCACTTCCAGCCATATATAAATCTTTAGCATTAGAAATAACTTTATCTCTGTTAATCCTTGAACAAGGTAAGTAATAAATTTCTGCCATTTCATTGCTGTTAATTACATTGGCATTTATAACTTTATTTAATTCATAAGATATTTCTTCAATCCATCTATAAATTTCAGCAAATATTAATTCAAGATTAATTTGTTGTGAGGAATATGTACCTGATCTGCCATCTAATAATCCAATTCCCATTCCCATATCTGTTGAAATATCATTATTTAAATTTTGTTCTACATCATCTTTGAATAGGGAAGTATCTGTTTTCATAGAATCAAGTTTTGTTCCTGCTGCCACTGATGCAAAACTTTTTCCCCCACGATTATTTTTATTTAAAATAGCAGATTTAACAGCATTATGTTGATCTTCCTGCTGTTGTTTTGTAAGAGAAGATGTTCCTTTTTCTTTACCTTCAGGAAACGTTTGATATATAAATTGATTATTTAATTCATCTAAAAGATTTCTTTTTGTATCTGTATAATAATCTGAATACAATACATCAATAATAGCTGCTAAAGCTGATGGTCTACCCCAAGGCTCTGATTTAGAACATCTTACTTTATGAATAATAGTTTTATCATTATCTAATACGACCCAATTATTTGAACGCTGTTTGTTATTATAAGCATCTCTAATCTGTTTAGGATATTTTTTTAATTTATTTTCAATCGTATCTCCTTCAAAATTATCAAAATATTCAAGATTGAATGCACCTACAGGCGATCCATTTTTAAGTCCTATAATTTTGCAATAATCAATTGGTAATGATATAACTGATACGTTCAAGTTTTCATCAAATGAATTTATTTCAGTAATATTTGTTACTTCATATTCGTCCATGTATTTCTTAAACTTTTTTTTGTTTTTTGAAAACTCAACATACCTAAATATTGTTCCATCTACATCATCATTAAATAAACAGTCACGCATAAACTCTTTATCTCTAATTTTAGTTAAAAATTTTTCAATTTGCTTTTTATTTTCCTTCTTATTTTTTCCAGTTACACAAATAATACTATCAAGCGTAGGTAGTGCTACTTTATAATCAATTGTTTTTGTTACTACGCCATTTGAGTTATATATTAATCTTGATATATCACGTAATTCTTTATTATTTGTCATAGGGTCTAATATTAAATTTTTTAATGTTTCGGGATTATAGTTAGAAAATAAATTCGTACCAAATAAATAATCTCCAGATATTGAAATATGAGAGTAATATGAGTTATTTTCATATATTGGGGAATTGTTTATCGGATTTTCAAAATCTTCTATTTTAGTTTCTATTAGAATCACTTCCTTTCAAAATCCTCTATTTTAGTTTCTATGTTTTTAGAATTAGTCTGAATTTGCTAAAATTAGTTTATAAATACTGCTGGTTCATAATCTGAATTATTTATTTCTTTTGCAAACTTATTTATATACCAAAGCATATAAATCATGGCTGACACACGGTCTTTATCAATTTTTTTAACAACTTTTTCAATTGTGATTCCACCATTATTAAGATGCTTCATTTTTAAGTTTGCAGCTTCTTCAAGAAATGCATCTGTTTCAACAAATGGTCTAATTTTATCATCAAATTCATCCCATTCACTTTCTGTAAATTCACTATCTTGACGTTTTTCAAGAAGTTTTAATTTTCCACTATCAACCATATCAATAAATGTTGTAACAATTTCATTTTGACAAGATTGTGCTTTAAGATTATATAATATTTTTGGAGAATTTGGTATTTCAGGTTCATTATCATCATTAATAGTATCCCAACACCCAACATTCTCACCAGTTATAGGGTCAAAAGATTCTTTCAAACACTCATCGATGAGACCAGCTCCAAGTCCATTTCCGTCACAAATTACCATTTTTGCATTATATCTTTTTTGTATTTGTTTTATCTTTACTGCTTGTGCTGTAAAATTCAATATGTTAGGAATTTTAATAATATTAATTATATCAATAGATATAATTCTATTTTTATCACTACTTCTTTTTACTCTTCCTACCACAGCAGACGATTGATTATTCGATGTTTTTTGGCTTCGTGCAACGTCTACACCTATGTAATATTCCTCATCTACATTTTGAGCTTTGCTATTTGCAATAGTTAAACATCTACAATTCATAAGTCTATTAATATTAACTAAAGCTCCATCACTACATCCAACCCAATCCTGTTCATAGTTTTGAGCAAAAGCAACAACTGATGATCTTTTCTTTTTTTGAAGAATTTGACTTTTTCCACTTCCACGTCCATACCAACAAGGCAATTGCCAATTACTTCCTAAAACAATTTGTCCTTTTAATTGTTCCATATTATCAATCATTTGTATACTTCTTTGAAATTCATCTGAACCCCTAAATCCAGCAGTGGTAAAGAAGTGTATCTGCTGATTTAATTCCATTGGGTCAACTATTGCAAGTTTTCCAACAGTTAATCTTGGAACTTCTGTAACAGGCTCAAGAGCATCTTGAAATAATTCATTATTCAAAAGAGCCGATTCCTCAATTTTTAATCTTCTACGTCTTTGACCTTTAGTCGACTGTGCATTTGCAATAGCATCAATAGTGGCATTATTTTTAAATTTAATAAATGCAACACCCTTAGAAAATTTAGGCTTCTCAGCTAATTCATTAATTAACAAAGGGAAATGTTTTGATATTTCATTCCATTTTGCTTCAAGTAATGAAGCTGCTGCTTCTTTCGTTTGAGCCGATAAAGCCAATTCAATGTTAGGAAATGATAATGCAACTGCAATCATAGCAAGAACTTCATTGTAAGTTTTTGCATATCCTCTTGAAAAAGTTCCATACATGCTCATAAATCTTACATCGCATCTTAAAAAAATTCTTTGATCTAAATGAAGATTTATTCCACCTGTTTTTGGTCTCATTAAATCAAACATTAAATCAGGATAAAACCTACACCAACTTATAAAATCACAATAATTATGTAAATTCTGTCCAAAAATACTATCGCTTTCTTTTTCAATATTTAATATTCTTTTACTTGCCATTATTCATCACCATTATCTGACTCATAATCTTTAGGTAATTTAATAAAGGTTTTTACATTAGGTCTATTTTTTTCTGTCGTATCTCCTTCAAAAATTCCATAAGGATCTCCGTATTGCGATAGATATTCTTGTTTTTTCTTATCATAAAAATTATATATATCTTTATATTCAGCTTGTGGAAGTCCTTTTAGCTTACGACAATAATTGACATAACAATAAATTATAAAATCAGGAGCATCATTAGGTTGATATCTAAAACGAGGAAGTATGTCTATTATATCAACAGCTTGCTCACATGCTTTAGATATTTCTGCAATACAAGTTACACCATTTTGTAAATCAGCAGCAGTAAGTTGTTTAGGAGTAAGTTTTGCTTTATCAGCTGCATCTTGTGCTGCTTTATTCCATTTATCTGCACTACCAACATCACCAACTGCTGTCGCTTCTTCTTCTCTTACTTTAAATCTAACATAAGTTGCAAGTGCCTCTTCATGTAAATTTGTTTGAATCGAATAATTTTCTTTCAATTTGTTAAATTTTTTGACCATTTTACGTAATTGTGCTTTAGTATATCCTTCGCCAAACAAATCAATTATTTCATCTGTAACAACAAAATCATCAATTTGTTTTATATATATATCTTCATTTTTTTTTGATTTCTTTTCAGTTGCAGTTACAGCCGAAGAAATATCTTTCCCTTGATTAACTAAATTTATAGATTCTAAAAATGATAATTTTGAATATTGTGGTAATGTTGATACGTTTTTAAAATAACATCCAATTACATCTGTTCTTCCTTTTCCTAATTCAATAGAGTGATTAACTTCTTTTATTGCTGCTTTAAGAGCATCGGGAACAAAAGGTTTATCCATTAACATTAGTTTTTGTTTGAATAATTCTATATTTAATGAACCATCTACATTATAAGAACCATTTTTAACACATGATTTACATATATTCACTGTACGTCCATCATCAGAAACCATTTGATTAGTGGTGGTATAAAATTGAGTTAATGGTTTTTTTTTTTGACATTCTTTGCAGTTTTTTTCACCAACAGGAGCTTTAGCTCTTTTATTTTGTGGCAATTTTACCACCTCCATTTAAACTTATTTTAGCAAGAAATCTGCCACGCTTTAGCGTGTGAGGTTATTGACTTTATATTCCCATGCTAGATATTAATTTATATCAACCCATAAGGGTTCAGTTTGTCTTTTAACGAGGATACAAACTGCAAAACCATACTCGGTAACATCATAATGATATTCAGGTCGTTACATCACCGTTGATTTAGTTGCTTCAACAAGCACAATATATAAGAAAATAGTGTGAAACGATAAAGCCCCACTCCGCAAAGATTATATATTGAATATCTTTTCCTTTAATTATGCTTTCACATAGCATTCGAGCGTTACACTCTCTTGAAACCCTATTAAAATAAGGGTTTAGTTTTGGGTACAGGATTTGAACCTGTGAATAATGGGATCAAAACCCACCGTCTTAGACCTCTTGACTAACCCAAAATATTTCTGTTATTGGCTATAACATATCTATAGCTACATTATAGCCTTTATATAATTTGATACAAAATTATAAATCCATATAACAGAATGGATTGAAAAAGCCATCACTGGAACACTTAATTAGTATCATAGAAATGTGTGATTTTCTGCATGACCCACAAGGGCAAAATTATTCATCTACATAATTTTTAAATATCTTACTTGGTATAAACTTTGGATACTTCTTTGCTGAAATTGTTATCTCTTCTCCACTTCTTGGATTTACACCTTTTCTTTCCTTTTTATCAAGTAATTCAAATTTTCCAAATCCTTGAATAGATACTATCTCATTGTTTTTTACTGCTTCCATTATTGCTTTTGTTACATACTCAATAGCTAAACCACAATCAGCTTTTGACCATGTATTTCCGTTTTCATCTGCTGTCTGTTCTTGTACTAAGTTTATAAATTCTTTTATTACCATGTGAACTACCTCTCCTCTAAAGCCAGTGGGATTTCTGGCTAGTTTACTTTAAATTAATAGGGTAGTAGCATTCAACACCTTTATTATTACAAACGCAAATCATCTGACTTGGTTTTCCAGTCAAACGTTTTTCAATTGTATATGAATCACCACAACCACCAAGACTTCCACCACGTATCATTTTAATTCCATTACATTCATCAATAGCACAAGTATGCATATGACCAAATGTTATAGCATAAGGAATAAATCCAATTGCAAGTGCCAAATTGCCTACGTCCCTCTTAGTATAAGAATCGTAGTCACCATGAACACCAATATATGTCTTACCACGAATATTCATTGTTGAAATTCCGGTATCAATATATTGATTAAGTGTAATAAAATTATCAACATAAGACAATGAATTTTTAACTGTCCAACAAATTAAATTATCAAGTCGTTCATCATGTAATGCATCATCTTTACGTGAAATGCGTGAATGATTTCCATCTACGCTTGTCATATATACTTTTGAAAATACTTTTGAAAGTTCATAACAAAATGACGAAATCAATTCACTAGCCAGTTTAATCTGATCAATTACATTTTCACGATTAGTAACAGTAATCGAATTATGTATATTTCCTGAGATAACATCTCCTTGTAATGAAACAAAGCAATTCTCAGAACCATGTCTTTTAGCAATTTTAATAGTTTCATTAAGTAGTTGATTTAATCTATCCTTTGCAATATCAGAATTATATTCACCAAATGCTGACGAATAGCAAGCACCAATATGTAAATCAGATAGTATAATCAGAATATCATTATCAGAATTAATTTCTACATTATCATGTGGCTGAAAATTCACATTTCCAATAGAAGTCAACTGTTCCTCAAGATAATCAAGTTTTTGATTTGCTCTTGCTGAATCATAATTTTGTTTATTCCATGCGTTACGTTCATCACGAAATTGAATTTTAGCCTTTTCTAATTCTCTCTTCTGAAGATTAATTTCTTTAGCATATTCATCATCCATCATTTTAGAAAATACATCTTCATAATAGTTTTCTGCACTCCGAAATGGTTTCCGATACGCTGATTCATCTCTATATTCATCTTCTGAATCACGCCACTTCTCATTTATAATTGGGGATAACTCTTTCCATGTAATTTTGCCTTGTTTTACATACTGACCTACACGCCAAATATACTGACGTTCATTTTCATCATTATGTATTTCAAAATCCAAAATATTAAACACCTCTCATTATATAATTTCTTCGCCATATGATACGGTAACTTTTACATCTGGTTTGTCTGCAAAATCCTTGATAAATTCTGCAAGATTTATTTCATCTTCCATATCTTCAACTGAAACAGTTATTTTATCGCCATTAATTGAAATGTTACCTTTGATATCACAACTATATTTTTTGTTTATTTTACTTGCCATGTGAATATTCCTTTCAATATAATTAAAACTATAATACTATTTCAGTAGACCTATTTACACAAATAACCCTACTAGTTTTATTCTTTTTTGATATTTCTTTTTGTAATTCATTTGCAAAATTTAATTTATCATTAAAATTACCATGAACTAATGCAATTTTATCAGCATTAATATTTGAATAATAATCAAGTAATCCGTCATGTTGTAAATGACTTGAAAAACTTTTTAAATCAACTATTGATGCTTTGTTTGGTATTGCCTTATTTTCAATAGTGATAGTTTTATGTTTGCCCATTTTAATCTTATTTGCAAGTGAATTATCTGCTGCATAACCAACAAATAATAAGCAATTTTTAGAATTTCCTAAAAGTTTTCTCGCCCATGCTACTGATCTTCCGGCACTTAGCATTCCAGCAGATGAACAAATCACCATTGGTTCTACTGACTCTTGACAGATTTTACTTGTTTCATAATCTTCAATAAATTTTAATTTATCCCATGATAAAACTTTAGAATAAAGTTCTTTTTCATCGTCATTAATTAAATCTTTAAATAATTTTGTCAATTTGCAAGCCATAGGGGAGTCAATAAGAACATTAGGACAATTATTATTATCCTTAAATAATTCATATAAAACTGTTATTATATTTTGACATCTATCAAGTGCAAAGACTGGAATAAGCACCTTGCTTTTATTACAAATACAAACTTCATTTACTACACTTTGAATTTTTCTTAAATCAGTCTTTCTTTCGTTCATTCCAATACAACGTTTGCCATCTGAATATGTACATTCACCAATTACAAGATTGGCTTTATCTACTGCTTTAAATTTAGTGGTGTAATGCTTTGGTAATGTACTTCCTAAATCAGATGTATATAAAATCTTTTTAGTATTTGTTCCAGATGTTATCCACATTTCAATCTGTGCGGAATTAATTATATGCCCTGAACCAACAAATCTAAATGTAAAATCTTCATCAATAATTATTTTCTCATTAAAATCATATTCCTGAATATATTGCAAACAAGTATTAACATTTTCTTGTGTATATACAGGATCAAATATTTTACCATTTTTTTTAGTGAGAACTTCAGCATCTTTACCCATAATGTGTGCAGAGTCTGACATTAAAATATTCATAATATCATAATTTCCTTTTGGCACGATTATAGGAGCTGTACATCCTTCTTTATAAAGTTTTGGCAATTTACCTATATGATCAATGTGAGAATGTCCAATTATTACCAAATCTATATCTTTTGGTTTAAACTCAAATTTAGCAGTGTTTGCACGATATTCAGCTATCATGGTTTTATTACCTTGTATCAATCCACATTCAATAAGAATATTTTTTGTTTGTGTAGAAATTAATGTCATACTTCCGGCAACGTTTTCAGCGTTATTACCTACAAATGATACTCTTATTTGGTTCTTTTTATTTTTTCCCATGAGGATTCACCTCACAGTATTTCATCAATATCACAAGTTACACCTATGATATCAGTTGCAATACCTAATTTATAAGCATCTTCTGATGTATAATAAACATCAGCACGTTTAGACTTCTTAACTTCACTTTTGGTCATCTTTGTTTTTTCAAGTACAAATATATCATTCTTTATTGCTTGTTTCTTTAAGAAATTTAATCCATCAATGACTCTATCTGTATTGTCTTCTATTGTTATACTGCCACTATGATTCATAAAATTAGAATCTGGGCTTGCAAAACGTCTTGTTCCACCTAAGAATAAGTGAAAACCCATACTGTAACAATATCCAAAACTGATAGTGTAGATTGGAGTTTTAGATATTTTCATAACACTTAAACAACTAAGTCCATCTGGAACTGACCCACCCTCGCTATTTATAAAAATCTTAATAGGAGTTCTATCTTTTACTTTTATATCTTTATCCATAACGTTATATCTGAGGATATGATATGCAATCAATTCATTAATGTTTTTATCAATCTGATAATTAATATAGAGTTTCCTATTTTCAAGGTCTTCCATCATAAAAGTGTCTTCGTAAGTATAACTAAAGGATTCTGCTGGCATCTGTGCTTGTTCTATTGCTGCTATGACTTCTTCTTTGGTATACATCTTTTCTTCAGTTGAATGTATCTCTATTTTTTTATCAGTTTCATCCATAATAACAAATCCTTTGACCTTAAAATACTATCATCCGATAGCCCTATACAAATGTGCATAGGATATTTAATTGTGAACTACGCCATTTGTTCTTAATTCCATAAGCTTTAACATAACGTCATTGTACTCAGAAATATAAATTTTTCCTCTTGAGGACTTCTTTTTCATTGTAGTGAATGAATCAATTTTAGGAAAACTTTCTTTAAGCTTTGCAAGTTCTGATTTTGTGATCTGAACCATATAAAAATGCACTTCCTTTTAAATTAAATTTTTGTGAATTTTGTCAATTGAATATTGACTTTTACTGAAACTCTGCACACGTTTCACGTGGCAGGTTCTTAGGTACTGCCTGAAACTCACATCACTAAAGTGACGTGGTTCTTACCTTTACAAACTTCTCTTATATTCTCATTTACTTTTAAATATATTTTACAACATATAAGAACTAATTTGTTTTAATAAGACTTTCACTACCAATCTCGCCATTGCAAGAATTAACGGCAGTATAACGGCTCGTTTCAAAACCTGTGCTATCCATCCCACCCCTAAAGGAGTGGGCTTTTCGCACGAAATTGTAAAGAAATT
>Ga0209719_1002991_pt1 | contig 16240 bp, 23 predicted proteins | sample AD_JPNAS2_MetaG_FD_184421 | JGI IMG/M metagenome (GOLD analysis project Ga0209719, IMG submission 184421) | Active sludge microbial communities of municipal wastewater-treating anaerobic digesters from Japan - AD_JPNAS2_MetaG (SPAdes) (version 2) | ecosystem: Engineered > Bioreactor > Anaerobic...
GGCGCTACTGGTCCTGTCGGTGCTACAGGCCCTGTCGGTGCTACTGGAGCTGAAGGTCCTCCTGGAGCAACTGGCGCTACTGGTCCTGTCGGTGCTACTGGCCCTGTTGGTGCTACTGGAGCTTCAGGCGGTCCTGTCGGTGCTACTGGCCCAGAAGGTCCTGTTGGTGCTACTGGAGCTACTGGAGCGACTGGCCCAGAAGGTCCTGTTGGTGCTACTGGAGCTACTGGAGCTACTGGCCCTGGCATTACGTATCAAGACAGTTCAAGCTTAACCTTTACAGACACTAACGCCGTGCTTCCTACGATAAGCATTGGAAAGACAGCCGTCTGTACCTTGAACCTTGTACACACGCCAGAAGACTCAGGATATGGCGTATCTCGGTCTGTTCTAATGCCAGATGTTAGTGCTATACAGTATAACGTAAGTATTCTTGGTGTAGAAGATAAGTGCACACTTGACTGGGACGACGATACACCTAAGTTGTCTAAGAGCTCATCTTTTTTAAGAACTGTTCTTAGTGCTAGTAAAAATGATTCTATAGTCTCAATACGGATGGGCTCTATATCTGAAAACTACGTAGTAACTCATTATAGGCGCTCAGTAGCAATAACTGTTTTAATGACGAGGCTCCCAGATGAAACGTAAAAATGACTCTCTTTCTTTAGAGGAAGAGGTAACTCTCGTTGACCACGGCTATCTTTGGTCGTGGCAACGATTCTGGATTGGTGTAGCTAAACGAATACAGGACATTGTCTTCAGTCGTGAGTTTTTGGTGTATCTTCTTGTGTATATACAGGTGCAGAAGATGGATATGAGTGATCATATTGTATGGATCAGCTATCTTGCTATCTCTGCTTTGTTCATACTGGCTGAATCAATACGTATTCTGCTAGCCAAGAACACAAAGCTTGATGTAGTAGCTTCAATCAAGAAGGAACTATGAGAAAATACGAAGAGTTCAAAGCAATCTGGCTCGGTAGACAATGTCGTGACGGTCAGTGCGTAGCTCTCTATAGAGAGTACACTGAAGGTTTTCACGACATGCCGATGCTTGAAAGGCTTGGTGCTGATGGCGGTGCTCGAAGATTGTTCGAAGATTATGGAACATCTATCGGCCCTGTCACAAGAACACTATTCGACGCTACACAATACACAGGTGGCGATGAACGTCCAGAGCCTGGTGATGTTGTAGTGTTCGGACCTTCATCTACGAACAAGTGGGGCCATGTAGGTATTATGGACAGCCTGTCTGGGAAGCGTATAGTCATACTAGACCAGAACGGAATAGCAGCGATGAAAGGTGAGGCAGTAAAAGTTCGTCTATCTACATGGAGTATGGACCGTGTGCTCGGATGGCTGAGTATTAAGAAGGACATAGCTAATGGCTGAGATAAGAGTAGAGAGTCTTGATGACATAGATGTGCCTGAACAAGGTGTAATCTACATTGTTGAACCAGGTACGTCTTCTTGGCTGTGGAATGGTTCTGAGTTTGTGCAGCATGAAAGCAGAGCGCCTACAATTCAATATGGCAAAGTGTTTAAGGACCTTCAGTCTGAAGTTGAAGTTGAAGTTGAAGACAATATCATCGTTACGCCACCGGAACCTTAAGTGATAATAAAACAACGCTTCTTGTCTAAGAAGCATCGTTCTAGACCAGGCCTACCTCTGTACAAGCCTACGGCCATAGTCTTATATTTCGTAGATGCTTTTGACCCTGTTACTACACATTACGAGATATCTAGAAAAGGCGAGGTTGTACAGAATGTACCTGAGCACGAAGTTGTTCGACACTCACATAGCAAGCTTGACTACAGTACTATAAGCATCAGACTATCTATGCCTCTTAGTATTGACTCATTGTATGCTCTAAAAGAACTACGTGAGAGGCTGAATGTCAAAAGTTTACAACTAGGTCATGGCGATATTGACTGGGAGAAGTTCTATAATGACTTTACTATTCTTTAACGCGCCGTGGTGCAGCGTTTGTCATGCTATAAAAGACAGTATACCTTCTTATGCGAAGTCTATAGACTGCGAAGAAGATCAAGAAACACCCGTCAAGTACGGTATCATACAGCTGCCTACATTCCTCGTTATAGATGATGAGAGCAGAGAAGTAGGAAGGCTACAGACGACCAATGTTAAAGCTGTAGATAAATGGTTCAAAGCTTTGGAGGAGAAGAATGCAAAACAAGATAGCTGATTTTAAGATCGAAGCGTACGGCTGTGTAGAGCTGACTACGAATAAAGACGGTGCTACAGTCAAGCACTCATACTACAATGTGCCTCGTGAAGTAATTAAGAAGTTTATCAATGCTTCTACAGAGCCTTCAGTCAAAGACTTTGAAGACTGACTTAAAGACGCTAAAGATAAAGACGCTAATAATAATAAGACGATCTGTAGCAGCAGCTTTTGGAGCAACTAGAACATGACTGAAGATCTGATACATGCTGGGAATAACCTCGCAGCTGACGCTGAAAACATCTTAGTTGTTAAAGACGTCTCATACATAGGAAGTCAGTCAGACGCAGACGCAGATGCAGATGCAGACATGACACTAAGACACGAGCTTAGTAGTGACGACAGCACAGCAGCTGACGCTGAAAACGTCTTAGTTGTTAAAGACGTCTCACGGTCAGTCGCAGATGCAGATGCAGATGCAGATGCAGATGCAGACATGACTGAAGATCTGATACGTGATGAGAATAACCTCGCAGCTGACGCTGAAAACGTCTTAGTTGTTAAAGACGTCTCACGGTCAGTCGCAGACATGTTATATATGACACTAAGATTCGTGCTTAGTAGTGACGACAGCATATGGGACGTAAAACCTGAAAGTATGTCTATGCCGTCTCGTGGCTTATGCGACGGCATAGACATACTTATTCCTTGTTACATGCATAGTGCTCATATATTAAACGTAGTACAGAGCGTGCTAAATCAAGACTTCAAAAACGTGTCAGTCCACGTGCTTCTTATGGACGAAAAATCTATAAGGCTTAAAGAAAAACTAGAAAGTAAAGACTCAAAAGTTCATTGCTATATACACGAAGTGTTGAGACCAGCGAAGGCTCGAAACTGGCTAATAGACAAAGGCTCATATTCGCATGTGCTGTTCTTGGACGCAGACGACCCGCTAACTGATGCACATATTTTAAGCTCTTTTTTAGAGTACTCTGAGTATGATGTTGTGATGCCGTTATGGCCGAACATATCAGAAGCGCCATTTTATAATATGATATACAACTCTCAAACAACAGCTCTATTAAAGAGAAGTCTATTAGAAACTATGCGGTTCGATGAATCTTTTGTATACAGTAGTGAAGATACTGACTTTTTTATAAGAGCATACTTACAAGGTGCTTCTATAAAATACTCTAGTGCGCCCTTCAAAAGGTCAGACTTTCGACGTGAGACCCATTTGGTTGTTACGAGATGTGGTTCATATGACGTGATGTATAAATATAGAGAGCATTTTTTACCTATTCTAAAAGAAGCTCTCGTGCAAGACGTAGATGAACGAATAGAAAAAAGAATTAGGCTCACCATCTCTCTTCTCGAGAGCGATGAGCCTAAAGAATATGCTAACATGTACGAGCTGTCGTTTACTAAAACTCGAGCAGCAGCTTGTCTCATAGGCTCACTTCCATCAGGACATGAACGAAAACGAGCCTATTCCTTAGGTATAGGTGAACCAGGGAGATAGTACCAGCCACCGTTACCATCATATATCTTCATCACTTCCTCAGCGAACTTGTCATACAGTTCACAGACTCTCTCTAAAGAGAACGTTAGACCGTATTGGCGTATGTCGTGTGTAGATAACTGTTTCACGTTTTCAATTGCTTCAACAAAGTCTTTATGCGTTCTGCATCTGAAGCCTGTTAAACCGTCTATGTTGTATTCTACAAAAGCTCCCCAGTCTGTACTAATTACAGGAGTACCAGACAGATAGGCTTCAACCTGTGCTCCACAAAAAGGCTCAAGGAATACAGACGGCGCAATCAAGGCTCTTGCTTTTGAAAGCAACTCTGCTCGTTCTTTAACGCCAAGTAAACCAACATGCTCTACATGATCTGGTTCACCTTCAGGCAGTTTATCTGGTCCAGCTACAAGTAGCTTGATACCAGCATCTCTTGCAGCATCTCTTGCTATTGTATAGCCCTTGCTTGCGCCGCCATGCCGCATACCCAAGAACAGCAAGTAGTCTTCTCTCTTACCGTACTCGTCAAAGATGAAATCATTTTTGTCAAAGTGATTCGGTATTACTCGATTATACCACTCAAGTCTTCCTCCCAGCTCTACAGCTATAAGACCGTAATAAGCATGCATAATCGCATAAGACTCAAAGATTTTGAAGGGCGCAAAAAAGCCAGATGGGTAACCAATACCAGACTCTACAACGATCATGTCTTTAATATGATCACTTGCTATATGTATATGTGAAGGATAAGGACACATCAAAAAGTCTCTAGGCTGTTTTCTTTTGCCTACTTCTAAAGACACTCTTCTGTTCCACTCGTCTGACTCATTCACGAATGTACAAAAATGCAAAGCGTTCTCTGGTTGAAGCACTTCGTCTCTTTTATATATCTCTACAAGCTCATCGCATTCTGCTGTAGAACCTTCATTACTGTAATGTATTACGTAATGACCTTTCATCTTCAACATTTTACACAAGGTAAGAGCCTTCTGTGTAAAAGCACAACCGCAGTACTCTTTGTTTGTGACAGTATGCGGTAACCCAAGTACATGAAATCTCATAGTTTCTCCTTTATGCTAAGCTACTAGCTGTAGACATGTTTCGCTCATACATATGTAAAGATGAAGCATGCCACCAGATAGAGCCAGATGCTAAGTTCTTGTATTTAGACACGTCACAAGTCTCACCTGCTGTGACCAAATCATTCAGCATGTTCTTAAACACATATTGGTGCCAGGCCAGGTCGTAAGGTAAGCCATACTCGATGTCATTGCTACGCATGTACACAATGTATTCCAGTCGATTGTCTCGTATGAAATGATGAGTACAGAACGTACAAATAAAATCGTGCTTGGCATGTATACCGTCGTCATGTATAGTCTGAATCTCAGGCCTTATGTAGATGCAGACGCTCTGTCTTGAGAAAGGGTCTTTCAGCAGAGACTGTACAGCATGCTTATACTGATTATTATTTTCTTCAGAAAATACACACCAGCCATAGTTGCTGTTAACACTACCATCAGGCGCTGCACAGTTCTGCCATATTGGATTCCTCGCGATAACTGGTTGTGCTTTTATATTCCTTTCCATAGACAGATACCAAGCTAGTTCAGCATCTACATAAGACTGCTTAGCTCTTGAGAGTTGTTCAAGAGGGTCAAACTTTATGACCTGAGGACACAAAAGCTCTCTTGTACCGTTCTTAAGTAGAGGCTGCGCGCGTACCCGCTCAACAAGAAGTCTATATATTTCATCGTTTGTCATCTGTGCTACCTAGCCCTCCTCGGCCTGTGTCTTTAATATGCTCTACTTCTACTAAAGAGATGTCGTGCTTGAGAACTACTTTGAACTGCACTATTCTCATCCCTCGTAAAAGCTTCAATACTTCACATCCCGTATTGAATAATATCGCATGTATGCCTCTTTTATAGTCTGAGTCAATAATTGAAGTAGAAGATAACACACCATACTTAGTCTGTAAAGATGACCTTGGAAATAGCTCGATGTCATAGCCAGGAGTCAGCACATCAAAAGCAATGAGTAAAGGTATCGTAGCTATTCTATGTGGAGGTAGCCATACGTCTTTTGGTAACGACAAGTCATAGCATGACGCATCATCAGTCATCCTTATTGGAGCTATACCTTTACAGCCATCTTCTTCAAGAAGAACATAGTTTATGTCTATCATATAGCTTTCTCCCAGTAGACAGTTCCTTGTCTATACTTGATGTCACACTCAAACAGAGCTTTCAAATACTCTTGAGGATACTCATGCAGCTCAAATTTTTTGAATGATGAATACACATCTACCATTGGATTATCTACAGTAAACGGTATATACATGATGCCTTTATTAAAATGTCTTAAAGCACATCGCATAGCTTGCATTCGTTCAGGAAGATGGAAACAAGGGTTCATGATTATCAAGTCACAGTTGAACGTTTCTCCATCTTGCCAAGAGAAAATCGATTTTTCTTCAAAAAGATCTTCTCTTGTCTTCCACTCAAGGCACTTACACAAAGCTTCACGATCTACATCAAAGCCTACGAACTTGAGCTCACGATTTGGATATACTTCACGTAGAGTTTTGAGTAGCATACCGTCACCGCACATTGGATCAAGTATTCTACTACCTACTTTTGGGTTTAGACGTAAAGCCATTTCTACAGCGATGCCTTTAGGCGTATAGTATGCGTCTAACTCATCTCTTTTCTTTTTGTCCACTTTGCTTCTCCTTAATGAGCCATAACAAGATTAAACAGTTAGAGATAATATGATGCAGATGACTATGGCCTGATTCAGAATCAAGCATTTCACCACTCATAAAAGATATGAAATGACGACTCATAGCATCTCTGTAATCATCGATAGAGCAGTACTTCCAACTTTCATCTTCGTACTTCTTAGCTCCTTCTGTGAATACGTCACCGACTTCTTTGAACATATCCCAAGGTACAAGAGACCATCTCGTTTTATTCTTCTTAGCTTCTAAAGCTTCTTTATTATGTGTCTCGTGTTCTTTAACTGAGCTTATCTTTCCCATACAGGTCTCCTTTGTCGATATATTGTTTTATCATGAACAAGAGCATCTCCACAGAAACCTGATTCTCGCCAAGTCATCAAAGAGTCTGTAGAGGAAGCAACTGTAGGATTACCATGTATATTCCACGACGTGTTTATTAGCATAGCTAAACCCGTTAGTTGCTTATACTTCTTAAGCAATCGATATGCAAAAGATGAATGGTTGTATAATACTTGAGGTCGAGCGGTACCATCACAATGTATTGCTCCGGCGTATTGCTCAGTGTCTACTTTACACTTCAATACTGCCGTCATGTACTGGTTTGTCTTATCAAGCTTTTTATCTCTATAAAACAGCTTATCAACGTCTTTATCAAGAACTATTGGAGCGTAAGGCATATACTCTGAACGACCAAGAGTTTTGTTCAAGAGCTTTGTTCCTTCTGGATCAGAAGGTTGATAAAACGTAGATGAGTGACAAAGAGCTCGTGGACCAAACTCAGATAAGCCACCTCGATAATGTACTATGCCACCATTTGCAAGTATCTTTGCCATCTCATCAATTAAGTCTTTTTCATAGAGAAATGTTGTATGATGACACTCTTCATCTACTACGAAATTGATTGCTAAAGAGCATGGGTCCTTCATGCTTAAGCCACTATATACATTTCCAAAGTGACCGGCAGGTATTTTCTTTGGCTCAAATAGACTCAGAGCAGCTCCGATAGCTGTACCTTCGTCTCCCATGCAAGGAGCAACATTAACAGTCTTAAAAGAAGTTCTTTTAGCTATGAGACTGTTCAACCTTACGTTTGCAAAAAGACCACCAGCTAAAAATAAATGATGCTTGTGAGTGTCATTTATTGTAGACAATAGCCTCAAAGTCTCTTTCTCTATGAACAATTGAGCCATTAAGCATAGACTTGTTATTCTCGAGTCGTCTGCGTCGATGACAACTTTTGAAGGCTCTTTATTAAGCCAGTCTTTGCAAAACTCAAAGATGTCTCTTTGTAGGTCGAAGAACGAATGACCCTTGTAAGACCAAAAATGCTCAGACGCAGAAAAGTTAAGGTATAGTTTTTTCATGAGCTTCAAAGCGATAGTGTAGTCACCTCGTGCAGCTAAACCTGTTACCTTGCCTTCATGCTGATGCATCTTTAATCCTAAAGAGCCTGTAATAAACTGGTACACAAGAGCTACAGAGTCCTTCAGAGAGACCGAAGATATAGGTTTTTTAATATCCTTAACATGTCTTTCTGAGTAGCTCAGACCATCTCCATAGCCATCTGAGACTATAATATAAGAGTTCCTGGGAACTTTATAATAAGGAAATATAGAATACGCATGAGCTGTATGATGGTCTACTCGACGAGCTTGAATAAAGGACGTATGACAGTGCGTATTTACAAAGTCTAATAGGTTTTGCTCTGCTGACATATTGTCGTCATATAGCCATTCTGGCTCGTATTTGGCAAAATACTCTTTATCAAGAATGTCGTAATGAGAGTAGTTTAACACGTTAGACACGCCGCTGTTACCTCGTACGACTAAAAGTATTGCGTGTACAGGTATTCTTTTTGTATTCTTTTCTCGAGTGAGTCTTTCTTCTGAAACAGCTCTTACTAGACGACCTTTATTGTCTACAAGAGCTGCACTAGAGTTAAAGCCTAAAGACATGCCTAAATGATACTTTGCTTTCATCTAACTATCTCCTCTATGTCTTCTTCAGACGCCTTATCACTGTCTTCATCAAGAGGCTTAACGATTCCGTTAATAAAGCCAAACATCGTATTGACCATTGCTGTGAGTTGTTCAGTATCAAAAGTATAGCCTTGTACAAGCTGTCTTTGTATACGTCTCAACGTATTTTGAACAGTCCACATGTCTACACGTTTGATTCGACCAGGCCCTTTACGAGTAGGGTCTTTTAGCTGCTCTTTAACTGTCTCATGCATCTTGCTCTCATCACTCACGTACCAACCCCCTGTATTTGTCAAAGTCAAAATTACCTGACTTCATCTCTTGCCATATGCCATCTTGCTGGTATCCCCAAGAAGGCCCAACATCACAACTCGTTCTTATAGGAACAGTCCATCTGTCACTATAAGCATTCTCCATACATCTTTGAAACTCAAGCGTAGCTTCTATGCCTTCCTTAGAGTAAGGCATCGATAATACATTTTCATCATGCACTGTAGCATGTAGCTTAAGAGTATTGAAGATACCTGCTTTATAAGCATCAACTAATCCTTTCTTCAAAGTGTCTGCACAACTGCCTTGGATCAGATGGTTTAACATCTTATATAAACCATCATTCCATCGACCTTTCTCAGGGTCATAAAAAGGTTTAGGCTTATGATGAGCTCTACCACCGATTGAAAGTATGTAACCTTTTAATCTTACTTCATTAGCTACATGCTGCTGCGTCTGTCGTATATAGGGCATACCAGCATGGAACTTGTTGTATACTTCAATTGTCTTCTCAAGAGTTTTGAACGCTTTCTTGTTCTTGAGGAAGATGCCTTTTGGTCCAGCACCGTATACGACAGTGAAGTTCAAACGCTTAGCCCATATGCGTTCTTCAAGCTCTGCAAGGTTTTGAGCCATCGTATGGAAGTCAGCATGCTGTCGAGCCTGCTCTTTAATCACTTCGCTCCGTTCACCTATAGCAAAGTGAGCTAGACCATACATCTCTATAGAAGAGTAGTCTAGAGCTGCTAGCATACATCCTGGCTCAGGCAAGAAGAGAGATCGCATCTCTTTGCCATAAGACTTGACGCCTTCAGCAGACTCTTCACGAGCAGGTATTTGCTGAAGGTTAATCGTACGAGAGCCGAATCGTCCTGTACGTGTGCCGCCCTCATCTCTCTTGTTCGGACTGAATACTGAGTATGCTCTACCATTAACAAGCTTTTGAAGAGAACCTTCAAGAAAGTTATTTATAAGAGTAGCATACTTCTTGCTGTTTTGTATGTGCTCTATAACAGGATGGTCTATCTCGTCAAGAGCTGCTGCGTTCCAAGACTGATTACCTGTAGCTGTTACTATAGGAGATATAATACCCAAGTCGTTCATAGCTACAGTCATCTTCTTAGGCGACTTTACTACGCTAGAGTCAATGCCGTACTGATAAAGAAGTATCTCATCAGTTTCTTTTTGCTTGTCTTTAATAAATGAAGTGAAATTGTCTCTTGCAACTTCATCGACAGGAAAGCCATTACCATTGAGCAGGCTTATAACAGGCTGTAAGTCACACTCAAGCTTATAAGCTTCTTCATGAACCTTCATAAACTTTTCCTGAGCCATGAATAAATCATACGTGGCTCTACAGTCTTGCTCATTATACTTGATTACAGCTTCTCTACCTTCAGGCTCCATCCATACGATGTCTATGTTATCCCAGACGTCGCCTCTTAAGCCGTACACAAGCCTATACTTCTCAAACCAAGCATCAAGAGTGTCTGCTGTGTTCTTACCTTTTACATTGAATCTCTTACAACAAGAGTCTAAGTCTAAGTCAGCGTATTCGTCTATCAAGCACGCTCTTGTCATTGTGTCATGCAAAATACCGCCGACTTTCCAGTCATAACCGTGTATAAGCCATGACACGTCATACACAGAGTTATGGAACACTTTGTCTTCGTCTGAAGCCAACCACTCAGGTAATCGAGGGTCATCTGTAAAGCAACAGACATAGTTCTTACCATCATAAAGACCTACGCAGAGTATAGCAGCGTCCTTACGATGATAGCCAGGGCCTAGCGACTTAAAGTCGCTATGCTCTGCTACCTCAATATCTATAGCTATCAAAACGTTGGAACCTCAGAATCTGGATCGTAAGGCGTTGCGTCTTGCTGCGGCTGCGACTGTGACTCAGAAGTACTCTGCTGATTGCTTGAGCCACCTGGCAAGAAATCTACTTTTGACGTGTTTACAACGATCTTTTTCTGCGTAGATCCATCCTGCTTTGATGTCCACTGCTGGAGCTCAACTTCACCACCGCTGACAGCTATGCCCTTCCCTTTTGTTAAATAGGGAAGCATGTTCTTCGCTGATTTGCCCCAATGATTGACTGTGATGAATAGAGTCTTAGCGTACTGCCCGAAGCCTGTATTGTTTGCGATGTCAAACGTTACAAGCTCTGTGCCTGAGGGCAACACTCTATACTCAGCGTCTCTTGTCAGACGGCCTGTTACTACCCAGTTATTTATGTCTGCCATATGCATCCTCCTTAATAGAAAATAAAAGCCAGCAGCTCAAAAAGCTGCTGGCTCACGAGACTACTCAGCGTCTCCTGATGTTTCAGGAGCAGCGAGCAGTGCTACGTTCTGAGCTGACAGAAGCTGAGGCTTGACTGATTCAAGGAAGAGTTCTTTATCAAGAAGCTCTCCTCTTGAGACGCTGACAAACTTCGCAATCTGCTCTGCAGGCTTCGCAGGGTTCTGTACAAGATCGAGAGTGAGGTGCCAAGAGAAAGCGTACAGTGGAGCGATGCGACCTGAAGGGAGCCTCTGAGACCTGAGCTGAGCATTCCACTGCTTACAGGTTTTCATGCTACCTACAGTCGGGCTGAAGTACATGACACCGCTTTCAGGTGCGTCTGCTTTCATGCAGGCATAGATGAAGAGCTCTTCAACCTTGTTGCCTGTTTCGGGGTTCGTCATCTTCGGGAATCCACGAGTACCGGGCTTCGGCATCTCTACCTTCACGGGTATTGAGTTGGGCTCATAGCGTCCAACAGTCTCATACGGCGGTTCCTTGCTGCGTTCAATCCAAGCTGTCTTGAAAGCAAGAGGTATCACCTCTACAGTAGGACCGTAGTTTTCTTCTGTAGAGCTGTTCCTCCATGTGCCTGGCTGATGGCCATTCATCGTTGGGCCAGAGCCGGGCTGAACCATCCCGAGGTACGCTGTACTGACAGTGTCTTGAGTAAAACCATCAAGACCGTCACCTGCGAAGTCATCGAATACCGTCTGGTCTCCGCCACTTGCTGCCTGTTCCTGTTTTACAGATTCCTTGTCATCTTTGAACAATGCCATATTGTTCCTCCGTCACTTGTTCTACTCATACTAGGTATGAGCTATATTTAGCTATCTACGATAGCCAATATACTTATGCTTTGAGCATAGCTTTATGCCGTATAGACTCACTTGTTTCGCCTCTTGCTAAGAGGCTGCACTCTTCTGGTGTAAAGTAAATCCAGTTGCCTAAAACGTTAGTTTCTAATAGCTCTGTGGGCACAAAAGCTACGAATTGAGCAGAGTTAAAAGTAGAAGGTAAGTTCGACTTACACACGATAGTAAACTCATCTATCTTCATTCTATTATCAAGGCATACTCTAGTAATCATCTTGGTACTTCCACCTTGTACACCAGTTATCTGCAGTCGTCCAGTCGGTACAAAGGGAAAAGCTTGTATGCCCTTAATAGGAGAGCGAACAGCTGTTCTTGTAAATCTCACATAAAGACCTGGAGTATCACACTCTAGCTCAACGATACCTGTGTCTATCATGTAGAAGCTGTCTACATGTTCCCACCATTGACGGACTGTCTCTATATACGGCCGTAGTCTTTGACGTAACACATGCTCCCAAACAGGATCATCTAAGCCTGGTCTGTCATCGATCTGCATCATCCATAGCCTCCACGTCTCTGTCTATTTTCTGTATAATATCACTGTATTGTCTAGATTGCCAATAGCTTATCTCATTCTTCCTGTAGTAAGAGCTTAAGCCGTCTAGAATAGCTCCATCAGCCCAGAGCATGTCATGCGTATAGCCTAATACTCTACATAAACGATATCCTGGGAAAAAGCAAGTCTGTCTTCTTCCATTCCACTTGCTGTCAGTCCAGAACGTACCATGTAATAAAGCCAGCATTGCTTCTCTATACTCTGGCTTCGTAGGTACAAGCTTTTTACCGAACTGCTCTTCAGGCGCTAAAGGCCTATTCTTCCATTGTTCATACAGAGGTTTCCAGTCGTAGTGGTACACGGCTCCCCAGTTTGTATGTATCGGCTTCTGCATGCCTCTAACAAGAACGCCATGATATTCAAACTCCCTTTCAATGAGTATAGGTGCTCTTGTCAATCTTGCAGGATCAGCTGTAGTAGAATCAAACACAAGCTTGTCGCTAAGCTGTGTAGCTAGATGAGCATGAAGCCATCTATACGACTCAAGATCAGGACACTCGTCAGCTATTCTAACAATTATGTGGTATGACTTGCCACCACTATATACGACTCGTGCAGCGATACCTTCTCTGAAAAGTCTCTCTGCTTCTGATAGTTGTAATCGTAAACGTTCAGCAAAGAGTCTTTCAGACGTCAGGTCACCGCCCTTCTTGATACGTTCTTCTTCAATCATGTATATAGCCTTCGTTGTTTCATCAGACTCAAATAAGAACGTGTCCATGTACTGGACATTCTTGTTCTTATTTTCAAGAGACGTAACACCTGGCTTCATTTCATTTAGAGTCTCAAACTCACCATTAGGATCAGGCCTCCACTTGCTGTTCACTCTCAGTCGTTGGCCTATTCTTTCTACTGGCTTCACCTCAGCTGCATTCGCTATGTCTCTGTAAGGCCTCACCTGACGTATAATAGCTGATGCTAAGACAAACCGAGCTGTTGGTGCTGTGCGATGTCTACCTTGTATACCATAGAAGCCTCCAGGTATAGCTGTTGTAACAGGATATACACGTATTCCAAACTCTTTAACTAGCCATGTTTCACAGTCGTACAACGTACGTTCAACACTAGCGTGTGCAAAAGGCTTATTAGAGAGCTGGTCATAAAAAACAATAGGCCTACATAAAGCGACAAAGTCTGGCTTACCAGCGACGCTTGGAAAATACTGCAGAGCTGCTGAAGTCTGCAGATATGAAGAGAGGTCTACAGTTTCTTCTCTTTCAGTACCTTCATTTATTACGAGAGTTTGTACAACTTCTTTCGTATCAAGAGTAGCTCGAATAAATGGAGCAAGTGAACGAAGTATAGCTTCAATCTCTGTGTTCTCTGTCGTTCTTGGCAGTGTAAAGCATCTATCATAAGCTGCTGTATGAGGAAACTGTCGTACTTCAGTATTAGCTATCTTCTCGTCTGTAAAGAGCTCATGCTTAAACTGTGAGATAAGATCATAGTCTTCTACAAAAGGTATACCTGTGCGATTATTATTCATGTCTTGACCATAAAGCTTGGTAAAGACTTCATCAGCTAATTTGCTTTTCTTTCTTGTGAAGTTTTCATCTGCTTCCATAATCATAAACCGCCTCTGATCAGTGTCATCATCAAACTTGATTGGCACGTCTTTGTTCGACGTGACTACGAAGTCTGTGTAAGACTCTTGATATATCGGGTCAAGACCTTTATGCTCCTTTCTGATTGTAGTAGCTGTAGCTCTAGACTTGAGAGCAGCAGCTGAATTCTTCTTGTCTTCGTATTCTTTTTCTTCATGGCACACAATTAAAGCATCTGCGTAGTCTGCATTAAACCGACTTTGACTGTCGTACTGATCAGTCACAAGAACATTATCCTTACCAAAGAGACCTTTACACAGAACTTCTGCAAACGTTGTTTTACCTGTACCTTGTGCACGACTGACGATGATAGGTACAACCTGCGTCTTCTGCGTTGGATAACACATCTTCATACGAAGCCATGCAAGAAGATGCATGTAACATTCTCCTGCTATTGCTTGTATGAATGTGTATATATGCGAAGTGTCTCTTCGTGTCTGCCTAGCAAAACAAGGAAAAGGCTTCGCTATATTAAAAGTACCACGAGATGCGTCATAATAACCACTTGGAGTACTATAGTCTCTATGGTATATTGGTTTACGTCCCTGCTCTTCTCTTTCACCGTTCACTCTAGCTGAGTCATGATATTTTATACCTCGAGGAAACCACTGTCTTGGAGTACGCTTACCTTTTTCGTCTACGTCCCAAACAAACAGTAAGTCAGAGCAATAAGCATCAACCCAAGCTCTCTTAATTAAGATGTCACCACGGTGTGTGAGATAGTAATATTGGCGTGTGCTACGACCGATTACAACAATATCAAGAAGATGCTCTTTAGCCCACTGCGCACACTCTTCATCAGAGTCAAAGCCAACGCCACATCTATCTTCAATAGCTTGTTGTATCATCCTTTGCTGGGTAGCCGCACTGTCGTATATCTCACCATATACAGCAGATCTTACATCATCTTGCGACATTCGACTACCGCCTTATTTACTATGTTTTACGTTACCTATCTTGTTCTTTTCTTTCAGCCAGTAAGAGCTCACTGCTTTATGTCTGTCTATGTAAGAAGACGTTATACAAGAATAGTCTTGTACTGAGAAGTCTTCTCGAAGCATGACTTCTCTTTGTAGCTGTCTTAAACCCTCTTCAGGTATATAGCAGTCTATTGAAGCATCGTCTTTTCGACGAAAGCCCTTACACGTTTTCAAGTACACGCAACCTACACAGTCTATAGCCATATGTTTCCTCATACTTCAATATTCACGAAACCGACTTCCTGAAAATGGAAGCTCTCAGGTATGTCCTGTATCTGCAGTTGTGCTACGCCTGTGCCAGCTCCAATTTTATCTTTGAAAAACGCTTTAAGCGAGTTCGTATTCAGATCATCTACTTCAGCATAAGGTATGCCTGTAGCTTTCAGCTTATCCATTTGAGAAGAGTCAACCTTAGCACTCTCCTTGATAAGATGCTCTCCACCGTTTGCTCTGAGCCATTCAACCTGAACTCTACGATCATCTGCATTTTTGTTTGGCTGGCAATAGAACTTACGTTCATACGTCATAACGCCGCCTGACATAAGCTTTATTTCGCTTACACCTGCATTAAACATTTCCATGGGAAGGACAGATGACGCGTAGTAGTCATGCTCTTTAACAGCTTGCTTGTACTCAGCTTCAAGCTCTATAACTTTAAGCTTCAAAGCTTTAAGGTGTTCACCCATTTTTACGAGATTCTGTAATATATTTTTGTCAGATTCTGTTGTAAGATAGTCAAACTTGTCGCTCATCTTTCTTAAGCTCCTCATTAAATGCGTTTATAATACGAGACATCTCGGAAGCGTCATAATCACGTATTTCGCACAAATACTCATATATCTGCTTCTGAGATACCTCATCCAGATTCGTCTTTCCGTAGTATATAGCTGCATCTTGTCGAGCGACTAGAGGTAAATAATCTAATGCTCGAACAAGAACTATCACCTGTTGAGGAAAAGACATGTTGTTGAAGCCACGACTCCCTAAGAAGAAGTGTATCCTGATGTCATTCAGCGTCATCGTTCAGATCAAACTCCTCCTCTTCATCATCATCGAAGAGATCATCATCTTCCTCACTCTCATCGAAGTCTTCTTCATCGAAGTCGATGTCATCGCTCAGATCAAACTCCTCATCATCGAAGAGATCGAGATCGTCATCCTCATCATCATCGAAGATGTCATCATCTTCTTCATCATTGAGCACGTCATTCATAGGTTCCTCCTATATCGTGTATG
>Ga0209719_1002996_pt1 | contig 16208 bp, 14 predicted proteins | sample AD_JPNAS2_MetaG_FD_184421 | JGI IMG/M metagenome (GOLD analysis project Ga0209719, IMG submission 184421) | Active sludge microbial communities of municipal wastewater-treating anaerobic digesters from Japan - AD_JPNAS2_MetaG (SPAdes) (version 2) | ecosystem: Engineered > Bioreactor > Anaerobic...
CGTACAATGTGTGCGGGAAACGGCTTCTAAGTATCCGCGGCCGAGAAAGGGCAAACCGCCAAGACGCTGCGAACGCCAAGAGGGATAGAGGTTTTTTGTATACGGTCGACTGTAAAGGCTTCCGCCAGCCATATATCACATCCTCGCCCCTTTTTCTCTTCGGTTGTTTTTCCACACTTTGAAAGGTGTGGAAGTAGGGCGTGTGTTTCTCTGCGGAAGACGGTTCGTTCGTGGTGGAGGTTCCCGAACTTCCGGGATGTATGGTGGATGGCTCGACCTATCAGGAAGCACTTGCCAACGCGGAACAAATCATCCGCGAATGGGTCGAAACCGCATCCGCGCTTGGAAGAGCGATCCCCGCGCCTCGCGGGTGGCCCAAAGAGGATGTTCCGGCGCTCCGCAAGCCACCAACTTCGCGTCTTCGCGCCTTCGTTTGAAAAAAAGCAGAGCCGCGGAACCTGAAACCTAAGAGCGTTGAAAGTTCAACCGCTAGTCACTATCCGGGATTCACTCCCTCAGATAGGCGGCTTCAAGGGAGTCGCCGCGTGAAATGTCGATGACACCGCATTGGGCCAGTAGCGGGGGGAGTACACGGGCGTTGATTTGTGCCGGGGAATCGCGATTCGGGTCGTAGCGGCAACAGACGGTACCGGTAGCAGCGTTGAATGAGAGGGTGGCCCCCGGCACGGCAGCGCCGATCGCGCTGAGGTCGGACGGTTCCGCTGTGACGCGATAGAGGAGCATACTGGAGGTGCCGATGATCTCGTCCAATGTGGTGTTGCGCACGGTGCGCCCTTTCTCGATAAATGCTACACGGTCACACATGGCTTCGATGTCGTTCAAATTGTGTGAACTGATCACAAGCGTCTGGCGTCCGCGTCGGCGCGTGAGGAAGGCGCGCATGTGGGCGGCTTCACGCGGGTCGAGTCCGCTGAGCGGTTCATCGAGCAGCACGAGTTCGGGGGAGCCGATGAAGCACTGGGCGATCATGACCCGTTTGCGCATGCCGTGCGAGAGCGAGCGCACGGTGGCAGTCAAGCGGTCCTCCAGATGTACCTCGCGTAGCATCTCGATTGCGGTGCGCTTGGCTTCGTGGCGCGTGAGCCGCTGCAAGAGGCCATAGTGTGTGAGCAGGTCGATCGGTCGGCTTTCTAGGGGCAGTTCGGAGTCCTGCGGCAACAGCGTGATGCGGCCGCTGTGAACGGCGGGATCGAAGGGGCCGCAGCCCAGCAGGTTGATGGTGCCACCGTGCAGGTGAAGCAGACCGGCGATGGACATCATCCACGTCGTTTTACCTGCGCCGTTGGGGCCGATCAAACCCAGCACGGCGTAGCGTGGCACGGCAAGGGTCAACCCGTCCAGCGCGCGGCGCGCGCCATACCGCTTGACCAGTTCGGTTGATTCAATTGCGTAGTCCATGATTAAACGTCGCGGGTACGAAAAAAGGCGTAACCGGTGAACAGGTAACAGAATCCAAGTGTGATGAGGGTGGCCGAGCCTGCAATCAATGGAGCCGGAGCGTTCCGCCACAACAACATTTTGTGTCCGTCGGGCAACAATTGGCCGAGGTGCGGCAGGTAGGCACGCCAGCCGGTATCGGTGGTGAAGTGGCGGATCAGGATGGAGAGGACGAAACAGGCCGTGATGGCGAGAATGCCCATCACCGTCGCCTTGCTGGACGAGCGCGTGAGATGGGAAAGCCCCATAGCCAAACCCAAGTAGGGGATGGAATAGACCCATGCGCGCAACGACCACTGCACCATGTTAAGGAAGAGGTCGGGCGTGCCGGAACCGGCCAGCCGGATCTTGGCGACGGCGTAGGCGCTGGCGCCGCTCAGGATCAGTGCCAAACCGATCATGAACACTTGTCCGATGAATTTGCCGATCGACCAACTGGCGCGCGACGTGCGGAAAATCACGTAGCGCACCGAGCCAGAGCCGATCTCCTCCGCAATACGGTTGCCCGCGACCAATACGACCAGCAACGGCGTGTAAAAAAAGGCGAACCAAGCATAGATCAACTCCACCGGATGTTTGCCGGTGATATCGCGCAGGACCAGATCGTTCTGCGTCATCCTTTTCATCATGCGCTGGAACGGTTTGGATTTCCAGAGGGCGGTTGAGACCACGCCGGCCTGTTCCGTGGCCGGAAGTTGCAAGGCTGTGGCGAGTTCGGACTCCAGTTTGTGCAGCAGGTTGATCGACCAGTGCATGTTGCAGACGGCAGCCGCCAGATAGAGCAGCAAGACCACCAAGGCGCGTCGGCTGCGCAAGGCGTCGAACCACTCGTAACAAGCGACGCGCCACGTTTGGACCAGCGCGTTCAACGGGGCCTCCTTGGGAAGCGGCGGCGACCACCGGGGCCGGACGCGTTTTCGAGTTTGTGCTCGACCGCGATCAAAGGCTCGGCCACGGCTGGGTCGATGAAGTCTGTGATTTCAAGCTGAGACGCCTCGCCGCGCAACGCGTCCGGCACGATCACGGTGAGGTCGTCATAGGTCCGCACGAGCGAGGTGGTCATCTCATTGAAAAACCGGACGCCGAGTTCCGGCGTCATTTCTTCGCCCAGAGCCAGAGCGTCGGCAAGTCCTTGCATGGAGGCTTGCAACTCCGCATTCATGGCGTCGATTGAGGCATCGAACAGCGCCGTGGCTTCCGCATCCAACTTGAGGCGGCTGAGCCATTGCGAGCGTGCGATCTGCACGCGGGTTGCCCACAATTCCTTGGCCTCCTCGATACGCGCTCGCAGATCCTCTGGCGATGTCCTGCGGCTCTCTTCGCTCTCCGCGTCTTGGGGCGGGGGCGTATTCGCGACGGTCGTAGGGGTATCCGTTGTTGCTTGCGCGACGTGTGTTGTCGGTGCAGTTGTTGCGTCTATGTCACGGACGGCTGCTGCCGGTTTGCGATTGGGGGCGGGAACGTTGGCAGCCCGTTCCGGGATTTGGACCATGCGGGTAATTGCGTCGAAACGTGAATCTTTTTCACGGTTCGCGGTCTTCGTTCTGAGGTCGTCCAATTCCCGTCTGAGTGTCCTCAACTCCTCCCTCGGCGACCACCCGCCGATCAGGATGCCGATCAACACGGCGAAAGGCAACAGTAGAAAAGATTTCATAATCGCAAAGCTCATCACTAAAACGGTTGGGATGTCATTTAATGAAGTAACCAGATACCCGTCACTTGCCAGCTCTCCTCGTGTTTTCCACCATCCACAAGGACGAGCCAGCTTTCGGCGGCGGTCACCGCAGTTTTCTTTTTCTCCAACTCTGCGGCCGTGCCACTGAATGCCAGCGCGACCACAAAAGCGGCAACAACTGATACGAATCGGTGTGTCATTTTCTCTTTTCCTTTTGTGGTATCCCAATGTCAGTGCCTTGCGGCTCGACAAGCGCGATAAAAAACGAATTTCTCACACGAAGACGAAGGGCGCGAAGGAGAATGGGGTGTCATAGAAAAACGTTGTGTCTTTTGAGCCTTTGTGTAGGATTAGATTGGGTTATGCGCTCCGCCCGCGTTAGTAAACGTCATATCGAACACGGCCACAGGATACATTTGGTCGCCTGTAGGCGTCAAGGCTGAGGTTGGCAATCGGTTAGTAACAGGGGGGGATCATGCGTTTCTGGTGAAAAGGGGGAGCAGAGAGCCGGCGCGGGCGTCCTCGCCCGCAACAACGTGTCTTGTAAAAGGCTGATACGCACACGTGCTCGGCGCGTCAAGTAAAAATCAAAAACGGAACCTTGATTTCCGTGCCGAAAAGACGTACTGTTCACTGGGTCTTTGGCCGGGTAAGCGTTAAACTCTCAGAGGTGCGTCATGGGCGGTTTTTTTGGTGTGGTGTCAAAAGAAGATTGTGTGACGGATTTGTTTTTCGGAACCGACTATCATTCGCACTTGGGCACCATGCGCGGCGGCATGGCGGTTTTCTCGGGCAAGGGGTTCCAGCGGGCGATCCACGACATCTCGAATGCGCAGTTCCGATCCAAGTTTGACAATGAATTCAAGCGCTTTGAAGGTCAGGCGGGAATCGGTGTTATCAGTGACAATGAAGACCAGCCGCTGATTATCTCTTCGCATCTGGGGGTTTATGCTATCGTGACGGTGGGAATCGTCACCAATCTCCAGCCGCTGGTGAAGGAGCTCTACGCCACGCATGCCGCGCAGTTTTCAGAGATGAGCCGCGGCGGAATCAATCCTACCGAACTGATCGCTACGTTGATCAATTCGCAATCCTCCCTGGCCGAAGGTGTGCAGTACGCTCAACAAAAAATTGAGGGCTCGTGTTCGTTGTTGATCCTGACTCTTAAGGGAGAGCTGTATGCGGCGCGTGATCGTTTCGGGCGTACGCCAATGGTTCTCGCCCAGAAAGAAGGGGCGGTTGCCGTCGCCTTGGAATCGTGCTGCTTCCCCAATTTAGGATATGTTATCACCCGCGAGTTGGGTCCCGGCGAAATGGTGTTGTGCACGCCCGATGGGGTAGAAACCGTGTTGCCTGCGGGGGAGCAGATGGCGGTCTGTTCGTTTCTGTGGGTCTACTTTGGCTATCCGCCGTCAACTTACGAGGGACGGAACGTAGAGATGGCACGGTACCGTTGCGGTGGCGCACTGGCGCGCCGTAACCCTGTCGAGGCCGACTCCGTGGGCGGCGTGCCGGATTCGGGTGTGGCGCATGCCCTGGGGTATGCGGTCGAGGCGGGCATTCGCTATGCACGGCCGTTTGTGAAGTATACACCGACCTGGCCGCGTAGCTTTCTGCCGTCGGATCCGAAAGCGCGCGAGTTGATCGCACAGATGAAACTCATTCCCGTGCCAGGGCTGATCCAAGGGAAGCGGCTGGTTTTTTGCGATGACTCAATCGTGCGCGGTACGCAGCTTTTCGACCAGGTCAAACGGCTTTATGATGATGGCGCGAAAGAGATCCACATGCGTATCGCGTGTCCGCCGTTGCTCTATCAATGCCGTTTCCTCAATTTCTCGCGGGCTAAAAATGAGATGGATCTGGCCACGCGCCGATTCATCCGCGAGATCGACGGCGACAACGCGGATATCGCGATGTACCGTGACCCAGATGGCGCTCCGTATCAGGAGATGGTCGGACGCATCCGGCAGCGGCTGGGGCTCAGTTCACTGGCCTATCAGCGGATAGATGATCTGGTAGAGGCGATCGGCCTGCCGCGCAATAAGCTCTGCACTTACTGCTGGACCGGCGAGGATGTCGCGAAGCCTAACGGCTGCACGCACGGGTGCTCACGCTGTCCATCCCCGTGCGCCGCAAAATCCGTTATGCCCGCTCAGTAGCCGATCTTGAAGTCGATACATTCGGCGGGAATACTGAGGCGGCGTTTGACCAGCGCGGCGAGCGCCCGGACGCCGAAGATCTCCGTGGCGTAATGGCCGGCGAATACCACGTTCTGTTCCAGGTTTTCAGCCAAGTTGTACCCCTGCAGGCTAGGTTCACCGGTGAGGAAAACGTCACAGCCGAGCGCGGCTGCCTGGTCGAGCATGTCGGCGGCACCGCCGGACACCACGCCGACACGGCGTACACGGTCTCTGCCGAAGTTCACCATGCGTAATTCGGGGGTGACCGCCTTCCGGACGCGTGCACAAAAATCTTCCAAGCTCAGCGGCTTGTCGTAGGTACCCGTGAACCCAATCGTGTTGTTACCGTGGTAGTAGAAGGCCGGCGCAAGGTTCCGCAGTCCCAACGCCTTGCAGAGCTGCGCGTTGTTGCCGAAGCGGGGATGCGCGTCCAACGGCAGATGCGCCGCGTAGAGGGCGATATTGTGCTGAATGGCAAAGGCCACGATCCGGTGGTTAAGTTCCGTGATCCGTTTCAGTGAGTCACCCCAACTGATCCCGTGGTGGCAAATCACGCAGTCCGCGCCGCGCTGCGCCGCCTCTTTGAGCAACCGCATACTGGCATCGACACCCGCGACCACACGCGTGACCGTCCCTGCGTTTGCGATCTGCAAGCCGTTGTTTGAGGCATCCTGAAATGTCGAACATTCCAGCGTGTCGTCCAACAGTGAAACAAGGTCATTCAGTGCGATTTTTTTCATTTCAACTTTCAACGCTCAACTCCCAACGCTCAACTCTCTACGGACGGGGACGCCCGCCCCCCAAAAACCTTTGCGTTCTATGCATTCTTTGCGGCTGTTTCCGTAGCCATGCCTCTTCGTGTTGCTCTCATTTTACGATGTCTGGGTCAGGGATTCTTTTCGCGTGTCCCGGTCCCGTACCGATTTCACGACCCAAAGCGAGCAGCCGCTGACGTACACGCAACACGCACTCTTCGCCCTCTTCGTCTACGTCCGGCTTGTTTGGGTAGAGCTTGTATTGTGCCCGATATTTACCGGGGGTGAGATTCGGCATGAAGACATTGGCGCCGCGCGTGAGGACAAGGTTCCGGCCGTCCGGCTCCAAGGCATCGAACGCCGTTGTGGCCGGGATGTGCGCGTACGGATTCAACAGGCGGAGCAGCGCGATGGTTTTGTAGTACATGCTGCGATCCTCCAAGAGCGGCTTACCGGCCAACGGCGTGTCGGGATGTGCGAGAAATGGGCCGCACCCGATCATGTCCAACTTCAAGTCGGTCGCGAAGAGGATGTCGTTGGCAATCATCTCGGCCGTGGAACCCGGCAGCCCGATCATGAAACCGCTACCCACCTGATAGCCGAGTTCGCGCAGATCGCTCAGGCAGCGGATGCGTTGCAAGAAAGATTCATCGGGGTGCAGGGCGGAGAACAGCGCGTTAGATGTTGTCTCGAAACGCAACAGATAACGGTCGCACCCGGCTGATTTGATCTGTGCCAACTCATCACGGGAGCGCACGCCAACGCAGAGCGTTACGGCCAAGCCGGTCTCGTTCTTGATCTGGCGCACGATCTCGCTCAAATGTTCGGCCGTGAAAAAAGGGTCTACGCCGGATTGCAGAACAACCGTGCCGCACCCCCAGCGCTTGGCGTGACGGGCGGTATCAAGAATCTGGTCCTGACTCATCCGATAGCGCTCGATCAGCTTGTTTTCGCAGCGGATGCCGCAATACCAGCAGTTGTTTTTACACACGTTCGAGAATTCGATGATACCGCGGAGGTGTACGACATGTCCCATCACGCGCTGGCATGATGTGTCGGCGGCCTGATAAATGAGGTCGCAGGCTTTACCTTGCGCGTTCAAGAGCGTAGCGAGCTCAGGTGCTGTGAGCCGTTCGCCGGCTTGGAGACGGATAAGCAAGTCTTGCGTGAGTTTCATAGTTCTCCTGGGATTGTAATTAAGGATTCCTCATGTCGAGAGTCGGTTATCTGTGTTCCCGTGCGCGTGACCGATACCGCTCGGGCTGCTTCTCCCTGTAGACATCCTGCTTGGGGATGAAGCGGATACCCCTACGCCCGAGCAGCTTTTCCGCTTCGGCCACGAAACTTGGCGACGGATCAACCAGAAAAGTCTGGCCGGACTGGATCAGGACGCGCCGTTTGTCCGGATAGATGAGGCAGATCAGCAGGGGGGTCGTACCCGGATGCGATGCAGCGAGGCTACGCAGGGCGGCGAGACGTCTGGTGGTGTTGGCGTCAGCCAGTACACCTACGACGATCTTCGCGCAGAAATGGCGCGGGGCATCGAGCAACGGATAGACCTCGCGTGCGATGATTTTAGCGGGCTCGTCACGTTTGGAAAGCGTGCCGCACACCAGCACGGGTTGGTCGGGCACGCAGGCACCTTCATACTTCTTGAACGCCTCGGAAAAGACCAGCGCCTCCATACTGGTCTCGCCGTCATCAAGCACCAGTACCGCCCACGCCTCTTTCGATTGTTTGCTGATGCGCCGCGTTACCGAGGCGGCCATGCCGGCCACGCGCACATCGAATTCATTTTTGGCGGCGGCGGCCTTGGTCAAGGACGCCGTCTGGATGTCCTTGATGATGCGGCGGTAGCGGGTCAGCGGGTGGCCGGTCATGTAGATGCCGAGCAACTCGCGTTCGTACGTCAGGTTCTCTTTTTCGCTCCAAGGATCACATTCGGGCAGATGATTGGGGGCGGCGGAACCGGCGTCATGATCGTCGAGCATCTCGAAAAGATTGCGCTGTCCGCTCTCCTGTTCGCGCAACCGTTCGGCAGCATTCGCAAACGCGAAGTTAATGGCGTTGAAAAGCCGTGCGCGGTGCATGCCGAACCCGTCCATCGCGCCGCATTTGATCAGCGCTTCCACGACGCGTTTGTTGACGATGCTAGAGTCGAGGCGTTGGCAGAAGTCGATCAGCCCCGTGAAGGGGCCGTTGGCCTTGCGTTCAGCTACGATGGCCTGCGCGGCACCTGCGCCGACACTCTTGATGCCGGCCAGGCCGAAGCGGATGTTGCCTTCTTCAGGGACGAAGCGGTCAAGGCTGTGGTTCACATCCGGCGGCAGAACGGTGAGACCCATTTCGCCAGCCTCCGAGACGAACCCAGGGAGCTTGTCGAAGTTGCCGATTTCCGACGAGATTTGCGCACACATAAACTCGGCGGGGTAGTGGGCCTTCAGGTAAGCGGTTTGGTAGGAGACCACACCGTACGCGGCGGCATGCGACTTGTTGAATCCGTAGTTGGCAAACTCGGTCATCGTGTCGAAGATCTTGTTGGCCAATCCGGCAGGCATGTCGCTGGTTTTCGCGCACCCCTCCACAAAGGCCGGGCGCTCCTTGGCCATGACCTCGGGCTTCTTCTTGCCCATCGCGCGACGCAACAAATCGGCACGACCCAGCGAATAGCCGGCCAGCGATTGCGAGGCGCGCTGGACCTGTTCCTGATAGACAAAGATGCCGTAGGTCTCTTTGAGCGTCGCCTCCAGTTTGGGGTGATCGTACACGATCGGCTCTTTGCCGTCTTTACGGGCGATGTAACGCGGGATATTGGCCATCGGTCCAGGACGGTAGAGCGCCGTCACCGCGATGATATCCTCGATGCGGTTGGGCCGCAATTCCGTCAGGACACGGCGCATGCCGCCGGATTCAAATTGGAACACGCCGACGGTATCACCGCGTTGAAAAAGTTTAAAGGTCTTTTCGTCGTCGAAGCGATTGAACTCTGCCGAGTTGAGGTCAAGGTTTATGCCGTGAACCAGCTTCACCAGATCGACGGCCTCTTGAATGACGGTCAGGGTCTTCAGCCCCAGAAAGTCCATCTTGAGCAAGCCGACCTCTTCGACCGCCTCTTTGGCGTACTGGGTGACGGGTTTGCCGTCTTTGTCGCGCGCGAGGGGAATGATGTCGATCAGCGGTTTATCACCGATCACGACGCCGGCCGCGTGTACGCCTGTGTTACGGTAGAAGCCCTCCAGCAGCTCGGCATACTGCATGATACGCCGCAGGTCGGGATCAATCCGGCAGAGGGCACCGAATTCGGGGTTCTCATCTTTAGCCTTTGCCAGAGTAATCTTCGGATCCTCGGGAATCAGCTTGCAGAAGGCGTTGGATTTGTTCAGCGGGATCTCCAACACGCGCGCGATGTCACGGATGACCGTTTTGGCACCGAGCTGCCCGTAAGTCACGATCTGCGCGACACGGTCCTCGCCGTATTTTTGCGTGACATACTCAATCGTCTTGCTGCGGTTGGCCTGGCAGAAGTCGATATCGAAGTCAGGCGGCGAGATACGTTCCGGATTCAAGAAGCGTTCGAAAATCAGATCGAAGCGGATCGGATCAAGCTGCGTGATGTCCAGCGAATAGGCCAATAGCGAGCCGGCCCCCGAGCCGCGACCGGGGCCTACCGGTACGCCATTACTGCGCGACCATTTGACGAAGTCCGAGACCACGAGAAAGTAGTTGATGAAGCCGGTTTTTTTGATCACGCTGACCTCGTAATCGAAGCGTTCGATCAATTGCTTTTCTTCATCGTTCTTAGGCTGGTCGTAGTCCAAACCGTAATGGCGGCGCAGTCCGTCTTTGCCGAGATGGATCAGGTAGTCGAGGTCCGATCCTTGCCAGCCGTCCGGCAACTGGAACTTGGGGAAATGCAGGCTTTCGGCGCTCCCATCCGAGAAGGTCAGCTCCACATTGCAGCGGTCGGCGATCTCTTGGGTCAAATCGAAGGCTTCGACCTCGCCCGGAAAACGTTTCTCTAGCTCTTCGCGCGACTTGAAGTAAAATTCATTGGAGTCATAGCGCATGCGATTGGGATCACTCATCACGGTGTTGGTCTGGATGCAGAGCATCACCTCGTGAGCCTCGGCGTGGCTTTGATGGAGATAGTGCACGTCGTTCGTGACTACCGCCTTAAGGCCGGTACGCTTGCGCAACTCTCGCACGCCTTCGTTAATCGTCCGCTGTTCCGACATCCCGTGATCCTGTATCTCAAGATAGAAATTGTCGGGACCAAAAATCTCCATGTACTCACGTGCGACACGTTCGGCTTCATCAAGGTTGTTTTCCAGCAGATGCGAGTTGACCTCTCCCTTGACGCAGGCCGCCAGACCGATCAACCCTTCCGAATGGGCGCGCAACGTTTCTTTGTCGATGCGGGGCTTGTAATAAAACCCCTCCATGTGCGCGATCGTGTTGATCTTGGCGAGATTGTGGTAACCGACGTTGTTTTTTGCCAATAGTACAAGGTGGTGGTAGGGCAGGGTGTGGTCACGTGTTGTCCGTGGGGCATTGGCCAGGATGTAGACCTCGCAACCAATCACCGGCTTGATGCCGTGTTCGCGGCAGGTCTTGTAAAACTCGATCGTGCCGTACATCACACCGTGGTCGGTCATCGCGATGGCGGTCATGCCTAACTCTTTAGCGCGTAGGACGAGCGGCGTGATGTGGCAGGCACCGTCGAGCAGGCTATATTTGGTGTGCAGGTGAAGATGAACAAAAGGTTTTGGCATGTTAGCGAAACGGGCGTGCGGGGTGACATGACAAGGGGCAATGGCACGTCCTGGACACCCCCCTCGTACGAAAACAAAGTGTATCAAAACCAACCGCCACAACGGAAGCCGAAAGCGCGACGGTGTTGAAAGCGTGGCGGACCGCACACAGTTGAATACGAAACCAGAAACCAAGCAACTGTAATCGGTTAGTGACAGGGGAGTGCGAAGGTCATGCGTTTCAGGGTTCCATTGCGCCACCATCGGTATCGCTATCGGTATCGGGATCGGTATCGCCGCCATCATTACACTTGCCGCCGCGAGCCACTGCGTGGGCGCAACAGTCGATTTCGAACCCGATAGCGATACCGATACCGATTTGGAGAACGTGGACGTGCACCGCTGCGCTGTGAACGTGAACGTTGGCCATACCCCGTGCACACTCGTTCACGTACTCGTACACGATAACTCTTCCCCCCTGTCACTAACCGATTACCAAGCAACTCATTCTTGACGGCGGTGTGCGCCTCTGGCATCCTTAGTCATAACGGGTGAGTCGGCATGCATGATGGATTTGTTAATCTGCGCGTTTCTGAGGATAGTAACATAGCGGATTTGCGCAAATTGAGCCGGGTTTGGCAGACGCACGACAATGTAACAATGGACTGACACCCGGGGCGAGGAACACGAGAAAAGTGGCGACGGAGAATTTTAGTCATGCTTGACCTTAAAGAGGTGGAGATGATCGAGAATGAACTTAGGTTTGTTGCCGAACAAACAAAGGTTAAACTTGTGATGCAGCCTCTCGCTGGGACCGCAAACTGGGAGTTCAGAAGAGAAGTGGATGATGGTGTTGAATGCCTCGGACTGATGTACGTCGCATCGGGGTGCGTTTTATTCCGTCGTCGTCTCACACGAAAGTACATTTGGTTACATGAAAAGTTTTGGTGGTTAGGATGTTTCTTGAGGAGTGCTTCCACGGACAGTTTCTATCAGAAAATCGGTCACATTCAACATGATGATGTAAAACGCGATATCCTTGGCGAGTTAGTCCGGCGGTGGTGTGATGGGGATCAAGGCATTGAGGCAAATGAAAAACAAACGAAAAGTGGTGTTTGAGCCTTTTATATTATGCGCGAGTTTCTTGGCATTCGTGGTTGTTTTTTTACCCGGTATAACAATCTCGACAGGATGGTTGCTTGCAAATAACCGACCGATCATGTTTGCAATACTGAACGCACTTTACTTGGTCGTAATCGTGGTGCCGCTTCTCATAGGTTACAAAAGACTGAAACATGAGCCCGATAGATTTACAGGGTATTGGTTGTTTAGGATGACACTACTGTTTATGGTTTTGCATTTCTTGGGCGTGTTTGGGTTTGCAATAGCCTTAAAAAAGTAGAAACATGGTTAAAAATGGCGACGGTGAAAAAAGAGCGATTATTGCCGCAATACAATCCGTCAAGGGCAGCCCCTTTTGTGACGAACACTGCAACGGCTGATGGCCGATGTTATCGGGAGATTGGGACATGGACAAAATCTACCTTCTGGCTTTTGGTGTTGTATGCGTTGTTACCTATCTTTGTTTTGGGAGTCGGCTTTATGTTAGGCTGGCCGTGGCGGGCGGACTTTTCTATGTTGGGCATGTGTTTTCCCCAATATGCAGTTTAACACTGCGTACGTGATGGCGAACTGCGTCACTTTTTTTACGCAGCACATTTCTGAATTGTTGAAGGCTGAAAAATATGAGGACGCGAACAAAAAACTGACAGCGTTTAATTTGGGGTTCCGCTCCGTAGTCACAGATGAAATGGAGATGAGGCGGTTTGTTGAGAACCTCATCGCACTAAGAGAGAGAGTCCCAAGGGAACAAAGTAGGATTCAGAGCACTCCTCCAATGTCTAAAAAACGTCCCACGCCGAACGCCGAAGTGGAAAAATCCTAAATCCTAAATCCTAAATTTCTAACTCCACACATAGCGCGGGTCGCGCTTTGTGCGGGAAAATGGTTTGGATTGATTTCAGCGTTCAGACAGGGTACGCTATCAAGAACCATTTTTTCGTTAAAAGGAGGCTTTGCAAATGGCTTTGACGTTGTCGGATCTCAAAGGCAAGACGGTGGGTGCTTGCGTGTCGGGTGGCTTGGATAGCCGCACGATCGCTAAGGTGATGGTGGAGGCGGGTGTGAAAGTGGTGGCGTTCTCCGCAGATCTGGCGCAACCGGATGAAAAGGACATCGCGGATATCAAGACGCGCATGGCACCGTGCGGGGTCGATACGGTCATCGTGGATCTTAAAGAGCCGATGGCTGAGGCGTGCTTTCAGGTGATCGAAGCGCAGGCGATGTATGATGGCGGTTATTGGAACTCGACCGGTATTGCGCGCGCCGTCACTGTGCGCGGTCTGATCCCGGAGATGAAGAAGCGCGGCTGCACGGTGTTGGTGCACGGCGCGACCGGACGCGGCAACGACCAGATGCGCTTCGAGCGCTATACCAACGTGCTGGCGCCCGCGATGCAGGTCTACTCGCCGTGGCGCGATGCCGGTCTGCTGACGAAGTTCCCCGGCCGCACGCAGATGGTCGACTATCTGGCGCAGTTCGGTATCAAGGCGTTTGTCGGTGCCAAGAAGAAGTACTCGACCGACGCCAATCTGGCTGGCCTTTCGCACGAGGCCGAGGATCTGGAGAGCATGGAGACGTCGATGCTGATCGTCGAGCCGACGATGGGCGTCTGGCCGCAGAAGGCACCGGACAAAATCGAGAACGTGACGGTGCGCTTCAACAAGGGCCGGGCCGTGCAGATCAACGGCAAGGATGTGTCGCCGCTGGAGGCGATGCAACTCGCCAACAAACTGGCCGGGCGTAACGGCATCGGCATGAAGCACGCGCTCGAGAACCGCATCATCGGCACCAAGAGCCGCGGTGTGTACGAGGCGCCCGGCATGGAGTTGCTGGCCACCTGTTTGCGTTACGTGTATCAGGCGACGCTCGACCGCCGCGCAGGTCTGCTTTTCGGACAGCTTTCGAAACTGGTCGCCGACCAGATTTACGACGGCCGCTACTTTGATCCGGTGACCCAAGCGGCGCGCGCCGCGATCGGGACGTTTGCCAAGCATGCGTCCGGCACGGTGTCGGTCGGACTGTACAAGGGCAATATCTTTTTCAATGCGCTTACCGACTGCAAGGCCTCTATTTACAACGAGGCCGATTCGTCGATGGAGGCGAGCGACGGGCTTAACCCGGTCAGTTCGCAGGGATTCGCCGAGATCCAGAGCGTCGAAGCGCGTATGTTGGCGCGGGCCGGCCAGATCGTGGCCAAGTAGTATCGTGATCAAGTGGTAAAGGAGGGGCGGATATGCCGAATCTCAAAACTTCATATCTCGGGCTCGAACTGAAGAATCCATTGGTGGTCAGTTCCAGTCCGTTGACAGACAACGTGGCGTCGGTCAAACAGTTGGAGGAGGCCGGCGCCGCTGCGGTCGTCATGCGCTCGATCTTTGAAGAGCAGATCGAGGCGGATGTGGCGGAGATGGCGGCATCGCTGGCAGGTGATACCAGCATGGCCGCCATTGAGTATCTGCGTGCCGACCTCCTGGGACAACTCGGGCCGGAGAAGTATGTTGAAAAGCTCCGGGCGATGCGCATGGCCGTCAAGATTCCGATCATTGCCAGCATCAACTGTGTGAAAGCGGCGAATTGGATCGCCTACGCTAAGAAGTTGGAACGCGCCGGGGCCGACGCGATTGAGTTGAATCTCTATCACATGCCAGTGGATCCGAAAGAGGACGCGGCATCGGTGGAGGCGCGTCGGTTGCAGGTGATCAAGACGATCCGCAGTGAGGTCAAAGTGCCGATTGCGGTCAAGTTGAGCAAGCACTACACGTCGCTGCTCTCCTTCGCGCGCATGCTGGATGCGGCGGGAGTGTGCGGCATGGTGCTGTTTAACCGCTTCTTGCAGACGCAGATCGATACGGATACGGAGTCGATCTTCTACGCGCACGACTACTCGTCGCCGCATGTGCTGCATTCACAGTTGCGTTGGACGGCAGTGATCCGCGACTGGGTACGTTGCAGCGTGGCGATCAGCGGCGGCATCCACTCTGGCGAGGATCTGGCCAGGGCGTTGTTGGTCGGCGCGGATGTCGGCTATATCTGCTCGGTGCTGTACGTGCGGGAGAACTTCGGGGTCATTCAGGAGATTCTGGATGGTCTCTCGGCTTGGATGGCGAACAAGGGTTATGCCTCCCTGTCTGAGTTCCGGGGCAAGCTGCGTGAGAGCAACCTGCGCGATGGTAACGGCTTCGAGCGTATGCAGTACGTGAAGGCGGCAGCCAAGGTGTCGTGAGGCCCCCCGGCTGTGTTTGACGCGCATGCCCATTTGCAGAGCCCGCTGCTTTCCGGCGTGCTGGCTCAGGTGATTGACGATGCTGCGCGCGTCGGTGTGACCGGTGTCTGTTGTTGCGCGACGATGCCGGACGACTGGCCGGCCGTGGCCGTGCTGGCGCAGGCGCGCCTGCCATTTGTGCTGGTTCCGGCTTTCGGCGTCCATCCTTGGTACGTGCAGGGACTTCCCGATGGATGGGAGGAGCAACTGGCCGCCCTGCTTGATGCGCATCCCGTCGCGGCGGTGGGCGAGATCGGTCTGGACGGTCTGCGCGATGAGATACCTGCCGCACTCCAAGAGGCGGTGTTCCTGCGCCAGCTCGACATCGCAGAAGCTTTTCACCGGCCGGTGATTCTGCACGGCGCACGCGTTTGGGGCCGCTTGGCGGAGCGGATCAAGCCCTATGCGCGGCGTCTGCCTGCGGTCGTCGTTCACGGCTTCAGCGGTTCGGCCGAAATCTTGAAGCAGCTCTTGAATCTAGGGGCCTATGTGTCGTTCGCGGGATCGGTCTGCAATCCTAGGGCCGTTAAGGTGCGGGCTGCGGCACGCGATATACCGGACAGCCAGATGCTGATCGAGACCGACACCCCGGACATCTTTCCGCAAGGCGGCGTGCCCGCCGCGACGAGTGCGGACGGCAAGCCGCTGAACCAGCCGGCGAACTTGCGTTATGTGCTAGAAGAGGTGGCCCGCCTGCGCAACACCGCGTCCGAAGCGATTTCGGACATCACTGGAGCCAACGCGCGCCGAGCGCTGCTTTAGGTGCAGACCAGAGCAAGTTGGCCCGACCACGAGAGGGGCTGCGCGGCGCTCAACGAGTGCACACGCATGCTGAAAAAAGCGGGCGCCCGCGCGTCTGGGCCGCGACCGCGGGGCGCGGGTGTAAAGGTTACTTTTTATTCCAACTATCGATCATCTCGCGGGCGCGGTCTTTGCCGCCGAGGCCGAAAGCGAGGCCCACGGCGATCGCGCCGCCGCCAAAGAGCGCGGCTACCGCGATCGTGA
>Ga0209719_1003000_pt1 | contig 16186 bp, 12 predicted proteins | sample AD_JPNAS2_MetaG_FD_184421 | JGI IMG/M metagenome (GOLD analysis project Ga0209719, IMG submission 184421) | Active sludge microbial communities of municipal wastewater-treating anaerobic digesters from Japan - AD_JPNAS2_MetaG (SPAdes) (version 2) | ecosystem: Engineered > Bioreactor > Anaerobic...
TATGATAACGCAGTGGTTGAAAGTTTCTTTGGAACACTTAAATGTGAAACCATCTATTTACAAAAGGTTAAATCTTTATCTGATTTAATTAGAACAATTGATGAGTATATCTATTGGTATAATCACGAAAGGATTAAGTTGACATTAGGAGGATATTCTCCTATACAATATAGACTCATGAATCAATAAATGATCAATAACTACAAAGAACATAAAGTACAAGAAAATGGTATCAATTCAATAATCAATTGCAAAACCGAGGCACATATGATAGTATCATTACATGAATTTATTTTCGTTAGAATTTATAATTCTCCTATCAATAACGTTTGTTCTTTATTACTTGGCTTTTGGTATTAACAAATTAGCCAAGAGAACCATAATTCCACAATGGTTTTTATTACTTTTCGCATCGTTGGTATTTTATGGATTTGTCAATTATGTTTATTTAATTTATCTTGGTGTCAGTTTTTTTATTTCGTATATAACCGCCATATGTTGCCAATACAAACTTTTTAAGCGAATTCCTTCTGATGAATGTGAAATCGTTTTAGAAATGAATCCCGTTTATGTAGAATCTCACACAAAAAGAAAAAGATATGAAAACTTTATCACAACTATTTCTATCCTGGTGAACGTTGGTATATTAGCAGTCCTTAAGTATTTTAATTTCTTTGCTGATAGCGTTAATTCTTTATTGCATGTAAGCATTGCAACTTATAATTTTATCATTCCATTAGGGATATCCTTCTATACATTTTCTTTAATTGCTTATAATGTAGATTGTTGTAACAGAACAACAAAAGCTGAGAAAAATCCTTTCAAATTTTTGCTATTTGTTTCTTACTTTCCAAAAATTCTTCAAGGACCAATTTCTAGTTATGATAAATTAAAACAAGACGGTCTTTTTGATAATCACAGCTTTAAAGATAATGATTATTTGAAGTCCTTCTTCAGAATATCAGTAGGATTAATAAAAAAAATTGTAATTGCTAATGTATTGAATTTATATGTAAATGCATCATATTCCAACATTAAAAATTCGTTTGGTGTAGAATTATTATTGACAAGCGTTTTATATACAATGCAACTCTACTGTGACTTTTCTGGTTTTGCCGATATCACCATTGGTATAAGCAATCTTTTTGGAATTAAATTAGAAGAAAATTTTAACATTCCTTACATTTCATCTTCTATATCAGAATTTTGGAGAAGATGGCACATGACTTTAGGCTCTTGGTTAAAAAAATACATATACATACCTTTAGGCGGAAATAGAGTTCCGGTTTGGAGATGGGTAATTAACACGCTGATAGTTTGGCTTGTTTCTGGTCTTTGGCATGGTGCAAATTGGACATTTGTTATTTGGGGTTTGTTTCACGGAATATTAATTGTGTTGAACGGCCTCCCAAGAGAAATTAAGAAAAAGCGTAGTATGGTAACAGAAACAAAAGATAAAAATCGTTTTCTTAAGATTTTATGTATAATAGGAACATTTATTTTGGTAAACATTGGATGGATATTCTTTAGATCAAGCAGTATTAGTGAAGCGGGAACATTTATCATTCATTCACTCCAAATATGGAAAACAGGATCGTATTCGATGTTTTCAGATACCACTATTTCAAAGGTTAATTTTTTGTTCATAAGTTCTATTATTTTTGTGGTTATTTTAATTATAACTAAAGTGTTTTTAACTAATAACCAATTATTAATGTCTAAAATTGGTATAAGTAAGGCGAGCACTAATTTCTTAACTTACATGGTAACTATTTCTTTCTTTTCCATTTCTATATTTGTTTTCTTGTATTTAAAATCTGTAGGAGGAGATCAATCGTCATTCATTTATTTTGACTTCTAATTATGAAAAAGATATTTCTTAAAATTGGTTTATTTATTCTTGGTGTCCTTTTGGTAATTTCGCCATTCGGTATATTTTTAATTTTTGCGAATTCTCAACCTCACATTTATTCAAAAACTTATTATGCTGCCCTAGTTGACAAAGTTCACAACCTAGAATCACATAAAAACGATAAAAAAATAGTTCTTATTGGTGGTTCTAACGTTGCTTTCGGATTTGATTCCGTATTACTTGAAAAAGAATTCAAAGATTATAAAGTGGTTAATTTTGGTTTATATGCAATGCTAGGAACTAAAATAATGATGGATTTAGCGATAAATTATATTAATGAAGGAGATATGGTGTTTTTGATACCTGAAATCAATTCACAATCTACAAGTTTATATTTTAACGCTGAGTCAACTTTAAAAGCTTTGGAAGATGATTTTAAAATCGCTTGGAAACTTCCAAAAGACAATTGTGATAGCGTTATTGGTTCATATTTTGATTTTGTCACCGAAAGGGCAAAACAAAAGAATGTTATTAATCCAAGCGGAGTTTATCAGAGAAAGAATTTTAATAAATATGGCGATATTTCGTATCAAGAGTTGGATGAAAATAATATTCCAATGCGCTCAAGAAATAGAATGACGCTTCATTATGACCCTACAATGATGATTGATTATTCTTATGCAATTGACCAATCATTTTTTGATTATGTTAATGAATTTAATGCAAAAATAAGTGAAAAGAATGCAAAACTTTATTATTCGTTTTCACCAGTTAACGATAAAGCTGTTTTAAAAAAAGAAAACACAATTGATTATTATTGGTCGATTAGAAACCATGTTGCTTGCGATGTTATTGGAAATCCTAATGATTATATTATCGATTCGCATTATTTCTATGACTCTAATTTCCATCTAAATGATGCAGGTTCTGTCTATCGTTCTTACTTATTAGCGCAGGACATCTATAGAGATATTTTTAAAACCGATGAAAAACCAAGTTTTTCCATACCAGATAAACCACCTTTTATTGATGACAACGATATTGGAGAAGATAGCGAAACAGCCAAATGCTTTGAATATATAGATTACGAGGATTCCTTGCTTGTTTCAGGTGTTAATAGTAATTATTTAAGCGAAATAAATATTGTTTTGCCAGAAATTGCAAACGGGAAAAGAGTTGTTGGAATAGCAAAAGACGCCTTTAAAGAATGTACTTCTATCAATAATATAGTTGTTTCAAATAATATTAAAATTCTATTAGATGGATGCTTCGGAAACTGCCAATCATTATCGCAAATTTATATAGAAACACGTAAACCTTCTGATATTATTGTTTCTTACACTGGAAGCATGACCCAAGGTGTAAGTTCTGATTTTAAAATATATATTCACAGTGACTGCATAACTGATTTTGCTACTGATTATTATTGGGGTGCATATTCCTCGTTCTTTGTGGGGTATTAAAATGAAAAAGATTTTAAATATTTTGTTTTTGACATTTACTACATTACTTAGTTCTTGTTCCACAAGTAATCAATATTTTAATTCAAATCAAAACGTTGTTATTTCTGTTGAACAAAGTGATTGTTATACAGTTGTTTCAAAAAATCCGCAAGAGGTAAAAAGAGGGTCGGATGTTAGGTTCAAACTAGATTTCGATGAATGTTATGGCTTTAAGAGTGCGAACTCAGGTTTCTATTTAAATAATTATTTAATCATAGAAGATGTTCAATATTCTGAAACCATTCATATTGAATGCTTTAACGCTGTAAAAGTTACGCTTGATATTTATGATGGGTGTCATTACACGGTTAAATCAGAAAACCCTTTAGTTGTCGAAAAAGGTAAAGATGCTATATTTGACATCGAATTTGAGAATGGATATGTTTTCGAATCTTCTTCTGATGGTGTTTTTGAAAATGGGAAATTTATTGTAAAGAATGTTGAAAAAAACAAGACGGTCTCATTGCTAGCTAAATTAAAAGGAAACGTACACATTTCTATTGTTCACGAAAGATCATTTGGTTATATCTATATCAATACAGTGCAATCAAGTGATGATTACGGAAGTTACGGGGAAACAATGACTGTCGAAGCAGTCCCAACATCAGAAACACAATTTGTATGTTGGAGTATTGGCGATTATATCTCTAATGCGATGCCTTATTCTTTTGAGCGTGTTTTAAATTATCAACTGGAACAGGATGTAACACTTTATGCAAATTTCTGGAACAAAGACAAAAATTCAATTATTTATAACGGCAGCGGAGGGGAAACGCTTTGCGGAGATAAAGTCATATATTATCCACATACAATTGCTAATCACATAAGAGTAAATACAATTCAAGGTAGTAAAGCATTCTTCAGAAGCGGCTATCAATTAGAATCATGGAATACAAAAGAAGATGGTACAGGAGAACGAATTGGACTCGGTTCAAGAATAAAGATCGAAGATGAAAACAAACCATTAAATCTTTATGCACAATGGATTAAAGAGACCCCTGTTGAAGATTTTGTTTTTTCACTTAATTCAGATTCAACATATAGCCTTATATCTTGTATATCTCAAAGCGAAACTATAGTCATTCCTGAAAGATATAATGATTGTTTTGTAACTAGGATTTATTCCGAGGCATTTAAACAACTCCCATTCAAAACCTTATATTTTCCACAATATTTAATTGAAGTAGAGAGTAACTCAATCATTGAGTGTAATCAATTTGACAATTTACACTTCTTTGATTATTTAAATTCAATACCTGATGATTTTTATGTTGGTCATAAACCTTCACATCTTTTTATTAATGCGAATACAGATCCTAAATATATCGGTTCTTATCAGAGCGCCTTTGCAAGAAAAACTGATTTATTATCTCAGTGCGATGACGAAAAAATTATTTTTATTGGCAACTCTAATACATTTTATTCAATAGACGGATCTCTAATATATAACAAATTTGGTAAGGATGTTTTATGTTATGGCGTTCAATCCGGCATAGGTGTCGCATGGGAACTAGCGTGTTTGAAAGCCCTATGCAAGGATAATTATAACATTGTCGTTTTTTGTATTGAATTCGGCGCGAATACAATTGGAAATTTTACTGAACATAAATATTATGGAGCAGAAGCAAATTATGATTTGTTATCATACATTGATTTTAACGAATTAAGCTATAAAAATGTTTTTAACGCTTATACAAGATTTAAAGAAATGAAAAAGTTTGCGCCTGTTACACCGTATTCAAAAAATGATTATGGTTGTGATTCATATGGGTGTACGAAACTTAATATAGACCCTTATAGAGATGAGGGTTGGTTTGCTTCCGAAATCAACATCGATCTTGATGAGTATAAAAAGGGATCTTTTAATTGGATTGAAAACTTTTGTTCTTCATTCACAAATTCAACATTTCTAATCTCTACATGTTCTTTCAATATGAATGCAATTCCAGCAAATAAGAGGAACGTTTTCTACTCTGACTATGAACAAAGTATAAAAAATTACACTAAATACACATTAATTTCCTCGCTTAGAGATTATGCGTTCTCTGGAAATGCATTCCATGACGATAATTATCACTTAATCTATAGTTACGCAATTGAAAGAACAAATAGGTTGATTGCAGATTTAGAAAAAGTTATTTAGTTTTATTTAAAAATAAAGTTTTTTTGCATCATTATCTTATCCAGCCCATATCACACGTTCTCACACAAAGCTAATAAACAGCAGCCGGTCATAACTAGGCTCACCACAGGGCTTCTTTTAACATGCTCAAAAAACATTCTTAAAAAAACTGTCGTCGGGCGCTTTCGAACTCAGCTGAACGCGACATAATAAGGATAGGCGTCTTTGGACAAAACAGGATAAAGGGCTTTGGACAACGACATATTAGAAAAGAACTTTTTAAGAAATAAAGAAGAATTTTGATTAAAAAAAGAAGATTTGAAGAGAAAAAAAGAAAAATTAATCTCTTGGTTTTAAGAAAAAAGGAAGAATTTGATGAGAAATAAGAAAACACACAGCACAACTGTAAAGAAAAGGTTAGATAAATGTAAGAACATTTTTAAAGCTTATAGTGAAATTCTACTAAGATATGGAGAATCATTAGATATTAGGAGCGACATAGTAGAAATCAAAGCTAATTATGAATTAAAAGATTTTCAATTGGGAGATAACTATAGCACTGACTTCTTATGTATAAAAGATAATGGTGAGTTAATGGTTAGAGAATGTGTTTTAAAAAAGAATTTGATGAAACCTGGAACTATTAAGCTTTTAGATTGCTCTTTAAATTATTGGAGAAGCAAAGGCGTTAAGGATTGGGGTGTTGTGTTAGATGGTTAATAAATTATTTAAGAAAGATAATACAATTTATAGAGTCTTGAAAACTAGAAAGAATGAACTATTAATTATTGATTGTGTTAAAAAGACAATGCCTATATGGGTTGATAGTGGTTTTCTTAGTGACGACGTGCGATCTGATGAAGAAATAATTAAAGAAGATCTCGGAATGGCGGATATTTCTTCACTAAATAAAGAACAACTAAGAATAATGCATAACAGATTCGCCTCCATTTCAGTTATATTAATGAAATACGAAGATGAAACGGAGAGAAAATTTTTAATTAATGAGGCTTCTAAATTGTATATGGTTATTAAGCAAACAATTAGAAATAGATTGTGTAATTATTTGGTCTATCAAGATATAGTTTGCCTTGCGCCTAAAGATAAAAGGAAAAGAGAATTAAGTCTCGATGAAAGAAACTTTAGATGGGCGTTAAATAAGTATTTTTATAATTCAAATAAATTTAGTTTGAGACAAGCTTATAAATATTTGGTTAGAGAAAAATATTTAGATTCTAGTGGAAAACTATTGCAAAACACACCTAAATTTCACCAATTTAAATATTTCTACTATAAAAATAGGTCGGAAACTAATTACATTATTTCTAGATTAGGGAAAGGTGAATTTAAAAGAATTATCTCCCCCTAAATCAATAAGAGCGGATATTTTCTTTTCGTTATAAAAATCAACATAAACAGATATTTTGCTGATATTAGGTAACAAATTTATTATTTTATTTGAATTTATAGAGAAGGTATCAACCATATAACCAAAGTAATCTCTTTTGCTCCAATTATCATTGTTTGGATTATTTATATCTATTCTTTTATTGTGTTCTTCGGGTTTATATCTAATTTCTTGGATTACTTTTGGGAAAGTTATATCCTCAAGTGTTATTAATTGCAGTAATTTATAACCACCTTGTCCATCGTCTACAATTATATCACCTTCTCTTGGTTCGATTACCACCAGTGTTTGTTTTCTATGTTTGTATTAATTGTGTTTGTAGCCCATAAAGCGCAACAGACAGTTGCTACACAAGTTAAGAAAGGACCAATAGCTGCTAAGGCAAAATCAGAAAAGTTGGTTTCTTTTTCTCAATTAATACCTTTTGATAGTCGTTATATTCATGTTCTTTATTCATAAAACACCTCCAAATTCCTTAATAGGATAGTGAAAAACTTTGAGGAAATAAAGGTTATTACTAATAAATTTTGACAGTGTATAAGTTTAAGGTATTATCTACTTAACTAACATATTTTCTCTTTAACTTATTTATCTTAAAGAAAACAATGCAGTTACGCATTGCTTTACAGTCTTTACTTATCTTTTATATCTGTTTAAGTTTAAAAGTAATTTATTAAAAAATACTTTTAGAGTATTTATTAAAATAAACTTGTTAGCGACGTTTTACGTTATCAAAGAAAAATATATTAGTTCATTATGGTATTCATAAAGTATGAGGTTATTAAAATTATTAGAATATGTATTTGCTGCTATTTTCGTAAATATGCAGATAAAAGATTAAGAATAATAAATTTGAAAATGTATAAGCTTAGGATTTTATTTACTTAGTTCATATATTTACCTCAAATTTAGGATACACCTAGTAGGAATTTGTTTTCTTCGTTTTGAAAAAATCTAAATCAAAACTTTTTGTGTGGATATTTGGAAAAGTGTTGCCCGATTAACGCTTGTTTTCGTTTGTATCAATAAATATACCAAAACAACGTCAGATTTCATAGTTAATGCAATAATTTAACGGTCTCGTCTTTTTCATCCGTTCTTGTCTAGGTAATTGCATTTTTTGAATTATTCGTGGATTATAAAAACCGCATGGTATCTTGCATTAAGTTTGAAAAGTTTGTGAGCTTAAAACCACCCACGCGATAATCTTTGCGAGGTTAATGCATATCTTGTTAAGCCGCATCTTCGCTTAAATGCTATTTGTTATTGATGAATTTGTTTAAAATTGAGTTGGGTTAAGGGGATTTCCTCATAACCCAATAGCTCAAGCAGCCCCATCCCGTATTTACTCTTAAAGAGGTCGATTGGCGAGCGGAATCCAAGCGACTTACGCGGATAGCTGTTTGTAAGGGAGAACATGCGCTTCACATCTTCGGCTTGAAGGGTGTCCATGCTTCTTCCTTTTTCATAGATTCGGCGGATGACGACATGGTTTCGTTCACAGCCCCCCTTTTGATTCGAGCGATAGGGATCGCAGTAGAAGACTTTGAAGCGAACTAACCCCGTTTCAGCATCGCTTTCGATCAAGGGTAAGCCCTGCATCTCCGAACCGTTATCGGTTAAGATGACATCAAAGAGATCCGTCGAGACAATCGAACATTTTTCATAGAAATCTAAGATTGTCCGATTGACATCTTCCGCGCTTCTTCTGATCAAGAAGCCAAACTGCATTTTCGTTTCCGAATCGTAGATGGTGAGCAGGCATTTTTTGTCGCTTATCTTACCGATCATCGTGTCGACCTCGATGCGCTTGTGGCCCCCTTCTTTCATCCACTTCAGATAGTCGGAATAAAGGCGGTTATAGAGAATGCGAACTCCGACATGACGCTTGTCACCCTGATATTCCTTCTTGACTTTAAAGCGGACCGTCCGCGGTAGATCGATATTGCGAAAACTCAACAACCCCCGATCGCAGTAGCGGCGTATCGTCGAAGAGGATGGTAAGTCATCTCGCTTGTTAAGAAGAGCCACTTCAATCGACTGCTTTGCCAGTATCTGCGGTGTGAGTAAGCGATTAATAAGGGCGATGTTAGCTTGCTTTTTATCGTTTCTTCTCCGCGTTTCGATCAGCCTTCGCGACGCGCTTTCACTCGCCCCATAGGCATCATATAGATACAAATCTCGAGAACAAGCGGGAAGGCGCGAACAGCCGTTGCAGCAATAAGGAAACTTGCTGGTGCGGGGACATTTCTGCTTATACTTATCAACCATGATGTATTGCGATCTTCTTCCGGGTGTAGCCACGGTCGAACGTTTTAGCTCCCGCGAGATGGTTGAAGCCGTAACCCTGATTTGCTCGGATATGTCTTTGAGTCTAGGGTTCGGAGTCGTTTCTAATAAGAATTGCAATTTAACTCGGTCTTCGAATGTTAAATGTTTAAAGTACATAATTCTCCTTTCCACGAAGACGCGGCTTAAGAAAATTATACAAGTATGCTATTTTCAGGGTTAATGCATATTAAATTGCAATTACTTTGGAAACTGACATGGACTTCATATAGTAATTTTTTGTTTGACAAGCGTATGGGCAAGTGGTAAAAAATTAGTAAGTATAGTTAAAAAAACTTTTATCTTTTTGTTATCTAATGCATAGGAGAAACCTTATGAAAAAAATGAACATGTTATGGACAAAAATAGCGGCGATTGCTCTTGGAGCGATTTTAACCGTCGGCGTCGGAGCAACGCTAAGTTCCTTCAGTCCATCAAGAGAAGCCGAGGCCGCGACGACAGAAACCAGTAGATTATGGGCAAAAATAGTGAATAAAGACCAATGGGATGCTGACGGTGCCGCCACCTACATTTACTATTGGGGAGGCAGCAGTTCAACTTCTTGGTTTGGCGTTCCAATTAATTGGGACGAAACAAATGATATGGTGTATTATGATGTTCCATCCGACACGACTTGGGTTATTTTTGTGCGAGTGAATAGTACTAGAGACGGAGTTTGGAATCAGACTGCCGATTTAGAAGCCACCGGACACTTTAATAACTGGTATTTTAATCTAACTGGTTACGGCGGCGGTGAATGGAAAAATGATATCACGATGAAAACAACGAAAGTCGTCAGTGATTTTGCTGCTACAATTGATACTGCTGCCGAAGCCTGCAGTGCCGACGCCGTAAACACAGCTATTGATGCATATAATGCTCTTTCAACTTTTGAACAAGATCAATTCGATTCATATTCATTTGGATCACCTGCTAAGACAGGCTCAGAAACTCTAAATTATTTGAAATCGTTTTATGGTATTTCCACTCCATCGAATGCCAATGTACTGGGAACATCGACAGATCGCAATATCGCAATAATCGTTACAGTCGGCGCTCTTAGTTTGACGGCACTTGCTGGTTTCTATTTCCTCAGCCGCAAAAGAAAAGCTAATCAATTCTAATTTTGCTGATTCGACAAGGCGCCCGTAATGGCGCCTTTTTTATTATCTTGTCGTTTGTAAGAATAATTACTACAATTATATTAATAGTTCTAACGCATTAAGCGTTACACAAAATAATGCCGAAAAAAGAAAATAAGAAAAACGAAATTGTCTCCGCTTATGACGAAGACGGCAATCCCAAGAAAGAGTATGGACCACCCAAACTCACGAAACGATTTAAAGTTTTCCTTTTTATTTTTTATGCTTTTGGACTCGTTGCCGCCTTAGGCGTCATCTTCCTTTTGGAAAGGTGTTTGAGTTGATATTATGTGGTAACTTACAATTTGTTGTAAAACCCACAATTATATAGATTTGATAAGGAATAGATAATATGAAAAAAAGAACTCCGTCTCTACTAATCTCCATCATTATTTCGTTATTTGCTATCACTTCGTGCAATGGCGGATCAAGCGATTCTTCCGGATTAAACTCAGATACTTCGCTCGATCCCGATACAACCTATACCGTGACCTTTGATTTGAACTACCCGGGTTCGCAAGGCGCTCCCGCGGCCCAGACGATTAATCACGGGGGATTGGTTGATGAGCCAACCGCTCCGGTCCGCGTCGGTTATGATTTTAAACATTGGTCCAGCGATCGTTATGGTGCGACATCTTGGAACTTCGCCAGCGACACCGTGACAGCGGATTTGACGCTTTTTGCGAGCTGGGAAGTCGCTCAAGTTGAAGCCAAAATCTTTTATGTCGATATTCCTGAATTTTGGAAGGTCGATGGCGCAGGTGTTGGCATGTATATGTGGGATGAAAGCGATAATAACAACACATGGCCCGGAGTAAGAATGAATCTTGTCAGCGGCGACATCTATTCTTATGAACTCGGCTCGCAATATACGGATTTTATCTTTGTCCGCGTTTCCGGTACGGATCCGATTACCGACTGGGGGGCAAAAACTATTAATCTCAGCCTTGATTTAGCCGGTAACAATAATCTCTTTATTGTTGGAGAAGAAACTGTTTGGGGCGATCCTGGCTGTAATGGAACATGGTCGGTTTATTCTGCGTCTTAATATTTTAATAGAAAAGGAGATTATCAATGTCGAAAATCAACAAGTTTGGGGTTTTTCTTCTCTCAGTGCTTTTTATCGTCAGTTGTGACGGCGGCTCAGGCAGCGACTCGAATACTTCGGGTGACACATCTTCAACTTCAGTTGAAGTAATTGACGAATATGATGATTGGCTAAACACTTGGTCCGAGAGCGATCACCTTTATATTCATTATCTAAGACCTGAAGCCCCAATATCCGAATATGACGATTATGCCTTGTGGATTTGGCAAAATGCCCCTCAGGATTTAGAAGGATCTCTTTTCTGCTCGACTGATTCAGCCGTCAAAGAAGCTTTTTATGAAATGCCTGATGATTGGTTAACTAACGTTGGCAATAGCGGTAATGACCTGATGCAATCCGGAAGAATTGTTGACATCGATTTAAGCGCGACGAACATCATCGGTGGCAAGACGGGTAGAAATACCGGCTTTATCGGCGCGACTCGCATCGGTTTTCTGCTTGTCTTAGAAAGTTCGATGGGCGGCGGCAGCCACTGGACGAGCGATGGCGGTGCGAATACATATATCGACGATATAGCAAGCCACAGGCGCTCCAATGGTTCAATTCACGTCTTCTGCGTTCAGGGAAGCGTCGGTGATTATTCGTTTACCTACGACCCCAATTACATTGAAAACCCCGTCGTCAATGATACGACCGGCACCTACCGTTCAGGCTCAGATGTCGCCAGTTCGACAGATAGTTATCAGCAATCCGGAACGTCGTCGACCTTTAAAAGTTCAATGGGTATCGGCTACCAGATTTTCGTCGCCAGCTTTGCTGATTCTAATGGCGATGGCCTCGGCGATATTCGCGGCATCATCAATTCCTTGGATTATTTAGAAGACCTCAATGTCAACTGTCTATGGCTCACGCCGATTCAGCGCTCGGAGAGTTATCACGGCTACGATGTGACTGATTTTGGAGCCATTGATTCAAAATTCGGAACGATGGATGACTACCGCGAATTAGTCGATGAAGTTCACGAAAGAGGCATGACTATCTTAATGGATTTTGTTATCAACCACACTTCCAAAAACAATGTCTGGTTCAAGAAGTCGCAACGCGCGGAACAAGGCACTCATCCTGTCACGCAGGAATCGTTTAATTACCGCGATATGTATCACTGGGCGTATAAAGGCGATATGGTCCGCAAATGGAACGAGACATCATCCGTTCCCGTCAGCGACCCTGGTTATGGGACAACGACCGCAACCTACAATAGTATTCCGGTTGAGACCCACCCCGATTGGTATCGCGATGGCGAATCGAATTACTATTACTATGGCAAGTTTGGTTCCGGCATGGCCGAGCTTAACTACGATGCCCAAATCACCCGCGATTTAGTCATCGATATGGCCAAAGGATGGCTCGAGTTCGGCGTTGACGGTTTCCGCCTCGACGCCGTCAAACATATTTATATGTTAGATGAAGCCTATCAAAGCGGCGACCTCGTCGTCAGCGATACCGGAACGAGAACATTCTACGACTCCGAAAAGATGGAAAGCGTTACGGTTAAATTCGATTATTCCTCGAATATGTCGAAAAACCTCGCCTTCTGGAAAGAATTCTCCTTTAAGCTAAAACAAGAATATCCTAATGCTTTCTTGGTCGGCGAAAACTTCGACGGCTGGGATGATCGCATGTCGCCATATTTAAAGGCGATGGACTCGCAGTTTGATTTTGGTCTTTATTATCATAACCTTGAATACAATTACTTAAAGAAACAAGGCATGAATGCTTCGCAAAATGCCCAGGAAGGTAACAGTACGGAAACCGTCAGCCGCAGCCACCGCAGCGACTATATCGGCGGAGCATTCACTTCCAATCATGACGTCTTAAGAGCAATCAACCACATTAACGTCACAAGCGACGGCAGTAATCTTGATCACAATCCGGTGATTGGCGGGGCTAATCTTGCCACTCAAATTAAAAAAGCCCAGACGCACGCCGCTATCACCTTGATGCAGCCGGGCTTAAGCTGGATTTATTACGGCGATGAACTCGGCATGTCGGGTAATACCGTCGGCGTCAGCACGAGCAATCCCGAGACAATCAACAACGCTGACCGCTGGTATCGCCAACCCTTTAAATGGGGCGCCAGTGACCCAAGAACAACCGGTTACCGTTTCAATATGTATACGGTCGAACATGATGACTACAATAAAAACACTTTGGCGAGCGCCGCCGAACAGGCCGGCGATAGCACCAGCATGCTGGCTCTCTACAAAGCTCTGGCCGAAGTTAAAAATCGTCCTGATTTCCCAATCAACGGCGATTATACCGGTTGGGATTTCGGAATTAATGGCGATGTTCAGCACTTCCAGATTTCCGGCGGTGGAGTGACTTATAAAGTCTATGTTAATTGCGGAGCTTCAACTGTTACGATTAATCCGGGGACAACGGTTTTGACTTGGAATGCGACCAGCACTCAGCTTAACGCCTACGGAATCGTTATTTCGAGAGTATAATTGGTTGCCGAAAAGATAACAGACTCGAGCTGTCGAGTCTGTTTTTTCTTTATAATTAAAGAAGATTATTCAGGCGTGTATGTCGACCATGTGCCACTGCATTTCATTGGCATATAGGAAATTGTCTCATCCATTGTGAATAAGCTATTATCATCGGTCGGAACGAGCAAGTCTTCGGTCTGGGCTTTTTTGGCCTGAAGGGGTTCGCCTCCTGAAGTTGTCATTTTATTAAAAATAACTCTCGTGTATGATTCGGGCACTTCGAAACGATAAATCTCTCCTGACACAAGAGTCATCATTTCGCCCGGCCAACCAGTCAAAGGCGTCCAGTCGCTCTGGGCTAAATAAATGCCGGCGACATCGCCGTCGGTGTGCCAGTAAGCGGGAATATCGACGTATACTGTTTTGGTTTCTTCAATCGGATAAGGTTCAGGCTCATTGGGATAGACGCTCCAGCGGCCCCGGCATTTGCTGTCGCCGTAACGAGGTGTTTCATCGACGGTATAAAAATTGATGTCCTCATCTTCTAACAAAGTTAAGTCGAGATCGGATGTCTGAGATTTTAAACCTACTTCTGGTTCTAGTCCGGCCGCCGTCAGCCTAACAAATAAAATCTTGTCGTAATTCACCGGAATTTCAAGACTAAAAATCTCGCCTTCAACGAGCGTCATCTTTTCTCCTGGCCAGCTCTTTTTGGCCCCGTCTTCATCGCTCCAGACGTACATTCCGGCTGTATGTCCATCAGCAAGCCAGAAAGCAGGGGCATTTAAGTAATACATTTTCGTTTCGATTGGCGGTTCGACATAGCTATAATCCCAGGCCGCATATAGGGTCATATCAGCGGTCACGGTGTCGGTAGAAAAGTTCCAGACCTCCATGCCATAGAGGTCGGTGGACCAGTGCTTAAAAGTATAATCAGTGCGAACAGGCGTATCCGGTTCGGTCACGAGGTTGTTGTACAGTACTGTCTGCGGAGCGGGTGTTCCGGTCGCCCCCGAATAGTTTAAGTCAAAGGTGACGGTGAATTCGGTCGTGGGGTCGATGCTCACTTCGCTGGTGCTTTCGCTCGTCGAGTTCGACGTGTCGTCTACTCCGCACGAAGACAAGATAAACAAGGCGCTTAGCATCACTAAGCCAAAGGCGGTCGTTTTGTTCATTAATTTCTTCTCCTGATAAGATTCATTAAAACTATCTTACTATATTTTCTGCTTTTCGTTAAGAAAACCATACATGTGTAAACTACGATGAATATAAAAAGAACGCCCATTAAAGGCGTTCAGTTTATCAGTGTACTAGATTAAGCTCTTTTCTTTCGAAGAATATATAGTCCAGCAAGACTTGTTAGACCAACAATAGAGATACTGACAATAATCAGAAGCATATTATCGGTATATCCGATTTGTTCAAAAAGCGAGCCTGCTGGTTCTTCGATAACATACATTTCAGTTGTATCATCACCATTGGCCAATGCCCAGGAGGTATAGCGCTCTCTTGCGCTAACAATGTTCGAATCTAGGCTAGTTTTGAAAATGTTAAGTTCAGAGTCGCTAAGACCAACTACTCTTGGCTTCATATAGTCATAGTTAATAGCGCAATTTGCCGTTACATAACCTGTTTCTTCGCCAGTCGGATAGTCCATCAACTCATTGGCAATTGTGGCTGCCTTAGGTGAAATATCAACTAGATAATTGACGATATCTAAAGTGATTGTATAATCACCGGGATAAAAGCCGGTTCCAGCAACGATGTTGTGATCTGGCTCTCCGCTTGATAGAAAACCATAGGTTGCGCTAGATGCGGTCATATTATAATGTCCTAAGGCACCATCCCATGCACCAAAGTTTACCTTGAATGTAGCGGCAGCGGCCAAGGAAGTATCAAAAGTGAAAATCCACGGACTCGATGCATTTTGAGTGAATTTCAATGTTTCATCGGCGGTGGCCCAACCGTTCATGTTTCCAGCAAGAAATGCATCTTTTATAACATTGATTCTATTTCCTTCTTCATAAATAAAGAAAGTGTATTCAGAACCAGGGGCTTCAGCATCAGGAGAAATAATGTTATCAGTGCCAGAAAAGCCGGCTCCCTTAGCTTGATCGTTCAGGTTACCCACGCCTAACCAGGTCACATCAGAGCCATGAACTTTCCATTCTCCATAAATGGTATGTTTGGCATAATAAACCTTTTGTGCTCCTATGTTTGTGGTAAATTCAGTAATATCTTTGGTGCCTTCCGTGCCACTCCATCTATTGAAATCCCCTAAAACCTTATATGGCC
>Ga0209719_1003007_pt1 | contig 16170 bp, 16 predicted proteins | sample AD_JPNAS2_MetaG_FD_184421 | JGI IMG/M metagenome (GOLD analysis project Ga0209719, IMG submission 184421) | Active sludge microbial communities of municipal wastewater-treating anaerobic digesters from Japan - AD_JPNAS2_MetaG (SPAdes) (version 2) | ecosystem: Engineered > Bioreactor > Anaerobic...
AGAAAAGTTTCTGACATTTTTGTCGCCTTTATATTCCTTAACAATATTTTCGAATTCATACCTTGAAAATAATGATTGCATTTCTTTCAGTAAACATTTTGTCTTAAACATGCTATTAATTCTCCGAACGTATTGATTTTATTGGCTTTTTGCAATTCCAACATAATCAACGCATTTGAGAATTAATAGCATTTTTCTTGTTTTCTTATGATTCTATGGGACAGCAGTGGAAATAGGTCATTGGAAAAACAATTTTGTATAATACTTGACTCGTTTAGACGGAAGATTTATATGGCTTCAGCATTAGTGCATATATTCAAAAAGGAGAATTGTATGAAAAAAGTAATTTTCACAGCCGCAGCCGTTATTCTGGCATCTTCCGTTTATGCCGGAGAAATAATCAACAAGGATAATGTTGATTATAAATTTAAAATAGTTAATGGAAATTCTACCAGTGAATTAAGAGTATCGCGTCATTCTTCTACCGGAAATTCCGGAGTTAAGAAAGGTACTGTGATAAAAATGGAAAATGGTACAACATTCAAAGTAGATTTTGACGGAGATGTTGTAATGGAAAACGGAAAACTCAGAAAGAAATAATTATTTGATTAAAGGAAGAAGTTATAAGCTTCTTCCTTTAATTTCAATATTGTTCAGTAGTTGTTTTACTTTCTCTTTGTTGTCTCCATTAGTGCTGAAGTAAGCATGAATATAAAATCCGGTATTTCCATTTATTTCGAAAATTTCGAAACCTGCAAATGTGCTGTCTCCTTCTCTGAAAAAATAATTCATTATACTGTTTCTTGATTTTGAAATTAATTCTCTCTTGTAATTGTCGGGGATTATTTTTTTTTCAGCAAAAATTCTGTACGTTTCGACTGAATCAAAATTGTAGGGAATCTTTTCGCTGACTATTGAAATTATAGAGCTGTAAAATTTATTATCCTGGTTTGAAAAATTTACACCGAAACTTAGAGAATCTCTAGTGTATGAATGCGCGGCTTTTATTTTTTTTTTGAGAATAACGGTTTTAAAAGGAATATGAAATTCGATTCCGCTTTGCATGAAGATGTGGTTGATTTCTCCGGTTCGTGCGAAATAGACAGATGTTTCAAGGTCAAGCATCTTCCATCTGTCGCCTTCTCTAGCAATTATTCTGTTTAACTCTTTTGATGCCTCGGATCCCCGTTCATATAATGTTTTATCGAGATCAGATAAATAGATTATTGATTTAAGAAGAGTTACGCCTTCTTTTTTGTAATGATTTTCTATAAGATCTTTTGCCTGTTTGATGTAATACGGAAACCCTTCAGATGCAACTGCTTTATAGTCAAAATCCGGTTTTTCTTCCAGATAGAATTTTCCGTTTTGATCCAGAAGAAAAGTATTTCCGTCCATGTCGTTATATTTTATCCAGCCGGGCATTTGGGCAAAGACTGGAAGTGAGAAAAGGGTGATTAACGCAATGGTCTTTAGAAAATAAGAATTATATGAGCGCATAGATTACGAAAAATGATATAAATATAAGAGCGATAAGCAGAATGATGTAGAGTGAAAGGCTTGATTTTTCATTGTTCTGTTTGTCGGATGATGAAGAATCGACGTCAATTTTTACATTTTCTTCTTCAATGATTTTGGCGAGTATTTTTTTGCCTACAATACAGTAAATAATATAACCTTTTTCATTTGGATATTTTGCCTTAAGTCTTCCGCGGATAGGCATTATTTCTCCATTCTCGCCTATTGATTTCTGAGCCTGGGCAATTTTCCGTGAAAGGGGATCGTCTTTGAGCGGGAGCAGTTTTATTATCTCACCTGGCCGGATGTCGTTGATATATTTTCCTTTTACCGGAGATACTATTATTTTGGCATTCATTACGAAATCTGCTTCTCTTTCAATGTCGGGTTTTACTTCTTCTGGTGAAGAAGTTTTCGTTTCATTTTTTTTTAGCATTGGAATTTTTGATTCGGAAAGAGCAAGTGACGAAAGCATTTCAATTTCGGTTTCGCATAGGGCGTTTTGTAAATTGAAAAATTTGTTTATGATCTCTTCAAGTTTATCGCTCACTGCCGGAATGTCGGAAGCCTGAATGTCGGGATAAATATCGAAGCCTTCACAGCTTGTTAATATATGGTTTCTCAGTTCGGCATCTTCGGTTACAACGGAGCTTTCTGCAATTTTCGAGATATTAGAGTAAAACGTTTTCCATGAGTCGCGCTGGGAAATTTTATCATAGGTTAGACGGTCTTCAAAGGTAATCGTGTATGCGGAAAGGTTCAGGCTTTCTTCGGGTTTGACCGCAATTATAAAAGCTCCGAAGATGTCGGAGTTTTCCATTTGAAAACGGCATTTAACTGCTTTAAGATCCGTGTAGTCTCCGGAAAGCATCCGTCGTGCTTTATCTTCGTCGCCGTTTGTAAACTGCATTGCAGCATTGAATCTCGATATTTCATTGCTTTCAGGAATTGCCATTATTGTACCGCCGTCGGATTCGCAGAAAGATATGTTTCAATTATTTCATATTTTTTCTGCGGAGTCATGTTTATCATTTTTCGCATATTGAGTACAATCGATTCGAGATATTTTGATGAGCAATCTAATGTAAAATAGTTTTTGCCGGAAAGCTGATTGTCTATTTCCGCTTTTCCATTCGGAAATTTTACGCCGATGGTTGATCCGAAATGTGCTATTATGTTTCCGGGTGAAATGTATTTGATGCTGAATCTGGTTACCCCGATTTCATTTCTTTTCAGCATTCTGAATCCTGCATATTTTTCGGGTGGAAGACTGCGCCAATTTTTGGGATTATCGGTTATTTGAAGAGAAATGAGCTTATCTGTTTCGTTTATCATTATGCGAAGATAGGATATATTTTTTTTGTGCTGGGAAAGCAGACCGAAAAGAGAATCATCTTTTTCAACAAGTTCTTTCGATTTTATTATTACCTTCATATCTTTTCATTTTCCCCGGTATTGATTGCCGCTTTGTCAATTCTAATGCTGAAAACGATCAAATCAATCAAAATTAATTAAAAATATTACAATACGGAAAAATATTTCCCGGTTTCATCTGTCCGTACAATCCTTAATTTCTCAAGAGTCTTGAGACAGTTAACTGTTTTTGATTCTGTAAAAGAGAAATTATCGGATATTGCTTTGGTTGAAGCTGTTTTGTTTATGCGCAGGAACTCTGCTATTTCTTTCTCCTGTAGACCTATATTGCCGAGAAAATGTGTTCCGTTATCAAGAAGATCTTCGACCGCGACTGCGTAATCTTTTTTTGCGAAATCGGTATAAGAGTCAATTATTGCAGAAATGTTGCTTTGAGCCGATTTAGTGAGATTTCGAAGTCTGACATAAAAATCTTTCGAATGGGACAGTTTTACAATGTTAATTACAAATTCATCTGCAAAAGACGGATCTATGACTTTTATGTCCATAAAATCGAGAATTACAACTTCTCCTTTCATGGCTGAAGATATTTTTTTCTCAGCAGACTGGTAGTATTTTTTTCCTACAGGCCGCGTTAAAAGATCGGAAGATGATTTTCCGCTTTTTTTTGCGATAAGATCTTTGACAAATATTGTCATAATGAATGCCTCATTTATGAATTTGTTCCCATAATAAAAAATGATATCTGAGTTCCCTGAAAAAAAGGAAGATTGCTTTTAGAAAAAAAGATTCGTCCGTTTTTGGGTGAATTCATTGCCGCAACAGAATCTGAGTTTGAACGGAGATAAAGATTGCCGTTCATTTGTTCTACTATTTTGTTTACTCTGCAAAGTCCGTAACCGAATTCGCGTTTGCTTGATATCGGAGTTGTGAGTGCTTTTACGAGAAGGTCCGAACCCTTTCCGCAGTTTTTATTCATGCGGACGAAGCTGCCTTCAATACCAATTCCAGAATCAGCTACAACAAGATGCACAACCGGACCTTTGGCTGTTTTATATGTCTGAAGCGCAACATATCCCGAATCAAGAGAATGTTCGAAGATGTTCTGACACATTTCAGAAATAACTGTAATAAAATTATCGGTGTTATTCTCTGAAAATGAAGATTTAAATATGAATTCTGCTCGTTTGCGAAAAAGAGCTACAACGTTTGTAATTGCTTTGACGCTTTCTCTTTCTTTTCCCGGAATATCGGTAATCTCAATTATGCTTTTGCTCATTCCGCTTCGGGATAGTTTGTTGTTTGCTGACGGTTCAATGCTGAAAATATTTCTTTTAATAAAATCCATTCTTTCGAGATATGAAGAAATCTCCGGAGAAAGATTTATTAATGAGATTTTTCCGCCTGTTTTTTTTAGATAGTTTTTACCTAAAAGAAGCAGGTTGACTGCGCAATATGGATTAATGAATTTAATTTTTGAGAGATCTATTTTTGCATTTTCACCGGCATAAAGTGACTGCTCCAGAGATATTATATTTTCAAAGGAGTAGACGTCGTTTAGTGCTTCGGGAGAAATTGTTTCGCTTTGCATATTTTTCTACTTAATTGTCGGTATTTTTTCATATTTGCTTGACATTTTTGAGGCTGGAATTTATGAGACATAAATAGAGATTTTTTATTATTGTTTTTGAGTGCCTATCTTAAGTCTGCCATTGCATAAACTCATTGTTAAAGTTCGATCTCTTATAAAAATTGTTTTGATTTATTTCTATTGCTCTGGGGGTGTGAGGGAATGTTTCTCTTGACGCCGGCGATTGTTGAAAATAGATTGGTCACGGTCTTGTTGGCGCAAAACCGTGACAACAAGAAAAGTTATCAGTAAAAACCCTGATATTCGTTTCTTGAGATTCTATGCTTTTTACGGTAGTATTTGACGATGGTCGGTCGTATCATCAGATAGTTGGCTATGATCTTATCAGGCCAACCATATGATAAAAGTTTCAGGACACTTTTCCTCATAAAGCCTCCGTTAAAATTTGAGAATAATTTTGACTTATAATAATTAGCATGCTGCTTCCGATTAATCAATCACATTTTTTTCGTTTTTTTAATTAATTTTAATTTTGATAGAAATTTTAAGCTTATATTAATTCTAATTTGTATTGTCTTAAATTTATAGTAAGATTGCTAACAAAAATTGGGATTATGTTTAAAATAATTCTTTGAGTATTTGTAGGAAATTTGATCGCCGGAAGAATTTAATCTTCCGGCGGTTTTAATTATAGGCTGACTTCGTTTATCCAATATCCATGAAGATTGCAGTTTTCAATTACTGTAATCTTTGATGCTTGAATTTTGAGGTGGGCTGAAATAGCCGGAACTACTGCCGGAGTGAAATGAGCTCTTTTTATCCATTTGTTATCAGCGTAAATATCAATAAATTGAATAAAATGTTTTTCCTCCATAGGGTGTGGAACTTCTCCTATTTTAGCATGCACTGTAATGAATTCAGTTCCAGGATATAATTTGGCATCTTTGTCTACTGAAATAGAAGGAACGTGTTTTGCCGCACCTTCTGTGGCTTTTGCTTTTGATTCTTCAAAAATTGCATCATTATTGCTGAATTTTTCCTTCGGCGCGGTGCATACGGGACATTTTTCCGGCGCAGAATCCATTGCGATGTATCCGCATATTCCGCAAATAAAATAGTTCATAATATTCCTCCGATACTTTCGATTTTATGATATTTTATCACAAAGTGTAATAAAAACAATTTATTAATTTTAACAACTTCGATGCGGTTTTATTCTATTGACAAATCAAGCGTCGGGATTTCGCTTGAAATGCAGACGGGGTGGTGATTTACCTGAGATGATACCCGATGAACCTGAAGCGGTTAATGCTGACGTAGGGATCTGTTCATCCGCATTTCTTGACACCCCTCTGAAAAAACCGGAGGAATAATGACACAAATCGAATCCGCATTGAAAGGAATCATTACAGATCAAATGAATGAGGCTGCTGCTCTCGAAGGAATTGATGCATCCGCACTCCTAAAGCTGATCGCATCCGGAAAAGCCGTTATTCCGTTTAATAAAAAAAGAAAAGCGAAACCGGCTTTTGCAGTAGGTAAAGATCTTCTTGTTAAAATTAATGCCAACATCGGAACATCACCGAAGAACTGCGATATTGATTACGAAATGAAAAAGCTTCATGCGGCGGTTTCGGCCGGTGCAGAAGCGGTGATGGATTTGAGTATCGGCGGAGATGTTAAAGGAATGCGCCGGCGCTTTATGGAAGAATGTACGGTTGCTACAGGATGTGTTCCTGCATATTCTGTAATAACAAAATGTAAGGGAAATCTTTCAGAAATGGAAGAAAAGGATTTTATCGATGCAGTATATGCTGATGCAGAATGCGGTATTGATTTTGCAACAGTTCATTGCGGAATAACCATGTCTGCCGCAGAGAAAGCTTCATCAAGAATTATGGGTATAACTTCACGTGGCGGATCAATTATCTCAAAATGGATGAAGTATCATAAAAAGGAAAATCCGTTCTTTACTCATTTTGATGAAATATGCGCGATTGCGAAAGAGTTTGATATTACGCTCAGTCTAGGAGATGCGCTGCGCCCTGGCGGTGGTGCCGATGCCGGTGATTCTGCGCAGATGAGCGAACTTTCCAATCTCGGTGAACTTACGTTAATAGCACGTGAAAAAGGCGTTCAAGTGATGGTTGAAGGGCCGGGTCATGTTCCTCTCCATTTAATTGAAAACCAGATAAAAGAAGCGGACAGGGTCTGTCATGGCGCTCCGTTTTTTGTTTTAGGTCCTCTTGTTACGGATTCTGCTCCGGGTTATGATCATATAACAGGTGCGATTGGAGGAGCTCTTGCAGGAATGCATGGAGCCGCCTTTCTGTGTTACCTGACACCGGCAGAACATCTCCGGCTTCCGTCGGTTGATGATGTAGTCGAAGGTGTCATAGCTTCAAAAATTGCCGCACACGCCGCGAATATCGCGAAAGGAATTCCCTCAGCACGTGTGAAAGATGAGGTCTTTTCAAAGGCCCGCCGGGACTTTGACTGGGAGAAAATGTTTGAGCTAGCGGTTGATCCGGTTAAGGCAAGAAAATACAGGGAAGGAAGCACTCATTCTAATGAAAAAGAATGCTCAATGTGCGGAGAATTCTGCGCAATGAAGGAGGAATTCGGTGCTGATTAAGGAGCTTGGCGGCGAATTCGCGCTGATTGACCGCATTGCGAAAAAACCGCGAGATAAAAATGTAATGGTTTCAATAGGTGATGACTGCGCCGTTGTTGATCTTATGAACGGAAAGCTCATGCTTCAGACGGTTGATATGCTTGTTGAGAATGATCATTTTTCGCGCAGATATTTTTCTCCGTATGATATCGGATGGAAAGCCATGATATCAAATGTTTCTGACATAGCTTCATGCGGCGGAATCGTTAAGTATGCTCTTATTTCTATTGCACTGACATCTGATATAAGCGTTGAGTTTATGGATGAATTTTACAGAGGCGTATATGATGCCGCCGAAAGATATAAGTTTGATATAATCGGCGGGGATACAACTCACGGTGCTTTGATGAGCATCAGTATTACACTTACCGGCGAAACAACAAAGGAAAATCTTCGTTTACGTTCAGATGCGAAGGCCGGGGATCTTATAGCAGTGTCGGCGCCGCTTGGCGGTTCTACTGCCGGTTTAAAACTGTTTCTCAGAAATATAGACGGGTACGAAAGCGTAAAAAAATACCATGTTCATCCGGAATGCGGAATGGATTTTCTGCCTCAAATTCTTCCGATTTCGCATGCCATGACCGATGTCAGTGACGGGCTTGCTTCTGAAGCCCGCAATATTGCACGAAGAAGTTCACTTTCTGCGCATATAGACAAGGCATCTATCAGACTTTCTGAAGGTATTGCTGAAACTGCTGAGCTTCTCGGTGATGATCCTTATGATTATGCGCTTTTTGGCGGTGAAGATTTTGCACTTGTATATACTATTTCTCCTGAAAAGGCTTCCGATATAAAAGGTTATATTGTAGGAGAATTGAAGGAAGGCGATGGTGTTTATATTGACGGAAAAAAAATCACGAGGTTCGGATATGACCATTTCGCGTAACATAGACTATTCGCTTTACTTTGTTCTTGAGTCTCCTTTGTGTATTCATGATCCGCTTTTTACTGTGAATGAAGCGCTTGCAGGGGGATCCGGAATTATTCAGCTTCGCGATAAGGATGCTTCTTACGAAGAGAAGCTTTTGATCGGCCGGGAAATAATGAAGCTGTGCAGAAAATTTGATGCGGTTTTTATTGTAAACGATTCGCTTGAGCTTGCGCTTGAACTTTCCGCCGACGGTATTCATGTCGGCAAGGACGATGAATCGATAGAATCAATCCGTTCGAAAATAGGTGATAAACTTATCGGTTATTCTCCGGTAAGTATTGATGATGCAATTTCAGCAGAACAGTCAGGTGCAGATTATCTTGGAGCCGGTGCTGTTTTTCCGACCGAGAGTAAGCGTGATATCGGTTCTGCACACGGAATAGAGTATGTCAGAGAAATGGTAAAAAGCGTCAAAATTCCTGTTGTGGGAATTGGAGGAATTAATCATGAAAATGCCGGTCTGGTGAAAGCAGCCGGAGCTGCGGGCATTGCAGTCATTACAGCGATTTCTCGTGAAACTGATCCTCGTAAAGCCGCAATGGAATTGAAGAAGATATTTCGTTAATTGATCTATAATGTCGCAGGAAAACTTATCTTAAACATAGTTCCTTTGCCTCGAACGCTTTCACATGAAATCTTTCCTTTGAGTGTTCCTTCTATCAGATTTTGAACAATGCTGAGTCCGATTCCAGTTCCTCCTTTATCCTTTCTTGTTGTAAAAAAAGGAGTAAATATTTTTGATAAATTTTCTTCAGAGATGCCTTTTCCGTTATCTGAATATATCATAATAATTGAATCATTGTCTATTCCGGCGTCTATAGATATGATTCCTTCTTCTATTCCGTCAAATCCGTGAATAAGGGAGTTTATTATCAGATTTGAAATAACCTGAGAAAGAACACCCGGATAGGTGCTGATTTCTATATGTTCAGGAATGTTGATCTGGATGATATGTTTTGTTTTTCTGATTTGAGGTTTAAGGCTGAGAATGATCTCTTCAAGATAATGTTTCAGGTTGAAAGACTTTGTGTTTTCATTTGTTCTGTCCGAAGCTATTTTTTTGAAATTCTGGGATATTGCTGATGATTTTGAAATGTTGCTGATTATGAGAGATATGGATTCTTCAACTTCAGCGAGATAGGCTTCGAATTCAGAGCGTGTCAGGCTATTCTTCTGGTATGACTCGGTAAAAGATATTGTTTTATCTTTGAGGTGAGTTGCTGCTGTGAAAGCGGTTCCGATAGGAGTGCTGATTTCATGCGCTGTGCCCGCGGCGAGTTCACCCAGAGATGCCATTTTCTGTGATAGCATAAGCTGGCTGGTTCGTTTTGATAAAACGGATTCGAGTTCAGATATTCTGATTTGGGTGTTTTCCGCCAGCATATTAAAAGTATCTGATAATTCGCCGATTTCGTCGTTTGACTCGATCCTTGATCTTGCGGAGAAATTTCCTTTGGCGAAAAAAATCAATGTGTTTTTCAGGCTTATGAGCTGAGAAGTAAGAATTTTACGTAAGGCGGCTGATAGAAAAACAGATAAGATAATGCAGATTAAGACAATTTTAATTAGGGAAATTCCGGTATCAAAGAGCATTTCGCGTTGAAGATTATGGTTAGAAAAATAATAATCAATAGTGCCGAACGGCTGAAGATTGAAATTTCTCATTGTGAAGGATAAAGAAAGATGTTTGTTTTTTTCAAGATAAGGCAGATCGTCTTTGCTGCAGTCGTGAATATTTTTGTAGTTGCGGGTAAATCTTCCGATTATAATTCCGCCGGATTGATCAGACACAATTACTCCAATCAGATCGGATGAAAGAATTGCCGAATCAATAATGCTTTTTGCTCTCTCATAGTCTCCGGAATTAATATGCGGAAGCAGTGCTTCCGACATCATGTTGTTGATCGATGCTGCTGATCTGTAGAGTCTTTTATGCGCATTGCTTGAATGATAGAAGAAAAGAAAAATAGATACGAATATCATTGAGGATGCTACAACTGTCAAGATTGTAGTTATAATTTCATTGTTGATACTCTTGTGTTTTTTCAGGATATTCAGCATTTTCTTATTTCGGTTATCAATATTGTTTTGTCGTCATCGGCATCAATGCCTTTTGAATAATTTGAAACATCTTCGAAAACTTTAAGGCACATTTCTTCTATCGGAAGCGAATTTCTTTCGGAAAGTATTTTATAAAAATTATCATTACCTATCATTTTATCTGATGTATTTCTTGCCTCAACCAGTCCGTCGGTAAAAAGGACAATGCGTTCTCCGCCTTCGAGCTTAACCGTGTCAGTTACGTATTCCGCGCCTTTAAAAACTCCCGCAACAGTTGCATTGGAATTTAAAAAAATTGCTTCATTTTCACGAAGAAGAATTCCCGGAGTGTGGCCGGCATTTGCATAATCAAGAGTCATTTTATTAATATTGATGATTCCAAAGAAAATTGTCGCGAATATTCCCGAAACACCTACAGTGTTTAGAATGCACTGGTGAATCTCGTCAATAATTTCCGCAGGTGTTTTGCCGTAAGCGCTTTTTGCATTGAAGAAAATTTTTATCATTGCTGTTACAAGTGAAGCAGAAGGCCCGTGACCGCTGACATCTACGATTGCAAATGCGGTATTGTCTTCGTCAATCGCGAATACATCATAAAAATCTCCGCCTAGATCCTGCATGGGAACATAAAGACCATAGAATGAGCATCTTTCATTATTCGGAAAAACTCTCGGGAAAAGAGCCATTTGAACTTTTCTTGCCATTTCGAGTTCGTGTTTGATGCTTTTGTTTTTCAGCGAAAGTTCTTCGTTGACTGCCTGCAGCTGAACAGTTCTCAGTTCTACAAGATTTTCAAGCTGTTCATTTAAACAGACATTTTCTAGAGCTGTTGCGGCATTTGAGCAAAGAATGTCGACCATGTATTTTTCCCATTTGTCGAGGGGAGTGTTTCTTTCAAGATAAAGAATGCTGTCAAATCCGGTTTTGGTTGAAAAATAATTTACATACTTGGTTCCGTGATAAATATGCGATTTGCTTTTTTTAGCCTCATGAATCATGCTGAGTGTTTCAGGAGGAAGAATGTCGTCGATGGATTTATCAACGGAATCTTTACCGTATTTGCCCGTTGCCGCAACTATATGTATTTTGCCGTCCCCGGTGCTTTCTGCCGAAATTCCGGAAGTTTTGCCGTATATTGCATCATCTTCAAACTGAAGAATCGAAACAAACTGAAGCAGTATGCCGTTTAGGAAAGATTTTAGTGATTGTATCTCAAAAATGTCGGCAGTAGCCGTAACTATTTTTTCGAGTCCGATTTTACTTTTTTCTATGGTCATTATATCGCGGTATGAGCGGATAGCAGAGATTACAGTGGTGAAAAGTTTTTCGCTGGTAAGTTCTGTTTTTGCCTTGTAGTCGTTTATATCATAATTGAGAACAACTTCGTGTTCGGGAGCCTGTCCGGGCTGACCTGTTCTCAAAATGACGCGAACTGAATGATTGCCGAGATTTTCTCTGATGAACTGAACGAGATTAAGTCCGGAATCTTCTTCTTCCATCACGACATCGATCAGCGCAACTGCCGTGTCAGGATTTTTATTCATAAAATCCATAGCTTCAGCGGCGCTGTACGCGCTGAAAAGAGAAAGCCTTCTTCCGGCAAATTCGAATCCTGAAAGAACAAGCTTTGTTACCTTATGAACATCTTTTTCATCATCGACGATAAGAAGTTTCCATTCAGCCTGTTTCGGAAGAACGGTGATTTCATTTTCATCGGCAAAGCTGATAAGATCATCGCTAGCAATCATAACTTAGTATCTCATAATTTGAGATGGAATTCAAATAAAAAAATGCCCTCGAGCCGGGCGGGCTCCAAAGGCTTCGCCAGTTTCCGCACGGAGGCGGAAACATAGCCCGCGAGATGGACGAAGTCCATAGCGGGAAAACGCAAGCGTTACCGCATAGTTTGAGGCGATAATTTAAATTATTGATATAATTGAAACGGTCAAGGAAGACCGTTGAGACAAAGAAATGAATTGCTTAAATACGGTTTGCCTGAGAGTCAGGTGTACCACATAAGGCTTCGCCTTATAAATCCATTGTCTGCATGGATCATGCAATAATTTCTAAGGGCGTTCCACGCCCTTTACCCGGTTTGCCTATTTCTTTTGTCTGCGTAACAAAAGAAATAGGCGTTATCCGAGCGCTTTTCCCTCCGTGGGCGCTCGGACTTTCGTACATCCGTGTAAGTTCGGAAAAGTACGTCGCTCTATTATCAGGATGATGATAGCGAGACTCTGCGCCACGATGGCGCGATAAAGAGTCGAGCCGTCGCCGCGCGGCTCTAGTCGCGCAGAACTCGCCGAACCGCCTTTGTAAACACGGCGAATTCGGCTCAGACAGAATTCCTGCGCGACGATCAAGGTAAGTTTGCTTTTGGCAAACTTTTGACTTTCTTCTATCATTGATTCATTGTGTTGAGCACATGGCCAGCCCTTTCCTGAGCGTCAGGATGACGCTAATCCAACGCGAACAGAAGGTTCAATAGCGTTGGACAGAGAGATCCCACTCCTGGCTCTTGTCGGGCGAATTCCTCGCATCGGCTGTTCGCCGAATGCTGCGGTCGCCCGTTGTGAGGCGCTTTTATTTTGACCTCCTGTCAAATATTGAAGCGTCTCGTTGGCGGTTCTCCTACCGCCTTAGTGTTGCGCTGGGCGCGACGTTTGAAGGATTTTTCGACCAATTTTATATTGCTTACGTATCGATTGGTTTTCGCATTGACTTTTGAAATAATGTTATTATTTCAATATATATTCAAAGTTACTTTCGAAGAGGATTTTCTATGAATAAAATTTTAATAATTATAATATCAGCAATTATAATGAATCTTAATGCAATAAGTAATGATGAAAAATATGTTATTGTCGGCGGAGACAAGGTAAATCTGCGTGAAAGTGCTGGTCTTGGTTCAAAGATATTAAAGACAATGGATTTAGGACATATGGTAATAATACTCAAGAGATCAAAAGAAACCGTGACTATAGACGGTAAGAAAGGCAGATGGGCTTACGTTGATTCCCGGATGTATGATGTTTCAAAAGATGGTCGTAGTGAAAATGACAAAACCATAAAAGGGTGGGTATTCGATTATTATCTTTATGATAAGAGTAAATTTGTGAAGCTTAGTAGTTTTAATCCGATGAAAATCGGAGTAACCTGCAGCGGCGGTGATATATATTTTGAAGTTTCAATTAATGGCGATGGAAGCTTTTTAATGAAAGACATTTATCAGCTTGGAAGCAGTGCCGATCATGAGAGGTACTGCAAGGAAAGTTGCGGGATATATGATAAATCTGAACCGAATGCTTGTTATCATAAAGGTGCTTTGTATCAGCATAATAATATTATTTGGGCAAAAATTGAAGGTGTTCCTGACGGCGGAAACGAATATTATGTTGTTGATAAAAATGAAATTCGTTATATAAGTTATGGAACATTTGATAGCTCAACACGAATTCTTAAGTGAAAAGAATTGCATAGTGCTGCAGTTCGCGTGACAAAAATCTAGAAAGTGTCATCATTGAGACAATTTCAAGGAAACAGTTGAGAATATTTATCAACTGAAAAAGCGATGAAATCTTGTTTTAAAATCATTTAGTAAATTTCACTTGATGAAATTTTTGTTTGAATTTAAAAATTCAAATGAATATGAAACAGATTGACAAAATGATGCCGTAAGTTTCTATGGTAATCGTTTGGTGGTTAAAGAGAGAGGGTCACACCTGTTCCCATTCCGAACACAGAAGTTAAGCTTCTCATCGCCGATGGTACTGCATGGAACACTGTGCGGGAGAGTAGGACGCTGCCAGATCTGAAATTATACATTTACAAAAAACCTCTTCTGAAAAGAAGAGGTTTTTTGTTTCTAATGCCAAGTTATTAAAGATTATATTTTTTCAGAAAGATAATCTTTCTCAGTCATTGTACCTTCTATTTTTTCTTTATATAAAACAACTATTGATACTTTTCCGGAATCATTAACGACAATTCCTAAAGATATAACTGTTTTTTCTAAAATCCATGCATCACCTATATTTACATGTTTTTTTGAAATAGCTTCATTTATTCTATCAGGACTATTTTTAAATTTTTTATTATACCATATAGTTTGAGATTTTGATACTTTTCCATATCTCTTCTCATATAATTTTTTTATTTCGTTATATTCTTCAAAGTAATTATTTTTTTCTAAAGGAAACAAATCATCAAAAGACACAAATATGCTAGATAGTTTTCCATCAGAAAAACTATAATTAAAGCTATAATATTTAAAAAAGATAGAATCTCTATAAGTTATATGTTCATTTTTAACAGAATATAAAGGTTCAACCTCTTCCGAATTTAAAACTTCTTCAAAAGACATTCCCCATCTTGCTTTTCTGAAATCATATTCTTCTTCCGAAAATAACGTAAATGCTGAGAATATTAACATTAAAAGAATTAATGGTTTTTTCATACTAACCTCTTAGTGATATTCTTTCAAAAGTTTTTACAAAAGACAAGTAAGAAAACATTTTATTGAATACAATAAGCTGCGTTCAATTAATTCTTGACGATATTATAATAAAAATATCAATTTATAATAAATGAGGTGTGGTATGAAAATTTTGCAAACAATATGTATTCTTTGTTTATTTTCGATTGGTTGCACTATTCCTGAAAATGTTAAAAAAGGGTGGTTAGAAAGCGATGTTGCATCATATCCTATAATTATTGATAATGTTGAACCTAATAATTCCGGAGTCCTTTCTGAAAAATCTTTTTCTGATTCTGATATTGATATCGCATGGAATTTAGAATATCAGATGAAAGAATTAGTTTTTGTTTTGAAAAATAAATCTGATAAAACAATGACTTTAGATTGGAATAAAGTAGTATTTGTAAATCATACAAAGCTTTCCAAAAAAGTAATGCATAGAGGCGTTAAATTTATAAAGAAAGAAGAATCACAAACCCCTTCTTTAATAGTTAAAGACTCTATTTTTTATGATGCTCTAGTGCCAATTGATAATATTGATTTCATCGAAGGCAAATGGGTTATAACGCCGGCATTAGCGCCATATGAAAGCATTAATTCATTGGTAGATAAAAGGTTCAAGGTTTTATTGCCAATAACGATTGGAGATAAGACTGTTGAGTATTTGTTTACTTTCAAAGTAACAAGAAAAGAACCTGAAAAGAAAAATTAAAACTATTTCTTAAGTGCAAGAAATAAAATAACGCCGGCGATTTATTCAACCGGCTTTTTTTTATGAAATTCTGAATCCTTCAGCTTACAATGATTTTTTGTTGACATCTCGGTTTATTGATCTCGTAAATAATACTATGAGGCATAATGAGAAACAATAATATTATATTGATTACTTTGTTGATTGCGTCATGTGTAAGCGCAAAATCAATTAATAATGGAAAACTGTTAGGCGTAGTGTTCATCAAAAACAATAACCATTATTTTGCTGTTCAAAATGATTCGATTGAAAATAATTCAAAAATAAATGTTTATTTTAAGAATAAAATCATTATCGCAAAAGTAGAGTCAAAGGTATACGCTGATACTAATTTAGATAGTAACATAAATTTCAAATATTCTGATGATGCAATATCTTATTATAAAATTAAATTCGAAGATGAAATAATGCGGGAGGGAATCGGATTTTTGGAAGTTGGTTCCAGCACCAATAATGACTACGCAATAATAAAGAATATGAAAAAGAAACAATATTCTAACTATAAATGGTGCTTGAGTAATGAAGGAGTTCATTTTAATATTTGGGAAAATGAGCCGTATAAAAGTAAAAAAGTATGGAAAGCATACCTCTATTTGGGGTACGATGTTGAGCCAACCTGTAATGAATCTGATTATGATTGTCTCGCTTCAAATAATTTGAACATTTTGAAAATAAATTAAGAGGCAAACTCCATGCGCTCCTTATTTTTTGCCACTCGGCATTTTTTTGCAAGCATTAACTTGCTTTTACGCTCATTAAGTATGTTTTTATCACGTCCAAAAAACATATCAGA
>Ga0209719_1003012_pt1 | contig 16139 bp, 13 predicted proteins | sample AD_JPNAS2_MetaG_FD_184421 | JGI IMG/M metagenome (GOLD analysis project Ga0209719, IMG submission 184421) | Active sludge microbial communities of municipal wastewater-treating anaerobic digesters from Japan - AD_JPNAS2_MetaG (SPAdes) (version 2) | ecosystem: Engineered > Bioreactor > Anaerobic...
ATGGTCATTGTGGCCGGTTTCTCAGTGAAGACATCCTTGCCCGCACGCATGGCGCGGATCGAGATCGTGGCGTGGAGCCGGTCACTGGTGGCCGTGATGATCGCGTCGATGTCCGGGCGCGCCAGCACATCCATCATCTCGATGTAGGTCTTGCAGTCTTGATTACCGTAATGTTTGTCGGTCATGGCCTTGACCGTATCGCGCCGATCGCGGCGGACGTCACAGATCGCCACGAACTGAGCTTGGGCGTCCGGCAGGATCCAACTCCGCAGATCGCCCATACCGCGCCCGCCCAAACCGATGCCGGCCATGACGATACGCTCGCTTGGCGCCACCGCGCCATTCAATCCTAACGCCGACCCCGGCACGAGCGTCGGCATGGCAACTGCCGCAACGCCCGCCTGGGCCATCCCCCTCAGAAACTGCCGCCGGCCAATGCCTTGCCGTCCTGATTTCGACTGCCGATCCCTCATCTTCGTTCCTCCCTAATTGGTTAACTGATCGTTCCTCAGTCCTCTTACAATCCGCAACAATACACTATCCATAATACGCCGATCTTCCGCATCTGTCTTGTAAAGCGCCCCTAAAAATGTGTACACTATAAGCATGAATCCGGAAACACTCCAGAAACGATTCCTTGCGCAGATCGGGGATTTGGCCTCGATCCGCCGACTGCTTGACCTGCTGCCGGATGTCGGGTTCTTCATGAAGGACAAACATGGGCGCTTCATGTTGAACAATCAGCGGGCCTGCCAGTTCTGCAACGCGGAAAACGAACAACAGACGATCGGCAAGACCGATTACGATTTCTTTTCCAAGGACCGCGCCGATTTTTATGTCCGCGGCGACCACGAGGTGATGGAGAGCGGTGTCCCGGTCATTAACCAGATCGCGCCCGCACCCGAACATTCGGACCGTCTGATGATCCATTCCAAGTTTCCGCTCTACGACAAACAAGGCCGCGCGATCGGAGTCGTGGGGTTTCACCGCATCATCGATGACCTGCGCGACACGCCCCGCTGGCACGGGCGCTTTGCACAGGTCGTGACGCACATCCACAAGTATTACGGGCAGAATCTTGAAATGAAGAAGCTGGCTCAGTTGGCCGGCGTGTCGCAAAGTCAGTTCGAGCGTCGCTTCAATCGCATCTTCGGCACCACGCCCTACGAATACCTCCTGCGCGTGCGTATCACGGCTGCGCGTGCCCTGCTGGAAACGACCGAGCGGACAATCGCGGACATCGCCTGTGAGACCGGCTTTTACGACCACAGCCACTTCACGCGTACCTTCAAGCGGGTCGTGGGACTTTCTCCCGGCCGCTACCGCAAGCAACATCTTGATGCCGGATTGTGAGGTTCTGTGACCACCCCGCTTACCCGTTATCTCGAACTCATCCCGCACATCGGTGCCGGGCGCGCCCGCGCTTTGCAACGTGAAGGATGTCTCTGTTGGCGCGACCTGCTGGATGCCTCGCGCCCGCTCGCCGGACTTGATCCGACGCTCTGGGACACCGCGCGTGCCGCCGCCGAAGCGGCGCAACGCGCACTCGATGCCGACAATGCCACCTACTTCACGACGCGGCTTCCGCCCCGCGAGCAGTGGCGTGTGCTCGTCCAATGGCTCGACCGCGCTTCGTTCTTCGACATTGAAACCAGCGGGCTTGAGGCCGACAGCATTGTCACGCTGATCTGTTGTTACCATCGGGGCCAGTCACTCTGTTTTCTGGCCGATGAAAACCTTGATGATTTCTTGGAGTTGCTCGATGAAGTCCAACTGCTGGTCTCGTTCAACGGATCGAGCTTCGATGTGCCGCGTGTGCTCGACCGCTTCCACATTCCTCAATTGCCCTGCGCCCATGTGGATCTGCGCTGGCTCTGCCATCACGCCGGTTGGCGCGGTGGCTTGAAGGCGATCGAGTGCGCACTCGGCATGCGGCGTCCGCCGGATCTCGAAGGCCTCGGCGGCGCGGAGGCGGTCTGGCTCTGGCAGACGTGGCGCGACCACCAAGACGTCAAAGCGCGCCGCACACTGAAACGCTACTGCACGGCCGATACCGTCACGCTCTACATGCTGGCCGCCCACCTTTGCCGTCACCACGGTGCCGACGTGACGTTGCCGGTGGAGGCCGATCTTTGGGATGCGGTTCATGCGGCATTGCCGGACCTAGGCCGCCCGGACGTCTGCGCTGAGTTTGCCGATCATGCACAGGCGGTGGCCGAGCCGCCACCACCCAAACCCGCGCCCGCACCGGTTGTCGCGGCCGACCTCTTCTCCATCGCGCAAATGGTCGGCGGCATGACCGATGGTCTGTCGCGCGCGGAAAAGCAGGCGCGGCTGCGCGAACGCTGGCGTGCCTTTCGGACGGAATGAATTTTTTTTCGTTCGGGCTTGACCCCCCTTTGTCGATCCCCTATAGTTACGGTATGGTAATGATCGGTTTGATACTTGGCGTCGTCTGACGGGTCTGGGGGATTCTCTTGGTGCGCGTCATGCCGTGTTGATCTGATGCGCGGGAGAACCCGAGGGTGCGTGGAACGCCTGGTGAACATCACAAAAGGAGGACGAAAGTGGCTACACCAGTCAATGAGGTTCTGATGAGGAAAGGGCGCGAATTCATAACCATTGCCCCGTCGGCAACGGTGTTCGAGGCCGTTCAACTCATGGATGCCAAAAACATCGGATCCCTCATCGTGCTCAACGCGCAGGGGAAGATCGCCGGCATCTTTGCCGAGCGCGATTGCTTCCGCAAAGTGATTTTGGCGGGCAAATGGCCCCAAGATGTACAGATCAAGACGGTAATGACTAAAAAGGTCATCTATGTCACCCCAGATATGACGGTGGACGAGTGCATGGCCTTAATGACGGAGACGCGCATCCGTCACGTGCCGGTGTTGGATCAAGACGAGAAGATTCTGGGGATCATCTCGCTCGGCGATCTGGTGAAGTTCGTGGCCTCTGAGCAGGACGCGATGATCCGGAACCTCGAAAAGTACATCGAGGGTTCGCTTTAACCCGTTCCTGTCCAGACGGAGGCCGTCCAGCCGACTCGTTTGAGTGTGCGCTAAGGCAGGCACGGACGGCCTCCTCTTAGGTAAACCGCCCCCTGCGGGGCATTGGAGGCCACCATGACTGAATTGAACGCAACGGTCGCGTCTTGCGACTGCGCGTGTGATGATGCAGTTTCAGAAGAGGAACTGAACGCGCGCCTCGATGAGGTGATCTGCGAATATCGTGACAAGCCCGGCGGGCTGATTCCCGCCTTACAGACCGCGCAAGCCCTCTTGGGTTATCTGCCCGAACCGGTCATCCGCAAGATCGCGGACGGGTTCGGCAAACCCATCAGTGAAGTCACCGGCGTGGTGACCTTCTATTCCTTCTTTACGCTCCACCCGCGCGGGAAATTCCTGGTGCGCGTCTGCTTGGGAACGGCCTGTTATGTGCGCGGCGGCAAGGAGGTGCTCGACGCACTGAAAAAGAAGCTGGCCATCGATGTGGGTGAGACCACGCCCGACCGGCTCTTCTCGCTGGAGGTGGGCCGTTGCTTCGGCGCGTGCGGCATGGCACCGGTGGTGATGGTGAACGAAACGGTTTACCAGCGCGTCAAACCCGCCCGCGTGGGTGAGTTAATCAATCAGATCATGGCCGATGCCGGCATCACCGGAGAAGAAAAGGAGACGGCATGAAATCCCCCGCATTAAAGAAGATCGGGAACGTGGCCGCCCTGAAGGCCATGCGTGATCAAGTGTGTTCTGGCAAGCCGAACCGCGCAGACGGCGCACAGCGCCAAATCCTGATTTGCTTCGGCGGCAGTTGCTTGGCCTCTGGTGCCAAGGAGGTTCGCGATGCGCTGCGCGATGCGTTGGCGCAAGAGGGGCTGGCCGATGAGGTCGCCCTGGTTGAAACCGGTTGCATGGGGCCGTGCGTGATCGGACCGGTCATCATGGTGGGCGAAGACCGCACCTTCTATCAGGGGGTCAAACCCGAGGACGCGGCGGAGATCGTCGCCACGCATCTGCGTGACGGTCGCCGTGTCGAACGGTTGCTGGTCACCGACTCCTCCGGCGCGACGCCCGCGCCGTGCCGCGACGACCTTGACTTTTTCAAGCGGCAGACGCAGGTCGTGCTGCGCAACTGCGGCTGGATCAACCCTGAAAAGATCCAGGAGTACATCGGTCGCGACGGGTACGCGGCACTGGCCAAGGTGCTGACCGAGATGACGCCGGAGGCTGTGATCGAAGAGATGAAAGTCTCCGGTCTGCGCGGTCGCGGCGGCGCAGGCTTCCCGACCTGGCGCAAATGGCACCTTGCCAGCCAGACGCCGGAGGGCATGCGCTATGTGCTGTGCAACGCCGACGAGGGCGATCCCGGTGCCTACATGGACCGCAGTGTGCTGGAGGGCGACCCCCACAGCGTGATCGAGGGCATGGCGATCGCGGCGTACGCTATCGGCGCGCCGCAGGGCTACGTCTACGTGCGGGCCGAATATCCGCTCGCAGTCGAACGCCTGTCGCACGCGATCGACGAAGCGCGCACCTGCGGCCTACTGGGCAAAAAGATTTTGGGCAGCAAGTTCTCATTCGATCTGGACATCCGTATGGGGTCCGGCGCTTTTGTGTGCGGCGAGGAAACCGCGTTGATCGCCTCCGTGGAAGGCAAGCGCGGTGAGCCACGCCCGCGTCCGCCCTATCCCGCGCAAAAGGGGCTGTGGGAGCGCCCGACCGTGCTCAACAATGTGGAGACGTATGCCAATGTCGCTCCCATTCTGCTGAACGGCGGCGCGTGGTATGCCGCGATGGGAATGCCCCGGAGCACGGGCACCAAGGTGTTCGCCCTGGCCGGCGCCGTGCGCAATACCGGACTGGTCGAAGTGCCGATCGGCACGCCGCTGGGCGAGGTCATCTACGACATCGGCGGCGGCATCCCCAAAAACCGCCACTTCAAGGCGGCTCAGATTGGCGGTCCCTCAGGCGGTTGCATCCCACGCGAGAACCTGAATGTGCCGTTGGATTATGAGGCGCTCGCCGAGCTTGGCGCGATCATGGGATCCGGCGGATTGATCGTGATGGATGAGGACACCTGCATGGTGGACGTCGCGCGCTTCTTCATTGAGTTTGTGCAGGAAGAGTCGTGCGGCAAGTGCGTGCCGTGTCGTGTCGGGACCCGGCGCATGCTGGAAATCCTTGACCGCATCTGCGCCGGCCAAGGCGAAGAGGGGGACATCGAGCGCCTGATCGAGTTGGGCGAGTTCATCAAGACGTCATCGCTCTGTGGACTCGGACAGACCGCGCCGAATCCGGTGCTCTCGACCATCCGCCACTTCCGGCAGGAGTACGAGGAGCACATCCGCGACCGCCACTGCCGCGCCGGCGTCTGCGCCGGGCTGGTGCGCGCGCCGTGCCTGAGCGCCTGCCCTGCGGGCGTCGACGTGCCCGGCTTCGTTTCGCTGGTAGGCGACAAGCGTTATGCGGAGGCACTGCGGCTGCACCGCGAGCACAACCCCTTCGCCTCGGTCTGCGCGCGCGTCTGCTTCCATACGTGCGAAGAGAAGTGCCGCCGCGCGTCGCTCGACGAACCGGTCGCGATCCGTGCGATCAAGCGCTTCATGGTCGATCAAGAGGTCACCATTCAGGTGCCGGAGGTACGCGAAAACGCGGCCAATGCGGCCCGCAAGATCGCGATCATCGGCGCGGGTCCCGCCGGTCTCTCCTGCGCCTTCTTCTTGGCGCGGATGGGCTACAAACCGACGATCCTCGAATCCGAACCGCGCCCCGGCGGCATGCTGGTGCAGGCGATCCCGGCCTACCGGCTGCCGCGCGAAGAGTTGGCGCGCGAGGTGCGTATGATCGAAAACCTCGGCGTGTCGATCGAGACCGGGCGTAAGTTGGGGAGCGATTTCACGCTCGCCGATCTGAAGGAGCAGGGCTATGACGCGGTCTTCCTGGCCGTCGGCGCGCCGCTGGGCGTGTCGCTGAATATCCCCGGCGCGACGGCACAGGGCGTGACGGAAGCCATGTCGTTCCTGCGCCACTACAACATCCGCGGCTCCGTGCCGGTCGGCAAGCATGTGGCGGTGATCGGCGGCGGCAATGCCGCGATCGATGCCGCGCGCACGGCGGTGCGGCTCGGCGCGCGCAGTGTGACGGTCGTTTACCGCCGCACGCGCGAGGAGATGCCGGCCTATGCCGAGGAGATCGACGAGGCGTTGCAAGAGGGAATCATCCTGCGGACCTTGGTGCATCCGGAGTCGTTTGTGGTCGATAACGGCTTTGTGACCGGCCTGCGGCTGCGCCCGATGCATCTGGGTGAGTTTGACCGTTCGGGGCGCAGACGTCCCGAAAGCGGCGACGATGCGTGCGAAATTCTGCCGGCCGATCAGGTGATTGTGGCCATCGGCCAGGCGCTGGACAAGGAGGCGCTGGCCGGAGGAGTCGAAATAGAATACAACGAACGCGGCTGGATCAAAGCCGATCCGCGCTCCGGCGCGACCTCGGTGCCGTGGCTGTTTGCGGGTGGCGACGCTGTGATCGGCCCCTCCTCCGTGGTGGAGGCGATCGCCGCCGGCGAACGTGCAGCAGTCGCGATCGACGCCATGCTCACCGGTGAGACGCACGCCTTCTGGCGGGGCTATCAAGATGCCGGCGCGACCTTCGATCCTAACGCAGACCCCGTGCCCTACGCCCGGGAACGCCTGCCCACGATCGCGCTGGAAAAACGGCGTCAGAACTTCAACGAGGTCGAGCAGCCGTGGAATGAGAGCACCGCACTGCGTCAGGCTAAACGTTGCCTGCGCTGCGACTACGGCAAACAACCCTGCGGCTTAGAACACGCTTAATCCGGAGAGACACTCATGGTCAACCTGACAATCAATCTGCAAAAAATCCAAGTGCCGGAGGGTACTACGATCCTTCACGCCGCCCGACAGATCGGCGTGAAAATCCCCACGCTCTGCAATCTGGAAAACCGCGAGGCGATCGGCGCATGCCGGGTCTGCCTGGTGGAGGTCGAAGGCGCCCGGACGCTCGTGGCGGCCTGCTCGACGCCCGTCAACGAGGGTATGGTCGTGCGGACCCACAGTGCCCGTGCACGGGCAGCGCGGCGGCAGGTGGTCGAACTGCTGCTTTCTGAGCATGACGGCAACTGCCAGACCTGCGATCGCGGCGACGACTGCGAACTACGTGCGCTGGCCGCCGAAATGGGGATCGAGTGCGTGCCCTTCGAGGGGGTCAGGGCCCGTGCGCTGCTCGATGATTCGACACCCGCGCTGGTTCGCGACAACGCCAAGTGCATCAAGTGCCGACGCTGTGTCACGATATGCGGTGAGGTGCAGGGCGTCGGGGCGCTTTTCCCGCAGGGACGCGGTTTCCAGACGGTTGTGGGACCGGCCTTCACGCGCCACCTCGACAGCGTGGCGTGTGTGCAGTGCGGCCAGTGCGCCGCGATCTGCCCCGTCGGTGCGATCGTCGAGAAAAACAGCATCGCTGAGGTCTGGCAGGCGCTGGAGGATCCGACCAAGCATGTGGTCGTGCAGACCGCGCCCGCGATCCGCGCCGCGCTGGGCGAATGCTTCGGCTACCCGCCCGGCACGCGCGTCACTGGCAAGATGGCCGCCGCGTTGCGCCGGCTCGGCTTTGACGGGGTGTTCGACACCAACTTCACGGCCGATCTGACCATCATGGAAGAGGGGACCGAACTGCTGACGCGGCTCAAGAAGGCTCTGGTCGACAAGGAGCCGGTGGCGCTGCCGATGTTCACGAGCTGCTCGCCCGGCTGGATCAACTTCGCGGAGTTTTACTACCCGCAGTTCCTGCCCAACCTCTCGACCTGCAAGTCGCCGCAGCAGATGTTCGGCGCCGTCGCCAAAAGCTACTACGCGCAGAAGATCGGCAAGCGGCCGGAGGAACTTGTCGTCGTCTCGGTGATGCCCTGTACCGCCAAGAAGTATGAGGCGCAGCGTCCCGAAATGACCGCCAGCGGCGTTCAGGATGTGGACTACGTGCTCACTACGCGCGAACTGGGGAGAATGATCAAAGAGGCCGGCATTGACTTCGTCAACCTGCCGGACGAGACGATGGATGCGCCGCTGGGGCTCTCCTCGGGTGCGGCCGACATCTTCGCCAACACCGGCGGCGTGATGGAGGCGGCACTACGCACGGCCTACGAGATCGTCACCGGCAAGGAACTGCCGGTCGATAACCTGCACGTCAAGGCGATCACGGGGCTCGAAGGCGTCAAAGAGGCGGCGCTCACCATCAAAGGCACACAGCCCGAGTGGTCCTTCCTGGAGGGCGTCGAACTCAAGGTCGCGGTGTCGCACGGCCTCGCCAACACCCGTCGGCTGCTGGAGCACATCAAGGCGCATGGCTCGCCCTATCACTTCATCGAGGTGATGACCTGCCCCGGCGGCTGCATCGGCGGCGGCGGCCAGCCGCGCTTCACGGATGACGCGGTGCGTCTGAAGCGCATCGCCGCCATCTACAGCGAGGACGAGAGCAAGAAGTTGCGCAAGTCGCACGAGAACCCTGATATCCAGACACTCTACAAAGAGTATCTGGGCCAGCCGCTCGGCGAGCGTTCGCACCATCTGCTGCACACGAACTACACCCACAAGGAGACACTCGCGGACGAGAGTGAGTAACGATTTGCTCCGAGTGATCGATCGAATCAAGGGAATCGACCGATTCGAATGAATCGATTTTTTCGAATCAATCGATTCCCTTGTTTTGTTGTGGTTCCGCGAGCCGCTCAAAAAAACAAAAATAAATCGTTAGATTTGCAGCCGAATTGTCCATACTTTACCAGAGCGTATGGCCAATGAGGAACACAATCTGCACCGTCATGCCGAATTCGTCAGCCGCTTGACGGCGGCGCAATTCGCGCTGCACGGTTATATCGCCTTCCTGGTGGGCAACGTCGAGGATGCCAGGGACATCCTGCAAGACGTCAATGTCACGCTGTGGAAAGAGGCGGACACCTACGATTTCTCAAAGCCGTTCCTGCCCTGGGCCAAGGCGGTCGCCTGGTATCAGGTCAAGACCTTCCGCACCCTTCAGGCGCGCGACCGTCTGGTTTTCGACGAGGCATTGCTGGCGCGCGTGGCGGTCGAGGCGGAGGATCTGGACGAGGAGATGCAACGTAAGCTGGCGGCGCTCGAACACTGCGTCGAGCAGTTGACGCCGGGGCAGAAGTTGCTTCTGCGCCAACGTTACGCGCAAGGCCGGGGGGTGCAGGAGTTGGCCGTCACCTTGGGGCGCTCTGCCGACGCGGTCTCGATGTTGCTCTATCGCATCCGTGAGAAGCTGGCGCAGTGCGTGGAGCGCGTGCTTGCTGAGGAGGCGGGACATGCCTGACGACCGCGATACTTTCGCCGCCCTGACGGCCTTGGTTCTGGAGCGTCGCGCCAGTCCGGAGGATTTGGAGCGCTTCCGCGAGCTGCTGCGCGCGCATCCCGAATTTATCGAGATTTATCGACGCCAGATCATGCTGTCCACGTTGTTGCCCGCGCTCCCGCTCTGGGAAGAAGCGACGGACGCGGAGGCGGCGCAGGCGGCAGATGTCGTGCCCCAACCGGCGCGAGGAAGAGCCGCGTTTTGGCGGCGCGTATGGGTGGCCGCCGCCGCTGCGCTGTTTGTGGCCGCCGCCGTGATCTGGCACGGCATCCCCCGAGCCACGGGTCCCGTCTCCTGTCTCCCGTCCCCCGCCGTTCCCGTCACGGTTGTGACGGGGGCAGACAGTCTGGAGCTGCCCTCGACCCTGCCCGGCACGGTGCGGCTAGCGAGCGGCGAGGCGACAGTGCGGCTGGCGTCCGGCGTTGAACTTTTCCTGATCGCCCCGCTTGAGATGGAGGTGTGTGACGCGATGCAGGTGCGGCTCATGACCGGCGGTTTGTTGGCCGATGTGCCGCCGCACGCTGTCGGCTTCACTGTGTGCACGCCGCAACTGGAAGTGTGGGACCTTGGCACCGTCTTCAGCGTGGCCGTCTCCAATGGCGTGTCGGATGTTTTCGTGTTTCAGGGCAGCGTGCAGGTGAGCGAGGCCGATGGCGAACCGGTGGATTTGTGTGAGGCCGGCCAGGGCGTGCGGGCGGTCGCCGACGGCTGGCGACCCCATAAGGTGGCGGCGGATTCGGCTGAGGCGCGCAAATGGTTCGGTGCGGTTGCGGGGCGTCAAAAGGCGCTGCGCGATCCGGCGGCAGCGTTCGCCGCAGCCGGCCGCATCGCCACGCAGTGGGGCGAACGCTGGCTACCGAAGGTCGTGCCGCCGCCCCCGCCGCCCGTGCCGGGTCTGCGGGGAATGGCGGTGGGCAGAGGGCAGTTGGCAGTAGGCAGTAAGCAGTTGGCAATTGGCAATATGCAATCGGCAATGGGCAATCGGCAACCGGAGGACTTCCCGAAAGTCGAGGGACGAGGGTCGAGCGTCGTAAAACGTTCACAAACTTCGGCGGCCGTACAGTCGCCGCAACGGAAGGAGAGCGAAATGAGAGGAAAAACCAATACTGTGGCGGCTCTGGCAGCAGCCGTGGCGATGGGTGCGGGCGCGGCGTATGCCGTGCCGCAGGTGACCAACGTGAGAATGCAGCAACGGGCAGGCACACGCATAGTGGACGTGTGGTACAATCTGTCCGGCGAAGCGGCGATCGTCACGCTTGGCATCGAGACCAACGATGTGCCGATCCCAGACTCGGCGGTGACGCGCCTCACCGGTGATGTCTCGGTGGTGGTGCAGCCGGGCATGGATTTGCACATCGTCTGGGACGCCGGCGCGGACTGGCCGGAGAACGTGACCGAGAACGCCAGGGCGCGCGTGACCGCCTGGTCCACCAACGCACCGCCGCAGGTGATGGTGATCGACCTCGGCAAGGGCACGGCGGCGTCGGAAGCAGATCCGTATCCGTGTTACTACTACACCAGTCTGGACGCGCTGCCCAACGGTGGGTTGTCAAACAACATGTATAAGACCGACCTTCTGGTGATGCGAAAAGTGCCGTCTGGCGGGTTTGCGATGGGTGATGAGTCGACACCCGGGGCGAGTGTTCCAGTTACGCTGACCAAGGACTTCTACGTCGGCGTCTATGAGGTGACCCAGAAACAGTGGTACAAGGTCATGGGAACCGATCCGTCAGACTTCAAAAATCCGGCCGGTTCCGTGAATAAAGTCTCCTATGAGGACATCAGAGGAGGAGAGGCGGACGGAACCGGACACGAGTGGCCGGCGAACGACCTCGTGTATTCTGAGTCGTTCATCGGTCGGATCAGGAGAAAAACCGGCGGCCTGGCCGGGTTCGACCTGCCGACTGACGCGCAGTGGGAGTATGCCTGCCGGGCTGGGACAGCCACCTACTACAATGACGGGCTTCCCGGATCGGCCGATAGCCAATTGAACGAACTGGGCTGGTGGAGTGACAACAGCGGTTCGGTAGCACATACGGTCGGGCAAAAAACACCGAATAGGTGGGGGCTCTACGACATGCATGGCAACGTGTGGGAGTGGTGTTTGGACCGATACGCCTCTGCCTTGGGCGGCGGTATCGATCCGAAAGGACCGGATTCGGGTTCGCAGCGCGTAAGGCGGGGCGGTTGCTGGTACAACTCCGCGTCGTATGCCCGTTCGGCATCTCGCGGTGGCAACAGTTCCACGTACCGAAGCGACCGCGCTGGCTTCCGCCTTTTCAGAACCTTGCCCTGAGGGCGGTCGATGGAATCGAATGATTCGAATCATCGATTTTTGCGATTCCATCGATTCATTTGTAAAGGAGCAGACTGATGAGAAAGAACGTGATCATGACGGCGGCCTTCGCGGTGGCGGGGTTGCTGGCGGCGGTGGCCGTCGCGCAGTCGTCGAGCGCGGTGTCAGACGCCGTGTCGCTGGATACGCGCTCGCTTTCGGCCATGACGGATGACGCGGATCAGAACCTCGACACGCGCAGCCACACGACCGGGTGGTCAGCGGCGCGCAAGCTCAACACCAAGAAGATCAGGGGCACGACGCTCCTGATAAGATGAGCGAGGACGGTCGATGGAATCGCAAGATCCGATTTCATCGACCGTTTTGATTAACGCAGAGACGCAGAGTTTTTTGGGTGATTATTGCGACCACGCAGTGGCTCGCAATCTTGAGGGTAAAAGCGTTGCTCTGCCTTTTCGCCTCGAAGCGGCAAATCCGGTCACTGGGTTTGCGGGAACGAGGGTCAAGCGTCTGCTTGACCAGCCGCGCTGCGCGCGGCGAAAGGAGCACGGGTTTTCCAACCCGTGCCACGGACAGGAATGTCCGTGCCCCTGTAGCTTGATTGGGGATTTTGGAGGTTGGTACCTGGTGGCGTAAGTCTGGCGAATGAATCTGGAGTGCGGCGGCAAGCGGTATTCCGCGCGACGCCGCTTTTCAAGCGTGGGTACGACGGCAGGGCTGTGCGCAAAAGCGGTGCCGCGGGGTGCGCATCCCCACACGTCGTCGCTCACGTCCCTACACTGGCGCAATCGACTAAGTGTTGCGACTAGGTGTGTTCGACTAAAAGTGGGGACTAAGTATGTGGCTCCGCGCACAGCGCAGAGGGAAAGCGGTGCCGCGACCCGCGCACAGCGCGGCTCTTGTCACCGCACTCCAAATTTTTTCGCCGCGCAAATCGTAATGATAGACCACGGTCATGTCGTATCCAGCGGATGGTTGCGCGTGTGTCACGATTGTGGTATAAATGGGCCGCGCGATACGCAAGGAGAAATGACAATGCCACAAATCATACCCATCAGAGACTTAAAGAACACGGCGGAGATTTCACGAAAGTGTCAACAGGCGGACGCTCCGATTTTCATCACGAAAAACGGTTACGGCGATATGGTCATCATGAGCATGAAGTGCTATAAGGAGACTTTGGCGAAACTCGACACCTACACCAAACTGGATGAAGCAGAGCTTCAAATATCAACGGGAAAGACGGTTCCGGCTGAAACATCTATGAAGCGTCTCCGGACGAAACATCGTGTATGAGCTTCTCATAACGGAGGCTGCTGAGCAGGATCTAGACGGCATTGTCGAGTACATCGCCGTTAGGCTGGCGAATCCTTCGGCCGCTGGATCGTTTTTGGACGCCGTCGAAGCTTGTTATGAAAATCTTAGGCGTACTCCCAAAATATACAGCGAATGCGCGGATGCTTATCTCAAGAGTAGAGGTTATCGGAAGGCTTTGATTAAAAACTATAATTACGTGCTCGTTTTCAGGTTTGGCAGGGAAGCTAATAAGGTTTACGTTCTCCGCTTCTTCTACGCGGGACAAGACTACGGTAAACAATTGCTTTAAAAAAAATTTGTTAAGATTTGAGTGGGCTGATGCCCCCTGTCACCTTGCCTATAACTTACATCAACGTTATCCTCATTTACATTCCCGTGCGAAGCGCGGGCGGCGGGCTAACCGATTACTTTAATTTGTCTGACTGGCGGCCTTCTTGAAGGCCGCAAACCTTGTGATGTTGAGATAGTTGTTTCCGCCGGTCCATACGGTGAGCAGGATGTACTTCGCGTGGCCGCAGCCGGGCATCGTGATGCTCCAGGCCGCGCCTTTCGGTTCGGCGTCAACGCCAAACGCGGCGGTCGCCGGAGTGAACGTCATGGCATCGGGGCTGCCCCGCAATTCGGCGTGTGAAACCATGTACATTTTGCTGTGGTTGAAGCCTTCAACCTTTACGGCGGCCACCTCGGTTTCTTCATTCAGCTTAGTCAGGATGGCGATATAGCTTTCGGCCGGGTCAGCGCGCCAGAAGTTATAGCAGAGCGGCGTCTGTGCCAGGGGTTTATCCGTTTTCTGCGTCAGCAGTCCCAGACGTTTTTGCGCATCGCCGGCATCAAGCCAATCACGGTCAGCGCGATTCCAATACGGTTTGTAGATATTGCCGGGATAGACCTCGTAGTTTTTGATTTCAATGGGTTCCAACCCCGCAGTCAAATGAGGTTGGCCGGGCACAATCTTCGGTTCGTAGGGCGCATTGACCGTCTTGGCCGACATCAGTCGGGGCCGGTAGCCGTCGCGCTGCAACGCCAAAGTCATTTCCTGTCGCCACTCCGCCAGTTCTTCTGCAGAAACATTCAGCAGGGTCTTCACCTGCGGCAATTGGGTGTCCGGTCTCAGTTTTTTGAGACTCAGCCAGTATCGCGTGTCCTCTATTCCCGTGCTTAATAGTTCCCAGGCGCAGGTGCTGCCGCACTTGCCATTCTCTTCCGGATAGGGCCAGGCGATGTACCAATCCTTTTGGTTCCAGTGGTAGGCAAAGCCCCAAACGCCCCTAAGGTTTGCGGCATCCGCCGCCAGACCATAAAGCAGTCTGGCGCTTTGCCCATCGTAGGCGCGCACTTGGGTGTAGACATACCTGATGTTTTCTTTGATCCATGCCGGCTCAGCGGCTCCCCACTGCGGGAAAAATGGATTGCCATACGCGGTCTGCGAGGCCAGGGCCGGATAACCGCTGTTGCAGATGTTCACGTCCAACAACCGCCCGAAATGCTTCTGTCCGCTTGCGCTGACATTGCTGGCGACCTTCAATCCCGGTATGGATTTCAAGGCTTGGCAAAGCTGCGTGAATGAAGCGGTGATTTTGGGGTGCACATCCGGCTCATCATACGGATGCAGGTAAAAATCAAACCCTTCTTTGACGGCAAGTTCCTGCATGGGGCGGAAAATCTTACTGGCCAATTCTCGCCAAGCGGCATTTTCCGGATCTGCCGGTCCTGCTCTTTCTTCAATAGCTTTCAGCAAGGGTTCAAGAACACCGTAGATGAGGATTTTTTGATTCATATCCTCCTCTTTTAGCCATTGCAGAGCCTCACGAAAGCGTTGCAGATTCGGACTGCCGTCCGCGTTGAGTTTCACCGGCACTGTCCAGGGATCGAGGAAGAAGGTGTTGATGCCGTGTTCGCGCAAATCTTGGCACTGTCTGCTTCTTGCCTCCGCATCATTTCCGGGCAGCGAATTTGTCCAGAGCCCGTAGATGCGCTCGCTTTTCAACAGCTTTATCGGCAGAATCTCCAGTTCCAAAGGTAAGCTTACGGCATCACTGAGCTTCAAGGTGCTTCGATATTTATCCGGCACCGTCCCCTCGGGGATTTTCGCGATGATCCACATCAGGCTGCATTGTTTGGCGGGGATTTTCCACTGCTTGCTCACAATCAATCTGTCGGGTTGTTCCGCCGCGGCATCGCCAAACGAGGGATAGTGCAGGTAGTCCAGCGGAATGTGCGACTTCTCGGCCTCTTTGTAGCTCAACATGCGTATGTCGAAAAACGCTGCGGCGATACTCGTGCCGCTTGCGCTTGTCCAGTCACTCATTTCATAGGCAAAGTGTTCTTCATTTTCGAGGGTTCTGGCCGCCACCAAGATGGCCAGACGCTCTCCCGGACAGGCCTGCCACTGTAAACGGCCGCGCATTTCCTCCGGCGTGGGGAAAGAGCTGCGTTTGATGACCCTGCCGGGCACGGGGGCAAAAAACAGACAGTTTCTGTCTTCGGTTGGCGTGAAGTCAACCTGCACATGCATGGCGTTGCCGTGCGCATCATTGTGCAAAGTCAACGTGCCGTCCGTCTGCTTGGCAGACAAGCGGAAGACTTTGTCATAATAAGCATTTTGATAGTTGCTGACTTCGTTCAGCGAATTGGCATTGCCTAAAAAAGCTTCGCGCCTGTAAAGCGTGCCCGGCGTCTGGGCATTGAAGGGGATGTAATCGCTATCCGCCCGCACGAACCAGCGTTGCCGTTCAGCCGCATAGAGCGGGGTTTTTACGGCGGGCAAGCGGCAGAGGTCAACCAGATAAGCCGGAGTGTTGATCGGCTCGGCCAGTTCCTTGCCGTTGAGGCACATGCCCAGAAAGTAGCCGCCCCAGGCTTCGTTACCCGCCGGCAATTGCAGTCTGGCCCGTACACGCAAGAGCGCGGTTTTGCCCCGAACCGCTTCCGGTATTGTTATTTCCACATTGCTGCGGGGCGTAATAATCAACTCGCCGGCCAGACAGAGACCGGCTCCCCAGATGCAACCCAACATAATAGCGAGTTGTTTTTTTAGTTGTTCCACTTTGGTTCTCCGTCGTGGGCCTGCACGGCCTGTCTGTGTGCATATCCGTACAGGCAGATGTCGCGCTGTGCCTGAAATTGGGTAGGGGCAGTAT
>Ga0209719_1003017_pt1 | contig 16122 bp, 10 predicted proteins | sample AD_JPNAS2_MetaG_FD_184421 | JGI IMG/M metagenome (GOLD analysis project Ga0209719, IMG submission 184421) | Active sludge microbial communities of municipal wastewater-treating anaerobic digesters from Japan - AD_JPNAS2_MetaG (SPAdes) (version 2) | ecosystem: Engineered > Bioreactor > Anaerobic...
CCGATCGTCTTCGTCGACCGGGTCCGCGGCCGGACGAAGCTGGATTTTCTCTCCCTTCTCGAAACCCTGGTCATGGCCGTCAAATTCAAGAAGCGCTACACCCGGGAGACGGTGAAGGCCGAGCGTTGAAAACCCGGCGCCAGGTCCTCGGCCAGCATTTCCTTCGCGATCCCCGGCTGCTCGATAAAATCGCCCGGACGATCGATCCCCGCCCCGAGGACGTGGTCATCGAGATCGGCCCCGGCAAGGGAGCGCTCACCCGGGCGCTTTCCCCCCTCGTCTCGACGATCGTGGCCGTCGAGAAGGACCGGATCCTGGCCGAATCCCTGAACGCGGAGAAGCCGCGAAACGTCGCCGTCGTCGCGGGAGACGCCTTGGAGGTCTCCTTCGAGCGCCTGATCCGGGAAACCGCCGGAGCTTCGCCGCCGGTGAAAATCGCCGGCAACCTGCCGTACTCGATCTCGGGCCCGTTTTTGGCCCGCGTCTGGGAGGAGCGGCGGCTGTTTTCGCGGGCTTCCTTTCTTCTCCAGCGGGAGGTCGCGGAACGGATCGCGGCCGGACCGGGGACGAAGGAGTACGCCCCGCTTTCGATCATGCTCCAGATTTTTTTCGAGGTGAAAATCCTCTTCCGGGTCGCTCCCGGCTCGTTTACCCCGCCGCCCAAGGTCGATTCGGCCGTCGTCTCGCTGATCCGCCGGGCGGCCCCCCTTCACCCGGTCGCCGACGAGGCGGGCTTCCGGAAATTCCTCGGCGGCGCGTTCGCCCAACGCCGGAAAACCCTCTTCAACAATTTTCTGGCCATGGGGATCCCGGCGGATAAAGGAGAGGCCGCCCTGGCTTCCCTCGGCCTGGCCAGGACCGTCCGGCCCGAACAAGTCCCCATCCCCGCCTGGATTTCGCTGGCTTCCCTCGTCCGTTAGCGGGACCCGCGGTCCAAGTCCCCGCCGGTGAGACGGCGGGGGCGGTTTGCGCCGGCTCCCGTCCGCCCGCGGCCATCCCCCGGCGTTCGTCGCCCTCACGCCCTCGAATCCCGGGCGCGGCCTGGGCGTTGCGAACGGCTCTCTTCCCCATGATCCGGATTAATTTTAAAGACGATGACGGCCGGAGCGGGCATCGTCCGGATGAGACTTTTCTCGACGCCGGCGACCTCGCTTCCCGGGACGACGATTCCCTTCCTTTCCTTTGACTCGCCCTTCGGCGTCCGGCGGCGCGATTTCCGTCGCGGACTTCCGCCCCCCCGGGGAATCGGCTACAATACGTCCTCATGAAGCGCTTTGATTACTACCGCCGCCTCTGGCGGATTTACCGGTCGTACGCCGGGAAGGAAACCCGCCTCGCCCACATGCCCATCCGCTTGTGGATCGAGGCGACCAGCACGTGCAGCCTGTCTTGCGTCATGTGCCCCAACAAGAGCCTGCCGCGGGAACAGCGGGGGTTCATGGACTCCGGCTTGTTCAAGAAAATCATCGATGAGGCGAAGGGCTTCGTCTTCGACGTCCACCTCCTCCATCGCGGAGAACCGCTCGCCCATCCCGATTTCTTCCGGATGATCCGCTACGCCCACGACGCCGGCATCGTCACCCGATTCCACACCAACGGGACCCTGCTGACCGAGGAGAAATCCCGCCTTCTTCTCGATTCCGGGATCGACCAGTTCGCGTTTTCCTTCGACGGGTTCACGGCTGAAGCCTATGAGCGCATCCGGGCGGGGGCGAAGTTCGAGAAGACCGTCGGCAACATCGTCCGTTTCCTCGAGCTCAAGAAGGAGATGAAGCGGAAAAAGCCCGTCACTTTCATCGAGCTCATCCACTTCCCCGACGTGTTCCGGAAAACCGACCGGGCGGCGAAAAAAGCCTTCCTCGCCCGGTTCAAGGGCCTCCCGCTGGACAAAGTCCATGTCAAGGAGCTGCACAATTGGGCCGGGGAGACGTCCGGCGGGCCGGACCGGTCGAAGCCCTACCGGCCGTGCACCTTCCTGTGGCACGCCCTGATCATTTTTTGGGACGGTTCGGTCCTGCCCTGCACCCAGGATTTCTTCGGATCCTACACCCTCGGCAACGTCCGGGATTCGTCGCTCCGGGAGATTTGGAACAACGACCGGATGGTCGCCCTTCGGGAGAAGCTCGTCGCCCGGACGATCGACGATCTGCCCACATGCTCGAAGTGCGACCGCCTCTGGCGGCCGACGCTCTTGGGGATCCCCCGCGAGTACCTGGGCCGGCTGCTGGCCGGGAAGATGAACTGAAGGCGCGGGCTCAGCGCCAATCCGGGAAGACGTCCCGCCCGCCGCTTTTAAACAACGGAACGACACGCTTGGTCGCGGGGTCGACCAAGGCCAGCTCCCAGACGCCCTCCGTCGGGTAGTGCTCCGTCCCCGAGGCGAAGACGATCCACCGGCCGTCGGGCGACCAGGCCGGGAAATAATCGTAGGTCTCCGGCCGCTCGGTCAAACGCTCCCGGCCTCCGCCGTCGGGATTCACCAGCCAGATGTCCCCTTTGCCGTCGGCCGTCGAGGAGACATAGGCGATCCGCGAGCCGTCCGGAGAAAAGCGCGGCCGGCAGGACTTGCCTCCCTCGCTCAGGGCCCGGACTTCGCCGGAGCGCAGATCGGCGACGAAGGCGTCCCAGCCGATCGTCCGCTTCCCGGTGAAGGCCAGCAGCGGCGCGGCCGGAGAAAAGTCGGGCAAAGCGGCCGAGCCGTCAAAATCCGGAAGAAGGGGCGTGACGGACCCGGAAACGAGATCGGCCGTCCACAACCGGTAGGACCGGCCGACGGCCCGTTTCCTTTGGATCGTATAGGCGATTTTATTCCCGTCGGGATGCCAGCCCTGCTCGATCGCCTCGCCGGGGCCGTTCGTCACCCGGCGGACATTCGTCCCGTCGTCGTTCATCACGTAGATTTGGTAGGATCCGCCGCGGTTGGAGGTGAAGGCGATGAAACGCCCGTCGGGGGACCAGCGGGGGAACTCGTCGCTGGCCGGATCGTCCGTCAGCCGCCGCAGGCCCGCCCGCGTCAGGAGATAGAGATCGTTGTTTCCGCCCAGGTCGGATTGAAAGACGATCCGGCCGTCGAAATCCGCAAACGGGCGGCCGGAGGAGAGCCCGGCGGCTTGTCCCCCGGCCGGCCCGCCTGAGGAGACGGCCGAGCCGTCGCCGCCGCCGCGGCAGCCGAGAAACGCCAGGACGATCAGGCCGGCCGCTAGAAGGGGAAAGCGCCGATTGTGATTCCCGCGTGTCATGATTCCCCCTCGATCACCTCCGGCGCGGATCCGGCGCTCAACGCCGGATCGTCGGGACAAAGAGGCCCTGGGACCGCCGGCTCGGCGTCTTGCCGAGAGCATTCGAGGCCGCTTCATCCGGCATCAGGCTTTCGTGCCCGGCCGCGTCCACTGATTTGACGAGGTAGACATGCTGGCCGGCTTCCGTCACGCCGGTGTCCCGCCAGAAAAAGGTCGCCCCGTCGGTCTCGGCGGCGAATTGAAAGGCGGTCGCCGCCGCCTCCGGCTTCTTCCGGAAGACGCGATACTTGACGACGGGGGCGATCGCCTCGTTGGCCGGGTTGGCTTGCCATTGAACGTCGGTGACGACCCGGGTTTGGAAGAGGCTTTCGTCGATGAAGGACTCCCAACGGACGTTCAGCGGAGGTTGGAGAGCCCGGAGGGTGAACGTTTTCGTCAACGAGGCCTTTTTCCCGAAATTATCGGTGACCGTCAACTTGAGGACGTAGGTTCCGGGAAGGGTGAAGACCCGGGAGAACGTCTGTCCCTGGGCGCTCCAGCCGTCGCCGAAGATCCAGTCGTAATGGGTGACCGTCCCGTCCGGATCATAGGAGGATCCGGCGTCGAAGTCGATCTTGACCGTGACGATCAGGGACGGGGACGACATCGTGAAGGCCGGCACCGGCGCCTTGTTGATGACCTCGAGATTCTTCACCTTCGTGTTGGTCGCCCCGAGATTGTCCGTGACGGTCAAGGAGTTCGAAAAAGTCCCCGGCGTTTGGAACGTGTGGGCGGCCGTCCGGCCGGATGCCGTCTGCCCGTCGCCGAAGATCCAATCGTACGCGGCGATCGTCCCGTCGGGATCGGTGGACGCGCCGGCGTCGAAATTCACGGTCAGCGGCGCCGAGCCGGTCGCCGGCTGGAAGGAGAATTCGGCCACGGGCGGGTTGTTGGGCGTCGGCGATTCATCATCCGTTATGATGAGGGCCATGATATCGCCGTTGCCGTCCCAGACGGCGAGGGCCGCCCCGGCCGGGTCGAGGGCGGCGTCGCTGTACGTCGCCATCCGCGAGTCGGGGATGATGGTCGGGCCCTTCCACTGGCCGTTGTAAAAGTAGTTGTAGTAAATCGAAAGGCCCCGGTTCCAGCCGCCGATCTGCCAGGTGGCGACTAAAACACCGGATTTCTCGATCAAGGACGGACAGTGCGTCGCCCCGGGATAAGAGATCACCTGCCGGGGGCCGAACCCGTTGCCCGTCCAGGCGCAATGGGTGACGTTGGAGGGCTCCCCCGCCGCGTTTTCGTAGATGAAGACGACTTGCGGAGCCGTCCCGTTGAGGAACTCGCAGTCCGGATAGATTTGGTCGCGGTTTTCGCCCGAAACGATCGCCGGGGCGGACCAGCCGGCGCCGAACGACGTTCCCCGGAGAACATAGGCCGCGTTGTAATAATAGGACCCCTTCTGGGAAAACACGACCATGACGGAGCTTTGGCCGACGGCGATGTCGGCGAATTTCGACCGCCGGCTCGAGCTGATCTGTCGGGCGCCTTCCCAGTTCCCGTTCACCCGGGACCGGGAACGGACGATCCCGTCGTCGCCCCACCATACGATGTACAGATTGCCCGCGCCGGAAGCGGCGATCTTGGCCCCTTCCAACTGGGCCCCTTCCCCGATCGTCCCGGCGGTGCTCCAGCTTCCGCCGCCCGACAGCGTCCGGAGACGGACGATCGTCCGCTCGGTCCAGACCACGTGGACGTTGCCCGAGCCGTCGCAGGCGATCCCGGCGTTGTCATTTCCCTCGCTGGATACCCGGGCCGAGCCGCTGAGATTCTGGGGCGTGGACCACGTCTTCGCGCTTTTCGTGTACGTGGAGAAAAAGACGTCTCCGCCGCCGCTTGGATAGAGCTCCGTCCAGACGACATAGAAATTGCCCGCGGCATCCGCGGTCGCCCGGGGCGCCCAGGAAGGCCAGGACGGGGAATTGGAGATATTCTCCCCGGCGAAGGCTGGAAAAACGAAAACGAGGGACGCGGCGATCAGTCCGAGGATCGGAAGCGCGCGTTTCGTCATCGTCCCCGTTTATTAGAAATAACCCCAGGGGCTTTCCGTTCCGCCGTAGCCCAGCGTGCTGATGGCGAACGAGCGCTTTTTCTTCAGATCGGTGAACTCGAAAGATGCCGAGAACGTCTCCGGCGACAGGGTGAGGAGGCGGACGAATTCACCGTCGTCCTCCTTCATGTAGATCGCATAGGCCTCGACGTGCTCGGGAATGTTGTCGGGATTGACCGCCCAGAACAGGTTGAACGTGATCTTCGGATTCGTCCAGATCCGGTCCAGGGTGATCGTGGCCGACAGATTCTGGGGTACCAGAGGATTGGTTTTCAGGATGACGATCGGCTTCGTCACGCTGTCCGAGCGGTTGATGTTGTCGGTGATGGTCAAGGTCACGTTATAGGTGCCGGCCGTCAGGAACGTGTGGCTGGTGTTCCGGCCGGTGCCGGCTCCGCCGTCGCCGAAGTTCCACTCGTAGCGGACTTCCTGGCCGTCGGGGCCGAGGACTCTCGAGGCGGCGAAATCCACCGCCAGGGGAGGATAACCCGTCGAGGGGGAGAAGGTAAAATTAGCGTTCGGGAGAGGGGTTTTTTTGATCGGCAGGAGGGACCAGACCTTCAGGTCCGTTCCCGTCTGGTCTCCCCCCGTGGTCCAGGACGACATCGTCGCAGCGACGTTGCCGAACGGATCGGCCGCAAGGCCGGGGACTTTCGGCATGGCCGCCCCGATTCTCTGAACCGGGGACCACGACCCGCTGACTTTATTCGCATACTGAAGGCCGCGGCCGGTGTCGCCGCCTCCGAGCTGGCTGGCCACGTGGATCTTGTTGTTTTTGTCGACGACCACGCGGGGGAAATGCTGCATGGCGAAAGCCATGGCCAGGCTGGGCGTGGATCCGATTTGGATCACCTTGATTTCCGAGCCGTTTTCCAGATGAGGATAAATGACGTCCTGCCAGGCCACGATGGCCTTGTTGTTCGGCCCGACGGCGATCCAGGGATGGTTGGAGGATCCGGCCAAGCCGGGCAATCCCTCCCGCTCATACCAGGATGTCGTCGCCGTGCGGTTCGAATAGAAATTCTCATAGATGCCCGCAACGGCGCCTTTTTCGATCCAGACGGCGTGAGCCGTTCCGTCCGGACCGACGGCCAGCGAGCCCTGTTTGCCGTATTTCTGGTTCAGCTTGACGATATTTTCCCAGACGCCGTTGATCTTGGAGCGGGCAAAAACCTTCCCCCCAGGTTCATCGGAGAAAAAGATGTGGATATTCCCGTGCTTGTCCATCTGGGCGCAGGGTTCGTGCCCTCCGTAATTCTGGCAGACGACTTCCGTCTCTCCCCACGTCTGGGTGTGAGGATCCCTGATCTTGAGGAAAGTCGATTTCGTAGTGGTGATGCCCCAGCTGACGACCACATGCCCCTTGGGCGAAGTGGAGATATGGGGGCGGTTGGCCTTGACGTTGGCCGCCGTCATCCGGATCGGCTCCGAGACCGTGGTTCCGTCATAGGAGAGAACCCAGATCGGGCCGCCGCTGTCGTCGTTGGTCGTCCCGGGAACCCAGACAACCCAGAGAACTCCGTCGGGGCCGAAAGCGCACTGAGTCCAGCGCACGCCTTCCGACGAGTGATATAAAAGAGTTTCATTTTGCAGGGTTTGACCGTATTGAAACGCGGCTAAAAGGAACAAAAAACAGGCGCTTGCAATCAGGACTCTTTTCATCGTCGTCGGCTCCTTGTGCCAAGTATAGCGCTTTATCATGCCAAGGAAACGGGGGCTTGTCAACCTGTTATATAAATATGTTATAGTTATAGTTATGGAAAACGCGCCTAAAACGTTTCTCCGGGCATTAGGGGTTGGGTTGGCGGGGCTCGCGGCGATTCTTCCCCTGCCGGGCGCGTCCTTCCCGCAAAGCCACTCTCTCTATAAAGCCGTTCCGGCCTTCTCCCGTCCTCTCGGGCGTTCCGGCGGGCCGGTTCAATATCTTTTTCGATCCGGGGAAGGATCCTGGCATATCGCTTCCATCGGACCGTCGGGCGTTCCGGAAACGGCCCTTCTCCGTCTGGACGCGCCCTACGAGGATCTTCAATTGCGCCTCGACGCCTCCGGCCGCCTCTGGATGGCCGGGGAGGAGATGACCGCCGCCGGAAGCATCATCAAGGCCGGGATGCTGGAAAAGGAGGCCTTCGGCGATTCTCGGACCTTCGGCTCTCCAGGAAGCTGGAACGACGGCGCGGATCTTTATTTCCCGGCGGAAGGAGGCTTGTGGGTCGCCTGGCATCGCGTGTCCGGAAGCGCCGAGGCGATTTTGGCCGAGGAGCCCGCCTCCGGCCGGAGATGGAGAATCACGCCGGAGGGGGCTTCCGCCTTGTCTCCGCCCCGGATCGCTCCCGACGGCTTCGGCGGATTCTGGATTCTCTGGACCGGGCGAATTGAAGGGACCTATGTCGTCGCCGCCCGGCGCTGGGAAGGGAATTCCTGGTCCGGGGAAAGGCGTCTTTTCGAAAACGGCGAAAAACCCTGTCTTCAGCCCGACGCCGCCTTGGGCCGGGACGGCGTCCTCCGGGCCGCCTGGTCGTCCTTTGACGGCTCGCGCTACCGCATCCAGGCCGCGGAGCTTTCCGACGGCGGCTGGACGGATATCCCGCTTCAGGTCAAAAAAACGGGGACCGGGCAAAACCCCCGCTTGGTCACCCTCGACGACGGCCGCCCGGCCGTTCTCTGGGCCGACACAGGGATGACCGGGACGCGCCTTCTCGGCGCGGTCTGCGACGGAAGCGGAATCCCGGCCGAGCCGTTTGTCGTGTCCGGGAAAATCCCAGGGCCGCAGTTCGAGGCGGCCGGAACGGACGACGGCCTCTTTGTGATCCATCCCGGCCCGGAGGGAGCCCGGACGGAATGTCACCGGACGGCCGCCCTCCTCGCCCGCCCTTTTCGCGGCGCGGAAGAGGCCCGCGTCCTCGAAGAGTCGCCGGGCGGCGCCGGAGCAGCGGTCAGCGAATCGAGATACATCGGTTTCGGCGACAGCATCACGTACGGCTACACCGACTCGACGGAAGCCCCCGAGCTGGGATACATCCCCCGGCTGGACGCCAAGCTCGACGAGGTTTTCGGGCCCACCGACGTCATCAACGAAGGATACCCGGGGGAACTCACGGCCCATGGACTCGGCCGGATCGAGGCCGTCCTGGCCGCCCGTCAAGCCCGGTACATCCTCGTCATGGAAGGGACCAACGACGTCAAGCTCTTCAATAACGCCGGCCCGGTCGAAGTCGTCCTCTATAACCTCAAGGAAATCTGCCTGCGCAGCCGCGCGTTCGGAACCATGCCGATCCTGTCCACCGTTTGTCCGCGAAACGACTGGATCTGGAATTACCCCAAGTACCGGAATCGACACGTCGCCCTGGAAGCGGGGATCCGGGCCCTGGCCCCCCAGATCGTGGTCCCCTTCGTCGACATGGAGGCCGTTTTCAACGCCAACGGCGGAGCCGACGCGCTGATCTCCGACGGCGTCCATCCGAACATCGAGGGCTACAAGCTCATGACCGAAACCTGGTACGCGGCCATCCGGGCCCTGCCCTTTCCGCCCCTCCATCCCCGCCTTTGGTCCAAGGAGGGGATGATCTTCCAGGCGCTCCCCGCGCGCGAAAACCGGTTGCAAAACGGCGTGGAACATGCTAGGGTAACCCTCGTCCGTCAAATCGGTTACCTGCTTTTCTGGCAGGCCAATCCGAAAACGGCCGATGCCTCCTCGCTCCAGGGGTATCGCGTTTACCGGAAGAAGCGCGGCGAAAGCGCTGAAGAGTACGTTCGGATCGGCGAAGCCTCGGGCGTATGCGCTTTCCTCGACCGCGGCATCACGGCGGCGGAAACATACGATTATGTCATCACCGCGGTCGCGATCAACGGCGTGGAAGGCGCTCCTTCCGAAACCGTGAGCAATGATTGACAAACACTGGAGGAACACGTGATGATGATGCACCGGAGTGCTCCCCGCTCGCTGCTTCTCGCCGCAATGCTGTTGTGGGCTTCGCAGGTTCTGCTGAGCCAAACGCCGGCCGCGACTCTCAAGGAAATGAGCCTTTCCAAGGACGGCGACAAGCTCTCCGTCCAGCTCAAAATCGAAGGGGCTTACACGGTTGAAGCGTCCTTTCTGCCCGCTCCTCCCCGCTTGGTGGTGGACCTGACGCCGATGAACCGGATCGAAATCCTGCCCTACACCCAGATCGACGACATCGGCGTCCTCGATGTCCGGACGGGGCAGTTCACGCCGGAAACGGCCCGGGTCGTCTTCGACCTGAGTCAAAACATCCCGGCCCATGCGATTGTCCAGAATGTCGAGGGGCTGAGAATCTCGTTTTGGTATGAAGGAGAAGTTCCTCCCCTCGAGGCGCCCGTCCGCGAAGCGGAAGCGAAGCCCGGCGTGAAGCCGACGGCGCCGGCGGCCGCGCCCGCCGAGCCGGAGATCCCCGGCCGTTCCAACTTTTTCATCGCCGCCCGGAGCGGATTGTCCCTGTTCCTGGGAGGGGACATGGCCGTGGACAAGAGTTTCGACCTGTACGGCGAAACCGGAACCCTGGACGAAGCTTATTCCTTCAGCGCGCGCCCCGTCTTCGAGCTGCAGTTCGGGAAATACCTGAACCGGATCAAGCTCGGTCTCGGCGTGACGGCCTGCTCGATCAAGGAGCCGGGAGCGTTCACCGCTTCCCTCCCGCATCCGTTTCTCGCCGACTCCAACCGGACGGTGAGCTTCCAGGCCGATGACCTGAAATACCCGTCTTGGAGCTTCTCGGCCTTCGCTCTCTTCTCCCTCCTGGAAACGGACACGATCGGCCTTTCGGCCGGCCCGATGATCGGCCTGAGCATAGGGAAAACAAGCAGCCTGAACGACTTCAATTTCACCGAGCAGTCCCCCTTCACCGCGGCCGACGTCGTCGTCTCCGGCCTCACGTTCACCGAGGAGAATTTCACTGAATTCCTGTTCGGCGGCCTTCTCGGCCTGGAGTACCGGCCGAGCGAATCGCTGAGCATCCTGTTCGATTTGCGGTTGAATTACCTGAATCCCAAGAACGTCAACCTCAACCAGCGGATCAACCTGCTCCACTTCCAGCCCGTCTTGGGGATCCAGTACAACTTCTGACGCCCCCTCGGGCGAAGGAGGACGGCATGCCTTTCGGCGGCGCGCGGAAACGGCGGGCGGCCGGGCCGGCCGCGGCTGTGGTCACGGCCCTGGCGCTCCTTTGCGGCGTTTCCCCGGTTGCGGCCGCGGACGGCGCCGCTTGGCAGGGGACGGTCGAATTTTCCCTCGGCCGGTACAACATCGCCGACCCGATGTTCGAGACGATTTACCAGCCGGGCGGGTCGATCACCGGCCTCGGGCTGACGGCCAACCTGATCCCCCACCTGGATTTTTCGCTCGACGTCAAGGTGTTGTCGAAAAACGGATCCTTGTCTCACAGCAAGGAAAAAACCTCCTTCGTCCTCGTTCCGGTCTCGCTCGGCCTCCGGGGCTCCTACCCGGTGGCCTTCCTGATTCCGTTCGCCGGCCTCGGCCTCGATTATTACTTCTATTTCGAAAACAATCCCATCGGGACCGTCGTCGATCACGCCAAGGGCTGGCACGCCGCCGGCGGAGTCTATTTCCAATTCGGGGAGACGATTCCCATTCTTCCCTTCGCGAAAATCAAATACACGATGGTCAAGGCCTCGGCCGGAAGCCGAACCATCGACTTGGGCGGATGGGAATACGGCGCCGGGCTGGCGATCGCCTTTTAACCGGCGGCGGTCGAGGAAGCGGCGCATGATCATGAACTCGTCGACCGCGGCTCCCAAGGTTCTCCTTCTCCATTGCCCGGGCGATAAGATCTACCTTCACGACTACTACACCAGCTACTCGTCCAAGGCCAACTACTATTGGCCTCCGACCGATCTCGTCCTCCTCTCGGGCGTCTTGCGGGAAACCCGCCTCGAGGTGATCGACGCGGTGGCCGACCGCCTCTCCGAAGATGCTTGTCTCGAACGCATCCGGCGGTTCGCTCCGGACGTGGTGATCTTCACAACCGGGACGGCGACGTGGGGAAGAGATTTCGCCTTCACCGCCCGGGTCCGGGAGGAAACCGGGGCCCGGCTCGTCGCCACGGGCTCCGTTTTCCTCTTTGAGGCGGAGCGGTTCCTGGCCGCCGCCCCTCACGTCGACGCCGCCGTCCTGGACATGGCCACCCCGGAAATCGTCGACTACGCCCGCGGGAGGAAGCGGGATTACTCCGCCCTGGCCGTCCGGAGGGCGGACGGACTTTTCGTCCCGGCCCCGGCGCGCCCGGCGGCCGTTTTCACCCTCCCCGTTCCCCGCCACGATCTTTTCAATCTTCGAGCCAACCGCAGTCCGCTGGCCCGGCGCCGGCCGTTCGCTCTCGTCGTTACCTCGATCGGCTGTCCGTTCGGCTGTGTGTTCTGCGTGGCCGGGGCCGTCTCCTACCGGTCGCGGGACCTCGCCGGCGTCCTTGACGAGCTGGAAGCCCTCCGGGACCTCGGCGTCCGGGAAATCATGTTCAACGACCCGACCTTCACCGTCTCGAAGAAGCGGGTCTTGGAATTGTGCGCCGGAATGGAAAACCGAGGGCTCCGCTTTTCCTGGGTCTGCAACGCCCATATCACCACCCTGGACGAAGAGCTGGCCGCGGCGATGAAGAAGGCCGGCTGCCATACGGTCATGATCGGCGTGGAAAGCGGCCAAGAGGAGATCCTGGCGGCCACGGACAAGAAAATCACCCGGGAAAAGGCTCTGCGGGCGTTCGCCGTCTGCAAGAGGTTCCGCATCCGGACGCTCGCCTATTTCATCATCGGCCTGCCCGGAGAGACGCCCGATTCGGTCGACCGGACGATCCGCTTTGCCAAGGATCTGGACCCGGACTTCGCCTCGTTCACCGTCCTGACGCCGGACGTCGGCTCCCCCTTGCGGGGGGAAAGCGTCGCCAAAGGCCTGCTCGATCCGGACGTTCTGCAGTTCGACAGCACTTGCCCGCCCGTCTTCAGCTCGGGTTCCTTGTCCCGGGAGGAGCTCTGGCGGCTGCGGCAGAAGGCCGTCCGGTCCTTTTACCTCCGGCCGGCCTACCTTCTCAAGCAGCTGGGAGCGGTCCGGAGCGTCCGGGATTTCCTGTATCTTCTGGAACAGGGCCGGGCCATGTTCTTCCGCTGAGGCCCGGGGCCGGCCCGGCGATTGACGTTTCCGGAACTCTTCCGCTATATTACGATTCATCATGTCCTTCTCCTCGAAATCGTCCGGGACGGCGGTTCTCCTCGTTCTCCTTATTCTGGCCGCCGCGGTCCGGTTTTGGGGCATCGGCTGGGGCCTTCCCCACACGTATCACGCGGACGAAAACTTCTTCGCCGCCAAATCGATGCGCTTCCTGGAAGGGGATCTCAATCCCCATTTCTTTCATGTCCCCACGCTTCACATGTACGCCCTGGCCGGGATGTGGAAGGTCTATTACGGAATCGAGAAAGCCGCCGGAAATGTCGGGACCGTCGCCGAATTCAAGGAAACCTTCACCCAATTCCCCCAAGTGTTCTATTTGATCGGACGCTTTCTTTCGGCCTTGATGGGCGCCGGGACGGTTCTTCTTCTCTATCTGCTCGGGAAAAGGATGTTCGGACCGCGGGCCGGAGCCCTGGCCGCCCTTCTTCTCGCCTTCGGCCTGGAGCACGCCCGCATGTCGCACGACATGCTGCCCGACGTCCCCATGGTTTTCTTTCTCGTCCTGTCCTTTCTCTTCATCTGGAATATCGCGGAAAAAGGACGAACGCGGGATTATCTGTGGGCCGGAGCGGCGGCCGGCCTGGCGATGACCACCAAATACGGGGGGGTGCTCCTGTTCATTCCCTTGTTCGCCGCTCACGTGTATCGTGTCCGCGAAGCCAAGCGGCCCGCCTGGGAATACATCCTCAGCCCGCGCCTGATCGGCGCCGGTCTCATTTTTCTGGTCGTGTTCATCCTCGGCAGCCCTTATGTCGTTCTCGATTTCCCGAAGTTTTTCAAGGATTTCCGGTGGCAGAGCAGCCATCTGACCGAGGAGGGGCATTTCGGGGATTCCACCGCGCATTCCGCCCTTCTTTTCTACCTGCGCTACGGATTCATCGAGAACGTGGGGATCATCTCCCAATTCCTCGTCCTCGGCGGATTCCTTCTCGGCTTGTTCCGGCGTCAAAAGAGGGACGTGATCCTGCTTTCCTATCCCTTGGTCCAGTTCGCCCTGATCTCGCTCTGGGGGGCGCGGGCGACGCGATACCTGATGCCCCTGGCTCCGTTTTTCTGCCTGATCGGCGGAGTCTTCCTGGCTTGGCTCCTGGACTGGGGCCGGAAAAAATTCGTCCCCGGGAGCGCGGACGGGAAACGGCGAACCGTCTTTGCCGCCGTTTCGTGGATCCTGGTCGCGGCGATCATCGCTCCTTCGGCCGTCCGTCTCGGAAAGCTGGACTCGGCCCTGGCCGGGCTCGATTCCCGGACGCGGGCCAAGCAATGGATCGAATACAATCTTCCTAAAGGCAGCGGGATCGCCCTTGAATCCTACGGCCCCCCGATTTCCCGGCAGGACTACACCGTTTACTACAACCATACCTTCAGCCGGACGGACCTGGAATTCCTTTCCTTCAAGGGGGTCGAATACGCCGTCGTCAGCGACACGATGGCCGGACGCTTCACCCGGTTCCCCCAGGACTTCCCCAAAGAAGCGGCGGTTTACGAGGAATTGGCCCGGGAAGGAACCCTGGTCAAAACGATCGAGCCGATGTTCAAGGAGCCCTTGCTCGAGATCCACATGCCGAAGCTTGACATCTACAAGCTCAGCCGGGCTCCCGCTCAAGGCTTCCCGGTCAATTTCCGGACCTATGTCCAGGACGTCTCGCTGAGCCGCGCGCCGTCGGGTTCCTGGGAGATCCGGAGCGCGGCATCGGCCGGCGGCGGCCTGGGCGTCAAGGAGGAGGTCTCGAATCCCTACGTGAAAATCTCGGACGCCGGCGGCCGGGAATTGGCCCGCCTCGTCCTCCGCCCCGGCCGGCTTCCCTCGGCCGAGCCGTGGGCCGCCGAAGCGAAGGAAACGGTCCCCGACATTCCCGAGGGGACGGTCATCGACTTCGGGTACGAATATCTTCCGGCTCCGCGGACGACGTCGTATACGCCCGAGGAGCCCCTGCGCAAGGAATACCGCTTGCCGGGGGGGATGGACGCGGCCGGGCGGAAAGAGGGGCAATGGTCCGGACGGCTCTGGTTCGCCGCCGTTCCCGGCCCCGGGGGTTATCATTTCCAGACGGTCGCGGCCGTCTTCAAGGACGACGGCGTTTTCGTCCGGAGCCGCGTCTTCGGCCCGGCCCTCCGCTATGGCAACGGCCGGATCGATGATCCTTATGTCCTCATCACGGACGCCGCCGGAAGTGAAATCAAGAAAATCAAGCTTTTTTCCGGCCGTCTCGGCGCGTTCGACGCCGACGGCAAGGGGCCGGCGGAAGCGTCGATCCTGCTGCCCGGTCTTCCTCCGCGATTCCGGTTGTTCATCGGCCACGAAAACGGAGCGGCCCGGCCGAATCCCGAGGATTTGACCGGACCTTACCGCCTCGAGCTGCCGTCGCTTCCCGCCCCCCCGGGGCCGGAATCCCAAATATGATATAATTCCGGCAGGAGCATGAGTAAGGCGAGGCGGCGGAAAACAAACCCTCATACCGCGTCAAAGGCGGCCCCCAGACGGCGGTTTCCCCTCTCCGAGGCCGTCGGCATTTTGGTCGTCTTCGCCTCTCTTTTTCTCCTGGCCTCCCTGATCAGCTACAACTCCCTCGATCCCTCCTGGGCCAGCGCCGCGCCCCGGAACGCCCGCATCGACAACTGGGGGGGAAGGATCGGGGCGGAGACGGCCGAAACGGCTTATGCCGCCCTCGGCCTGGCCGCCTGGCTCCTCCCCTTGGCCGCCGGATACCTGGGCGTCCGGGCCGTCCTCCACGGCAACCGGAGAATCATCTTCGGCAAAGCGGGGCGGTTTATTCTCCTGCTCCTCATCCTCTGTCCCCTTTTGGATCTTTTTTTCCAAAATATCGCCTGGGGCGGAAAGAAAATCCCGGTCGGCGGCGTTCTTGGCCAGCTTCTCGTCTCCTTCTTCCACGGTTTTCTCGGCAGTCCGGGGACTTTGATCTTCCTCCTGGCGGCGGCCTCGCTTTTCGCCGTCGCCGTCGGCGGCTTTTCCTTCAAGAAATTGTTTCTGGGCGTCGGCCGGATGACCCGGTTCACCGTCGCCGGAGTCAAGATCCGCATCCCCCGCCGCCCCAAGCCGGAAAAGCCGGCCCGGGAAAAGAAGGCTTCGGCCAAAGCCGAAGCGGAGCCGGCCGCCGCCCCGGTTCCGGCCCGGGCGGAGCGCCGGGAGCCGTCTCCTCCTCCGCGGCGCGAGCTGCGCAAGGCCGCGGTCAAACCGCCGCTTCCTCCCGCCGCCAGGCCCGAGCAGTATGCATTCCCCCAATTCGACGACCGGCCCGACTACACCCTCCCGCCCCTGACGCTCCTGGATCCCGGCGCGCCGACCGAGCAGATCGACCGAAAGGAGCTTCAGGAAAAACGAAGCCTGATCGAGGAGAAGCTGGCCGAGTTCAAGGTCGAGGGCGAAGTGCGGGAATACCATCCCGGCCCGGTCATCACGACCTATGAGTACTCTCCAAAGCCGGGTATCAAGATCAACCAGGTCACGAATCTTTCCGACGACCTGGCCCTGGCCCTCGGGGCCGAATCCGTCCGCATCCAGCGGATTCCGGGCAAGTCCTCCCTGGGCGTGGAAATCCCCAACAACAAGCGGGAGATCATCAAGCTCCGCGATATCCTCG